>Ga0137373_10006004_pt1 | contig 13031 bp, 10 predicted proteins | sample SagtaG_5_FD_104912 | JGI IMG/M metagenome (GOLD analysis project Ga0137373, IMG submission 104912) | Vadose zone soil microbial communities from Sagehorn Ranch, Mendocino, California, USA - Sage1_R_80_16 metaG | ecosystem: Environmental > Terrestrial > Soil > Vadose zone | place: USA...
CGCTTGATCGGCGAAGGTCTTGAGAAGCGCGATTTGCTTCTCGGGGAAGGGGCCGGGTTCGGACCGGCCGACGCTGATGGCGCCGATAGGCGCTCCATCCCGCATCAGGGGCACGCCCACGGCGCTGCGGAAGCCGCTCGCGAGCGCCGCCGGCTGGATGGCGTAGTCGGGATCGACCAGCACGTCGGGGATTACAACCAAGTCGTGAGTGAAGATCACCCGAGCGACCACCGATCCGCGGCTGGGTGGCCGCGGAAATTGGCGGCGCAGGGCTTCGGCGCCTTCAGTACTGATGTTCGCCATGGCTGCCAACCGGACCAGCTCGCCGTCGAAGGTCGCTACAGTGGCTGCGTTGGCGCTGCACAATTTAAGCGCCGCCGCCGCGATCGTATCGAACACGGGCTTTACATCGGTCGGCGACTGGCTGACCACCCGCAAGATTTCGCTCGTCGACGTCTGCTGCTCCAGCGCTTCGGTCAGCTCGCGGTTCCGGGCTCCCAGCTCGGTAAACAAACGTACGTTTTCGATCGCGATCACGGCCTGATTGGCGAAGGTCTCCATCAGAGCGATCTGATTAGCGGTGAACGCTCGGACCTCCTGGCGATAGATGCAGATGACTCCCAGCAGTTCATTGCCTTTGAGCATGGGGACCGCGAGCACGGTCCGGTATGGGTCGACTTTGGTTGCGCCGTAGGTGTATTCCGGGTCTGCCAGAACATCGAGATTGTGGACGGTGCGCCGCTCGAGCGCAGCGCGCCCGGTATTGGTCCCACGTCCCGGCGCGATCGGATTCCGAACAAAAAACTCCTTGAGCTTCGGCGATACATTGTGGCCGACGGCAAAGCGCAGGAGCTCCCCGTCAAAACGAAAGATCAGTGCGCGTCGGGCCGCGCACAGCCTGGCAGCATTTTTGGCAAGCGTTTTGAAGACAAACTCGAGATCGAAGGTCGAACGCCCGATTACCTTAAGAACCTCGCTCGTTGCCGCCTGCTGCTCCAAGGCTTCGGCCAGGCGCTGTTCGAGCTGCCGCCCCTTAGAGCCGTCGATCTTCCGCGATTTCTTGGTGGCCGATGACCTTGCTTCGACCTTGACCTTTGCAGGTTTTGCGCCCAGTCCCATCGGCCCTCCTTGCCGTTCGCAGGCACCACGACAGCGCAGCGATCGACAATAGCCTACGCGAAGTCGGCCTTGTTAGGCTACAGAACCCCTCATCGTCCCGCAGGAACAGCGATTGCGGTTCAGACGTTTACTAGTTCGAGAAGCTGCGTATAGAGTATAACGATGACCAGCGATACCTATTACCGGCCCGACCTCGCGTGGGTCCACCACGCCGGTTACTCGCGCCACGTCGAGCGAACCTCCGCGGACATCGTGCAGCTCCTGCGCGACGCGGGCTTGTCGGCTGGCACCCGCGTGCTCGACGTTGGCTGCGGCAGCGGCTTGCTCGCCCGCGAGCTGCTCATTGCGGGTTTTGCAGTGCATGGCGTCGATGCCTCGCCGGCGATGATCGAGCTCGCCCGCGAGTACGCATGCGGCGCCGACTTCGCCGTGGTGCGCCTGCCCACCGGCTTGGCCACAGGTGTCGATGGTGCGTTACCCGAGGCCGATGCCGTCGTGTCGACGGGACATGTGCTCAACTACCTGGACACGCGCGACGATATCGTCCGGGCGCTGGGCGAGCTGGCGCGCGCGGTGCGGCCCGCGGGAGTACTGGCGATTGACTTGATGACGGGACGCTATCGCGAACGGAACGACATCGATGAGGTACACGCCAAGGTGGAGGATGACTGGGCGATCGTCACCCGCTTCTCTCGCCCCGAGCCCTGTCGTTTCGATCGGATGATCACGGTTTTCCGGCGCTTAGGCGACGGCTGGCGGCGCAGCGATGAACATCACCGCAATCTGACCTTCGATGCGGAAGACGCATTGAATGTCTTGCGTGACAATGGCATCGACGCGCATTGTCGTGCCGCTTTCGGCGACGAGAAGCTCCCCGAGGGCTTGGTCGTGCTAACGGGTCGACGCCCGGCTCAAGGCATTCGGCCGCCTGACATTCGGCCTTAGCGGGTCTCCGTTGCCCGGGCGGCGGAACATCTCATGCTTACTCGCAGACGCGAGATTTGGATCGCGCCGGCTAGTTATAAAACTTGAGGTCCTTGCCGATGATGGTGAGGTCGACGAACTTGGAGCCGTTGTGATTTTTGGGTGAGAAATTTACGACGTAGCCACCGACGTCGTAGCTCGACATGCTATCGAGCGCCCGCAGGAAAGTTTCTCGCGTCAAAGTCGGCCCGGCGCGCCGAATCGCCTCGACGGTCACCTTTGCCGCGATGAACGACTCGAGCGAGGTGAACGAATATTCCGGCTTCCCGAGAAGCTTCTCGATCGCCGCCCGATATTCCGGCACGATGAGCACGGCGCCGGCGCTGAAGGGCGACGGGACAACCTGAGCGATGACCACGCCGGCGCCATCCTTGCCTAGCTCCTTCGCGAGGGGTGTTGAGCCCGGGAACGAGTTGCTCACCATCTGCGCAGTGGAACCCGCTTTACGCGCCATCTTGATGAAATCGGAAGTCGCCTTGTAGAGGGTAGTGAGGATGATCACCTGGGGCTCGCCCTTCAGGACCTCCTTCACGCCCGTTTCGACGTCGGGCTTTGCGCGGTCCTTGAAGGCGGCAACCGATACGGCGGCGAGATTGCGCTCTTTCAGCGCCCGGTCCACGGCGGCAAAGTTCTCCTTGCCGACAACGTCATCGTAATGCACGATGGAGAAGCGCTTGACGCCGTACTTCGCATAGTGGTCGACAATTTTTTCCAGCTCATCGGCGTAGCTCGCGCGAATGTTGTAGACGTACTTATTGAAGGCGCGCATCGGGTCGGCGCCGGTAAACGGCGCAAGGAATGGGGCCTTGTGCTTTTCGACGAACGGCAGCGCGGGCCGCGATAGCGTCGCGCTCGCGTAGCCAAACAGCGCCAACACGCTATTTTCCTCCAGCAGCTTCCGGGTGTTCTCGCCTGAGCGCTTCGTGTCGTTCGCGTCGTCGAGCGTCACAAGTTCGATCTTGCGGCCGTTCACGCCGCCCGCATCGTTGACCTTCTTGAAGTAAGCGAGCGCGCCGTTGCGGATATCATCGCCCAGGCTCTTGTTGGCGCCCGAGAGCGGCGCCGATTGACCCAGCAGGACGGTGGTGGTGGTGACGCCTTGCGGCTGACCACTGCTCGCTGCAGCGAGCAGGAACAGCGCAATGGCTAGTTTGTAAGCAGACACGGGCGGTCGAGCCATCTATTACCTTCTGCATCCAACCATTGTGCTGGCGCACATTATTTGTCGCGCTGCCTATGAATGTCAAACCATTATTGCGCCGTCAATGACCCATGAACATCCGCGCTTCCGTTTCGCTGCCGCGGAGCTGCGTTGCCGCGTAGTTCTTGACGATCTGCGCCGCACTGGTCCGTCTGCCTGCCGCGGCGACGCCGATCAGGTCGAGCGGGCAGCGCCGTGCCTGTGCGACGACATCCACGGGCTGGTCCGCAAACGCCAATCCTTGAACAAAGGCCGGAACACCCGCGAAGATCCCGGCATTCACCGGCGAATTGCGCTTGTCTTCAGGCCTTACGCGTCGAACGCCTGCACAACGTGTCCCGGACCGATCTCGCGATAAAGGCGTGGTGCGGGCACGTAGTTCGCTTCATGCACCGGGCTGGGAATCTCGGTCGTTGAGAGTCCGCGCCGGAGTCTGCGGCGACCCGCTTCCGGCACCGGCACTGCCGCCATCAGGCGCTTCGTGTACGGATGCTGCGGATTTTCCATGATCGCCGCGCGCGGTCCGATCTCGACGATCTCGCCCAGATACATCACCGCGACGCGATGGCTGACCCGCTCGACCACCGCAATGTCGTGCGAGATGAACAGATAAGCGAGGCCCATGTCCGCCTGCAGGTCCATCATCAGATTGATGACCTGTGCCTTGATCGAGACGTCGAGCGCCGATACGGCTTCATCGGCGACGAGCAGCTTCGGCGCCAGCGCGAGCGCCCGCGCGATGCACAGCCGCTGCCGCTGGCCGCCGGAGAATTCATGCGGAAAGCGGCTCGCCATGTCGGGCGGGAGGCCCACCTTCCGGAGAAGTTCGCTGACTCTGTCGCGGGCATCCGCACGACTGAGCAGGCCATGCACGATCATCGGTTCGGCGATCGCGCCGCCAACGGTTTTGCGCGGATTGAGGCTCGCGAACGGATCCTGGAAGATCATCTGCATGCGTTGGCGGGCTCTCCGCAGGCCCGCGCGGTCGAGCGCACGGACATCCTGTCCCTCGAACAGGACAGTTCCGGAATCGGGCTCGACCAGGCGCAGGATCGAGCGGCCCGTGGTCGACTTGCCGCAACCGCTCTCGCCGACCAGCGCCAGCGTTTCGCCGGCGTGCAGCGAAAATGAAATATCCTCGACGGCGTGAACCCGCGCACTGACGCGGCTCAGCACGCCGGAGCGAATGTCGAACCGGGTAACGAGGTGGGCGACTTCGAGCACCGGGCGCTCGGTCAGCGCTGCGGTCGACGCGGTATCGGGAACGATTTCGGTCGCGCCGGTGACCGGATCGACGATCGCGAAGCGCTGCGGTGCAGGACGGCCCTTCATCGAGCCGAGGCGCGGAACCGCGGCGAGCAGCGCCCGGGTATAGGGTTCCCGCGGCCGTGCGAAAAGCTCTGCGGTGGGTTCCTGCTCGACTGCGTTGCCATTCAGCATGACGACCGTGCGATCCGCGATCTCGGCCACCACGCCCATGTCGTGGGTGATGAAGGCGACTGACATGCCCTCCTCGTCCTGCAGCAGTTTGATCAGCTCGAGGATTTCGGCCTGGATGGTCACGTCGAGCGCGGTCGTCGGTTCGTCCGCGATCAGCAGCTTCGGCTTGCAGGCGAGCGCCATCGCGATCATCACGCGCTGGCGCATGCCGCCGGAGAGCCGGTGCGGGTACTCGTGCAAGCGCGACGCCGCGGACGGGATGCGCACGCGCTCCAGGATGCGCAGCGTTTCGGCCTCGGCTCGCGCGCGATCGAGGCCGCGATGGTAGATCAGGGCTTCGGCGATCTGGAAGCCGAGGGTCAATACCGGGTTGAGGCTGGTCATCGGCTCCTGAAAGATCATCGAAATCAGATTGCCGCGCACATGGCGCATCTGGTTTTCGGGTAGTTTGAGCAGGTCGCGTCCTTCGAGCAGGATCTCTCCGGTCGCCCGGCTGTTGGCTGCCGGCAGCAGACCCATGATCGACAGTGCGGTAACGCTTTTGCCTGAACCCGACTCGCCGACGATCGCCACCGTCTCGCGCTGCCCGATCTCGAAAGAAATTCCCTTTACGACGGTGGTCCACTCGTCGTCGACCCGGAACGCGGTCGTCAGGTTGCGTACGGCGAGTATTGGCAACTGAGCTGGCAACTGAGTTGGCAACTGAGCCGGCGCCGCGGCTGACACTAGGCTTCGCCCTTCAGTTTCGGATCGATCGCGTCGCGCAAGCCGTCGCCAAGCAGGTTGAGCGCGAAGATGACGAATAGAATCGCAACGCCCGGGACCAGCGCCAGCCAGTAGCTGTCGAGAATGTTCTCGAACCCTTCGCGGATCATGCCGCCCCAGGTCGCAGTCGGGGGTTTGACGCCAAGGCCGACGAAGGCAAGCGAGGCTTCCGTGCGAATTGCGTTGGCGAGCCAGAGGGAGCCCATCACCAGGATTTCGGGCAGGATGTTCGGCAGGATATGCACGACAAGAAGCCGGGTGTCGGAGTAGCCGAGCGCGCGGCCGGCGTCGACGAACTCGCGCTCCTTGACCGCGATCGTCGGCGCGCGGGCGATGCGGGCAAACGGCGGGATCGAAGTCAACGCGATGGCAATGATGATGTTCACCATCGAGGGGCCGAGCATCGCCACCAGGATCAGGCCCAGGATCAGTGACGGGAACGCTAGCAGGACGTCCATCGCCTGCATCGTGACGGTATCGAGGCGGCCGCCGTGCCACCCTGCCAGCATGCCGATCGCCGTCCCGATGACCATCGCGGCGAGGGTCGACACGACACCGATGATCAGCGAAATGCGCGCTCCAAAGACCAGGCGCGATAACGTGTCGCGGCCGAAACTGTCGGTCCCGAGCCAGTGCTCGAGGGTGGGCGAGCGCAACTTCTCGAGGATGTTCTGATCGTTCGGATCGAACGGCGCGAGCACCGGCGCGAGGATTGCCGCAACGACCACGATCAGAAAGACCACCAGCCCGATCCACGACGTCTTGTTGGTATTGAACGCCTTCAGCGTCGCTGAAGCGAAATACGCGAACGGCGACGGCGCCGCTGTGCGTAGAGCGCCTTCGGACGACCCGGCGGCGCTCATTTCAGCCTCATTTTAGTTTGACCCGTGGGTCGACGAACCCGTACGCGAGGTCGGTCAGCAGGTTCACCAGTACTACGATCAGCGTGTAGATCACCATCATTCCCTGCAGCATCGGATAGTCGCGCTGGTTGAGGGCGCCGATGAGCAGCTTGCCCAGACCCGGGCGGCTGAAAACGATCTCGGTCAGCACCGAATTGCCGATCAGGATGCCGAGATAGAGTCCGACGACGGTGATGATCGGGATCAATGCGTTGCGCAGCGCGTGTCGCCAGATCACTACGTTCCACGGCACGCCTTTGGCACGCGCCGTCCGCACGTAATCTTCGGATAGGACCTCGAGCATCGCCGAGCGCGTGACGCGGGTCACATACGCAGCCGAGATCAGGCCGAGGCTGATCGCGGGCAGTGTTATCGATTGGTACCAGGCCATGACGCTGCCGGAGCGCGCGCTGATGACCGGGAACCAGGGCAGGGCGATCGCGAAGACGAGCAACAGGATGATGGCCGAGACAAACGGCGGGAACGACAACCCGAGCAGCGAGGAAATACGCACTGCGTAGTCGACGAAGCGGTTGCGATGGATCGCCGCGTAGACGCCCGCCGGAACGCCCAGGAGGATGCCGATGACCAGCGAGACCAGCGTCAGCTCGATCGTCCACGGCAACACGCGCAGCACCTCGCGGATAACCGGCTGGCCGGAGATCATCGAGACGCCCCAGTCGCCGCGCAAGGCGCCCAGCAGGAACACCGTGTACTGCTTGGAGAGCGGCAGGTCGAGACCGAGCCGCTGCCGGAGGGCGTCGATCGCCTCGCGGCTCGCCTGGTCGCCGAGGATGAGCTGCGCCGGATCGCCGGGGACGATCCGCACCAGCACGAAGACCAGCGTCAGCACCGCGAACAGCGTGACCCAGGCAAACGCCAGACGGCGAATCAGGAAGGTAGTCACATCCTGATCTGCTAAGCAGGCCCTTTGCTGCGGCTGCGGCGTCCGATCACATTCGTGATCGTCCGCTCATTTGGTGAAGCGGGTCTTCTCGGTGACCGGCGGCGACAGGTTGAGGGAACCCTGCACCTCGTACCCCATGTCGAGCGTATCCTTCCACGCCCATAGCTGGAGCTGCTCGTAGATCGGCACGCCACAAACGGCCTTGATGATCTTCTCCTGCGCGGTCTTCCAGAGCGCGAACTGCTTGGCCGGATCCGTTGCGACGCGCGCCCCGCGTATCTCGTCATCCGCGACGTTGCAGTGGCTGAAATTGGTCACCGCCGTCGGCGTGCCGATGATCGATCGCGAATCGAAAAACTGCGTCAGATAGACGTCGGCCACGGGAAACCGTCCCGCCTGGTAATGCACGATCGGTGACAGATCCTTGCGTATCTGCGCGTGAAAGGTCGCGTGCTCCACCAGCTCGATGTCGAGATTGATGCCGGCCTTCTTCAGTTGCGCCTGTACCGCCTCGATCAGAGTCTGCATGCCGGTCAGCGTCGTATGGATGGTCTTGATCGTCACGCCGTTCGGATATCCGGCTTCGGCCAGCAACGCTTTCGCCTTGGCCAGGTCGTACGGGAACAGCGGCGCCTTCGGGTCGGTCCCGAGATAGCCCGACGGGACCACCGAAACCGCCTCGCGCGACGTGCCTGCACCCTTGAACGCGACGATGGCCTTGCGGTCGATCGCATAGGCGATCGCCTGGCGCACGCGGATGTCGTCGAGCGGCTTGACGGTGACGTTGAGATGCAGCTCCGACAATTCGGCCGGATCCATCGCCACGACCTTTACGCCGGGCAGCTTGGACATCCGGTCGACCCAGGTCTGATCCTGCTTGCCGTAGACCATGTCGAGCTCGCCCGACTGGAACGCGAGGTCGCGGCTCGAATCCGCGGGAATGTAGCGATACGTGATGTCGTCGATCAGTGGGGCGCCACGGAAATACTGCTTGTTGGCTACCAGCTTGACGAACTGCTGCGGCTGGTATTCCGCGAACATGAACGGTCCGGTGCCGATGGGTTTCTTCGAGAAATTCTCGCCCATCTCCTCCGCGGCCTTCTTGCAGATCATGTTGCCGCCGTTGACGTTGGCGACGTAGCCTAGGAATCCGGCGACCGGATTCTTCAGCGTGATCTTCAGCGTCGATTTGTCGAGGACTTCGACCTTGTCGACGGCCGAGTAATCATTGGAATACGAGGATGTCGCCTTGTTGCTGGCGCGCTTGATCGAGTACGCGGCGTCGTCGGCCGTGAATTCGCCATAGCCATGGTGGCATTGCACGCCGGCGCGGATCTTGAACGTCCATTCGGTGCCGGCCGGGTTCGACGTCCAGCTCTCGGCCAGATCGGGCTCGATGAATTCCGGGCTGATCCTGCCGGGTCGCACGCGGACGAGGCCGTTGAACATCCAGCTTAAGAGACCCTTGTCCGGGGTGGTCGAAGCGATGTGCGGATCGAGCTTGCCGGCATCGGCGGAACCCATGCCGACGACCAGACTCTTCTTTTGCGCAAAGGCCGGCGGTACGAACAGCAGCGCCGCGCATACGATGCCGAATACGATCTTTTTCATTGATCGGCCCTCCTGTAGGTAACGCGATTGTAGACGGTAATGCGCAATAATCCATTATCCGTGCAAGGTGAGCTCGGACGGCGTCGTCGCGTGTCGCGCGAAACGAGCCAGCCTGAAAGCCGAAAGATCATGCCTCGGAACACGCTCGAGCGCGAGGTCGGCGCATAGCAATCCGCTGACCGGGCCGAGGCAAAATCCATGACCCGAAAAGCCGGCCGCAATCACCAGGCCGGACGGATACTCAGGCGCATCGATCACCGGCAGCGCGTCAGGCGTCAGATCGATGAGGCCGCCCCATGTGCGTGCAATCGGCGCGCGAGCCGCGATCGGAAGCACCTGGGTTACACGATCCACGACGCGGCGAATATCGGATGCCGATGGCGCAAGCGAGCTCTCCACCCATTCAGAAGGATCGCCAGGCCAGGCGCCGGCGCCGCTGCTGAAGCGCAGGCGACCGTCGGCCTCCTGCCGTCCCGCACAATCGGCATTGGCCACGCCGAACGCAGGCAGAAGACAACTCGGCAACGGCTCGGACTGAACGACCTGTGTGATCCTGATCGATAACGGTAGATCCGCGCCGAGTGGCGAGAGCAACGATGGCGTATTGACGCCCGCAGCGACGATTACGCGGTCGGCGGAAATGAATCCTTCGGACGAGTCGACGCCCGTCACGCGATCGCCCTTCACCGTTATCGCGAGTGCGGCGACACCTTCGCGGATCGCAGCGCCGTGCGACCGGGCAAACCCTGCGAATGCCTGCGTCGCCTTGACCGGATTGGCGTGTCCATCGGTGGGGCAGTAGGAAGCGGAGAGAACATTGCGCGATATTTCCGGTGCAACGGCTCGGATCGCGGCATTGTCGGACAGGAAGTGGAGCTCCAGGCCCAGCGCCTGCTGGGTCAAGACGAGTGCACGGATGACGTCGACTTCAGCCGGCGTGCGGGCGAGTCGCAGATTGCCGGTCCGGCGATACTCGACATCGGCGCCCAAGGTTTCGGCCAGTTCACCCCACAGCGCGACCGCGGCACGCGCCAGCGGCAGCTCGGCGGGGTCGCGTCCCGACTGGCGCACACCGCCAAGCGTCCAGCCCGACGCCATCGCCGCGATGCCGTGTTTCTCGATCAGCGTGACGGCCTGGCCTTCACGCGCCAGTTCAGCGGCTGCGGCGGCGCCGGTAATTCCGCCGCCGATGATGACGATGCGAAGCATGGGCGCTATACGTGGTTGCGCGTTGTTTCCGTGGATAGAGGTGAAGCGATCCGCGCCCTATGATCATACAATTGCCGGACCAAGACAAAAAGGGAGAAAACATGCGGACCGAATCGGGGTCGCTTTCCCACGACCCGTACTGGTGGGACGCCGCGCCGCGCGAATCGCCGATCGAAGCCGAGCTGCCGAAAAGTTGCGATGTCGCGATCATTGGCGCAGGGTATGCGGGCTTGTCGGCGGCACTGACGCTTGCCCGGGCCGGCCGGTCGGTTGTCGTGCTCGACGCTCTCGCGCCGGGTGAGGGCGCTTCGAGCCGATCGGGAGGCATGATCGGTCATGGCCACCGGCTGTCGTACACCAAGCTCATCGAGCGATTCGGCCCGCAAAAGGCCGGGGATCTGATTCGCGAGGGCATGGCGTCCCTCGAGTTTGCGAAAGCGCTGATCGTCGACGAGACGATCGACGCCCAACTGCAGGTGAGCGGGCGGGTGCGCGGCGCATGGACGAAAGGCGATTACGCGGCGTTGACGCGCGATGCGCAGGCGCTGCAGCGCGACCTCGGCATGGCGGTCGACGTGTTGAGCAAGGCCGATGTCCGCCGCGAGATTGCAGCGGATTGCTATCAAGGCGGCCTGCTGTTTCACGCGCACGGCGGCGTGCATCCGGCATTGTTCCACCTCGGGCTTTTGCGACGAGCGCGGACAGCCGGAGCGTTCGTCGCGGGCCACGCGCCGGTGACCGCGGTCAGATGCGAAGCGACCAAATTCATCGTCGAGACGGCACGCGGAAACATCGACGCGACCGCGGTCATTGCCACCACCAATGGTTATACGGGCCGAGCCACGCCGGCACTCGCCCGCCGTCTCGTCGCGATACCGAGCTTCCTCATCGCCACCGAATCACTGGGAGCGGATCGCGTTCGCAGCCTGATCCCGAATGGCCGGATGATCGTCGAGACCCGGGACAAGCACCTGTACTATCGCCCGTCACCCGACGGCACGCGCATCGTGCTGGGCGGCCGCGCCGCGCTGCACCCGATTCCGCTCGACGAGGCCGCCGAATGGCTGATGAAGGAATTGCGCGCAATTTTCCCCACGCTAGCCGGCACTCGCATCAGCCATGTCTGGACCGGCAATGTCGCAATGACGCGCAGCGATTTGCCCGGGATCGGCCAGCGCGACGGCATCTGGTTCGCGCTTGGCTGCAATGGGTCGGGGGTGGCGCTGATGCCCTACCTCGGCCACAAGGTCGCGCTGAAAGTCCTCGGCCAGCAGGATGGAAAGACGGCATTTGATGACATATCCTTTGCCGCGGTGCCCTTCTACAACGGCACGGCCTGGTTCCGGCCATTGATGACATGGTGGTTCCGGGCTCGCGACCGGCTACGCGGCAACTGAAACCAATGGTCTACTGGACCGATTGAGCGTCGAGAACCTCAAGCGAATGAAGAACCTGTCGCACCGATTGTGCGTGGCCCCTATGATGGACTGGACCGACCGTCACTGTCGGTACTTCCTGCGCCTGGTGAGCCCGCGCGCGTTGCTGTACACGGAAATGATAACGACGGGCGCGCTGATGTTCGGCAACGTGCCGCGGCATCTCGATTACGATTCCGCTGAGCACCCGGTCGCGCTGCAGCTGGGCGGTAGCGACGCGCAGGCGCTGGCGCATTGCGCGCGATTGGGCGAAGCCTGGGGCTACGACGAGATCAATTTCAATGTCGGCTGCCCGTCCGAGCGTGTGCAGACTGGGAGCTTCGGCGCGTGCCTGATGGCTGAGCCGGCGCTGGTTGCCGCCTGTGTGGCGGCGATACGCGACGCGGTCGCGCTGCCGGTGACCGTCAAGCATCGCGTCGGCATCGACGCCGTCGAGGATTACGCATTCGTGCGCGATTTCGTCGGTACGGTCGCGAGGGCCGGCGCAACCGCGTTCCTCGTCCATGCGCGCAACGCCATCCTGAAAGGCCTGTCGCCGAAAGAGAACCGTGAAGTGCCGCCGCTCAAGTACGAGCAGGTGTACGCCTTGAAGCGCGATTTTCCGGAGCTGACGATCGTCATCAACGGCGGCGTTACGAACCATGAGGCGATCGCGGCGCAACTCGAGCGCGTCGACGGCGTCATGCTCGGCCGCGCCGCGTATCACAACCCGTATCTGATCGCGGAGGCCGAGGAGTACGTTTTCGGCGAGGCGGCGCCGCAGCGAACGCGCGCCGAGATCGTCGAGGCGCTGGTTCCCTACGCCGAGGCGCAGCTCGTGCGGGGCGTGGCGATGCGTGCGATCGCGCGTCACGTGCTCGGGCTCTACCACGGCGCACCCGGAGCACGCGCGTGGCGCCGCATCCTTTCCGACGAGGCGTTGCTCAAGGGGTCGGGGCCCGAAATCTTCTTGCGGGCGCTGCGCGAGGTGGAGCCGCTTGGGGTCGGAGACGACTCTTCGGGGGTTGCTGCGCAAGTTCTCAACGAAACATAAATTCGTCTCTGACCCAATTTATCGTCGCTATTTATCGTCGGCGATATACGCGCGGACGATGCTGTCGAAGTCCGGATCGGCCTGCATGCCGAGCGCCGGCCCGAGCACGGGCGCAAAGCGCGCGGGCCACGTCGAGACGATGCGATCGATCGCCGGATCGAGCTGCCACTTGACGCGATCGGCGACAGCGTCGCCGGCAATGCGGCGCAGCGCCGCGACCATTTCGCCCACGCCGACGTGGATTCCGGGCACGTTGATCGAGCGCGTGAGCGCGAAGCTCGACGCTGGCGCCTCGTGGCCGACGATCAGGTTCGCGATGACCGTGCGCGGCGAGGACACCCATACCTGCGTACTTGGCGCCACGGGACAGATCGCATCGACGCCGGAGAGCGGCTCGCGAATGATGCCGCTCGCGAATGACGAC
>Ga0137373_10006006_pt1 | contig 13031 bp, 9 predicted proteins | sample SagtaG_5_FD_104912 | JGI IMG/M metagenome (GOLD analysis project Ga0137373, IMG submission 104912) | Vadose zone soil microbial communities from Sagehorn Ranch, Mendocino, California, USA - Sage1_R_80_16 metaG | ecosystem: Environmental > Terrestrial > Soil > Vadose zone | place: USA: California...
GAAGCCGGAGCAGATTCAGCGGTTCAAGGCGGTGTATCGCCATGGACACGAGATCGCGACAGTCAACCGGGCGCTTCAGTATCGAGAAATTTGCGCGATCGGCGCCGTGTGTCGCCCCAACGTCGTTCATTCCCCGGGACAATCGCTCGGACGATTCGTCAAGCAGAGGCGCAGGTGCGGAGTTGACCGACGGGTCGTCTCCAAGGACCGGCACGTTCGGACTGCCCCTGTTATTCCACTTGATTATCGGCGAGGAACAGCACCGGCTATTCCCGGGGGTTCGAAATGAAGACGACCTCTTCGTGAGCGAGTGTGTCCGCCGCGTACCGGATAGCCGCCTGAATGTCCTCGCGAGTGAGGCGCGGGTACGCGTCAAGCAGATCTGCCTCCGACCCGCCCTCGCTCAACTTGCGAAGCAGGAGTTCGACAGGAACACGCGTCCCTCGGATGACGGCCTTGCCGAGCATCACGTCCGGATTGATTTCGATTCGATCCGTCAGCGTCATAGCGTTCCTGTGTTTGGCGCGCCCGGCCCACCTTCGCTCCTTCGGAGCTATGGTGCGCCTCGATGAGCCATCCACCGTAGCTCGCCTGAATTCTGCGCGAGCGGAGGTGGATGGCGCGCCCGGCAGGACTCGAACCTGCGGCCACCGGCTTAGAAGGCCGGTGCTCTATCCAACTGAGCTACGGGCGCACGCGAACGGAATCGATAGTTACGGGAGTCGAGTCGATTGTAAGGGAAAAAGGAGACTACGATCCTCCGACGGACTTCACGACGAGATCGATTCGCTTCATCTCGCCTTCTTCCACAGTGATTGGTTTCGCATCGTCACGCAGCGACTCGATGTATTCCGGGTCGTTCCACTGGTTATTGACCACGCTGGAGACGGCCAGACAAAGATACTTACCGGGACGCAGGCCCTTGATGGTGAAGACCCCGGATTGATCCACGCGCGCGATACGAACCGCTTTCAGATCCTCGACCCACGATGCCGGGTCCTCGGGGAAGATAATGGCGCTTCCTTCCAGAACCGCGTTCCCCTTGGCATCGCGCAGCGTGCCGGTAACGCTGGGGAAGCGGTTGGTTAGCGTGATGACAAACCCATCGAGCGTCTGGCCTGCAGTCTCGAATGGCTGCGACGTGAAATCTCGTCCGCTCTGATCGATCTGGCGTATGGCCCAGCCATCCGGAAGCGGTGCAACCGTGAGCCGCACTTGACCGACAACGGATTTCAGCTCAAAGCTCCCGTCGTCGCGGACGCGTCCATTGTCGGGGATGCCGCCAAAGCTGACGGCGGTGTCGCGGTCGACAGGCAGTGTGCGCACCGACAGCTTGGAGAGCGGCGAAGGCAACGGAGTGTCGCCTTCCACGACGACGCGACCAGCCACTGCGCCGGTGCCGCCCGTCACGATGGTCAGCCCTTCGACGTCGCCAAACGCCGACACGATCACGTTCGCCGCTTCCGCCGGGCGATCGGGCGTCGCGGCCGTCCGCACGTTCAAGTGGTATTCAGCCGGCGCGACGTTGCGGAACGTGAACGTGCCATCCGGGTTCACTTTGGTGCTCTGCCCGCCCGACATCATCATGAAGTTCTCGCCGCGAATTTCGAACGACATGCCGACGGTCTCACCCGCGAGCGGAACCCCTTGAGAGTTGAAGACCGTGCCCGACACCTTCGCGACCTTGCCGGGAATAAGGCCGATATCAATGGCCGAGACTTCCTGGCCGGAGCGGACGCGCACACGTTGAGCTTCCGTCGGATTCGGGCTTGCCGGATAGTAGGTCGGCATGAATCCGAGCATTTGCTTTTCAGGCGGCTCCCCTTCCCAGGTTTCCCGCGACGAGGCCTGCACGTAGTACTCGCCGGGTTCGAGTCCGCTCAACCGGTATTGACCGGTGTCGTCCGTGATCGCGTTTCCTCTGACAGGGGTCAGCCGTCGGCGTCCGTTGAAGAATCGCATCTGCAGCGTGAGCACGTTGGCGCCCGCCAGCGGTTCACCCGCTTCGTCGTAGATATGACCGGAGATCAGTGCGGTGTGTTGGAGCACGAAGTCGGCGGTCGCAAATACCTGACCCTCTGCCAGCTCGATCGGGCGTCCCGGCTCACCGGTCCGGGATTGCCCGTATGAGAGACCCAGATAACCAGCGCGACTGGCGTTGAGCGTATACCGTCCTGCGGGCAGCTCGGTGATTTCAAATTTCCCCAAGCCATTCGTGCTGGCGGTTCGCCCTTCGGGGATGGCCTCGCCACTCAGCCGCAACTGAACGCGGCGCAAGGGCCGCCCCTCCGCATTCACGATCTTGCCGCGGACAATCGCGGTGCCCTTCTTCTCGACCGTTGCGTCGCGCGCTGGTGTTCGCTGGGGCGTTGCAACCTGGGCGGCGCCGTTTGCTGCCAGTATCAACACAGTGGCCGCGGCGAGAGCGCACATCCTGGTCATCACAGACCTCCGTGCTAACAGTTACGTCCGGATCGGTCACCTGACGGGCAGGCTGATTATCGCAACGGTGAGGAGCTTGTCAAACAACGCGATCGCTGGTCGTGAGTCAGTTTGCCCGTCGCTGGCGTCTGTGAAGTGCCGCGGTGGCTTTTTCAACATCTTCAGCGTTGACCAGTAGATCAGCTCCGGCGAGCGCCGGATACATTCCGCCTGCGTTATCGGACCGGATCATGGATTCAATCCCGGATTCGTCAAGAATGCCCTTGGCGATCCGGGCATCCGCCGTTGACCGGAATGTCGAGACGGTAACCAGGTCTGGGGATTTCATCGTCGTAACTTCCGTTCCAGCAGGGCCACGATTTCGGCGATGCTCCAGACGTGGGTAGCAGCGCCGCGCGGGCGTCACGCGGGGCGTCTGACGCACGCGCCCGAAGTTGTAATACATGAAGTATACGGCCACGGCTGCGGCGTGGTCCCGCATAAACTCGTACGCTGCCCCCGCTCGCGTGAGCCGACGAGCCACATCACGATCAACTTGCTGCCCGCATCCACCACCCGATCGCTACGACCGTTGACGAACACGACCTCTTCATGCGCCAGCGTGTCCGCGGCGCAGATCCGTCTCGGACGGTCGTTGCTTGTCGCCTGTCGCTTGTCGCCTGTCGTTGCTCGCCGCCTATCGCTTGTGGGCTGTCGCTTCGCGGCGCAGCGTCAGAAACCGACATTCATGCCGATGTCCACCTTGCGCGAGTTCTGGACGCCCGTGGCCGTCAGGAAGAACGGCGACGTCATCACGCCGCTGAAGCCGGACAGGTTCGCGTGGTTCGTGAGGTTGTTGACACTCGCGTAGAGACTGAGCCGGTATCGCGGCTGCCCCTGCCCTGCTCCCGGCGGCGCGCTGAACGGCACGTTATAGGTGCATCGGCCGCTCACCGTCCACACGGGCGTCGTGCGCAGAGACAGGATGCCGGCACCAGACGGACGATCGTTCAGGAGACCATCGCCGTTGTCGTCGAACCCGGTGCTCAGGTTGTACGGGTATCCGTCGGACGCGTTCACCGAGAGCGCGACACTGAGATTGCGCACCTGCGTGCTCGTGAGCGCGACGTTGATGCGATACGGGTTGTCGGCGGGGCCTCTGCCCCACTCCGTCGCGAGGGTCCCGCTTGCGGGCACGTCGAACGGACCAAGCGCATTGCGGCGCGCGCGAAGGAATGAATAGCTCCCGTTCACGCCGAGCCGCCGCCAGTTCAACTGCGTGCGGTTCACTGCCGGCGACGGGGCGACCAGGCTGAAATTGAAATTGACGTAGAGCTCGTGACGGAGGAGCTGCGCGTCGGTGACGGTTGAAATGATGTTGCCGAACTCGGGATTCACGCGCACGCCGTCGACGACCGGATTGAGATTCTTCCCGCGCGGCAGCTGGTCCTGATTGTAGTAGTTGTAGAGCACGTTGACGTTCGCGCGCGGCGAGAACCGCTCGTCGATCCCCACGCTGTATCGCAGATTCTTATTGAGCTTGAACTCGCCGAGGCGGTAGGTGTTCGCCGGAGGAACGACGCCGCCGGTCCCCGGATCCGGATAGGACGGATTCCTGATGATGATGTCGCGCTGATGCGTGCCGTCGGCGCGCACGGTCTGCCACCAGATCCCGGGATCGAGCCATCCGTGAAAAATGCCGCCGCTTGCGCGCAGCGTGGTGTTGCCGTTCTTCGTGAGCGCCCACGTGATTCCGACGCGCGGCTCGAACGCCGCGAGATCGTTCACACGCGTCTGGTAGCTGTATCTGACGCCCGGACTCAGGGTCAGCCCCTTCCTCACGCGAATGTCGTCCTGGAAGTACGTGCCGATGCGTGCGTGAAAAAAGTTGAGCGTCGGGTCTCCCGTGCTGCGCGTATACAGCAGCGGCGTGCCCGACTCGTACGCCTCGAGGCTGCTGAAAATGTACGTCCCGAGATAGTTTTGGTTCAGGTTGGCGCGATACCAGTCGGCGTAGAGCTGCACGCCTCCGCGCCATGAGTGAATGCCTCTCACGTGATCGATATCTGACGCAAAGTTGAGGTTGCGCCCGCGCACGCGCCCGGCCTGCTGCGCGCCGCCGCTGCTGAAGGCGTCCTGCACGATGATCGTCGGGCGCTCGACCGCCGAGCTCCTCCCGAACCCGATCCACGCCATCGTCAGTCGCGAGTTGATGAACGTCCGGCGTCCAATCGGCCCGGCCTCCAGGGCGCGGAACTGGTAGGAATGGTTGTCGATCATGAACGCCCGCTCGGGAAGATCGTAGAAGCCGACGCCGATATTCTTCCGCGAGTTGTTGTTCTGCGAATACCCGAATCGCAGCGTCTGATCGCGCGTGAGCGCGTAGTCGAAGAGGCTATTCAGATTGAAGGACTCGAACGGCTGCCGCACTTTCAGGACGTCGAACTGTTTGCCCGTCGGCAGCGCGACATTGAGGTTCGGAGTGGTGTACTGGTCCTGCCCGTTCACGGAGAGCGAGAAGTTGCTCCTCTCCTTGATGAGGGCGCCACCGATCGTCACGCCGTAGCCGCGCGTCTGCTCGGGCCCTTTCGTCGGCGTGAACTGACTCCGCGCGCTCATCGAGCCATCGCGGAACAACAAATTGCCGGTCCCGCGAATGGGACCGATGCCGGGCTGGGTGATGACGTCGACGAACGTCGAGCCGGGCTGCTCGGTCTCGGCCGCAAACTGATCGCGCGTGACGTGAATCGATTTAATCTGTGATTTCGGCGGCAGCTGCTGGCCTTCGAAGCTGTCGACGCGAAAGATGGCGTCCGGCCCGCCAATATCGCTCAACTGCCGCTGCAGTTCGGCAGGATCGTCCGACAGGGCCTGCACCTGCTCGTCGCTCAGGGTGAGGCCGAACGACCGGCTCACACGATTGGCAGCCTGGGCTTCGCCGCCGACTGTGACCGATTCGGCCATGTTCTTCATCGGCAGCACGACGATGTGCTTGTTGTCGCCGCGGGTGACCCGCACGTCGCGCAGCAGCCCGAGGTCGAACCCGGCAAACTCCGCCGTGATCGAATAGCGCCCCGCGACGAGGGCTTCGAATGTGGCCGACCCATTGGCGGCAGTTTTCAAAGGCGCGATGTCGACACCCTTGCCGGCGCCTTCGAGCGCCACGAGGGTGACCGTCGCCCCAGGGACGATCGCGCCGCTGGGATCCGATACGGTGATGGTCAATCTGCCCCGCGCGGCCGGCGTTTGCGCCGCGGCGACGGCGGGTAATGTCAGGGCGGCCAGTATGATGGGATAAACGACGTGACGAATTGCGAACGACACGCGCACCTCCCGGGCTTAGAGGTCGATCGGACAGTAATACGAGCGTGCCGCCCCGTTGGTTAGCGGAAGACGCACAAAATTTGATTCACGCGGCGAGATAATGCCGAAAGACGCCTCCGGGTCCGGGAACACGACGAGCGCCGTCGGGCTTTGCGCCAACTGCGCGTTCGCCCGGGTGATCGAGTCGCCGCGAGGGTCCACGTTCTATCTGTGCGAACGGTCGCGCACCAATCCGGCGTTTGCGAGATACCCCACACTGCCGGTGCGGCGATGCACAGGGTACGTGCCGAACAACGCGGCGGTGAAGCCGCGGCATGATTAAGTGATGCGAATCGTATCTTTGCTGGCAAGCGGGACCGAGATCACCTGCGCCCTCGGGGCGGGTGATGCGCTGGTCGGGCGCTCGCATGAGTGTGACAACCCCGAGTGGGTGCGACGGCTGCCCGCCTGCACGCGTCCGGCCTTTGACATCACGCGCCCCAGCCGCGAGATCGATACAGAGGTCAGACGCCGGATCAAGACAGGCGAGCCTCTCTATCACGTCGACGCCGAGATGATCAGCGCGTTGAAACCGGACATCCTGATCACCCAGGTGCACTGCGAAGTGTGTGCGGTCACCCCGGGTGACCTCGCACGCGCCGGATGCAGCACACCGGCTCCTGAAGTCATCGCGCTGACGGCCGGCACGGTAGCCGGAATCTACGACGGCATTCGCCACGTCGCGCATGCTCTCCGCCTGGACGCGGCCGGCGAGCGGCTCATTGCGGACATGCAGCGCCGGATCGACGCGGTGACCGCGAGCGTGTCGCACCGTCCGCCGTCATCCGTGGTCCTGCTTGAGTGGACGGATCCAGTCTTCACTGCCGGCAACTGGGCGCCGGAACTGATCGAAGCCGCGGGCGGCACGCCCGTTCTCGGTCAGAACGGCGCGCACTCGACAGCTATTCCATGGGAGCGCGTCGTCGAGGCCAATCCCGACTACATCGTTGTCGCGCCGTGCGGATTCGATCTCGAGCGGAGCAGGCGTGAGGCCGCGGGGCTGGAACGCCTGCCGGACTGGTTCCAGCTCGCTGCCGTCCGCAATGGCCGCGTCGCGTTCGCGGACGGCAACAAGTACTTCAATCGGTCCGGCACCACCATCGTCGAAACCGTCGAAATTCTCGCAGAGATCCTGCACGGCGGCGACGTACCGCCGCGCTGGCGCGGCGAGGCGTGGACGTCGTAGTCGTGTAGGATTCCTTCCCGTATGGCCATAGTGGTCGACGTCCCGGCTGCCGACATCGTCACAACCGACACGCCGCGCGTGCGCTGGAACGCGCTGACGCGAATCGCGTTTCGCTTCAGCCTCCTCTACTTCGGCTTCTACGTCACGACGACGCAGATGCTCGGCGGCATGATCGTGATCCCCAACTGGGAAATGCCGGAGCTCGAGAGACTTCCTCCGCTCAGGAACCTGATCTCCTGGACAGCCGTGCACGTGTTCGGGGTAACGCAGCCGCTCGTGATCGGCGGCAGCGGGAGCGGCGACAAGACATTCGACTGGGTCGCGGCGTTCTGCCTCCTCGCGATCTCGATCGTTGCGACGGCGGCCTGGTCGATCCTCGATCGCAGGTGCGACAATTACAGCGCGGCGCACAAGTGGTTCCGCCTGTTCCTGCGGTTTGCTACCGGTTCGACGATGCTGAGCTACGGGATGGTGAAGGCGATCCCGCTGCAGATGCCCGCGCCGTCGCTGACCCGGCTGCTGGAGCCGTTCGGAAATTTTTCGCCGATGGGCGTGCTGTGGTATTCGATCGGCGCGGCGCGCGGCTACGAGCGGTTCGCCGGATCTGCCGAACTTGCCGCGGCCGTTCTGCTCTTCATCCCGCGCACCGCGATGCTCGGCGCCCTGGTGCTGCTCGCCGACTCGATCCAGATCTTCACGCTGAACATGACGTACGACGTGCCGGTGAAGCTGTTCTCGTTTCACCTGATCCTGATAGCGCTCGTGCTGCTCGCGCCCGACACGCGCCGCCTGCTGAACGTGCTGGTGCTCAACCGCCCGGCGCCGCCGTCATCGGAGCCGCCGCTGGCGCAAGGCGTACGAGCTCGCCGGGGCCTTCTCGGTGCGCAGCTCGTGTTCGGCGTGTATCTGTTCGTCATCTTCTTCATGTCATCGCAACAGGGCTGGACGCGCTACGGCGGCGGCGCGCCGAAGCCGCCGTTGTATGGGATCTGGAACGTCGAGAGGATGTCCATCGACGGCGTCGAGCGCGCGCCGCTCGTCACGGACTACGATCGCTGGCGCCGCGTCGTTTTCCAGTCCGCGAGCACGATGATGTTCCAGCGGATGGACGAAACCTTTACGGGCTACTCCGCGAAGACCGACATGGATCGGAAAACCATCGCGCTGACCAAGACCGCGGACAGGTCCTGGAAGAGCGAGCTCACGTTCGATCGACCGGAGGCCGAACGGATGACGATAGACGGCACCATGGATGGACACAGGATTCGGATGCAGCTCCGGCTCGTCGATCACACGACGATGCTTTTGTTGAGCCGCGGCTTCAACTGGATACAGGAGTATCCTTTCAACAGGTAGCCGACAGAGGAGACATCATGACCGCCGTTCTATTCTCGATTGCCCTCGCGCTCTCGTCGCCGGCGGAGACCTACAGCCCCGACGCCGAGGGATTCATCCGCAACTGGCTCGTACTCGCGCCGATTGCCGTCCAGGAAGACTCGGGTGCGACGGAAATCGACAAGGACCAGGTTGGCGGAGAGGCGACCCTCAAACCCAAGCCAGGGGACAAGGTGAACGTCGACGGAAAGATCCTGACCTGGACGCCGCACCAGGCCTCCGACTATTTCATCGACTTCCTCAAATCGTTCGGCGCGCAGCGCGGCGAAGACGCCGCCGGGTATGCGGTCGCGTATGTCACCGCTGACGACGAGATGAAGGCCAAGCTGTCGATCGGATCGAACGACCAGTGCAAGGTGTGGCTGAACGGCAAACAGGTGATCAAGTTCAGCGAGACGCGGACGCTTGATAAGGACACCGACAGCGCGGACGTAACGCTCGTGAAGGGGCAGAACGTTCTCGTGTTCAAAGTAATCAACGAGAAGAACAACTGGCAGGGAGCCGCGCGCTTCCTCCAGGGCAGCACGCCGGTGAAGAACGTCAAGATCTCGCTGACGCCGCAGTAAGGGTGCCCGGGACCGATCGGCGGGCGCGCGGTGCCATTGAGCCGTGGACGGTCGTGGCGGAGGCCGCGATTTGCCTCGGCTTCGCCGCGTTTGTCGTCGCGCGCGCGATCCGCGTGTCGCTCACGTACGACGAAGCGGCAGCCTACATCCGATATATCGCGCCGAACGTCCTGCCCGAATTCGATGCCGGGCCGCTTGCCATCTTCAATTTCGAAGTCGCCACCAACCACTTCCTGAGCACCGCGCTGACGAAGCTCGCGGTGCTCGTCGCCGGCAGCAGCGAGCTTGCGCTGCGCCTTCCGGCGCTCGCCGGCTACGCGATGCACTTGTGGTTTTCGACGCGCCTGCTGCGCCGGCTCACGAGCCCCGCGATCGCGGTTGCGGGATTGCTGCTGCTGAACCTGAATCCGTACCTGCTGGACTTCTTCGCGCTCAGCCGCGGATACGGGCTGTCCATCGGCTTGATGATGGGCGCGCTGTACTACTTCTTCAGCGGTCGGCTTACGCGGACGCTTTTCTTTGCGTCCGCGGCGGTGCTGGCGAACTTCTCGATGCTCAATGTGTATGTGGCCATCATCCTCGTGGTCACGTTCTTGAAAGCCGGCCTGCCTTCGACCGCACTCAGGCCAGGAAAGGCCGGCACCACCGAAGTGAGTACGCGAGCCCCACGTCGCGGCGCATTCATCGTCCTTGCTGTGGTTGCAGCGATATTTGCCTCACTGGTCTTCTCCCAGGATCCCGGGCTGTCACTCTCGCTCTACCACCCGGTGAAAGTCACGCTCGAGGGTCCCACGGCAGATGAACAGCGCTCGGTGAGAGTCTGGAGAGTCGATCTCCGCGGCAGATCGACCAGGGTGACGGATCCGGGACCCTTCCGCGCGGTGCGGATCCAGATGCCGGCCGCGACCGCCGACAAGGTTCGCAGCATCGACGTGGTGGTGGGCAACCGCGCGTTGTCGACCCGCCCGAATGACACGCGCGCCTGGATCACGCGCGAGATCGACGGAATCCGAGAGCTCGAAAGCGGACCGCTCATTTCAGCGCGGCGATCGCGGTTCCGGGCATTCACGCCGGTGATGAACTGGACGGGCGATGCGCGTTATGCCGCGGGGGTCGCAAACGCGACGACCATCGCCCTCGTGGCGCTGGCGCTGTTCGGCATCGTGGTGAACCTGATTGGAAGGCTGCTCGCTCGCGCCGGACTCGGCACCTCCGGGCAGTGGTCCACGATTTCTTCCAGCGTTCTGTGGGTTGCGGCGCTCGCAGGGCCACCGCTCTATCTCCTTCGACGTGACGCGCAGCTGTATTTCGGCGGCACGCGAGGCCTGGTCCCGGACACCTTCTATTCGTTGATCGAGAACTCGTTTTACGGCCGCGTATACAGCGCCAGCCAGACGCACATCGCCTTTGCCGTCATCGTCGCGTCGGTCGCAGCGTTCGCGCTATTCGCGCTCATTACGTACCGGCGCATGCCGGCACGCGCGCGGCCCGCGATGCACATGCTGGCATTGGTCGCGATCGTGTCCGCGTCGGTCGTGACGCAGCGCTGGTTGTTCGGAACGGTCTACCTGGTGGGCAGGACGGCGCTGTTCTACGTGCCGTTGTACCTGTTGTTCGTGGTCTTCTTCTGCCAATCGTTGAGCGAAAGCGGCCGAATCGGCCGTCTCCTTGGGGGCGCCCTCCTCATCGCGGCAGTCTCGTTGTCCGCCTATCACTGTGCGCGGACGTTCAACCTGCAGTACACGCTCGACTGGCGCGACGATGCCGGCACGAAACCAATGATGGCCGACCTGAAGCACGTCGTGGCTGACGAGCGGCCAGCGGGTGCGAGAGTGGTGCTCGGCGTCGAGTGGATGTACGCCCCGGCCGCCGTCTACTACTCGCATCGGCAGGTGCCGGTCGATATCGACGTAGCTGTCGCGCCGTATTCGCGGCGGGTGGATTTCCTCTATGTCGCCAAGCGCCACGCGGGCGCTGCGATGTCGATCATCCAGACCTACCCGATCCCGAACGCCGTTCTCGCGCGCCCGAAGTAGCCGACGCTCGTTTCCTGGCCGTGGGATCCAAATGCGATTAGGATGAGGCGTGTTCTTCGAGGACCTGCAGGTCGGCGCCACGTTCGTGTCGCGCGGACGCACGATCACAGAGACGGATGTCGTGATGTTCGCGGCGCTATCGGGCGACTATAGCGAGATCCACACCAACGCCGAGGCGGCCAGGCAGGCGCCCGCGGGGGCGCGCATCGCGCACGGCGCGCTGATTTTCAGCATCTCGCTCGGACTGACGACGCAGCTGGCGATCGTCGACGAGTCGCTGATCGCGCTGCACGGGATCGAGGGGATGCGCTTCACGAAGCCGGTGTTCATCGGCGACACGATCCACGTGCAGAAACGCGTGACCGCCGCCGACGACAAGGGGAACGGCCGCGGCATCGTCAGCTTCGACACGCGCACGATCAACCAGCATGGCGCGATGGTGCTGCGGTTCCGCGATTCACTGGTGCTGAAGACACGCGGCTGATTGGTCAGGTCCCGCTGGCGTCCGAGCCGCTCGGCTCAGGACGGCGATTCGTGTCGTAGACGAAGCACTTCGCCGTCGCGGTCGCGTACAGGATCTCGAGCGAGTCCATGATCGTGCCCTCCGCGAGCGCGATGTTGTTCTCGCAGGAGACAAAATGCCCCTCCGCCATGATCTCCCCCGTCACCTCGAAGACTGGCCGCAGGAACTTCACGGTGATCTCCGTCGTGAGGTATCCCTGTCCCAGCGGCAGCGCGGTGTGCACGGATGCTGACATGACCGAATCGAGCAGCGTCGCGAGAATGCCGCCGTGCACGCATCCCATCGGGTTGTAGTGAATCTCCTGCGGCTGCAGGCTCATCATGAAATGGCCTTCGCCGGCGTCGAAGAGATCGATGCCGAGCAGCTTGCCGAACGGCGGCTCCGGAATCTTGCCGCGCCGCATCGCATCGAAGAATTCCGCGCCGGATAGCCGGCGCGCCTCGCGGCGCGCGTGCCGCGGGTCGTCCCAGGTGATGGTCTTGGTGCGTTCGGATGGCACGTCGTTCGCCATGGTCCTCCGTTGAATGTGTTGGCGGTCCGCTCAGGCGTCCCGCCGCAGGAAGCTCGCGTGGAATCCGGGATGGATGCGGTGACGAAGAGGCAGGCGCGCCATCGGCCCACGCGAGAGTGCAAAGGCGTCGTACAGCTCGAACGCCGCGGTGCCGGCCTCCGCATCCAGGTGCTGGACGATGACGACGGCGTCCTCGTCGTCGTGCGGGTTGAACATCACGATCGGCTCGCCGCCGACGTAGTGGCCCGGGGCGAGCTGATGCCTGTCGATCACGTCCTGCTCGCGCCACGACGCGCGGACGATCTGATCGAAGAACTTGCGTCCGGGCGTTCCCGCAGCCGAGATGCCCAGCATCCAGAACTCGTCGTACCTTTCGCCTGAGAGCCGTGGATCGACGCTCGGAAAATCGGGCGTGCGGTCATACGGCATGGCCATGCGATCCACGACGGATCGAGTGCGCAGATCGATGCGGTACCGCATCGGGCGTCCGAGCGGCGCCGTTGCGAACAGGTCGGGGATCGGCTGGTACTGCGGGTAGATCGGCGCGTCCATCTCGAGCACGTCCACCACGAGCTCGTCACCGTGTTCGAACGTGTTGATCTGGTGCAGGCAGCACCCTGCGCTGACCTCGATCGAAAACGCCGCGTCCCGCGTTCCACCGCGCGGCGCGATGAAGATGCGGGCACGCGCCTCCGGCTTCCATGAAAACGCGTCGATGAGCGACGTTCCGGACAACAACCGCGCGACATCGATGACGAGCGGATTCAGGAAGAACACGACATGGCGGCGGCTGAGGCCGAAGTCGTGGTTCGAGTGCGGCATCTCGAGCACGTGGCGACGGCGCTGCAGCAGGTGCCCGAGCGCATCGAACTCGTAAATCGTGAGCGAGGGACTCGATGCGCCGTACGCAATCCCGAAGTTCACCATGTGACCGGTGGCCGGATCGAACTTCGCGTGCGCGGAAAACGGGCTGACTTCATTCAGCCGGCCGTGAACATCGTACTCGCCGATCGTCTCGAGCGTCAGCGGA
>Ga0137373_10006015_pt1 | contig 13018 bp, 12 predicted proteins | sample SagtaG_5_FD_104912 | JGI IMG/M metagenome (GOLD analysis project Ga0137373, IMG submission 104912) | Vadose zone soil microbial communities from Sagehorn Ranch, Mendocino, California, USA - Sage1_R_80_16 metaG | ecosystem: Environmental > Terrestrial > Soil > Vadose zone | place: USA...
ATCGAGTCCGCCCGCGTCCATGAAATATTTGACGGCTTGCTCGAAACTCCATCGGCCGGTGTGCAGATTTACGTCCACGCCGATCCGCGCGGCACGATACCGCGACAGGCGCAGGATTTGTCCTTGTGCGGGCGAGTTGTTCGGATACAGACCGGTGCGCATCAGCATCTCTTCGCCGTAAAGCGCCCAACCCTCCACGAACACCGAGTCCTCGTGCTGACGCCGGATTTCGTCGCTCGAATGATTTGCAATTGAGAGCTGGAGAAAATGGCCTGGAATTCCTTCATGTCCGAGGATTGGCCGGGGATCTTCAATCGCCGCGCGAATGTAAAAATTCTTCGACTCTGGGTTGTAGGTGGGAATGAAAAAGAAACCGGTTGGATCTTTGTCGTAAACACCGGGAGGATTCATGAAGCCGCCCGGGCTGGTAGGCTTGAACGCATCCGGCAACTGTCGAATTTGGAACGGCCCAAGATAACTCGGCAAGGTTATAAGATTGTGCTCCTTCAAGAAGCTGATCATTTCTGCCTCGCGACTTTCGTACGCTTTCAGGAATGATTCCTGGTCAGGCGGAATGTGCGCGGCGCGTTTTGGATCGGGGTCGGCCAATTTTGGATCGGGGAGAAGAGCCTCAAGCGCGCGGTAACGCGCGAGCTCGGTGCGTCCAATCGTCTCCACCTCCGAGCCATTGAGCGGCAAAAGCAGAACCTGCTTGAGATAATAATTGTAATTTGCTTCGCCCATCGGCGAGAAGTCGACCATCTGCGGCAGACGTTTCTCCAGTTCGTCGGCGTAGCTGTGCAAAGAAGCCAACGCCGCATCGCGCGCTTTGATCAAGTCTTCGTGCTCGTTAGGCGCAAGATCCACGTCGAGAGCCATCAAGCTCTTATTCAAAAGCGGGTCGATCGAGCGCGCCGACTGGATCGCGAGCTGCGCATAAAGTTTTACGGGGCTTTGCAAATTGCTCAGGCCTTGCTGTAACAGCGCCGGCATCTGTTTCAGACGCGCGGTGGCGGCGAGTGCGCGTTTTCTCGGAGTATCGTAGTCCTTCTTTAGCAACGAAAAGATCGCGCTCGTGCATTCACCCGTGTAAACCTGCGGATTTGTCCGCTCGAATTTCAGGACGCGATTGCCGAAATCGACGTTCTCCAGTTGCGATCGGAAAAGAATCCAGTCTATGCGCGCATCCTTCGGCCAGTTATCAGTCTTCATCGCGCGCACCTTGTCCAACAGCGAACGCACATGCTGGGCGCGCTCCGCGATTTTCGCTGGCGAATAATCCGTCAGCCGATCATCCCACGTGTGCAGGCCGGCGTCGCTGCTGCGGACAGGATAATTTTCATTTCGCCACGCATAATAATCGTCCGCCATTTTGTGCAGGGCGGCAGCTGCCGCGTCTGCGCTCTGACTTTTGAACGCATCCTCGTTTATGCTGGGCGTTGATTTCGTGATCAGCGCCTTGTTCGACACATCGGGATTCCGCCCCGAGGGCGACTGCGCCCTACCGATCGTCAAATCGATCAGAAGCAATACTGCCGCAAACACGGATGGGTTGGTCAGGCGCATGTCGCCAACTGTAACGCCCGCTGCTGGATCGAAAAGGGCAAACGCATTGTTTCCGTTTTCAGCGCCATAGGCGCGACAGGTGTATAGAACGCGCCATGTAACCAAAATAGTTAGCCCCGTTAGGGGCGGCATGTCCTCATGACGCTCCTGACGGAGCTTGAAATCTCCTTTTATCACGGTCTATAAGCATGTCGTGCTGATGGCACTTGGGATCGTTCCGCTAAAGAAACACCCGATCGCGGGTCGCGTGTTCACTCGCCCTCTTCGAGTTCTTCGAGCAATTGCTGTCTCAGATGGCGGCGCGCTGCCTTTTTGATTGCACGTCGCTCTGCTGCAATCGCTTCTTTCTCCGCCTGGCGTTCTCGCCGTGTTCGTGGCTCGGTGGCCTGCGGCAGGTGCTTGATCTTCGGCCGATGCGCGCCCACTTTTCGCTCTTTTGGTTTTGCGTACGGGTCCATCAACAAGCTCAGCGGTTCCTATTTGCGATAATGAGAACGGGAATCGCGGCAAGTTGAAGGCTGACTGAAAACAGCGCGACTGTGAGGATTGATCTGTCGTAAAGCAATCCCATGACCGCGCTGCCGACAAACCATGCGATTCCATATCCGGTATCAAACAGTCCAAATGCCGTACTCCGTTTTTGTGGCGGAATCACTCCGGTGAGCATCGCTTGAAGCAGAGAACCTTGCGCGGCCATTCCTATTCCCCAAAAAATCATCCCGATCAATGCGGTGATGGATGTGCCTAGAAAAACAAAAGGCGCAGCCGCGGCGGAAATTAGAAATGCGAACAGGGAAATATTTGGACCGAACGTGTCAAACAATCGCCCCAACGGGATTGAAGCGAGCGCGCTGCTCGCCATTGCAACTGCATAAAAGACGGGAATCATGTTTGCGGGCACCGTGTTGGCCTTGTGAAAGTGGAAACCGATCAGCGCGAAATCTGCGAAACCAGCGGCGATTAGCGAGCCGGCCGCGAGATAAATCCAGTAGGGGCACGTCAGATTCGTTGTCGCGAATGTGTGCCCGGTGCCTTCCTCCAGCTCGTGCGGTCGTGGATGCAGCAACCTTGCTGCGACCAAGATCGCGAGGCAAAGCAAAGCCGGAACGAGCAGCACACCGAATCCAGTTCGAAAGCCGCCATTAAGATAAAGAATCAGCGCCACGAGCAATGGACCTACCGTCGCGCCGGCTTGATCGAGCGCTTCGTTCAGTCCAAAAACCCATCCGGCACCGATCGATTTGCCGGCGTACGAAAGCATGGCTTCCACAGTCGGCTTGCGGATGCCTCGCCCGACGCGTTCTGCCACGACCAGACTCGCTGCCACCGGCCAGCGTCCGGCCAGCGCGAGCGCGGGAACGGCGAGCATGTTGACGGCATACCCCGCAAATGCGAACCCCCAATGCCGACGGGATTTGTCGGCGAAATATCCCGAGACCGAACGCAACCCATAACCCATGAGCTCGCCGAAACCTGCGACAAACCCGACGATTGCAGCGCTCGCGCCTAACGAGCCGAGAAAGGGACCAACGATTCCCCGCGCACCCTCATATGTGAAATCGGCGAAGAAATTCGCGATGCCGATAATGACAACAAACTGAAGCGCCGATCTGCTTTTCATTTAACCACGAATGGACACGAATTAACACGAATAGGTAGGGCGCGTCACTCCGTGCGCGCAGCCGCTTCAACGACAAAACGTGGCAAAGCCATTCGCTATTCGCATTCGTCATTTGGTTAATCGGTGTCTAATTCGTGGTTATCAAATGAAGACGCTTGGGATGATTGGCGGCCTGGGGCCGGAAAGCACGGTCGATTATTATCAAAAGATCATCGCGCTTTACCGAGAGCGAACGCGCAACGGGAGTTATCCGGAATTCATCATCAAGAGTGTTAATCTGCGGAAGGGACTCGATTTCATGGACGCCAACGACCTTGCTGGTATGGCGGACTATTTGCTTGAGGCAATCGGCAGACTCGCGCGCGCAGGTGCGGATTTCGGCCTGATCTCAGCAAACACGCCTCATATTGTGTTCGACGAGCTTGCTTCCAAGTCACCGATCCCACTGATCAGCATTGTCGAAGCGACATGTGCTGCTGCTAAAGCGCGCAAGCTAAAACGGCTCGCTTTATTCGGAACGCGCTACACCATGCAGGGAAATTTTTATCCAAAAGTTTTCTCGCGCGAAGGCATCGAGCTTCTCGTGCCGGAACCGAACGATCGGGCCTACATTCATGATAAATACATGAACGAATTGGTTCCTGGGAAATTTCTGTCCGAGACCCGTTCCGGTTTGCTTGCGATTGTCGATCGCACGAAAGCAAAGAGCGACATCGACGGTGTGATTCTCGCCGGAACAGAATTGCCGCTGATCCTACGCGATTTCGACCACGACGGGATTCCGTTTCTCAACACGACAAAAATTCATGTCGAAGCTGCAGTCGATGAGATGTTGTCGTAAGAGATCAATCGCAAATCGAAAATCTGAAATCGAAAATGAACATGGGCGGTGAGGGTTTCGAACCCCCGACCCTCTCGGTGTAAACGAGATGCTCTACCACTGAGCTAACCGCCCGCCTCCGCCAACCAGCCTTCGCGCAAGGCTACGGCGAGTCAAGAGGCTACGGCGTGGCAAGCCCGTTTCAAGGCAGGTGATAAGTGATTAGTGAACGGTGATCAGTCAAGCAAAGCATTTTTCGTAGCTTGAACACGAATGAACCGAACCTGTTGACGCGCATCGCGGCGGCGGGAAGCGTTTCGTTGTGCGTTCGGATGAGAAGCTGACAGCGTTTCTCGAACTCAAATCGGCGATTCGCGCTGTCAGCACGATTGTGCTTGACGAGCAGGTTAGATTTTTTCAAGACTCGGAGCTGGTGCTGTTCGGATCGAATAGGATATGATGCGCCAGGACCCTTATCCGTCCGCGCGGCAAGAGTCACTACTCGATTGCCAATGAGGTCCAAGCCATTTCCGCCAGAGCAATGCCAGGACCTCGAGCGCCGCATCCGGGAAACCAGGGCCGAAATCGCCCGCCTCAAACGGCAAATCCCTGGGACGCAAGGCGCGGCTCTGCAAAGCCTCCTGGCGCAGATCGACAATCGCGAGGCCGACCTCCAACTCTACGAGGAGGATTACGCATGGGGCGGCTGTGGCTTAGTGGACCCCCCGCCCGTCCCGCCACAACGCGTCCGGATCAGGACCTTCGAGGCGACCCAGGCAGTGCAGACCGCCATGAACGAAATCCAGTTGGTCGCCGGCAAGCCGACGGCGGTGCGGGTTTATATCGACCATCCGTATCCCGGAGGATCCCTTACCGGGACTCTTTACGCGCCCGCTCATCTCGAAGAGGCGGCGGACACACTCAACGGCCCGATTCCCGGGCGGCGCGCTGACGACATCGTTCGCGTGGCGATCGATCACACGCTGAACTTCCGGATTCCTGGTGAGCGCTGTTTCGGCCGCCTCCAGTGCAGGCTGTTCGTCAACGATCCGTCGCACCCGTTTGACCCGCTCTACAAAGACTTCCTTGAGTTCACCTTGAACTTTGTTCCGGTGCCGAATCTGCGGTTGTGGGCGTATCTCGTCCACTACATCGGCCCCGATCCGGCGGGCAACCCCATGAACGTCGCCGCGCCCTCGGCCGACGATCTTCGCGACACGATGGAGTTCGTCGAGAAGACCTATCCGATCGCCGAAATCACCTACCGGGTGATCCATGAGATCGACTTCGATCAGAACCTGGCCAGCGGCGGCAGCAGCTGCGGGCTGGGATGGGATGCGCTTCTCGCCCGCCTCCGCGGGATCAGGGGCTTTACGCAACTGCTCGCCAGCCAGGCGGGGCTCGACGTGATCGGCTCGCACGACGTGTTCACCGCGCTGGTACCCACAGGGGCGCCGAGATTTTGCGCCGCCGGAAGTTGTGTCGGTGGTTGCGGCCAAGCAGGCGGCAGTGCGGCGGCGATAAATTTGCGGGGTGACGCCATAGCGCAGGAGATCGCCCACGGGTTGGGACGCGCTCACGCTCCCGGTTGCAACGCGCCCGCACCCGATCCCAACTACCCGCACGTCGACCCGACGTGGAGCATTTACGAGGTCGGTTTCGATGTTACGGACAACGTTTTGCACGATCCATTTATCAGGGCGGATTTCATGAGTTACTGCAGGCCGGCGTGGGTATCGCCTTACACGTATCTCGGGCTCATGGCGGCGTTGCGCTCGCAGACTGGCGGCGCAGACCCGGTCCCGCGCGAAGCCGACGAACACACCCACGACATGTTGTACCTCACGTTTCGTTTGAGCCGCGAAGGCGAGGTCGCGTTGGGACCTAGTTTCCACCTCACCGGCCCCGGTCTTCCGCAGGAAATTCGCCCCCAGTCGAATGTGACGGTCGAACTGATCGCCAGAGGGGAGATCGTCGCTTTCCAGCGCTGCCACGTTCAGGCCCCAGCGTATTACGATCCGGACCAGCCCTACACGAGCTTCGACGAGATGTTGCCGTGGTTCGAGGATCTTGCCGAGATCGTCGTGCGCCGTGACGGCCAGGAGTGTGCGCGGATCAAAGTAGAGGCCAAGGCGCCCAGGCTTTCCCATCCGACGGTCGAATCCGACGGCGAAATGCTCAGGCTCAATTGGCAGCCAATCGCGGGCACCGCCAACTCCGAGCCGCACTACGCCGTCCTTTATTCCAACGATGGTGGCAAGAGCTGGCGACCTCTCGACTTTGGCCTTACCCGAAACTCATTCACGGTGAAGACGCGCTACCTCGCCGGCGGCGAGGATTGCCGATTCCGCGTGCTTGCCTCGGCGGGAGTGCGCACCTCCTCGGCAGAAAGCAAATCGTTCGTCGTGCCCCGCAAGGGTCCGCAGGCATTGATCAAGGACTTGAATCTCGCGCGCAGTCTGGGCGAGGGAAAAGACGTGACGCTGGAAGGCAGCGCGTTTTCCCCTGAAACCGGCAGCATTGATTCCGGCGACCTGGTATGGACCTCGAACCTGGACGGAAAAATCGGCACCGGCCGCCGGATCTCCACCGCGAAACTTTCAGTCGGCCGCCATCTGATCACGCTGACCGCTACCGGTCCCGATGGCGGGCAATCCACGTCACAGACCATGGTACAAGTCACCAGGAATAGTGCTTAGCGCGTTCATCGCTACCACAACACTTCCTCGTAAAATCCCTCAGGCGCCCGCGCCTGCGCGCCATTGAGATCTCCGAAGCAGACCTTTTGGATTTGAGACAAACAGTAAACTCGAAAGGTCCATTCGTCGCCCTGGCGAAAAACCTTCACGGCTCTTTGAGATCGCCCGCGTGCTCGTGCGTTTCGATCACGTTGCCTGCGTCATCGTAAACGCGAATCACAGCATCATGTGAGCGACTGCGAAACTTCGCGTAGCCGATTGCATTACTGTTCCCGCAGGAGTAGCAACCACGTTACTCTGCAGTCGTTTTCATCAACAACTCCAAGCCGCCCCGCGGTGTCCAATTAGTAGAAACCTTAATTATGTATGAAAACAAAACGCATGTTTTGCTTAATCGGCCTCGCAGCGCTGAGCTTGACTGGAACCGTTGCATCCGCAGCCATGCATGGCTCGCCAATGATGTCGCGGCCCGCGACGACGCGGTCAGCACCGCACCTTTCGCCGAGCACCATGACGAGCAGGCATCGGTTCTTTAGTGATCGCTTCCGCCGTTTCCACAACAACCGAACGTTCATCTTTGTCGACACGTTTGGTTTCCCGTTCTTCTATCCGTATCCCTATTACGGCTACTATCCGTACCCTTACTACGGATACAGCGATTACGGATATGGCTAGGGCAATGCCAGGGTTGTAGAGGTGCAGCGCCAGCTTGCTCGCGCGGGGTACTATCACGGTGTCATTGATGGCATCATGGGGCCTCAAACGCGACGAGCAATTCGCGCTTACGAGCGCGACCACAACATGCCAGCCTATGGCGTAATCGATAAACAGCATCTGACAACAATGCGTCTCGTTTGATCCAATTGTTCGACGTGCGTTGGAGTTGGGGCTGCGTATCAGCCCTTGATTCTGAAGGGCGCACAATCTGGATTGTTGACGCGCATCGCGGCGACGGAAAACGTTTCGTTGTGCGTGCGGATGAAAAACTGAGTGCATTTCTCGAACTGGAAGCGACGATACGGGCGACCCGCTAAAAAGGCCGGTGGGCGTTTTGCCACTTTGGCCGTGTCGAGAGCTACGGCTTATGGGCCCCCATTCGCAGCCTACTGCCGGGTCGAGTCGTACAATGGTCCCTCGTCGATGCAACTCCCGTTTCTCGTTATCGGCACGCACACTGTCACTGCACCCGAGCAAGAACCGCCGTATCCATCGTCGGCTGTGAAAAAGACGTGATAAACGCGACCGTTTCCTCTGTTGGCACGTTCGGCGCGCAACAGTACGCTGCCGTCGGGCTGAATTACCGCATCAGGTGCGGTATCGCCGTCTTCGGTTCCGGCGACCGGTTCATCCTGATAAGTGCCAGTAACGGCAGTGACGACGGTGATCTCGGGGTCGTGTTCGTTCACGCCGACGATCCTAACCAGCTGGAATTTATGATTGGGTGGCCAAAGCGTCGGGATGCTGGGTTGTGCGGAGGAACAGTCGGGCGGTACGTAAATGTCCCGGACAGTGACATCCACGGAGTCAGAACTGGTGGCGCCAAAACTGTCTGTCACCGTCAGACTAAAAGTAAGCGTTTCGTGCCCAGTAGGAGGCTGATGAGGTGCGGTGAACGACGGGTGGACAGTGGTCGGGTTGAGCAACGTCACAAACGTGCCTGCGATCTGCGTCCACGAGTAAGTAATCGGATCGTCATCGGGATCATAGCTGCTGGTCCCGTCAAGTATAACGTTATTAAACTCGTAAACTGTTTGATCAGGGGCCGGCGTTCGCAACCGGCGGATTGTTACTTTGCGCTTGCACAGGACTGAGGCCACCCAGCCCCAGACTCGCAAGTAAGAGCAGCGCGACATTTGAAAATTGTACAGCTTTCATGGTTTGTTCTCCTGCATCACGATCGGTTCCCTTAGTCGCGATTTTCCTTAGCGGGAAGAACGCTAGATCATCCTGGTGGCGACTGACGAACTTGACGCGAACGCCATTCTGCGGAGACGCCCCGACAGAGTCAACCCTTCGTTTTGCCTTATTTACGGAATAACTCCTGCGCGTCCTTTGGACACGCGCTCTACCGTAAAAAACCCGCGCGGACGATCAGGGTTCTTTGAACTCGCCCGCGTGCTCGTGCGTCTCGATCACGTTGCCCGCTGAATAGCTTGCCTTGGAGCGCCAGCCAGCAGAACATTGAGATGTGAAAGCACGACTGGTCAAATTTGGCGAGATCGAGGTCGAGGGAAAGCGCTACACCTATGATGTGGTGATCGACGGCGGCAAAGTGCGGAAACGGAAGAAAGGACCCTCCAAGCAATTTCGTGAAAAGTTCGGCCACACGCCGCTTTCGGCCGGGGAAGAAATTCCCTGGGGAGGCAAGCGGCTCATTGTCGGAACCGGCGCCCATGGCGCGCTTCCGGTAATGGACGAAGTTCTAGCGGAGGCGAAACGACGCGGTATCGAGGTCATTGCGGCGCCCACATTGGAAGTCTGTCAGCTGCTGGAGGAAGTAAAGAAGGGCCAAGCGTACGCCATCCTACATTGCACGTGCTGACCGGGGTTTTAAGCTTATGGTGTAATCGCACGGTCTTCAGCGCGGTTTGACGCCTTGGCCAATTCCCTGCCTGTTTTGCGATCGCTAATCACAAATGTGTTGTTTTCTCCAAGCGTCGACCACGGCCCGCGCGGTACTTCGCTAAACTCCACGAAGCGCCAGTCGGTCACATCCGTCTCGTTTAATCCGAGATAGTCACGCACAGCGGGAGAGACATCGAGACCCGCGCCTTTGTTCAGATTGGATTTCGGACGTTGGTTGCCAAATACATATTGCCAATAATCGGTGCGGAAGGGTCCTGCATCTTCCCATTGCGCATAAACCGTTCGATTCCCTTTGCGAATGGCGACCCATCGATCCTTGCAGGTGGAAACGCCGGGGCCTTGGTACGCTTCCTTGAACCACGGAACAACGCGGGGCGCTTCCGGCCGGTGACCAGTGGCTGCCTTGTCGTTGTATGGGAGAGCGCAGTAAAACGGGTTCTGTCGAGGCGTGAACTTTACCGGAATGTAATTGCTGCGATGCGCGGGATTTGGATCGTCAAATCCGCCGTAACTTCTGCTCCAATCTTTGTCCCATGAGCTTTTGCGGTTCGGCACCGGATTGTTTGCGCTCGGCCGCTCGCCGATCCAAAAGACAGTTGTCACAATATTTTTCTTCCACGGATAGCGCTCTCCTGTGGCTGAGGCACTTTGCTCAGTGTTTAAACAACCCGCGATGATCGCTGCCAGGGCGCCGATCCACAGGATCGATACTGCCTTCATCATATGCTTCCTTGTTCATAAAGGAAGCGGGTGCTTATCGAGTCAAGCGCTATCCGAAGCAAATCGCAGCCAAGACCATGCGTTTTGTCAGAAAAGTTCTCCACGAATAAGCTGATTGGTGGAAGCTGGTTTGATCGGGACCGTGTTGCGACCGCAACAATCTATCTCAGATTTGTCGTGCACCGGACGTATTACACAGCCGCGGTGCCGATTCAGTTTAGTCCCTGTTGGAGGGCAGCGACAGACTCGTTGGATCCCCTTGGCGTCGAAGTGTTGAGCAATTCCATGAGGCGCGCCTCGTAAGAATCACACCTGGGGGATTCTCTATTTGGCTTGACCCATTCGGGATGTTGAATCCGCAGGTCGTCGTGAATCTGTTGCCGAAGCTCGGTGTAGGTGTGGATTTGGTGAGACATGGCAATTGACTTGGTGAAAGATTCAAGTGCCCCGCGGAAGGGTTCTCCCAAAGCCTTGGCGGAATCGTCGACCACCGGTGGCGCTGTGAGAGCGCGCCAACAGCCAAGAGAGAATACTCCCAAAGGCGGCACGCAGCTGCTTGCGGTGTGCGCGACGCTGGGCCAACTGGATGACTGCGTAGCGCTGGCGTTGCAGCAACACGGCGAGCAGTCCGCTTTGCGTAAGCGTAAGGGTCCGGGTTGATTTTGTCATAACGTGGTTTTTTCTGTTTTTAATGGTTGACTGCTCCAAATTCGCGCGGAACGAGGAGTCATCTTGACGAGGCACTTCAAACAGTCGCCTCGCTTTGGTCGACTCGGGGCTCCAGTTGAATCTGGAGATTGCGCTAAGCGGTGCCTCAGCGAAGGTTAAGCCCCCCAACCGGCTTTTTAGCCCGGCCGAAGATGCGTTGAAACGTCGGGTAACGTAATCCAAGACATTTTTACCAGCACTCCCGAGAGCCGTATATAGGACCTTAGTCCTATGCGTTTAGGGTGCCGCAAAAGACGGCAAGGGAATCGGCGAAATCGCCAGATGTTCTTGAAGCGCCCGGGGTCGAGCCTGTCTTCTCGGAGAAAGATTAGGCAATCAATTATGCACAAAACCGCGCGAGTCGCCGCTTCAAGTTCAATAAACGCGGTCAGCTTTTCATCCGCACGCACAACGAAACGCTTCCCGTCGCCACGATGCGCGTCTGCAATCCGGATCGTTTGCCCCTGAGATCAACGCTGACACGTAACCCAAGCTCCAACCACGTTTCTTGAGATTACGGGCAATTATTTAGCATACGTAAATGCGGCGGAATCTGCGTATCAATTACGACACGAGCAACTCGGAAAACCGTTTCCTGATTTCTTCGGCGCAACGCTCCAAGCCTAGCCGAGCTTCTTCGCGAGATTCCTTTATGGATTCCTTCGGGATCATCTCAACGTCTTTCCACATGATTATTGAATTTTCGAATTCGAAGAACGCTTTCCACACCGTTTGGTTCATAAAGGGTTTCCCCGCCTCCAAAGCGTCTGCGAACGCTTGCTGCGCATTTATAAATTCCCCGCGCTGAAAGGGTGTAGATTTACCGAAAGCAATGGGATAAAGTCGGATAAATTCCCGGTGCGTATTATTCGCCTCGCGCCACACGTCCTGGCAGGCCCTAAATTCCGCTTCGAATTGAACTCTGTGAACCAGATTGGCCCTCTCAAATTGCGCTCGCACGCCCTCAACGATGTCTGTTAAAGCTCGCAAATCTTCCTTCTGTGCGAGGTTCTCTGCTTTTGCCCCTATGTATTCCCGGAGAAAGAACCACGAGAGTCCAATTGCCGCGAGAATTACGAGCAGCTTCCAATCGTTCATAAACGTTCGCAGGCGATTCAGTTCAATGAAGGTGCTTCATGCAGCTACTGTCTTTATCCACCATTTTATCGACCGACCAAGTTTTTTAAGCGCATTTTGGATAACGTGGGATAAACGACCCACGCCCGAAGCCCGGCAGCTTCAGCCTCGACCACGTGATGGAAGCGGCGACCGCAGCCGGCCAAGGCAACAACTGACGCCCCGCTCGTGAAACGCGCGGGCTGGTCCGATCGCCCGGAGCGTTGAACCTACCACTCCCTGAACTCGCCCGCGTGCTCATGTGTTTCGATGACATGGCCCACTTCATCGTAAACGCGAATCACAGCACCATGTGACCGGCTGCGATCTCTGCAGCGCCCCTTGAGTCCGCAATTTCTCCATGAGATTGAACATAATGAATTCGCCAGAGTCGAAAAAAAGGGGGAAGAAATCGCGGAGTCGGGATGCAACTTCGGGAAATCATCACGAGAGACGTGGAGGTCATCAGACCGGAAACCTCTGTCAGCGAAGCAGCGCAAAAGATGCGTTCACTCGACCTGGGCGCGTTGCCAGTCTGCGAGGGCCAACGTCTCGTGGGGATGGTGACCGATCGCTATATTACCATCCGGGCCACCGCTTACGGGCATGACCCCAACACGGCGCCCGTGCGCAATTACATGAGTTCCGACCTTATTTGTTGCTTCGAGGACCAGGACATCAAAGAGGCTGAACAGCTCATGCGGCAAAGACGCGTTCGCCGGTTGCCCGTCCTCACACGCGAGAAACAAATCGCCGGGATTGTAGCGTTGGATGATCTGGCAAGCAGAGCCGTAGGAGTTGGGTAACCGTGTTCGCAATCTGCTGGATTCCGATCACAATCCGCCTTCCCAGTGAGTTCCTAAAACTTGTGCGGCACTCTTTGCTTTTTCAGGCGGCAAGTATTTTTGCCAATCAGCGATCGTGAAATGCCACCATTCAGTGCGCAAGCCCCAAAAACCAGCCTTGTGCATAGCGTAATTCAGCAAACGCACATGTCCGCCTATTTCGAAAGACGAACCCATGTAAGGCCACATTGCAGCGGGAGTAAACTCGTCAAAGTCCGTTGGCATGCGGACGTCGCGATTCCGTGAGTCGACCAGGGTGGCGTCGACGGCGATACCCCAACTATGCAGCGAGCCGACGCCGATTTCGGGATTGGCAACGTAATCACTGTTGTGTGAC
>Ga0137373_10006027_pt1 | contig 13008 bp, 13 predicted proteins | sample SagtaG_5_FD_104912 | JGI IMG/M metagenome (GOLD analysis project Ga0137373, IMG submission 104912) | Vadose zone soil microbial communities from Sagehorn Ranch, Mendocino, California, USA - Sage1_R_80_16 metaG | ecosystem: Environmental > Terrestrial > Soil > Vadose zone | place: USA...
CTCCGGCGACCTCGCTCACGCGGCGCAGCATCGTCTCGAGGAGATGGCGATTCACCTGGAAGAAGGCGTCGGTGGAGAGCGTGTAGCCGAGGAGCGGCGGCGGGGACGCCGCCTCTACGGCCGGCGGGGACGCCGGCGCGACGACGTGCCCGTCGATTTCCCACGTCTCGCCGGCAATCGGATGCTTCGCTGTTTCGACGCCCACGACCTCGCACTCAGGCGCCAAAGGCACCACGCGATTCGAGCGCATCGCGTAAAAGCCCACCGCCCCGTCCTGCTCGTGCAGTCGCGATCGCAGTCGATAGTTCAATGGCGAAGGATGCATCGCAATCGGCGGCAAGGAAGCCACGTCGAACTTCCCGATCCTCCGCAGCGACTCCGTCAAGATTCGTTGCTTGGCCGAAAGTTGCGCGTCGAGCCGCAGCGCCGTCCAGTCGCAGCCGCCGCACTCATCGGCGACCGGGCACGGCGCCGCGCGGCGCAGCGGTGAGGCCCGCTCCACACGCACGAGCTCCGCGCGCGCGAAGCCTTTTTTCACCTCGACGAGGCGCACGCGCGCCACGTCGCCGGGGTAGACGTTGCCGGTGAAAATCGGGAATCCGTCGATGCGCGCCAGCGCCTCGCCTCCCGCCACGAGCTCCGTCGGCTCGATCGTGACTTCGTCGCCAATCTGCATCTACGATCAGGCTATGCGAAAACTCGCCGCCGTGTTGTTGCTCCTTGCCTGCTCGAAACCGCCCGGGCCCGACGTCACGCTCGGCGGCAAAGTGCGCGCCCGCGTCGTCGTCATGACTCAGGCCCTCATCACGAAGGAGAGCGGCCCGAAGGAATCGCTGGCCGCGTTCGGCGAGTCGTACGCCTTCGTTCCCTCCACCTTCGCCGTGCGCGAGGACGAGCCGACCGAGATCGTCTTCTGGAACCTCCAGGGCGACGACGAGCACGACATCATGCTCCTCGATTCACAACGAAAGGTCGTCCTCCAGGCGAAGCTGCCGCCGCTGAAAAAGACCTCCTTCGTGATGACGTTCCACCGCGCCGGCCTCTTCGATTTCTACTGCACGGTGCACCAGCCGGAGATGTCGGGACAGGTGATTGTCACCACACAGCCGCGGCCGCGGTGATGTGATAAAACGCCGCGCGCCATGAAAGTCCATGAATATCAGGCCAAGGAGATCCTGCGCCGCTACGGCGTGCCGACGCCGCGCGGCGTCGTCGTCGACAACCCCGAGGAGGCGCGTCTGGCGGCGAAGGAGCTCGGCGGACGCGTCGTCGTCAAGGCGCAGATCCACGCCGGCGGCCGCGGCAAGGGCGGCGGCGTCAAGCTCGCCAAGACCGCCGACGAGGCCCACGACCTGACCAAGCAGATGATCGGCATGACCCTGGTCACGCACCAGACCGGCCCGGAGGGGCGCGTGGTGCGCAAGGTCCTGATCGAGGAAGCGCTCAACATCGACAGGGAGCTCTACCTCGGGCTCACGCTCGACCGCCGCATCGGCATGCCCGTGGTCATGGCCTCGAAGCAGGGCGGCATGGAGATCGAAGAGGTCGCGGCGCGCGATCCGAAGGCCATCCACCGCGAGCCGATCGACGCCGTCCTCGGCGCACAGCCGTTCCAGGCCCGCGCCGTCGCGTATGCGCTCGGCCTGGAGGGCGACGCCTACAAGAAGTGCGTCGACTTCGTGCAGAAGCTCGTCCGCGCCTACCTCGACGTCGACGCCTCGCTCGCCGAGATCAACCCGCTCCTGGTCACGAAGGAGGGGAACGTCCTGGCCCTCGACTGCAAGATGAACTTCGACGACAACGCCCTCTTCCGGCACAAGGACATCGTCGAGATGCGCGACCTCAACGAGGAGGACCCGCTCGAGGTGGAGGCGTCGAAGTTCGGCCTGAACTACATCAAGCTCGACGGCGAGATCGGCTGCATGGTCAACGGCGCCGGCCTGGCCATGGCCACGATGGACATCATCAAGCTCGCCGGCGGCGAGCCGGCCAACTTCCTCGACGTCGGCGGCGGCGCGAGCGCGGAGCAGGTCAAGAACGCCTTCCGGATCATCCTCAGCGACAAGAACGTGAAGGCGATCCTGATCAATATCTTCGGCGGCATCATGCGCGGCGACCGCATCGCCGAGGGGGTCGTCAGCGCGTCGCGGGAGATCGGCCTCCCGGTGCCCGTGGTGGTGCGCCTCGAGGGGACGAACGTCGAGCTCGGGAAAGAGATCCTGGCGAAGTCGGGGCTGCCGCTGATCACCGCCGACGGCATGTGGGACGCGGCGCAGAAGGTGGTCGAAGCCGCAGTCACGAGGTAGGGGCGCACAGCGTGCGCCCGGCAACGGGACCGGGGCGCACGCTGTGCGCCCCTACCGGCATCGCGGAGCGGAAAGGACATGTAATGGCGATCTGGGCCGACAAGAGCACGCGCGTCATCGTCCAGGGGATCACCGGACGCGAAGGGACGTTCCACGCGATTCAGTGCCGCGACTACGGCACGAACGTGGTCGGGGGCGTGACGCCGGGCAAGGGCGGCACAACGCACGAGGGCTTCGCGGTCTTCAACACGGTGCGCGAGGCTCGTGAGGAGGCGGGCGCGAACTGCTCGCTGATCTTCGTGCCGCCGCCGTTCGCCGCGGACGCGGTGATGGAGGCGGCCGACGCCGGCGTCGAGCTAATCGTCTGCATCACCGAGGGGATCCCGGTCAACGACATGATGCGCGCGCACGATTTTCTGCGGAAGTCGAACGCGCGCCGCGTCGCCGCGGGCGAGACGCCCTCGCGCCTGATCGGGCCGAACTGCCCCGGCATCATCACGCCGGGCCAGGCGAAGATCGGCATCATGCCGGGGCACATCCACCGCCCCGGCCCGATCGGCATCGTCTCGCGCTCCGGAACGCTGACGTACGAGGCGGTCGGACAGACGCGAAACATCGGGCAGTCGACCGCGGTCGGCATCGGCGGCGATCCGCTGCCGGGGACGAACTTCATCGATTGCCTGGCCGCGTTCCAGGCCGATCCGGCCACCGAGGCCATCATCATGATCGGCGAGATCGGCGGCACGGCGGAGGAGGAGGCGGCGGCGTACGTGAAGCAGTTCGTGACGAAGCCGGTGGTCGCATTCATCGCCGGCCAGACCGCGCCGCCGGGACGGCGCATGGGCCACGCCGGCGCGATCATCAGCGGCGGCAAGGGGACGGCGGCGGAGAAGATGGCCGCGCTCGAGGCGGCCGGGATTCACGTGGTCAAGGCGCCGAGCGACATGGGGAAGAAGATCGAAGAGCTGACGAAACACGGATCTGGCGAGCCCGTATAGGCGCGCCATGAGCTCGATCAAATCGGAAGCGCGGCAGGCAGGGGTGCTCTACCTGCTGTTCGCGATCGTCGCCGTCGTCGATGAATTCCTCTTCCCGCGCTTCACGGTCGCCGGCGATGCCGCCGCCACGGCTCGCAACATCATGGCCGGCGAGCTCACCTACCGCATCCGCCTCCTCGCCGGCTTCGTCACGCTCCTCCTCTCCATCGCCGTCGTGGTGAGTCTGTACAACCTGTTCAAAGAGGTCGACAGGAAGCAGTCCTTATGGATGCTGGTCCTGATGCTGACCGGCGTCGCCGTCTCGCTTGCCAACATGATTCTCCGATTCGCACCGCTGATCTTCCTGAACGACACCGGTTCGCTGTCGGCATTCTCGAAGCCGCAACTCGAGGCGCTGGCGCTGACCGCTCTCCGCCTGAACGGCAGCGGAGTCACCCTGGTCACGATCTTCTGGGGACTCTGGCTGTTCCCGTTCGGCGCGCTCGTCATCAAGTCGCGCTACTTCCCGCGCGTTCTCGGAATCCTGCTGTTCATCGCGGGCGCCGGGTATGTCGTCAGCAGTGTCACGGCGATCGCGCTTCCCGCGTACAGGCACGCCGTCACGCAGGTCATGATGCCGCTCTACTTCGGAGAGCTGCCGATCATCTTCTGGCTCGCCATCAAGGGAGCGAAGGCGCCGGAAGTCGAGACAGGAGCTCGAGGGTAGTCTTTCCGCCGAAGACTTCTTCGGCCCAGGTCCAGTTCCAGGTCGCGCCGGATTTCAGATCATTGCCGTACTGCACGCCGGTGAAGATCGTTCCCTCCGCGATGGGCGTGATTCCCCGCGGTGAACAGCGGAACGCTTCGACGCTGCGATCCGTGGCGCCGCCTTCGCGCGCGAACGTCTGATCCCACTCGATGCGGTCCTTCTCCGCGCGGCGATGTGCCCTCACTCTGCACGAAGCGGAGCGACTGCGTCATCGGCGGGAAGATCGGCGTCTGACAGGCGAGAAGCAGGGCGACGATCATCGTGTAATCGTAATCTCGGTGACGTTCACTTTGCGCTCGATCGCGTCGACGATCACGCTGGCGATCTCGCGCGGGTCCATGAAGTCGGGCCGCCGCTCCGGCCAGAACGGCGTGTCCATGCCGCCCGGCGCGACGCCGACGACGCGCGCCTTCGTCCCTCTCGCTTCGGCGCGCAGCGCCTCGGTGTAGCCGCGCGCCCCCCATTTCGCGGCGCAGTAGACGGTCTCGTTCGGCTTGCCGACGAGGGCGGCGGTGGAAAGGACGTTGACGATCGTGCCGCCGTGCTCTTTGAACCTGGGGTAGAGCGCGTTACAGAAGACGATCGTCGCCTTGAGGTTGGCGTCGAGGACCTGGTCGATGTCCTTTTCGCCGTACGAGCCCGCGGGTCCGAAGACGCCGACGCCGGCGGCGTTGACGAGGAGCTTGATCGCGCCGAGGAGCTCGGCGGCTTCGATCGCGCGCAGCACGGTGTCGGGATGGGAGGCGTCGCCGGCGACGTGGGCGAACGCGGCGTGCGCCGGCGCATGCCGCGACACGCCGATCACCGGCATTCGCTGCGCGAGGATGTCGGCAATGGCCCGCCCGAGTCCCGTCGACGCGCCGGTCACGATCGCAACCATGCCGCCAGTGTACGATTCGCCGATGCCGCTCGTCGTCGATCTGGCCGTACCGCTGCACCTTCTCGTGCTGATCGGCGGCGGCGAGTTCTCCTTCGGCGAGACCCGCGAGATCGATGACTTCCTCCTCGCGCATCTCGATCGGAAGAGCGTGGCCTTCCTTCCCACCGCCTCCGGCTCCGCCGAGTACGCGCGCCACTTCGGCGCCTACCTCGGCGTGGAAACGACGAACGTGCCGATCTACCGCGGCCGCGACAACCGCCGCCAGAAGAACCTCGACGCCATTCTCTCCGCCGGCATGGTCTACCTCGGCGGCGGCGTCACGAACGCGCTGCTGGCGACGCTGCGCGAGTCGGCCGCCGAGATCGCCCTGCGCGACGCCGCCGCGAACGGTGCGGTCGTTGCCGCCATCGGCGCCGCCGCGGCCTGCTTCGGCACCGACGCGCGCGACATGCGCGGCGCCGGCCAGGCCCTCCCCGCCCTTGGCTGGCTCGCCGGCACGGTCGTCGAGCCGGCCTTCGACCGCGAGAACGACACGATGCTCCGACGCCTCATGTCGATTCCCGGCACACGCCTCGGAATCGGGATCCCGCCGAAGACCGCGGTGGCGATCCGCGGCGACGGTTCGACGGAGATCATCGGTTCCGGAGAGGTCGCGGTGTTTCGGAAGCCGGCGTGAGGGGGTCGGCGTTGAGGGGTCAGACCCCCTCCTGCGGCTCGAGTACGTCCGTCCCAAGTTACAGAAGGGGGGTCTGATCCCTTTCGGCCCCAGCGGGGTCTGACCCCTTTCGGCAGGCGCGTTGCACAGGCTGCCAACAGCATGGCGCAGGAAGGCCTCACCGTCGAAGAGCTGACGAAGCTGTTCAGCGTCCTCTCGCACGACCTCAAGTCGCCGATCTTCTCCGTCGACGGCTTCAGCGAGCTGCTGATCACCGACTACTCGGACCGCCTCGACGAAGAGGGGCAGGACTTCCTGCGACGCATCCGCTCGAGCGTGCAGCAGATGAAGAAGGTGCTCGACGAGATGTCGCGCGTAGTCAAGCTGCTGTCGCGGCCGACCGCGCCCCGCTCCACGCCGCTGCGCGAGATCGTCGAAGAGGTGCTCCTCAAGTACAACTACATGATCGAGGACGGCGGCGTGAAGGTGGACGTGCCCACCGACCTGCCGACGGTCGACGTCGACCCGGAGAAGATGCGCGAGGCCATCGGCGCGCTGATCTCGAACGCGCTGTTTTTCAACGACCGAGGGAAAGGCGAGCGCGAGATCGCCATCGCCTCCAGCAGCAACGGCGACGGCACGAAGCTCTGCGTCCGCGACAACGGCATCGGCATCGATCCGCGCTACACCGGCCAGATCTTCGACCTCGGCCTCAAGCTCGACAAGGCCCGCGGCGGCGGCCCCGGCTACGGCCTCTACCTCGCGCGCAAGGTGGCCGAGGGGCACGGAGGAACGGTGACGGTGGAGTCGAGCCTCGGCGAGGGGAGCACGTTCTGCCTGATTTTTTAGGGGGCGGGGCGCAGGGGGCGGGGCGCAGATGATTGTCCTGCCGAATGCACGGATTGCGGCCTGATGGGCTGCGCTGTTGCCGTTTGCAAGGCAACCACCTGCGCCCCGCCCCTGCCCCCTGCGCCCTTACTTGAGCGCCGTTTCTTCGGTCAGGCAGAGGTCCGGCCCATCGAGCTCCGGCAGGGGGATCTCACCCGGAAGGCCGATGATGCGGACCATCACACGGCGGTCCGCGGCGACGTCGACGCCGATCTGGCGCGCGGCGGCCTGCGACAGGTCGATCACGAACTTGTTCACGTACGGGCCGCGGTCGTTGACGCGCAGGCGCACCTTGCGGCCGGTGGCGATCGACGTCACCTCGACCCAGCATCCGAGGGGGAGGGTGAGGTGGGCGGCGGAGAGGCGCTTGTTGTAATAGCGCTCGCCGTTCGCGGTCAGCGTGCCGTTCAGCGACGTCGAGTAATAGCTGGCCAGCCCGTCGAGCTTGTGCTTCACGGCCAGCGCCGCGTACCTGAGGAGGCGGAGCTGGAAGGGATTCTGGACGAGCGGCTGCGGCTTCGGCGCGAGGGCGGGCGGGGACGGGGGCGGCGGCTGGGCAGGGCCGAAGCGGAATGGCGCCATCTCACGGTCGCCGAGGTTGAAGGTCTCCTCGCAAAGGTAGCTTTGCGCCCGCAGTTGCGCCGCGAAAAGCATCGCTCCGAGGAGCACGGTCCAGATCAGGTGCCGCATGAGCTCGCGGATTCAATCACATTTCAATGAGCGCGCCAAACGGAGCGATAAGCCAAGTCATTGCAGAGCTTTGACTTGGTTCACGCCTTGCAAAATAACTGTGGCATGACCGAGCCACAGACCAGTCGGCCCTTCCGCGAGAGGTTTCTCGACGGCTTCGATCGCTCCCAACTGCAGAAAGAGGTTCAGCGGGTCAAGCCGAAACGCAGGCTGAGCGGCTTTCGCAAGAGGGCAGCATCGTGGGGCCTCGGCGCCACGTTGGCCTTGGGCGGGCTCGGTATCCCATTGAAAATGGGGAGCTTCCACCAAAAAACGGAGAGCGCCCCGCCGCAGTCGGCACCGCCCGAGGTCGCCCCTGGCATCGCCAGCGACCTCAGCGCCGCGAGCCAGATCGCGCACCAGGTCGCCTCGGGGGTGCAAGGCGCGGTGACGACGGTGGCGAATACGGCCGCGGCCGCGCCCGCGGCAATTGCGACCACCGCCGCGGACGTCGCGACGAAGTCAGCCGAGGCCGCCAAGGAAGCGTTCTTCGCCCGCGAGGTGCCGTTCGGCCAGATCATTTACCACGAGGCGAAGAAGAACGACCTCCCACCCGAGCTCGTCGCGGCGGTGGCGCACACGGAGTCGAAGTTCGTCCCGACCGCGCGCTCGAACCGCGGCGCCGTCGGCCTCATGCAGCTCGTCCCGCGCACCGGCCGCTGGCTCGGTGCCGGCAACCTGACCGATCCGGCCCAGAACATCATGGCGGGTGCGAAGTACCTCCGCTATCTCAGCGACCGCTTCGGCGGCGACAACCAGAAGGCGATCGCCGCCTACAACGCGGGCGAGGGGAACGTCCGCCGCTTCGGCGGCGTGCCGCCGTTCAAGGAGACACGCAACTACGTGCAGAGGGTGTCGAGCTTCCAACGCGATCTCTCGCAGCAGTTCGCCGGGGCGGTGGCGGATAGCGAATAGCGAGCAGCGAACAGCGAGCAGGGGATCGACTCGCCTGCCCGCTGCCCGCTGCGGCCTGCCCGCTCGTATGTGATTCAATAGCCCTCGTGTCCGGCCCACGCCTCATCATCGGCATCATCGTCATGGGTGTCGCCGTGCCGCTGGTGATCTTCTTCCTGCTCGATCTGAAGACGCCGGCGCAGCTCTTCGCGATCGCGGCGACGACGTTCCTCGCCTGGGGCGTCGCCGATCTTTTCGCCAGCATCCTCGAAAAGCCGCGGCTGAAGGATCGCTCGCCGGGACGGGCCATTCGCGAGGATCTCCAGCGAAGGCAGAGCGACGAGCAGGTCAGCGCCAATCGTTCATCTTCTGCAGCAGTTGATCGATCGTGAGCAGGCGCTCCTCGCCGCTCCGCTCGCTGCGGAAGATGGCGTGGTACCACCCCTTCATCCCGACCGGGCGATAGAGCTCGCCGCCGAGGCTGAGGCGGGCGCCGGAGACGAGCTTGAGGAACACCTGCTCGTACGCGGAACGCGTCAGGCGCCGGTCGGGAAACGGTACCGCGTACTGGTTCCGCCGGCGCTCGCGGCTGCGCCGCCGCTCGCCGGAAGGCTTCGACGGCGGCAACAGCGACGTCCCGCGGCGGTCGAGGTACTGCGTGGGCCGCGGCGGGATGAGGCGGCCGGGCGTGTCGCCGCGGCGGCGCGACCGCGCGCGGCCGTTTCCGCCGTGGCGCGAGGGGCGCGCGGGCTTGGTAGCGGGCGGGCGCACAACGTCGCCGCATTTTCCGACCGCGACATCGTGGTCGCGCCGCGTTGCCGCGTTCACCGAGTCGAACTCGAGCAGGTGCTGCTCGCGCGCCTTCGTCCGCGCGATCACGTGCTCGTCGATCGATGTCTTCTCCCACGCCCGCGGCCTCGGTTTCAGGAGGCTCATCTCGGCCTCGTAATCCTTCAGCTCGTGAATGACCATCCCCCACCGGCAGAGGTGTCCGACATCGTCGTACGCGGTGGGGCGGTCGACCAGCTCGAGCATCGACGGCGCGCGGCCGGTGAGGATCGCGAAGAGCAGCCGCATCGAGAACGGATCGGAGTACTCGCGGATCGATCTCCGGAAGACCCACGCCGCCTCGGCGGCGATCCTTCGCAGCGACTTCTTCTGGCCGTACTGCGTCGTCCAGATCGGCGCGTTGATGTCCGACGTATACGGGCTCCGCGGGTAGTGGAAGTCCTTCGTCAGCCATCCTTTTCGCGTCGTGTGCTTGCCGGGCACCACGCCGGCGATCACCGGGATGGGCAGCTTCTTCAGCAGAGAGAGGTCATACGACGGCCACGACATCACCTCGCGCACGATGCCGACGATGAGCGTCGCCGTCGCCACCATCAGCCCCGGATCGGGCGTGAAGTCGACTGTGATCTCGATCCGGTTGCCGCGCGGACGGACGCCGACGCCGGTCGAGCGCCGGTTCGCGCCGACCACCATCACCGGCACCGGCAGGATGTAGGCGAGCAGCAGGGCCAGCTTCTTGATGTTGCGGTCACGGTTCTGCCGGCTACGCGGGATCTCGTACGAGACGTTGTAGTGCGTGCTGTACGCCTTGAGGCGGACGGTGTGCTCTTCCCTCTTTCCCCAGCGCGTGAGCTGGTCGCGCACGAAGCCGATCTGCTCCCACAGATTGCGGACCATGCGCGCGGTGCTGTGCGGGGCGAGCTCGATGACCGGCGTGACGACCTCGATCACGCCGCGGTCGAAGTAGACGGCGCCGCCGGTCGGGATCTGCGACGACGTTTTCTCACGCTCCAGCATCGGCGCGTCGATGAACGCCTTCGGATGCTTCCAGTACGTCTCGGGATTGATCTCCACCTCGTCGAGCCAGACGTTGAACTCCGACTCCATCCCCATGACAGGCATCGCCAGCCAGGTCCGTTGGGGGAGCCGGCTGTTTCCGATCTCTTCTTTCCAGTTCGGTCGAGGCATGCAGGGCAACCTTGGGCGAGGGACTACTGCAGAGGTGATCAAAGCAAACGGCAGGCCTTTATTCCGGCTCGGTCGAGCTCGCTTGCACCGCCGCCCGGCGCTCCCGTCGCCGCCGGTCTTCGAAGGCGAAACGGGGGCGGTTTTCCTGCGGCATCTCCATTCTGTCCTCGCTGATCTCGAGCGGAATGACAGTGATGTAGCCGAGGTCGATGTGGACGTGATCGTCGGCATTCTTTCCCGTGACGTGGCCGTACGGGAGCACCGTGACGTCCTCCGAGAGGTCCTCGGCAACGTCGTTGTACCGCTCGATCGACTCCTTCGTCTTCAGGATGTTCGTGCCGATGCGGTAGACGTCCGCGCCAGTCCCCCACATGTGCGGTGTGGCGTTGAGGGAGAGCTTGTGCGCCGGCGAGCGGTAGCCGCCGTTGACCTGGATGTGAACCGAGGCGCCGGCGGCGGCGCGGAACTGCTCGAGGTAGAACGCCAGCACGCGCACGGCGCAGGGGATGTAGCGCGGAAAGTCCTGCAGCCGCTGCGCTTCCTTTAGATCGACGAGGATGAATTCGTTCATGAAGAAGTGCGGCGTGAGGGGGAGGCTCATGGCATCGTCGTGCGTGGCGATCTCGTAGAAGTAGCGCGGCAGGCGATGGCGCCGCCCCTGGGCGTCGCGCACCATCTCGCCGGGACGCAGCAGCGCCCGCAGCTCGTCGTCGAGGTCGAAGGCGTCGACGACTTTCAACCGCTGGTTGTCATTGCTCATACGCCATGTGCGAGAGGGTATTGAAGATGTCGCGCGAGACCTCGGCGACCGCGGTGCCGCGTCCCGTCTCCGCCGCGAACTGCGTCAGCACGACCAGGACGTACGGCTCGCGCCCTTCCAGAAAGATGATGCCAGCGTCGTGGTGCACGGTGGAGATATTCCCGGTCTTGTGGGCGACGCGAGCGGCCTTCGGCAGGCCGGCGGGGATGCCGCTGCGGTACTGCTGTTCGAGCAGGATGCTCAGCATCTCCTCGCTGGCCTTGGGCGAGTAGGCCTTCCGGTTGGCGATGATGCGGAGGAGCTTCAGCAGGCCGTTCGCCGTCACCTCGTTGTTCAGCCCGGCCTGGTACGCGGCCTGATCCTCGACGCCGCGGAGGATCTTCACGCCGTCGATCTCGAGCTCGTCGAGGGCCTGCTGGATGTTGTTGATGCCGACGATGTCGACGAGGAGGTTGGTGGCGAGATTGCTCGACTTCGTGATCATCCAGAAGGCCAGCTCGCGCACGGAGAGAGTCTTGCCGAGGTGGCCGTAGACGTCGGGATCGGCGTCGCGGCCGAGGTCGAGCATGAACGGCTCCTGGTTGACGATGCTGGTGAAGCGGTTGCGGATGTGCACGGGCGCGTCGAGGGTGAGGTCGCCGCGCTCGACCTCGCGCATCACGCCGAGGAGCACGGCCAGCTTCATCGTCGAGGCGGCGTGGAAGTAGTGGTCGCCGTTGTAGGACCACTGGATGGTGGTCTCGCCGTCGAAGAAGGCGATGCCGAGGTTTTCGAGGTCGTGCTCCTGCTTCAGCGTCAGGACGCTGCGGTAGAGCGAGACCTCCGATGACGCAATCGAATTTTCTGCCGCGTGCTCTGCCTTCGCCACCATCGCTAGTTTACTGAACCGCGTGCACGTTCAGCGCCCGGTTGACCGAATGCAGAATGCAAAATGCAAAATGCAGAATTGCTTCGCTTCTAATTCTGCATTTTGCATTTTGCATTCTGCATTTCATCGTCCCAACCCGCGAACATATCTCCCCATCCTCTCCATCCCCGTTCCGATCTGCTCAACCGACGCCGCGTACGAAATCCTCACGAAGCCTTCGCCACGAGCACCGAACGCAACGCCCGGAATCACCAGCACCGCGGCGTCGGTGGCGAGCGACTTCGCGAAGTCGACGGTGCCGCAGAAGGGGACGGGGACGAAGGCGTAGAACGCGCCGGCGGGCGGCTCGATCTCGACGTCGAGCTCGTGCGCGATCGCGTAGAGCGCCGCCTCGCGCTGCGTGCGGAACTGCGCGCGCACATGCTCGAGCCACGAGGCGTTCCACGCGGCGTCCGCGAGAACAGCCTCGGCGAGCGCCTGCGAGAAGACCGAGGCGCACGTGGCGATGTACTGGTGCGCGGTGACGATCGGCGTCATCAGCGCCTGCGATCCGAGGATCCAACCGAGGCGAAGCCCGGTCATGCCGTGCGACTTCGACAGGCCGCCGACGACGAGGACGTTCCCACCGCGCCCGAGCATCGACGGCGGCGGTGCGTCGTACCAGATCTCGCGATAGACCTCGTCCGCGACGACGAGGCATCCGGCCTGCGCGATGGCATTCAATGCGCCTTCGTCGACGACGGCGCCGAGGGGATTCGACGGCGAGTTGATGACGATGAGCTTCGTCTTGTTGGAGATCTTCAACGCATCCACGTCGAGCTTCCACGACGGCGGCTCGAGCGCGTACGTCCTGGCCGTCGCCCCCGCAAGCCGCGCCAGCGTCGGATACGAGAGGAAGCCGGGATCGGGCACGAGGACCTCGTCGCCCTCGCCGACGAAGGCCTGAAAGATCGCGTACAGCCCTTCTTCCGTGCCGGCGGTGATGCAGACCTCGGACTTGGGATCGACTCCGAATGCCTCGCCGACGCGCTTGCGCAGCGAGAGCGCCCCGGCATTCGGCGAGTAGCGCCACGACGTCGTCGCGGCGCGCCGGGCCATCTCGCGCAGCGTCTGGTCCGGCTCGAGGTTCGGCTCGCCGATGCCGAGGTTGACGGAGAGAGGCGTGGCCAGGGCGTTGATCTGGCGGATGAGGGAAATTTCGATGCCGTCGAGGCGGCGCGCAGTCTTCACCACCACGTCATCCTGAGCCGCGCAGACGGCGAAGGATCTCAATCTGCGCAGCCTGAGATCCTTCGCTGCGCTCAG
>Ga0137373_10006032_pt1 | contig 13004 bp, 10 predicted proteins | sample SagtaG_5_FD_104912 | JGI IMG/M metagenome (GOLD analysis project Ga0137373, IMG submission 104912) | Vadose zone soil microbial communities from Sagehorn Ranch, Mendocino, California, USA - Sage1_R_80_16 metaG | ecosystem: Environmental > Terrestrial > Soil > Vadose zone | place: USA...
AGACCGCGGTCTGGCCGTTGAAGCTGACGATCTGGTCGTAGGTCTCGGCGCCGAGGACGACGTCGGCGATGTCGCCGAGCCGCACCACGGTCCCGTTCGACTCTTTCACGACGAGCTGCTTGAACTCCTCGGCGGTCTGCAAATTCGTGTTCGCCACCAGGTTCACCGAGGTCATCGAGCCCTTGGTGCGGCCGAGCGCGGAGAGGTAGTTGTTCGCCGCCAGCGCCGACTGCACCTGCGACGGCGAGATGCCGAGCGAGGCCATGCGGTCGGGCTTGAGCCAGACGCGCATGGCGAAGGTGCGGTCGCCGAAGATGTCGGCGCGCTGCACGCCGCTGATCGCGGACAGCTTCGGCTGCACGACGCGCACGAGGTAGTCGGTGATCTGGTTTTGGTCGAGGTCCTTCGAGGCGAAGCCGAGGTAGGCCGCGGCGAACTGGCTGTCCGTGGTCTGCAGGTTGATGACCGGCGCCTCGGCCTCCGGCGGCAACTGGTTGCGCACCTGCGCGACCTTCGATTGGATCTGCGTCAGCGCGGCGTTGTTGTCGTAGTTCAGCTTGAGGTGGACGGTGATCGTGCTGACGCCCTGCGCGCTCGACGACTCCAGGAAGTCGATGCCGTCGGCGCCGGCGATGACGCGCTCGAGCGGCGCGGTGATGAAGCCGCGCACGAGGTCGGCGTTCGCGCCGACGTAGACGGTCGTGACCACGACGTTGGCCATGTCGCTGCGCGGGAACTGCCGCACGGAGAGCGAACGGATCGATTGCAGCCCGGCGATGAGGATCACCAGGTTGACGACGATCGCCAGGACGGGGCGTTTGATGAAGAGGTCTGTGAGTTTCATGGGTATCACGCGGAATGCAGAATGCAGAATTCAGAATGCAGAATTGAAAGCGGAGCCAATTCTGCATTCTGAATTCTGCATTCTGCATTCATCTAGCTATCCTCCGGCTTGGGCTTCGCGTTGTTCGAAGGTTGTACCGAGTTGTTCACGACCACGGCCGCTCCAGGCCTCAACTTGAAGACCCCCGAGGTGACGACTTCCTCGCCCGGCCTCACGCCGGTGAGGATGCCGACCTGGTCGCCGCGCGCTCCGCCGAGCTTCACGAACTGCTGGCGCACGCCGCGGTAGCTCTTGCCGTCCGGCCCCTTCACGTTCTCGACGACGAAGACGGAGTCGCCGAAGGGCGCGTAGCTGATCGCCGAGGCCGGCAGGGCGATGACCTGGGCCGCGCCGCCGCGCGCGCTGCGCGTCTCGACGAACATGCCGGGGCGGAGCTTGCCGGAGCGGTTGTCGAAGATCGCCTGCACGCGGACGTTGCGCGTGGCCTCGTCGATGACGGACTCGAAAGCCTTGATCGTCCCCGACTCGGTCGCGCCGCCGAGGGCGTCGGACGTCACCTCGACCGCGGTGCCGATCGGAAGCTTGCCGAGCTCCTGCTGCGGCACGCTGAAGTTCACGTACGCGGGGCGGAGGGCCTGCAGCGACACGATCGGCGCGCCGCCGGCGAGGTATTGGCCGAGGTTCACCTGGCGGAGGCCGAGGACGCCGCCGAACGGAGCGCGGATCGTCTTCCGGTCGATCGTCGCGCGGATCTCGCCGACGCGCGCCACGGCCTGCTTGTAGTCGGCGGCGGCGCGGTCCTCGACCTCCTGCGCCGCGATCCCCTTCGCCGTCATGTCCCTGGCCCGGTCGAGGGTGAGCTTCGACCACGTCACCTGCGCCTCGGCCGCGGCGAGTTGCGCGGTCTCCTGCTTCGTGTCGAGGCGGACGACGACGTCCCCCTTGTTCACGGCGCGGCCGGAATCGAAGTCGATCTCCGACACGAGCCCGGGAAGGTCGGCGCTGATCGTCACGCCCTGCACCGCGGCCACGGTGCCGATGGCGTTCAGCGTCGTGTTCCACGACTCCGGCTTGGCGATGACGGTCGTGACGGCTTCGGGCGGCGCCTGCCAGCTCTGCGACATCGCTGCCTTGATCTGCATGAACTTGAAGCCGCCAATGATCGCGATGAAGGCGATGACGGCGGCGAGCATCAGGAGCATTCGTTTGGTCATATCAATTTCCAGTTATCTCTCGGATTCCACACCGCGCAGCCGCGCCTCGATGCGTGCGGCCATCTCGGGGTCCAACTCGTCGATCCGCCGCCGCATCTCGTCGAGTCTGACGATCCCGTGGCGGAGGAGGGAGCGGACGAAGTCACGGTCTTTGTCTCGCCACGCGGCCACCTTACTAACAGCGAGATCGGCCGGCGCAGGACAGATTCCCGAGACGCCGCCGGTCGACGGCGACTGCACGACGACGGCGCGCTCGCGCCAGCGCGAAGGAAGAATCGCGGTCTCCGGCCCGACTCCGTGCGCGTAGTAGCCGAACGTTTCGTGAAATGGCGATTTCTCGCCGATCGAACCGTCGACCAGATCGCTCGCCGCCTCGTCGTCCGGTGCGTACAGATCGACGTCCTGCGAAACGAGGAGGTCTTCGGGCGCATCGGGCACGGCGCCAAGAATCGCCTGGCTGCCGACAATCACCCACGTCGACGCACCCGCGATCGCGCCGGCGGCGCGCAGAACATGCTCGAGCTGATCACGCTTCATGAGCCGCCGCTTCCCGATAGATTTCCCACCGCTCGCGCGGCGCAAGGATTCCGCAGAAAGGATCGCTTTGCCGCAGTCGCCGCGATTCCTCGGAATCGTCGAGCAGGATCGTGCGGATCTCGGGCCAGGGGCGGCGGAGAATCTCCAGCCACTCCTTCGCCGGCACGTTGCCGCGCTGACGCCAGCGCGCGCAGACGCGGCGGGCGGGCTCCAGTCCTTCGCGGCGCGGAGCGGCATCGATCTTCGCCACGATCTGGCGCGCCATGGCCAGGCTTCGCCGGTCGATCGCATCATGGTCTTTCATGCGCCCTCATCCGCGCAGATGATAGTGCGGCCCGAGCAATCTGCGCCGACCCGGCCCTGCTCGCCGGAATGCGCGCTCCGCTCGTGAGAACAACAGTCGATCGCGAGCCGTCGCGCGGCTCGATCGCGGTCACGAAGGAGAGGTTCACCACGTGCGATCGATGTACGCGAACGAAGCGCGAGGGTTCGAGGCGCGCGGCCAGGTCCTGCAGGCGCGCGTGCAGCAGATGGCGGCGTCCCTCGACGTACAAGGCCACGTAGTCATCGCACGCCTCGAGGCGCTCGACACGGTCCAGCGGCACGGACAGCATGCGGCCGCGCTCCTTGACAAAGACGTGCGACAGCGGCTTCGACGCCGAGAAGACGTTCGCGCGCGCGGCGATAGCCGGCATGCCGTGCTCCATGGCCGTGCGCGCGCGGGCCAGCACGGCGTGTACGCGCTCGCGGCCGAACGGCTTCAGAAGGTAGTCGAGCGCGCCGATCTCGAACGCGGTGACGGCATAGCGGTCGAAGGCGGTGGTGAAGATGATGTACGGCCGGTGCGCGATCTGCTCGGCCACGGCGATGCCGGAGGTGCCGGGCATGCGGATGTCGAGGAAGACGAGGTCGGGGCGGAGGGCGTCGACGGCGCGGATGGCGGAGAGGCCGTCGCCGACCTCGTCGATCTGCTCGATCCAATCGACATGGCTCAAGTGATCGCGCAAGGTGCGGCGCGCCAGCGGCTCGTCGTCGGCAATCAATACCTTAGTCATCGCAGGGAATGGTGAAGGAGACTTCGAATCCGTTGTCGTCGCGGACAATATTCAACGATGCGCCGTAGACGGCCTGCAAACGTTCTCGCAACGCATTGAGGCCGTAACCATTACTGTCCCCCGTCCCCTGTCCTCCGTCCCCTCGTCCGCCGTCGTCGCGGACGCGAATTTGCAGGCTCTCGCCGCTCGTCTTCGCGCGAATCTCGATGTTGCCCCCCTCGGCGCGTCGGTCGATCGAGTGATGCACGGCGTTCTCGACGAGCGTCTGCAACGCGAACGACGGCGCGCTGCAGGCGAGCGCTTTCGGATCGATGTCCGCGTCGACGCGCAATCGCTCGCCGTACCGCAGTTGCTCGAACTCGAGGTACCGCCGCGTGAACTCCCACTCCTCGGCGAACGAAACGACGTCGCTCTCGCCGTCACGCAGCGTGTAGCGGAGCATGTCGCCGAGTTTCTCGACCGCGCTCTCGGCCTCGGCCGGGTCGTGGCGCACGAGCGCGCCGACGGTGTGCAGCGCATTGAAAAGGAAGTGCGGGTGGAGGCGGCTGCGCAGCGCGCCGAGCCGGGCCACGGCCAGGCTCTTCTCCGCTTGCAGCGCGCGCCGCTGCGTCTGGAACGCGTACGACGCGCCGGCGATGATCGCGTAGATCCACACCCCCTCGATGAACCAGACGGACAGCAATGAGCGCGGAACGGCCTTCCCCTCGTATGCCAACATGCCGCCGGTCCACATGGCCGCGTAGAGCGCCGCCGCGCTGATGTGAAGGAGGTGGAAGCGTGGCCGGAGCTGCAACGGCATCGTTGCGCAGAGCTTCGAGACCGCCAGCCCGAGGATCGCGGCGCTGCCAATGGCGAAAAGCGAGCGCGGAAATGCCTGCCGGAACGTGGCACCCATCTGCATCCCGAAGATCAGCCAGAGGACCAGGAACGGCAGCCACGCGGCGACGAGGGCGAGCGTTTTCTTCATTCGCAGGTCGAGCATAACGCGCGTCGCGTCGACTCTTCGTCGGTTCACCGAGCCATCCTGCCGGTTCGCCGAAAAGTCGTTGTCCGTGCGCGATCGCGGTCCTAGCTTGCCCGCATGCGAAACGCACCGATCGGCCTGCTCATCCTGATTCTCTTCTGCACCTCCGCGCCTCGCCCCGCCACGCTGCTCGACGTGAAGACACGGGCGATGCGCGCCGGCTACACCGCCGATTTGCAGGCGCTCTCCGACGCCGCGCGCGACGCGCGGGCGCTCGCGGCGGACCCTGCCGTTGCGCCGCTCGCGCACTACTGGGCCGGCTACGCGCTGTGGCAGCGCGCCGTCAACGAGGTGAACCTGAAGTCCGATCCGGCGCAGATCGCCGCCGACCGCGACGCTGCGCTCGCCGAATTCGAGGCCGCGCTGGCGGCGCGCGAGTCGTTCGCCGACGCGCACGCGCTCGTGGCCTGGCTGCACGGCTGGCTCTGGTCCGCGGATGCGGCGAACAAGGATGCGCATGCGAAGGCTCTGCTGGCGCATCACACTCGGGCTCGCGAGTTGGAGCCGAACAACCCGCGCGTGCTGTGGGCCTACGCGATCGCCCTGCAATTCCGCGACAAGCCGGGCGCGCTCCGACTCTTCGACGAGCTGACGCGGCGGCCGGACACTCACGTCGCGTCCGCGGAGCCCGATTGGGGCCTGCCGGAAGCAGTCATGACGCTCGCCTGGATCGACCTCAACGCCGGAGACGCGGCGCACGCCGAGACGCTCGCCCGCCGCGCCCTGGAGCTCCGCCCCGGCTGGCACTACGTCGAGTCGATCCTCATCCCGCAGATCGAAGCGAAGAAGAGTCACTAAAACGACCTCTCATCTGCCGACGGCCCGTAGATCGCCGGCACCAGCTTCTCGTTGAGGCGCAGGTAGACGGTCAACTGCCCGCGGTGATGCGCGAGGTGGTTGAAGACGGTGTCGCGCAACACGACATGCCGCGGGTCCTCGCTCATCACGCGCCCGCCGACGACGAATCGCCACGGCTTCATGAGGTGCTCGTCGTTCGTGGCTTGCAGCGCCTCGCGCGCGTCGGCCACGCCCTTGTCGAACAGCGCCAGAAGGTCGCCCGTCGTGCGCCACTCCGGCATTCTGTACGCCTCGCCGCCCGGCGGCCGGATGTCGAGCTCGTCCTGATTGACGGTGAAGATGATCCACGACGGCAGCGTGGCCACGAGCGCGGCGAGATAGCCGAGCGGCATCGACTTCGGATGCGGCACCCACTCGGGCTTCCCCTCGGGGACCTGCTCGAGCGCGCGCCGCGTCCGCGGCGTCTCGCGCTCCAATTCGGCGAGAAAGAGATCGGTCATCGTCATCGGGCTTCTCCTCTGTGGAGGACAGGCACTCTTGCCTGTCCCTCGTTGTCGGGCGACAGGCAAGAGTGCCTGTCTTCCACCGAGCCGAAGCCTATCGCGGCATATATGTCAGATCGCGTCATAATTGCGGCCGCACCATCAAAAGCCATGAAAGCGGATCGCCTCCTCTCGGCTCTTCTCCTCCTGCAGGCAAACGGCAAACTGACCGGCCGAGAGATGTCGCAGCGCCTGGAGGTCTCGATGCGCACGGTGCACCGCGACATGGAGGCGCTCAGCATGGCCGGCGTGCCGGTGTTCGCGCTGCGCGGCGCGCGCGGCGGATGGCAGCTCGACGAGGGGTGGCGCACGCAGGTGCCGGCGCTCGACGAGTCGGAGCTGCTCGGCCTCCTGATGGCGCAGCCGCGCATCGTCGGCGACGGCCGCCTCGCCGGTGCCGCCGAGCGCGCGCTGCGCAAGCTGACCGCCGCGCTTCCCGCGGCGTTGCGCGAGCGCGCGGCGTCGATCCGCCAGCGGCTCTTCGTCGACACGACCGGCTGGCGCGGCACGTCCGAGAATCTCGTCATGCTGCCGATCGTGCAGGACGCGGTGTCGCGCGACCGCAAGCTGTCAATGACCTACCGCCGTCCCGGCGAGAACGCCGCCGCGGTCGAGCGCGTCGTCGATCCGCTCGGCCTCGTGGCGAAGGGGAGCGCGTGGTACCTCGTCGCGCGCACACCCGAGGGCTTCCGCACGTATCGCGTGTCGCGCATCGAGGAGGCTCTTGTTCTGGAGTCGCCGTCCGAGCGTCCCGTGAACTTCGACCTGGCCGCGCACTGGAAAACCTCCACCGACGACTTCCGCGAGAACCGTCCCCACTTTCCCGCCACGCTGCGCCTCGCGCCAAGCGCCGCCGCCTGGGTGCGCCGCTGGCGCCTCACCTGGAGCGAGCAGAAATCGCCCGACGAGGAGGGATGGACGACGTTCCAGGCCCGCTTCGAGCACGAGGACGAGGCGCTCTTCGTCGTCCTCGGCCTCGGCCCGCGCGTCGACGTCGTCGATCCGCCCGCCCTCCGCGAGCGCGTGCTGTGCGAGGCCGAGGGCATCACTGCGCGTGCTGCGTCGCGTCCGCATGACCATGACCGCAGCGCGAGCGCATCCCTTCCCGAAACTTCTCCCGCTCCTCCGGCGTCATCTGCTCCCACCGCTCGAACATCCGACGGCGCCAGCGCCGGTCCCCCCGCGGCCCGCCTCGAAATCCGCCGAAGAGGATCTTGCTCAGGACCAAAAGGCCGACGGCCTGCCAGTAAGTGATCGCGTGCCATCCCGTCGCCGGCGGCAGCACGGCGTTCCACAACAGCATGACCACCCAGCCGAAGACGAAGAGGGCCGCGATGGCCAGGACACCGATCCCTGCGTACTTGAAGACTCTCATTTTCCAAACTCCTCATAGATTGATTGCAACCGTTTGCGCAGGCGCAGGACCGCGGCGTGTTTTCGCGTCAGCAGCGTGTTCAGCGGCACGCCGCTTTCCGCCGCCAGCTCCTTGAAACTGCGCCCTTGCAGCTCGTGGGCAACGAAGACGTCGCGCTGCTCCGGCGGGAGGTCGTCGAGCGCCGCGTCGAGCTCGTCGAGCAACACGCCGCGTGTGTACGCCGCCTCCGGCCCCCCGTCCGTTGACGGCAACAGCTCCTCGATGGAGAGCCACTCGCTCTCGCCCAGCGGCTCCGGCTTCTTTTTCCGAAAGAGGTCAATGATCCGATTCTTCGCCACGCGGAAGAGCCACCCTGACTCCTCCGCGAGCGGCACCATCATCCGCACGGCCTCGACGAGCTCGGAGAAGACGTCCTGCAGGATGTCCTCGGCGTCGCCCGGATCGGGCACCCGCGAGCGGATGAAGTTCCGCAGCCGCGACCGCTCCCGGGCGACGGTCTCGGAGATTCTGCGGTCTTGCTCGAGGGTCATGGAGGCGATGTCCATCGAGGGAGAAGACGGATGGGGAGGACAAATATTTGCCGACGAGTTACGAGGTCAGCGGATTCCTGACCTGCACTCCTTCGAATCGTTTGCTTGGCGTAGCAGCGATTGCCGGATCGTCCAGTAAGAAGGGCGAGGAAGACGGATGGGAGGGAAAGATATTTGCGGGCTCACGTCGCCGACGCCCGACAAACCCTCCCTGCTCGGCGTAGGGGCGAGATTCAATCGGGCGGCCCTGGCCAGCCGCCCGATTGCGCCGTCAGAACCGCAGTCCGACCGAGACGCGGAACGTTCTCGGCGTCTGATAATCCGATTGCGTTTCCGGCTTGCCGAATCCCGCGCCTTTGATGTAGTGCGTCCCTTCCACCGGCGTTTCCGTGAAGGAATTGAACGTCTTCAGGCCGGCGGCCGGGCAGGCGGCGTTTTGCGTCGACGTGCCGTTGCAATCGAGCGCGGTCAGCACCTCCTGATTGAACGACACCACGCCGTGCTCGTTGAACAAATTGAGGATCTCGGGCTGGACGAGGAAGTCGATCCCGCGCGCCAATCTGATCTTGTAGTTGAGCGCCAAATCGGTGCGGCTGATGTTGTTGGTCTTCACCGCCGCCGGTTGGAAGAAATAGGAAACGCTGGCCGGCGGCGTGAGGTAGCCGGGATTGGTCACGTACGGCCGCGAGTCGATACTGCCCACGACCGAGGCCGGCCTGCCCGAATCGAACTGCTGCAACAGGCTGACGTTGAAATCGCCGGCGCGGGTCGGAAGATCGTACGAGGCATACGCCCGTGCCCGATGGCGCTGATCGGCCGGCAGCAATCGAGTGGGATAATTCCAGCTCGCCTGACGATACTCGGGGTACCACCCCTCTTCGCCGACGAGCGGGCCACTGCCGGTGTTCTCGCCGATCACATTCCCTTTCAGGCGCGACCAGGTGTAGGACCCGCCCACGTCGAGATGAGAGAGGACGCGGTAGCTGAATTGGGTCTGCAGGGCCTTGTAATCGCGGTTGTAGAGCGCATTGTCGGTGCGAATGATGGCCAGGTCGAATTGGTTGCCGAACGGATCCGTCGTTTTGCCGCTGTCCCTGTCGCGATACGACGAGTAAAAGCCATCCCACTTCCGGAATACGAGGTCGGCGCGCACAAAGCCCCGGGTGCCGAGGACCGTTCCGGCACCGACCGTCCACTCGTCCGTGGCCGGCGTGGTCAGGCCGTTCGGATCGAGGACGCTGTCCACCCCGGGGATGGATGGGCTGGTGCGGAAGGGACGGCGATCGACGCCGCCGTTCTTGAAGAACCAGTCGAAGATCATGGCGATGGCCTGATCGGTGGGGATGAGCTGGCTGGTAGGGACATTCACGTCATTGTTGATGCTCGGACCCCGATAATCCCACTGCAGCGAAGCATTGCGGCCGGCGGGATCGGCGTCGTTGGCCGCTCCTTCCGCCAGGCGGCCGATGAATCGCGCGTAGCTGGCGTTCAGGACCAGGCGTTGATTGGCAAAGACGTCGTAGTGCGCCCCCAGACGCGGGCTGAACAACGAATCGTCCGCGATGACGAACGTGTGATCGCCGCTGATCGCGTGGTTCTTGTCGTAGCGCACGCCGAGGTTGAAGGCCCAGTGGTCGTTGAGAGCCCAGTGGTCGTTCACGAACGCTGATCGGGTGACGTAGTCGGAGCCTTTGCTGAGGACGAAAATCGGCAGCCAACTGATGCGCGTCTGGGTGCCGCTCGCCCCGCCGGGCATGCGCGGGAAAATCTGGTCCCCGCGCACGATCGTGTTCGGCACGCTGATCCGGTAATCGCTGCCGTTCTGATAGTTGTTGACGCGCCGCAGCTCGTCGAAGTGCTCGATGCCTCCGCGGATTTCCTGGCTTCCGAAGCGCGGCGAGGTCCAGAAATACGTGGCCTTGGCCGTGTAGATCTGAATGTTGCGCTGTTCGCCTTCGGGCGTGGCCCGGAACGTCGGCGACCAGTAGCGCGTCCCGCGCGCGCGGTCGGTGATCAACGTTCCCTTGATCAGGTCGAAATACGGCGATCCCGAGCCGATGAAGGCGAACTTCTTCTTCGAATACTGCCCCTCGATGAAGATTTGGTTCGTGAGCACGCCGTTGTAATTGGCCACCAGCATCGAGTCGGGCGTCTTCCGGCGGGCCACCAGGCTGTCGAGATCCATGATGGTCTGGCCGGTCTGATTTTTTTCGCTCGCCGTGACGTCGAGATACGAAGCCACCACGGTGTGCTTGCCGGTGATCGTGGCCGTCAGCTTTCCCTCGAAGCGGCGGTCTTTCGTGCCGTGCGGGTAAATGATCGGGGTCAGAGGAGTGCCGACGGCGACCGCGTTGCCGTTCGCGTCCCGATCGCCGGCGCGCGCCAGCCCCGGCTCGGTCTGTTTGATGTCGCTCGTCCGCGCCGACCGCCCCGCCCCGAAAAACCAGAGACGATCGCGGAAGAACGGCCCGCCCAACGTGGCCTCGTAGATCGAATTGATCTTGTCTTCCCGCTCCTCGGTCAGCGGCGTCTTCGCCATCCACTTGTCGTTGGTAAGATTCGTCCGTAAACTTCCCTTCAGGTCGTTGCCTCCCGACTTCGTGATCGCGCTGACCACGCCGCCGGTGAAGTGCCCATATTCAGCGGAGATCGCGCCGCCGGTCAGGATGGTGGTCTCCTGAATGGCGTCCTCGATGAAAACCGGCCGCGGCTGCCCGCGAAGATTTTCATTCACGACGGCGCCATTGACGAGATAAAGACTGTCGAAGGACATCGCGCCGGAGATCATGATGTTGCCGCCGGACGGCCCGTTGTTGTTCACGCCCGGAGCAAGCAGAGTGATGGCCCGCAGGGAGCGGTCCATCGGCAGCGTTTCGATCAGGTCCTGCTTGAAATTCGTGCTGACCTGGGTCGACTCCACCGGCGCCGTCAGCGGCGTCTCCGCCGTGACCGTGATGGCCTCCGAGACGGCGGGGGGACGGAGCTCGACGTCGAGCCGCTCCGAGCTCGCCGCCGCCAGGACCACCTTCCGATTCACCGTGGCCATCCCGGAAAGCTCGAATGTCGCTGTGTAGCGGCCGGGAGGGAGCAGAGGAAGGAGGTAGTCGCCGGTCTGCGTGGTGACCGTCGAGCGCGATCCTTGCAGGTTCGGCGAGGTCACCGTCACGGTGACGCCGGGCATGGCCGCCCCCCCGGAGCTCACTTTGCCGGTGAGCGTGGCCATGGGAATCGATTGCGCCGCGGCGAAGGAGGCGAGGAACAACACGATGAGGAAAACGACAAATCGCTTCGTCATTGGACCCCCCTATGTTGTGGAAAGGAGCGAGGGCACGCGCTCCGAGTCGTGGTTGTGTACCGCTGACGCTACCACAAATCGAGTCGGGCCGGCCCTCGCGAGCCGCCCGATGGAACGAACCGCCGATCGACGTCGCGGCTGAACTCAGCGGCGCCGTACGACACGCACGCCTGCCCGCCCATGAGCAGTGCTCGGACGCGGTGCGCGCGCATCGAAGAAAGGACTTTGAGTATTGGTCTTGGGATCAAGCGAGCCACCGAGAGCGAGGAACGATGCCCACAGTTTGCCGCTCTCGCGCCATCGTTCGGCCGGCGTCAACCGGAACCACTCCGCCCACTCCGGTCCAACGAGGTCCTCGGCACGAATGTGCGGCGCGATTGGTTTCGTTCGCACGGGCATGACTCACATCGAGTGCGATTGTACGTCGGGCGGCCCTCGCGAGCCGCCCGACTAAGAACTAACAACTGAGAACTAACAACCGCCCCTCACTGCTCCTCGTCGAAATCCGCCATCGAGAGTGCTTCCTCTTCCTCTTCGCCCTCCGGCCGCAGCAGATCCTCGAGCGTCTGCTGGACGACCGGGACCTCTTCCTTCTCGAGGTAGACGTCGCGGTAGGTCGGCATGCCGGTGCCGGCGGGGATGAGTCTCCCGACGATCACGTTCTCCTTGAGGCCGCGCAGGTAGTCGACGCGGCCGGCGATGGCCGCTTCGGTGAGCACGCGCGTGGTCTCCTGGAACGACGCTGCCGAGATGAACGAATCGGTCGACAGCGACGCCTTAGTGATGCCGAGCAGCAGCGGCGTTCCGTCGGCGGGCTCGCCACCGCGGTTCATCACCTTTTCGTTCTCTTCCATGAAGCGGAAGCGATCGACCTGCTCGTCGACGAGGAAATCCGTGTCGCCGACGCGGGTCACGCGGACGGACCGGAGCATCTGCCGGCAGATCACCTCGATGTGCTTGTCGTTGATCTGCACCGACTGCGAGCGGTAGACCTCCTGGATCTTGTCGACCAGGTAGCGCTGCAGCTCCTTGATGCCGAGCACCGAGAGCACATCATGAGGATCGATCGGGCCGTCGATCAGCGGATCGCCGGCGCGCACGCGCTCGCCCTCCTGCACGTTCACGTGCACGCTGCGAGGGACCGAGTACTCGTGGCGCGTCCCCTCGTCGGTCTCGATGATCACGCGGCGCAGGCCCTTCACAACCGGACCGTGGTGCACCGTGCCGTCGACCTCGGAGATGACCGCCTTTTCGCGGGGGTGACGCGCTTCGAACAGCTCGACCACGCGCGGGAGACCGCCGGTGATGTCCTTCGTCTTCGTCGTGGCGCGGGGAATCTTGGCAATGATGTCGCCCGGGTAGACCTCCTGGCCATTCGTGACCATGAGGTGCGCGCCGGTCGGCAGCAGGTACCGCTTCTCGTCGTTCTTCTTCGTCTTGACCGTGACGGTCGGTGGGCGCTTCTCCGCCGTGGCCGACTCGACGATGACCATCTGCGTGAGGCCGGTGACGCGGTCCGTCTCTTCGCGGACGTTCTCGCCTTCAACGATGTCCTTGAAGTGAACCTTGCCGCCGACCTCGGTGAGAATCGCCGAGGTGAACGGATCCCATTCGACGAGCTGCTGTCCGGCGTCGACGTGCTGCCCTTCATGGACGCGGAGCGTGGCGCCGTACACCAGCGCGTAGCGCTCCTTCTCGCGGCCCTCGATCGGAGCGTTTTCGCCCTTCTTGGCCTTCTTCGGCGGCGTGTCGTCGATGATCAGCAGCTTGCCGTTGCGGTTGATGACCAC
>Ga0137373_10006035_pt1 | contig 13002 bp, 9 predicted proteins | sample SagtaG_5_FD_104912 | JGI IMG/M metagenome (GOLD analysis project Ga0137373, IMG submission 104912) | Vadose zone soil microbial communities from Sagehorn Ranch, Mendocino, California, USA - Sage1_R_80_16 metaG | ecosystem: Environmental > Terrestrial > Soil > Vadose zone | place: USA: California...
ACCCAGGCGAGGAAGGCGGCACTGCGATCGCTGATGTCTTGTTCGGTGATTACAATCCGGGTGGACGCTTGCCGGTTACGTTCTACAAGTCAGTCGATCAGTTGCCGCCGTTTACTGACTACCGCATGCAGGGTCGCACTTATCGTTATTTCAAAGGCGAGCCGCTGTATCCCTTCGGTTTCGGCTTAAGCTACACCAAGTTCAATTACGACAATTTAAAGCTGAATACGTCTAGAATCAGCGCTGGAGAGAGCCTTACGATCAGCGCCGATGTTACGAACGTTGGCGACCGCGCTGGCGATGAGGTTGTGCAGTTGTACGTGACGCACCTCGACGCCTCGATTCCTGTTCCGATCCGAGCGCTAGCCGGATTCAAACGTGTGACTCTCAAACCCGGAGAGACACAGCGCGTTAGTTTCACGCTCTCGCCGGAGCAGCTGGCGATCACAACTGATGACGGCAAGCGCATGGTCGAACCGGGCGAGTTTGCATTGAGCGTCGGCGGCGGACAGCCGAACGTAAAGCAACCGGATGCTGCTTTCGTTCACTGGAGGTTCCGCGTTGTAGGAAAACCTGTGGAGATTCCGTGGCAGGTAAAGTGACTCAATCGCTGCTCAAAAAATTAACGGGGATGAACTCGCGCCGCCCAGCCGCCGCCTTCGGCTAGCTTGATTTTCAGTTTAGTTGACCGATTAACTTCTCGCTGAATCCGCTGATAATCACTGCCGTAACGATTGGCGTTCGGACCATCTTCGTAAACTTCTATTTGAAAGTTGCCTGGCGGCAGAAACGAAAAGTCAACCTCCAACTCGCGCGCCGTCCAATCTGTCATCGCGCCCACATACCAATCGCGTCCTTTGCGCCTTGCGACGAGCACGTAATCTGAAATCTTTCCGTCGAGGGCTTTCGTTTCGTCCCAGGTGGTGGGCACGGGACCAAGGAACTGCATAATCTCAGGTTCACGCAGATAATTAGAAGGCGAATCCGCCAGCATCTGCAGCGGACTTTCAAACACAACATAGATCGCCAGTTGATGACATCGGGTGCCCTGACTCATGGGCCGAGTGAAGATATGCGCAAACGCTCCCTTCGCGGCGTTTATCATCGCGCCGGGCGTGTAATCCATTGGGCCCAGGAGCATCCGCGTGAAGGGCAATTCGAGATCGTGTTCCGGAGTAACGTCTTCGCTCCACTTGTTCCACTCCAGCCCTTTGACGCCTTCGGTACTGATCAGATTGGGCCAGGTGCGCGTCATTGTCGCCGGCCGGATGGCGCCGTGGAAATCGACGAGCATGTGCCGCTTCGCCGCTTCGCGACAAATCTTGTAATAGAAATTGATCAACTTCTGATCGTCGCGCTGCATGAAATCGACTTTAATCCCTTTCACGCCCCATTTCTCGAACTGGTTCAGCGCGGGTTCCATCTGATCGTCAAGCGTCTTCCAGACAACCCACAGAATGATCCCTACGCGCTTCTGACGTCCATAGGCTACCAACTCTTCAACATTAATTTCGGGCACAACTTCGAGCAGATTGCCGAGCTTGTACCAGCCCTCGTCGAGGATGATGTACTCGATGCCGTACTTCGACGCGAAATCGATGTAGTACTTGTAGGTTTGCGTGTTGATTCCGGCTTTGAAGTCAATTCCGTAAATATTGTTGGCGTTCCACCAGTCCCAAGCTACCTTGCCCGGCTTGATCCAGGAAGTGTCCTGTAACTGAGAAGGTCTAGCCAGCAGGTACACCAACTGATTTGTTATGAGGTTTCGATCGCTTTCCGCGATGGCGATGATCCGCCACGGAAATGTGCGCGTACCCTTCGTGACCGCGATGTAATCTGCGGCTTGAGTCACGCGCAGATCACGATCTCCCTTTAGCTCGTCCTTGAGCGGATACTGTGGGAAAATCGCTTGCAGAGTATTGTCGCTATTGCCGCGCAGCCACAGACCCGGATAGTCTTCGACGTCGGATTCGGCGATCGCGATCTTCGTCCCATCAATATCAACGACTGCAGGCAAACTCGCAATCGTTGTCGGGCCGATTTTTTTCATTGCTACGGGTCGAAACTCGCGCTCGTTATGCGAAAAGAAGCTGTCTTCTTTCGGGTAGTAAACGTTGTAATCGCCTGGGAATTTGAATTGCGCCTCTTCGTTGTAAATCTTTACTTCCGGTTGAGGCAGCGCAGTCTCGATTCTATATGCGACGCCGTCGTTGTAAGCGCGAAACACGATGGCATAGTTTCAATTCATCTCCAGCCGCAGCTCGTTAAAAGCTTCGCGGATGCGCGCAGACTTGTGCGGCACCGGCACTTCGATTTCTCGATTGACCGTTCGTGTCTTTGCGCTTTCTATTTTCGGAGTCAGTCCGAGCGTTTGCTCATCGACACGTATCGAAAGCGTGCTGTCGCGCAGCAGAGGTTTATCTTTAACTGAAACGCTATAGTAAACGCGATCACTGACGCGGACTTGAAATTCAATTTGTCCATCAGGCGAGCGTGCTTGATGGCTGCTCTGAGCAACCGTGGGCGCGGCCACCAGAAGTACTTGGAGCAAGATCAGTCGCAAGCGATTTCGTTGGTGAAACGCTACCGTTGTTGCTCGGCAGCCAGGCGCCGGAAATGTAGGGCGACGTTTGATTACAATCCTTTGTTCGACAACTCAGGTAGCCTACCAAAGCTCGGCATTATATGTATGCCTTAAGAACTCAGCAAAGGAAAGAGGAGACCTCGGCCAGCAATTGCTGTAAGAGCGGGCACAGCGAGCCATTTCTGGCGGGTCACCATCCGCGCACAACGGATGGTTCCGACTCCACGGCGGTCTCTGTTCATAATACTGGCGATGTCTTAACGCGCTTGGCGACCCGGCGAACACGCGGCGAACGGATTCGCAAGCTGCGTTGCAAGTGGCACAACTTAAACGTTGACAGCCTAATACTCGGGGCGTAGGCTGTTTGTGCTTAAAACGCCCGGGGTTTTCCCCTGCAATAGGTTTTTCCGTTTGAAGGTGAGGTTCTCTAAAGGCCCCATTGACGCGGGATTCATGGGCATGAGTTTCTGCGTCGAGAAAGTCCTCAAAACCTTGCGCTCATATCACTCCGATTGGGTTGTTTCCGTTAAGCTGTGCGGTATCGCTTAGCGGCCTGCCGAATCGTTTACCTGGCCGCTTTGCGAAACATCCGCCCAGCCCGCAAGATGAGAAGCGGAGCGGGTGAGACCAGATCAAAGACGGCGTAGAGCGCCGAATAACGTCCCGGGCGCGACAGCTTTTGACTAGCCGAACGGTCACCGCAACGTGCCGGACCAACTTGAGCACAACCGGGTAACAGCTTCTCTCAAACCCAGGAGCACACCTGAGGAAAACGGTTACTTAGGCCGGCTCAGAATGGACAAGCAACTGTGCGAAACGCTCTGATTATCAATGGAAGCGGCTTCATCCCGTGTTCCCAGCGCTGCGATTCTTTAATTACGCTTCTACAAGGGGCGCATGTCTTTGATCGGGTCCTCGAAACTTCGATTGAAAGCGCCCGCCCTGAGCCGAATCTGGTTTTCGATCTGATCCTGCCTCGCTTCCTTTTAAAGGACTGGGCCAAACACGGCATGCAATTCTGCAAGCAGACCTGGGTCTCGGCCAGGACGTTCGCCGTACTCTGTGACCGGGAACGGAAATCCCGGGAACGAATTCCGCCGGCATTGATCGACGTCGACGATTTTGTGTTCTGCCCTTACGAGGAGAATGAGTTCCTGCTTCGAATCAAGCGGCTTCTCAAAAAGAAGCGATCGGCCGGAAACTCAACGATTGCTCGCCCAGCAGGCAGCCCGCGCGAACTGGATCTCCTGGTCGGAGAGAGCGAGACCTTTCTTCAGGCGGTGACCAAGGTCGGCTTAATAGCGCAATCCAAAGCACCGGTGGTGATCTCCGGTGAAACCGGAAGCGGAAAAGAGTTGCTGGCGAGGGCCATTCATTATCAAAGTATCAGGAAAGACAAACCTTTCATCCCCGTCAACTGCGGCGCGCTTCCTGATGAACTGTTCGAGAACGAGCTGTTCGGCCACCTGAAAGGCGCTTACACGGGCGCGTTGACTGCCGTAAAGGGTTTGATTGCCGAAGCAGAAGGAGGAACTCTGTTTCTCGATGAAGTTGATGCTCTGTCGCCTGCGGCCCAAATCAAACTCCTTCGCTTTCTCCAAAGTGGCGAGTTCAGGCCCCTGGGCTCGTCCCGGTCGATGGTCGCGGATGTGCGCATCATCGCCGCTACGAACACGGATTTGTCTCGCTGTGTCGAACTCAAGCTGTTTCGCGAGGACTTGCACTATCGCCTTAACGTTCTTTCGCTGGAAATTCCGCCGCTGCGCGATCGCGGCAGTGACATTTTGACTTTGGCTTCACACTTCCTTTCAGTGTACGCGCGCGAGCACGACCGCCTGGCGCCGCGACTTTCCGACGAAGCGATGAAAAGGCTCCTCAATTATTCCTGGCCCGGAAACGTGCGCGAGCTGGAAAGCGTTATGCAGCGCGCCATTGTGCTGCAGGACTCGCAGTTGTTGACGGCGGAAGATCTGGGACTGCCCAGATCCAATGATCGAACCGGTCCTCAGTCAGAGTTATTCCGCCTGGGCAAGTCGATGGCCATAGGGCGGTTCGAGCGAAACTTTCTTGCCGACCTGCTGGCCACTTATCGCGGTAATATCTCGCGCGCCGCAAAAGCAGCCGGAAAGGATCGGCGCTCGTTTCAGCGTCTGATCAGCAAATACGCTCTTGATCGCAAGACTTTCAAGACTTGATTAGCTGAAACCAGCAACGTCATCAGACGATGCGGGTAATTCGCCGCGCTCATGCGGTTAATTGCCCGCATTATTTCTGCTCGCAGTAACGCCCCCTTTCTTCGAATTCGCGCAAATCGACATGCGGTGTAAAAGCCGCACCTGATCTCTGCGCATTAGCAAATTCCCGCAAAACGCGCGCTCCGGCTTTTGGTATCCGGCTTGCACTCCACGCTCTGCGTTAAATGGAAAATGGGAAGAGCATCGACCCAGAAGAATTTCGGAGTGATCAATTCATCATGGAGATCCTCCGTTACGTTGTCGATCATCCGCAAGCGAAGGACACAATCAGCGGAATCGAGAAATGGTGGTTGGCCCAGAACATCAGCCGGGAGACGAAAAGAAGACTGGAGGACAGCTTGAATCTGCTCGTATCCAAAGGCTGGTTGATTGGCCGCAGCTCACCTCAAGCCGACACGATCTATTCACTCAACGAGAATTGCCTGCCGGAGATTAAGGAATTTGTCGGGAGAACTTGACGGGATTCCGCGCAGCCACACGGCGAACCAGGGACATATTTGGAAATGACTCTCCGGCAAACTGAACCACGCGTTGTTTCTTCCGGCTCACCACAATCGGCGATCAATCGTCTTGTAAGGAGGAATGTCAATGGTAACGCCTGCAATTAGTTATCCGGGTGTCTATGTTCAGGAAGTTCCCAGCGGAGTTCGAACCATTGTCGGCGTCGGCACTTCGATCGGCATGTTCATCGGCATGGCCAGCAAAGGGCCGATTAACCGGCCCGTGCGGTGCACCAGTTATTCAGACTACGCGCGCGTTTATGGAGAGGATCCGACCGGCGGACAAATGGTGCGCTACGTCAAGCTCTTCTTTCTGAATGGTGGCAGAGACTGCTACGTGATGAGAATTGCTGACGGAGAAGCCCAGGCGCAGATCGTCCTGCAAAACGAGGCCGGCGCCAATACGCTGCGACTCGTCGCCAAGGATGCAGGAGTGCTCGGCAACGATATCCGCGCCGTGGTGAGCTACGCCGGAGCCCAGCCGGAGGTTACCTTCAGCATGGAATTGTTCCGCTTCGAGCTCGATTCCTCGGGCCAGCGCGTGAAGACCGACATCGAGACGTGGTCAGGCCTGAGTATGGATCCAACTTCTCCTTCATATGCTCAGGACTTTCTGACGCAGAATTCCCGGCTGGTTGATGCGTTCGACCTGGGGGTAGCTGCTTCCCCTAATGGATCTTCGTTGAGCGGCCGTTCGATAACCGCGGGTGCTTTGACGACGCTGCTGGGAACGAACAACGAAATCGAGATCAGTGTCGATGGTAGTCGCTTCATCAAAGTTAACGTCGGCACCACGAACACAAATACAGCCATCCAAACGGCCATTAATAATAGGTTCATCGCTGAGGGATTGGCTCCGATTGCGGTCTCCGTGGCTTTCGTAGCCGGGCCCGGCCCGGCAGGAGCTAATCGAATGGAAATCAGATCGGCGGCCGCCGGCGACGTGTTTATTCGTCCGGCACCGGGGCCGGCGGATCTCGCGGTGCCGATGATGCTTGGCACGGCGCAAGGAGGTATTGAAGTATCGCGATTTGCGGTCAAGCGTCCTGCGCCGACCGGGATCTCAACCAGAGTTACCACTCTGACCCAGTTCAATGCCTTTGCCAACGCCGCTGCCAGCGGCGTCAACTCCATCACCCTTCCAGGTATCGATGCGACCGGCGCAATCGTGGCGGTCCCGATTCCTTTGAGCGTTGAAACCGTCGTTGGTGGAAAGGTTTTCCAGGACGCGGTTCCGGCTGCCAGTTCACCGAATGCCAACAGCGATGGCTTGCGGGAAAAGTTGGCATTAATTGCGCAACAGATCAATACGTTTGTTCCGCCGGTTCCGACCACACAGTTTTCCTGGAAGGCGGAAGTATGGGGATCGAGACTTGGGATTCAGCCGGGCAGCATCTTCGACGATGACTTCCTGCCGGCCGCGACCGTTGCGGCCCCGGCAGCGTTTCAGACCTTATTTCAGCCATCAAACGTTCACTATTACAGGGTGGGTCTGGGTGGACTTGGCCGCCAGTCTTCGCCGGTGTCCGGCAACGATGGCGGTCCGCCCATCGCGAGTGATTACGACGCAGCTTACAAGACGATTGACGCGGAAGTCGACCTCTTCAATTTGCTGGTCCTGCCTCCTGATGCCCAAGTTTCAGTTCAATCACTTTATCCGAACGCGAGTGTCTTCTGCCGCGACCGTCGCGCGTTTCTCCTGATGGATCCACCGGATTCATGGACCGACGCGCAGACGGCCGCCGTTGGCGTCAACTTGCTGCGAGTCGGCCTGGTCAAGGACTACAGCGCGATCTTCTTCCCGGCGTTGACCATCGACGAGAACGGTCTCAAGAAGGATGTTGGTTCGGCCGGAGCAATCGCCGGACTCTGTGCCCGCATCGATGGGACGCGCGGAGTTTGGAAAGCCCCGGCTGGCATCGAGGCCGATCTGCGCGGCATCATCGGCGTGAAACAGAAGTTTTCCGATAACGAGAACGGCATCCTGAACCCACGAGCCGTCAACACGATACGTGTCTTTCCGAACGGCATCGTCAACTGGGGCGCACGCACGATGGATGGCGATGACGGCTTTGCTAGTGAATATAAGTACATTCCGATTCGCCGCCTGGCGCTGTTCATAGAAGAGAGCCTGTATCGCGGTCTCAAATGGGTAGTTTTCGAACCGAATGACGAGCCGCTGTACGCGCAAATCCGGCTGAATGTCGGCGCCTTTATGCAAAACCTCTTTCGGCAGGGCGCTTTCCAGGGCCAAAAACCGAAGGACGCGTACTTTGTGAAGTGCGACACCGAGACGACAACTCAGAACGATCGCAATCTCGGGATCGTGAACATCGTGGTCGGGTTTGCGCCGCTCAAACCGGCTGAATTCGTGATCTTGTACCTGCAACAGATGGCGGGACAGATCGAGGTCTAACTTCAAAACGGGAGCTTAATAAATCATGGCTGCACCACAATTTCCTGTAAACACGAGCCGCTTCGATCCTTACAAGAATATGAAGTTTCGGATCAAATGGGACGGCCGATACGTGGCCGGCGTCAGCAAGATCAGTGCGCTGAAAAAGAGCAGTGAGCCGGTGACTCATCGGGAAGGCGGTGATCCCAGCACGTCTCGAGTTTCGCCCAGCATCTGGAAGTTTGAACCCATCACCCTCGAACGCGGCGTCACTCACGATCCCGAGTTTGAAGCGTGGGCGAACCTTATCTACAACACCGACGGCGATGCCGCGATCTCGCTGGAGAACTTTCGTAAAGACATCATCATCGAGCTCCTCAACGAGCAGGCCGTCGTGGCAAAAGCCTACAAGGTTTATCGCTGCTGGGTCAGCGAGTACCAGGCGCTGCCGGAGCTTGATGCCAACGCCCACGCGATCGCGATCGAACACATGGTGCTGCAGAACGAAGGCTGGGAGCGCGACCTCGCCGTAACTGAGCCGGTCCAGACTTAAGTCTTGCGGGAACGTGAGCGCTCATGATGGCCGAAAGTATTCCATTACGTTTCGCCGGGGCTGGACGGATCGGGCGGCTGCGGGAACTGACCGGTCGAGACGAATACACAGTATTGGGTGCCACCACGGCGAACGCGATTGCGTTGCTGGCCTTGCTCCTTGACCACGATGCGACCGCCGGAGCGAACGAGCTGCGGGCGGCAGATCTGGTGGCAGCCGATCGCGACCGCCTGCTGGCCGCCGTTTACAAACGCGCCTTTGGGGATCGGATCGAGAGCACGCTTACCTGTTCGCGATGCGGCCAACCGTTCGACCTTTTCTTTTCACTTGATCGGCTCATCAATTCAGTAACCGACACTGAGGTAGCTGGGTGCAAGGCCATCGGCGACGAAAAATTCGAAGCCGCCAACGGCGTCAGCTTTCGCCTGCCGACCGGAAATGATGAGCTGGCTGGCGCCGGCATGGCTCCGGAGGCGATGCAATCGTTGCTCTTAAGTCGTTGCACCTCAGAAGGCCAGTGGCCTGGCGACCCAGCCGGCTTTGAGGAAATGCTCGAGCAGGTGGCGCCGCTAATCGACCTCGAGCTGCTCGCACAATGCCCGGAATGTAATCACTCCCATATGGTCCAATTCGATATCCAGACTTATCTGCTCGGCTCGATCATGGCTGAGCGTCGCCGTTTACTGGCCGAAATCAATCGCATTGCCAGGGCCTATTCGTGGTCACTCGAAGAGATTCTGTCTCTTTCGCGGACTGACCGGCGTCAATTCGTCGAGTTAATTGAAAACGAATACGTTACGTAATGAACTTTCGTGGTGATGAAAAGTTACTTCGCCAAACTGGCCGCTCGCGCCACACTTGCAAATGTACCGGTCTCTGCCCCCGAGTCTGGCCAGAAAACCGATCCATTCGAAGAGGCGACTCAGACTCCGAGCACGTTTCCAACTCCTGCTGCCAGGCCGGTGCTTCCGACGGATGATTCAAATAAACCTGGTGCTCGACGAATCTCGAGCCCGGAGCAGTTGCACGCGCCGTCAGAAAGGATTGACGCGGCGCCCGTCGAGGCGCGTGAGACGTCGCCCGTAACACCTCTGGTTCCCGCGACAGAGCATGAATCAAAGCCGGATCCACACAGGCCTCTGCCGGTGATACCGGAAACCGTGACGCAGTTGATCCCGCCGGCAGAGCCCGCGTCAGTCGCGCCGCCGCGCGTGGAGAAAACCGAGGGACCGGTGTCACATCAGGACGATGACTCGCGCGAAGAGTTGGCCGAACTCCATCGCGAGCAAGCCATTCTGCTTCGTAAAGCAGACGCCTTCATGGGGAGAATCCTGAAGCGTCACGAGGAGCCGGTCAGCGCCAGACAAACCGAAGGTGAATTAGAAAGACCGACGACGACTGGGAAACGTGAACCTGGGGTTGAGCAGCCGACGCGTTTGGCGCCCGCGCCGCCTAAACCGCCGGTTGCCGAGTCGGACGCGGATCGCGCGTCGCTGCTAATCGGAAAGCTGACAGTCGAGGTAATGCCGCCGTCGCTGCCACCGATACCGCCGCCGCGGCAGATTGTGGTGGTGCGCGAAAGCCGCAGTCCGCGAACTGCGCTGCCTTCCAGCCGGAGGTTCGGATTGGGCCAATTCTAAGTCATGCCGTTGACTGATCTATCACTGGTGACCGCGACTTTATTGCGCCTGTTGAGAGCGCGGGTCGATCCCTTGTGGGCCCAATTGTTTCCGCCCAGTCCGCCCAATCCGCCGCCACCGGTAATCACGTACACAGCGGCCTCGAGCACCAATATCGCCAACGATCATGCGCTGGGGATGTTTCTCTACTATGCCAGTGAGGATCCGCACTTTAAGAATCAACCGCCGGTCTTTAAGGATCAGCCGCCAGTGCGTTTCACTCCCATGGGGCTCCAACTGCAGTATCAGTTGATCGCCAACGCGCCCGATCTGGGCGATCCGGATTCGGCTGCCCTGCGCTCGCAACGTTTATTTGGCCTCGCGCTGAAGACGCTCCACGATTTTCCCAGTCTCGATCGAAACACTTCGGTGGGGGGACTCGTGTTTCCACCTGAATTGCAGGGCTCGGACAATGTAATTCGGATCACCAAGAGAAATCTCCCTCCGAATGAGGTGGCGAGCTTCTGGACTCCGGGAAATCAGTCGGTCCGGCTGGCCGCTTACTATGAAGTGAATACCCTTCTGCTGGAACCGGATCGTCCGCAACTAAGGGTCGGACGCGTACTGCGTTATGGCATTCAGGTGTTCGTCAATGGCGCTCCCCGTCTGGATACGAGCAGTACCACGGTCAAATTTCGCATACCCGGCGAGACTTCTGATCGCACCGTCGAAGTTGCGCCCGGCGAAGTCGCCATTGGCGAGAACATCTCTTTTGAGGGCACCGATCTGCACGGCGACGCCACCACGCTGGTGATCAGAAGATCCGACTGGGCCACTCCGCAGGAAGTGGGTCTGGACTGGGGAGTGATTGCGGGGACGGACTCGATCCTGGCACAGGTTCACAGCCAGGCCGGTGCGGAAGACATCCTCCCAGGAGTCTATTCCGCTGCGGCTCGCGTGACCCGTAATCGACTGATGCCTGACGGCAGCATGCGGGCGTTTCCGCAGACCTCCAACGAAGTCCCATTTACTGTGATCCCGGAGATTACCAATCCCGCTTACAACGCGGTCGCCGCGGCAGTCGGGGACATTGTGACGATCACCGGCAGCGTGTTTCAGCACGCCGATGTGCCGCCCGGAAACGTCAGAGTGATTATCGGCGCTGAGCCAGTGCCGCTTGAGCCGAGCCTGGCGCTCACCGCCGGACACTTCGAGATCACCAGTCCCACGCAAATCCGAATCAGGTTTCCGATCGCCGGGCTGGTACCCGGCGCAACCTTGCCTTTGAGAGTCATCGTGAACGGCGCGGAGAATTCGCCGCGCTGGGTATTGGTGCCATGAGTCCCACTCGAACCAGGAGTGCGAAAAAGAAAAAGCCGGCCGCGCGCAAATCGGCGGCGAAAGGCAAACCCGCGCGACGCGGAACGAAAGCAAAGCGGGACAGTGCGAAAACGCAGGCTGGGACACCGCACTCTCTTTCCGGATCGGTAGAGCACGATCTGGTGTTGGCGTGGTTTCGCTTGTTGGCTCGCTGCCGGGGCGCGTGGCTGCAACAACTGTGGTCGGGAGAAGGCTCGATCGATGCACCCGGTACCGTTACTCACGCGGAACTCGCCGGAATTCTGGCGGATCACGATTCATTGGAAGCCGAGGCCGAATGGTCTCAAAGCCAGGAGGTGGAGCGCCAGTGGCAAGCTGAGGCCGGCGAAATCAAGCGCCTGTTGGACGAGGCCGACAATTCCGGATTTGCCCGCCTGGCTCGACTGTTTCGCCTGTCTCCCGAAGAAAAGGACCTGCTGCGCCTATCGGCCGCGGTAGCTTTTGATCCGTCGCTCGGTCGCGTGTGCGCCTACCTTCAGGACCATGCGGGCCGGGCCTATTTGACTGAAGAACTTGCTGCCCGACTGCTGATGATTGGCCGCACCACAGCGTGGCCGCCTGAGATGAATGTCTTCCGTTGGGAATTGATCCAACGCCGTGAAACAGGTCCGGCTGAACCAATTGCGCTCACTTGTGATCCGCAGATCAAAGACTGGCTGATGGGTAAAAGCACCCTCGATGAAGTTTTGGTGGGCGCCGCCCGGATGTTGGAGACGGATGGCCCGGGGCTGCCTGAGTGGCCGGTCGATGAGGTCACCGCGTGGATCGACAAATCCTTCCGGTATCCGGAACCGCTGCGCCTGCGAGTGGTGGTGGTGGCTCCGCGCGGCGGAGGTAAACGAGATTTCGCAGTTGCAGTGACGACCAAGCTGGGCATGCCTTTGCTACTTGTCGACAGCGACGCGGCGGACGATTCAACGTGGAGACGATTCTTTCTCCATGCGCAGCGTCAGGGGTTTCTCGACACTGCGGCGCTGGCCTGGTCCGGTGAGGCGATCTCGCGCCAACGTTGGCTCGCCGGTCAACCCTTGTTTCCGCTGCAGTTTGTTTTGTGTGAGCCAGGCTCGGAACCTGCTGAGACATCAGCCGCGGTTGATCGCCTGGTGCGTCTGCCAATGCCCGAAGCCGGCAGCCGCAAGCGACTCTGGCAGCAATCGTCGGCCACGGTCGGCAAGTGGACCCCCGCTGAACTGGGCAAATTGGCCGAGCATCATCAGGTATGGCCCGGAGATATCCAGCGCGCAATCTATCTCGGGGCCCGATCTCCGGCCCACGCGGCCGTGCTGGTGCGCGATAGCGCGCGATCGCGATTTGGAAATCTCGCCCAGATTCTTGAATGTCCTTTTGACTGGGACGACCTGGTGCTGCCTGAGGGAGTGAAACAACTCCTCGGTGCTATTTCATTTGAAGCCGAAGAGCGCAGTGCCTTCTGGCAACAGCCGGAAGCGCGCCGCCTGTTTCCACAAGGCCGAGGTCTGGTGGCCCTGTTCAGTGGACCCTCGGGCACCGGCAAGACGATGGCCGCCCAGATAATCGCCGCCCGGCTGACTCAGGATCTGTGTCGCGTGAATGTTGCGCAACTGGTCAGTAAATGGGTGGGCGAGACTTCCAAGAACATAGAAGAAGTCATTCGCGTGGCCACCGAAAACAATGTGGTGCTTTTCTTTGACGAGGCGGACGCACTGTTTGCTAAGCGGTCAACTGAGATTCGCGACG
>Ga0137373_10006036_pt1 | contig 13000 bp, 7 predicted proteins | sample SagtaG_5_FD_104912 | JGI IMG/M metagenome (GOLD analysis project Ga0137373, IMG submission 104912) | Vadose zone soil microbial communities from Sagehorn Ranch, Mendocino, California, USA - Sage1_R_80_16 metaG | ecosystem: Environmental > Terrestrial > Soil > Vadose zone | place: USA: California...
CGAACCTTGTCGCCGCCGGCAAGCGGAGCCAGAGCCACGTGCAATGTACGGTTGTCCATGTACGGGCCCTTGATGTTCATCCTGGCGTAATCGACGAGGTTTGCCTCGTGGAGTACGATGAATGTCAGTCCATCGCGGGTCTCCATCGTGATCGGCGTCTGCACGCTATCCATCACGCTGGCCGGGGAAGACGAATAGAGCATCTCTGAGCGATCGAGCCGTGGACGATTGGAGGGAATCCACCAGGAGCGAGCATTATCGGCCAGTGCGAACTCCGTGAGCTCCTCGGAGATTACGAAGTCGCGGAGACCGGGCTGTTCGGGAAACTCATAGCGGAAGCCCACTCCATCATTGAAAGCGCGGAAGACAACATCGAACCTCCGTCCGGGCGCGACAGATTCGAGAACGGAGACCCGGAGCTCATTATGGTGATCCCGCACACGGGCCACCTCGCCCCACGGTTGTGTCCACGTTTCATCAAACGTCTTCCTTGAGCTGGTGACAATCCGTAGACTATCACGCAGTCTCTTCGCGCCCCGAAACTCAAAACCCAGGAAAGATGGCAGCAGAATCGCGCGACTTTTCCGCTGAAGGGTGTAGTAGAGGTTGCCGTTGCGAATGCCCACCGTCACGACGTTCTGCCCATCGGGCGAAGCGAGCCGAAGCCCCGAATCGGCGGCCTGCGCGTGTGCGCTTCCCGCGATTAGAGTAATGCCGACAACGCCGAGCCTAAGGGCGCGGTTAACCAGGGAGAGATTTATGCAGCGCATCGACATGTCCATTTTGGATCTCCATTTAATGAGAGCTCGTTCCCTGGTGGCGCTCGTTCTGCTTGCCGGCCTCGTTTCCGCGTGCGCCCGCTCCGGCAGAACAGGCCCGCGCGAGACAACCGTTGGGCCTCCAAGCGATGCTCCTGCGCCGACTGCCGTCACCGCAGAGGACATTCAGCGCACTCCAGTCGTATCGATCGAAGAGCTCATGGCGGCGAAGTTCCCCGGGGTCTGGATTGCGCGAGCCGCCGACGGTGGCCTTTCTGTTCGTATCCGGGGCGCTACCTCGGTGCTCGGCAACAATGAGCTGCTGTACGTGATCGACGGGATCGCTTTGCAGACGGGCCCGGGCGGTAGTCTGACCGGAATCGTGCCGAACGACATCGAATCTATCGAGGTCCTGAAGGACGCTGCCGCCACTACGATGTACGGCTTACGTGGCGCCAATGGAGTCATCCTGATCAAGACGAAACGTCCGGGGCCGGGTCAGTGAGACGCATTATCGACTGACACTCGTTTGGCCGCCGCTCCACGATTTGCGCGGAACACGAGCGGCCGGTCGTTGTTACGGGTCACAACGTAAAGCTCGCCCTGAGGCGTGGTGATGCGCTTGATGTCCCGCGCCTGTCCCGGCACGAAGAACCCGCTCTCGGTCGCTCGTACAGGAGTGAACTCTCCTTTGCCATTTCCCCTAAGAAACACGCCGTAGCCCGCGCTCATGCGTCCGGTTTCCGGTTTCACTCCGTCGAAATTTCCGGCCAGGAGGAGATCGAGCTTCCCGTCTCCGTCTATATCCCTCGCGAGGATGCCGTAAACCGGCGAGAATTGCGCTTCGCGCGGAAGTGGAATGAGGGTGAAAGAGCCGTCACCGTTGTTCCTCGCAAGGGAGGTCGCGTACGTGTACGCGTGCTTCACCACCGCATCGCGAAGCTGGTCGCCCGGGAAGACGTCTCCAACAGTCTCTCCGGCGTACTTTGCGTAGCTGAGATAACGCTCCTTCAGGTACGGAAGCGACCTGACGAGGTCATCCCTCAACACCAAAGGATAACTGCGTCCGTTGTTGTAGCACGCGATAATCTGCTCGACGAAGCCGTTCCCGTCGACGTCCTTCACGTACATGATCCCGGGCTCGCTATCACTGGCGTGGAAGCGGGTGTTCAGCCCGAGATTCCCGACGATGAAATCGACGCGACCGTGACCCGTGAAGTCGCCGGCAACGATCCTGTTCCACCAGCCATCGCTTTTCTCCAATCCCGGAGTCTCGGTGCGCTCGAGCTTCCCGTTCCCCTTGTTCAGAAAGATGGTGATTGGCATCCATTCGCCAACGACTACGAGATCGAGCCTCCCATCTCCATTCACATCCTGCCACGTCGCATCCGTCACCATCCCGACATGCGCGAGCTCCGGTGCGAGCCGGGCGGTGGCATCGGTGAAGTGACCGTGCCCGTCGTTCACGAGCAGCGCGCTCGGCGGATCGATGCCGTATTGACCGGGAATCACGCGCCCTCCGACGAATAAATCCACGTCGCCATCTCCGTCGAAGTCAGCTGCTGCTACCCGCGACCCGCTCGCGCTCTCGGATGGCAGAGCTTCGGTCGCTTTCCGGAAGTTTCCCCGGCCATCGTTCAGGTAGAGCCTATCCTGGAGGGCAGGCGCCATCTCCGAGAATTCGTTTCCGCCACTAACTACGTAAAGATCCGGAAAGCCGTCGCCGTTCGCGTCGAAGAATGCTGCTCCAAGATCCTCCGAAATCCTATCCACCTCGAAGACACGCTCATTGGTCGCTGTGAATCCGCCGCTTCGCTTCTGCAGCAGGAGTCGGCCAGGTTGATCCTTCGCGCCACCGATGAATGCATCTGCCAGGCCGTCGCCATTCACGTCGGCCACAGCCATGTACGGCCCCTCAGTGGAGAGCAGCTTCGGAATGAGACGCTCACGGTCGAAATCCACGAAGGCGTTTTCCCGGTGCACGAAATCGAGTGCAACACGATCAGTGACGTCTGCGAGAATCGGCGCAACCGGCTTCGGCTCGACGGCGCTGCCCGACATGGCGGCCTCGCGCTGACGCAGCACCAGACGCTGATCCGCGGAGACGTTCCTGTTGACGCTCAGCCGATCATCTGGCCACTTCACTGTAACCGAGTCGGCGGTGCTGCGCTCGCCCAGCCCGAAAGTAAGGACATAGTCAACGCTCGACTGAAATCCCCGCGACGGCATAAGCTCCTGGAATTGATTCGCTCCTCCGCTCGTCACAGTAACCTTTGCGCCGATCGCGAACCGGTTTCCGCCCTCACCGTCTAGCTTCACCTGGAGGTAGCGGTTCTTGAGCTGTGTTCGCGCGTTGTTCCGGTAGACAAAAGCTTCCTGATTCACGTTGTTCACTACCAGATCGAGCGCACCATCGCCGTCGAGGTCTCCATATGCAGCGCCATTGGAGAAGCCTCGCGCATCCAGTCCCCACGCGGCTCCGACGTTGCTGAAGGTCAGATCGCCATTGTTTCGGAACACGTAATTCGGAAGCGGTGTCGAGGTCATTGCGTTGACAAGGCGGAGGAAATCGACGCGCTTCCCGCCCTGCATCGCCGACGCCATCGTTTCGTTGTTCGCCAGAAAGGCGATGTAATCCTGCGACGTGACGTCGCGCTCAATCCCATTCGTCACATGGATGTCCTTTTTTCCATCCAGATCGAAATCGGCAATGAGCGCGCTCCAGCTCCAGTCGGTTCGGGCAACGCCCGCCATCTGTCCAATCTCACTGAACGTCCCATTGCCGTTGTTGAGATGGAGCATGTTCCGCGTGAACTGATGGTGATAGTCGTTCTTCACCCTGGCCTGGTAGACATCCCAGCTCTCGATGGAGGTTGTCAGCTTGTAACGGTACTCGTCCTCCGGCAGCATGTCGGTGGTGTAGATGTCGAGCAGGCCATCGTTGTTGACGTCGGCCATGTCGAGTCCCATCGACGAGTAGCTTATCGACGGCATCTCCCGCTCGAGATCTTCGGTGAACGTACCGTCCCTGTTGTTGATGTAGAGATAGTCACGCTCGAAAAAGTCGTTTGACACGTAGATGTCCGGCCAGCCGTCCCCATTCATGTCTCCGACCGCCACGCCCAGGCCGAAAGCGATTTCGCTGCCGTAGATTCCCGCTTTCGCGCTCACGTCCGTGAAGTGCCCTCCGTCGTTGCGATAGAGCTTGTCTCCGCCAGATGCGTTTCGCACGTTCCTGATATTTTGCAGCCCGAAGCTGCTGACGGGACGGAAGGAATTGTTGACCACGTACAGATCTAGGTCTCCATCACGGTCGTAGTCGAAGAATATGGCGTGCGTCGAGTAGCCCTCATCAGCGATTCCATAGGCAGCCGCCTCCTCGGCGAACACCGGCTCGCCCTGCGCGTTCAGTCCTTTGTTGATGTACAGCTCATTCGCGCGACGCTTCCCCTCGACGTTTCCTGAATAGCAGACGTAGATGTCCAGCCGGCCGTCGCCATTCACGTCTGCGAAGGTCGCTCCGGTGGCCCAGAATCCCTTTCCTCTCACGCCGGCTGCCTCCGTCACGTCGCGGAAGCGGAACTTCCCCTCATTCAGGTACAGGTGGTTTCCACCCATGTTCGAGGTGAGGAAGATTTCGGGAAGGCCGTCGCCGGTGAGGTCGCCGATGGCGACGCCTCCGCCGTTATAGTAGTTGCGGTAGGTGAAGACGTTGAGCTCGGGAGTATCCGTCAGACGATTCTCGAATCGGACTCCCGTATAGCTCGACGGCAGCATCGTGAAGAGATGCCCGTTACTAGGTGGTGGCTCGCTCGTTCGCTTTGGGGTTGTCTCGACGCCCGAGCAGGCGGCCTGCAACAGCAGGGAGGCTGCAAGCACGACATGAGCCCTGACACCACGCGCCGTCTTCAGGCGACGAGCCGCTCAATGCAGCATAGCCTGCCCTCCGGTAGAGGGCAGGCTATGGAAACAACGATTGATGACTGCAACCACGCGAGAGAGCTAGTACCCGGCGTTCTGTGCGAGTAGCGGGTTGGTCTCGATCTGCGTCTGCGGAATCGGCATCAGGATTCGATACGGTTCCCGAACGGCCTTGTTGAACCAGGGACGCTGCGTATACTGACCGAATCGGATGAGATCCTGCCGACGTTTCGCTTCGGACGTCAGCTCGAACAGTCGTTCGTTGAGAATCACTGTGCGAAATTCGGCCTGCGATATCCCAGCGGATATTGGCTTGGGAGGTGAGAAGACGCGGGCACGAATCGTGTTTACCAGCGCTACCGCCGCGCTGGTTTGCCCGAGCTCGTTAAGCGCCTCCGCCTTGATGAGATAGATCTCCGCCAGCCGGAAATGGGCGAAATCGTTGCCGTTGTCCTGGTTGACGTGGGCTGGATCCACAGGCCACTTCGCGATGCGGACGCCTTCGCCTTCCGTCGCGTTCGTTACATCATGAATCTCCGGCGTGAAAACCAGTGGGTTACCGGTGCGGTCCAGAACCGGCTGGTTGGTCTCCAGATTCACCTGAGGTCCGACGAGGAAGATCTGTCGGCGCTGGTCAGCCGCGTCGAACGAATTGTAGACCTCGGCGATTGTCGCGAAGCCGTTCCATGGAGAGGGTTTAAACTGCGAGTAGTGCAGCGCCCGCATCAGGAAGTTGAGCCCCAGGCCGCTCTCGGCCTTGAACATCACCTGCATGATGATTTCCGGCGACAGATAATTGTCGGCGGTGAAGTTCGACCTCCAGTTTGTCGCCAGCGTGTACACGCCCGAGTTCAGGATACGGTCGGAGGCGGCAACGGCATCAGCCCAGCGGGCCGCACCGGGCTGCAGCCCGGTTGTGCTGACGGTCCCGGTGAATACCTGAGCGTTGAGATACAGGCTGGCGAGGATCGCATTGGCGGCACCCTTCGTAAGCCGCCCATTCATTTCCGTGGGCCACTTATCAGGCAGAATGGCCCGCGTCTCGTTCAGCTCCTTCTCGACGAAAGCAAACACCTCGGCGCGCGTGTTTCGCTCACGCGGCTTGATATCTGTATCGGTGACGATCGGCACTCCACCGAAGAGGTCCTGCAGCAGGAAGTAGTAGAACGCGCGGAGCGTCCGAAGCTCGGCCTGAACGACTGGCTTGCTGGCAAAGCTGATCTTGTCAGTCGCGGCAAGTGCCACGTTCGCACGCGCAATACCGGTGAAGAGAGCATTCCACGCTCCATTGACGTCGCCCAGTCCGGCAGGGCTGTTAGCTCCCCACAGCTGGCGGTCAAGCTCCAGCCATCGGCCATTGTCGTACCAGTCCGTACCCCGCGTGGGAACGATGTACTCGTCCGAGCTGACTTCGGTCAGATTGTAGTAGTCGTCCGTCGTCGCCCGCAGTTGTGCGTAGACCGAGGCCAGGCCACCGATGATTTCCTCTTCGTTCTTGTAAAAGTTCTCCGGCGCTATCGAGCTGGTGGGTGTTTCCGTGAGATCAGTGCATGCGACCGCTGGAGAAAAGAGCGCCACCGCTGAGACCGCGGCGACTCTTATCAGATTCGTTCTTCGTCGATTGATCATTGGATGTGCATTCCGGTGGGAGACTCGACCTTGACTAGAACTGGACACGGATTCCTCCCGTGATCGTGCGCGGACGCGGATAGTGAAGATAATCGATACCACGCGTGGCAAGACTGTTGATGCTCGCGTCGGTGTGAACTTCCGGATCGTACCCGGAGTAGTCCGTCAACAGGAGCAGATTATCGCCTGACAAATAGACCCGGGTATGCTGCCCGAATCCGGAGAGTTTAGGTATGTCGAACGTGTACCCTATCGTCACGTTCTGCAGACGGACGAACGATCCATTCTCGATCCAGCGCGACGAGTAGATCTGCGGCTCGTCGATGCCGACACCGTCGGTCAGGGCAGACGCAATGAAGTTCTTGCCCCGTTTCGCATTGCCTTTCGTCGCGTATACGAGCGCGGTGTTGTTGAAGACGTCGAGTCCCTGCTGGGTATTGATCAGGAAGCTCAGGTCGAACCTGCCGAAGTTTGCCCGACTGTTGAGACCAAGGCTGAAGCTCGGATTGGCGTCACCAATGACTACGTAATCGTCGCCGCCGGGTGACGTCGTCGTCCCAACGAGCTCTCGGCTTACCTCACGTCCTGTAGAATCGCGAACGACCTTGTATTTGTTGAATTCCTGCTGTCCGGTCGAGTTCACCCCGACGAACTGGGGACCGTAAAACGTTCCGATCGCATGGCCAGGAATGATGCGTTGGGAGACCTGTCCCGACTGGCCCTCTCCGCTCACTCGCCCGGTGGGAATGAAACTACGCCCGCCGAGATCCACGACGCTGTTTCGCTGGACGTCCAGAACAAGCCCGGCCGTCCAGCTCAGGCTGGACCGGCTTATCAGCTGTCCATCCAGCGACATCTCCAGACCCTTGTTGCGAGTCTTCCCGATATTCTCGAGCCGGGTGCTCACCACCGCCGGCTGAGGAACCGGAACGGTAAGCAGGAGGTCAGCGGTGTTCTTGATGTAGTACTCGACGCTGCCGTTGAATCGATTCCGCATGAAGCCGTAATCGAGCGCCACATTCGTCTGGCGCGTCTCTTCCCACTTGAGATTCGGGTTCGGATTCTGAGTGGGAGTGAAACCAGTCACTGCCCTTTCGCCGAATACGTAGCGCGAGTTTCCGTCGGCCGCGAGCAGGATCAGCGATGCATATGGAGGCACACCGGGGTTGCCCTGCTTGCCCCATCCTGCGCGTAGCCGCAGCTCCGAGAACGGGCCGGCAGGAATGAACGTTTCCTTGCTGAGGCGCCAGGAGGCGGAGATCGCCGGAAATACAGCCCACTTGTTCCCTTCTCCGAAGGCGGATGCACCGTCGCGACGGATGACGCCGGTCAGGAAGTATTTGTCCTTGAAACCATAGTTCATTCTGGAGAAAAAGCCGATTATCCGGCTATCCTGCCTTTGCGAAAACAGAGGTTGAGGCTGGCTTCCGCTGCTGAGGCTATTGGAACCCAACGCATCGGTGAGGAAGCCTCGCGTCTCGGCCGAGAACTCCTTGAGGGTATTCTTGAAGAATTCGTATCCGCCGAGGAGCTCAAAATCGCTGTTGCCGCCGAGCTGCGGGTGGTAGGTGAGAACAGTCTGGAGCGTCTGAGACTCGTTGTTCCGATTCGCCTGCCGGGCAAGCCCCTGAAACTGCGCGCCGACCGGATTGGATCTAGGCATGTACGTGTCGCGGTTGCTGTCGAATCGGTCCACACCGATGGTCACGTTGCCTCTGAGGCCCGCGAACAAGTCAAGATCGGCGGAAACATTACCCAGAATTCGAGTCGTCTTTCCCTGATCCTGTATCTGCGAGGCGAGCGCAACGGGGTTTCGCACCGACTGAAAGCCCGGACCCAACTCGAAAAACGTGGTTTCCCCACTCGTCGGATCGGTCACTGTGACGGGATACGTCGGGTTGTAAACGATGGTATTGATGAACGTGCCGCCTTCGAATCCGCCGGTGTTGTCGAATGGCAGATAGTCGTTGATGACATGCGAGCCAGTCAGGTTGAGACCCATCCTGAGCCGTCCCTTCAAAGTCTGATGGGTGGCGTTCAACCGCGCCTGGTACCTCTTGAAGCCGTTCTCGATCACCACACCCTGCTGGTTCATGTGATTGATCGATGCACGATACTGCGTGTTCGCCGACCCTCCGGCAAATGAGAGGTTGTGGTTGAGCGTTGGTGCGCTACGCGTCATCGCCTTCTCCCAATCCGTATTCGCCTGCCCGAGGGCGGCGAGGACGGTCGGCTTCACCGTTTTCGCATCAACCTGCTGCTGGATGAATTGCCTGTACGCATCGGCGCTCAGAACGTCCACGTGTCTTCCCAAGGTAGCCTTTCCGGCGGAGAACTCGTATTCCATCGTCGGGCCTCCGGCGGCGCCCTTTTTTGTCTCGATGACGATCACGCCGTTCGCGGCACGCGTCCCGTAGATTGCCGCCGCAGCGTCTTTGAGAACGGTGACGGAGGCAATGTCCGACGGATTGATAAGATTGAGCGGATTGCGCGGCAGAGGGGGCTCGTTGTTGCTGATCCTCACCGCGGAAGTTTCCGTCTCCACGTTGTTGACGGGAACGCCGTCGATCACGTAGAGCGGATCATTACTCGCGCTGATGGATGTGCCGCCACGGATGCGAATCTGCACACCCGCGCCCGGCTCACCGCTGTTCTGCACGACATTGACTCCCGCGGCGCGTCCCTCGATCAGCTGGCTGACGTTCGCGATCGTCCCGACGTTTGCTTTATCCGCGTCGATGGTGGCAATCGATCCCGTGATCGCGACGCGGCGCTGCGTGCCATACCCGGTAACGACTACTCCTTCGAGAAGCGAAGCGCTTGCACTCAGCCCAAACTGAACGGACTCAGTCGCTCCCGCGCCGACCAGAACGGTTGCTACCCGGGGATTGTATCCGATTCGACGCGCTCGGACCCTCTGGTTTCCCGCAGGCACGCCGCTGATACGGAAGGCACCGTCAAGGCCGGTGACTGTACCTCGTTGTGTCCCCTCGATTAAGACGGTCACACCAGGAAGGGGCTGTTGGGTTGTGCTGTCGACGACGCGCCCGGTTACTGTGCCGGTGGGGGGTGTCTGGGCGCCAACTGCGACAGCCCATAGCATGCCACCGACGAACGCGGGAAGGATGTAGCGCACCAATGTCATGGAGCTGCCCTCACTGACTAGGGAGGAAAGAATGGGTCCTTCGATTTTTGGGCCGCAGGAACATCCGACCGGAGCGTTAGGATGTCAAGCACGACACCGCGGCAGGCAGGATCTAGGCAGGGTTAGATCGAAACAAGGTCAACCGTTCCTAAGTCACGGACAACCCATTCATATAGTATGAGGGCTGAACAGGCCCGGAGGGAATCGAACCCCCAACCGCCGGTTTTGGAGACCGGTGCTCTACCAATTGAGCTACGGACCTACTTCCCAAACTCGCGCCGCTCGGGCGCGATTCTCGTCGGGAGGGTGGCTGACGGGAATTGAACCCGCAACCCCCGGAGCCACAGTCCGGTGCTCTAACCAATTGAGCTACAGCCACCATGTATCCTGCGTCTTCATCTTAACCGCCGCAGAAAGGTGAATCAACTTTTCAGCAGCCACCTTCTGAGGACTGCGAATCGAGGACCCTTCCGGACTTACGACTAACAGCCATCGACGATCGACGACTAAGTGCGGACCGAGGATGAGCGGAAAGACGTCGCGTAGTTCCGCCTATTCGCAATCCGCAATTAGTCGTCGATCGTCGATGGCTTTTAGTCCTGGATCCGGAATCGTCTCTACTTTGCCCGGTCGAGGTACTCTCCGGTATTCGGATTCACGCGGACCTTCTCACCCGTGCGAACGAACTCCGGCACATTCACCGTCACACCGTTCTCGAGCTTCGCCGGCTTCGTCGAAGCAGTCTTCGTTGCCGTCTTCATGACAACCGACGTGTCAACCACCTCGAGCACCATCGAGTTCGGAAGATCAATGCCGATCGGACGGCCGTTGTAGTATTCGGCCATGATCTTCATTCCCGGCTGCATCCACTGCGCCGCGTCGCCGAGCGTCTCCTCGTCGAGCTCCATTTGATCGTAGTTCTCGGTGTTCATGAAATGGTACGTGTCGCCGCCCTGGTACATGAACTCGAGCTCGTGCGTCTCCATCGACGCCCTCTCGACGGTGTCGGCCGCGCGGAAGCGATGCTCGAAGCTGGAGCCCGAGCGGAGATTCTTGAGCTTCGCCTGCACCATCGCCCGAAGGTTGCCGGGCGTGTGGTGACGAAACTCGAGTACGCGGCACGGGTCGCCCTCCATCACGAGGACCATTCCCCTGCGGATCTGTGTCGCTGGAAATGCCATGATATCGTTCCAAAAAAAGAGGCGGCCGGAACCCGGCCGCTTGATGCGATTGACGCTCGGAAACAGCCCTGAAGTTTAACCGGAAAGACGCTCTCTGTATACCTCCTCCACCACCGGCTTGAGCGCCTTCCAGACATTGTCAGCAACAATCTTCTCCCCCGCAAAATTGGGGTGCACCGCGTCGGCCTGATTGAGCGAGTCGATGCCTGCAACACCGTTCAAAAGGAACGGCACGACGGTCACGCCTTCGTCTCGCGCGACCTGCCTGTACGCATTCCTGAATTGGGAGGTGTACAGAGCACCGAGGTTCGGCGGTGCTTCCATCACCGCGAGCAGAATGCGCGCTCCCGGCTGCGCACGGCGCACCCCTCGGATGATGGCCGCGAGATTCGCCCGCAAGGTGTCGGCGTCGAGAGCACGCAATGCGTCGTTGCCTCCGGTCTCGACAACCACGACGTCCACCGGCCGCTTGAGAATCCACGCAACGCGCCGCACCGCGCCCGCCGATGTTTCCCCGGACAGTCCGGCATTGATCGCATTGATCGGAAGTCCTTCCTTCGCCGCGGTTCTCGCAACGAGAGTTGGAAACGCCTGCGCCGGTTCGAGACCGTAACCGGCTGTCAGGCTCGTCCCGAAGAAGAGCACATTCACTGTCGAACGTGAGCTCGCACTCGACGGCGCGGACGGCGACGCGTTTTTCCCGCCCACACTGTCTGTCGCACGCGCGGAATCACCCGCCTTCCCAGCGCTTTCCATATCTTGCTTCTTCCCGCAGGCCGCTACCGCGGCCAGCATTACAATCCAGACAGTCTTCATGCTCATTGCAAGGGAAGTTACTCGCGAGTACAGGAGCGGAGATCAGCAGCTCACAGTGCTTCGCGACGTGTCGTTCGAAATCGAGCAGGGCGCGTTCGTCGCAATCGTCGGACCCTCGGGAAGCGGCAAGACCACGCTGCTCGGATTACTCGCCGGACTCGATACACCCACGCGCGGCCGAGTGATCCTGGATGGTGCGGATCTTACGGCGATGTCGGAGAACGATCGCGCCCGCCTACGAGGCGAAAAGGTCGGATTCGTCTTTCAGACATTCCAGCTCATTCCCACTCTTACCGCCCGCGAGAACATCCAGGTGCCGCTCGAGCTCCGCGGCACGAACGGCGCTCCCGAACGCGCCAGGGATCTTCTCGAAAGAATCGGCCTGGCCGAGCGAGGTCACCATTTTCCGGCGCAGCTCTCGGGAGGCGAGCAGCAGCGCGTCGCAATAGCCCGAGCCTTCGCCAACTCTCCGCGAATTCTCTTCGCCGACGAGCCAACTGGGAATCTCGACGCGACAACGGGCGGTAGAGTGCTGGAGCTTCTCGAATCGCTCAATAGCCAATCAGGCTCGACGATCGTCCTGGTAACGCACGACCCTGCTCTGGCATCGCGCGCCGGACGCAGAATTCGCCTTCACGACGGCGTCGTTGTGGAAGACACGGGGACGTCGGCATGAGCTCTGACAAGGCGGCGCGCGCACGAGGAAGCTCGTTTCGCGCCTTGGCCAGCCTGACATGGCGCGAGAGCAGATCGGCGAGACGACGCCTCCTTCTCTACATGTCGGCGATCTCCCTCGGCTCAGCGGCGCTGGTAGCAATCGATTCCTTCGCCGAAAACGTCACCCAATCCGTGCGCGAGCAATCCCGCGCACTCCTCGGCGGCGATGTAGCGTTTTCCACGAGGCGGCCTGCGTCGGAGAAGCAGAAGGCGCTCCTGGATTCAATCGGACGCGCGAGCGGGGCGAGCTACGCGCGAGTCGTCACGTTCCCCTCAATGGCGCTGGTACGGCGGAATGGGGCAACCCGGTTGTCGCAGGTGCGGGCGGTGAGCGCGAATTACCCATTCTATGGGGTGATTACCACGACGCCCGCGGGCCAGTGGCGACGGCTTCAGAGCGGAGCGCACGCTCTGGTTGATCCGTCTCTGCTCATAGCGCTCAGGGCGAGGCTCGGCGACACGATCAACCTCGGCTACGGTCGCTTCACGATCATCGGCACACTCAAGGACGTGCCCGGAACTCCGGGCATCGCCGAAATAATCGGACCCCGCGTGTTCATCCCCGAGCGGTATCTCCCCGAGACTCAGTTGCTCACCTTCGGCAGCATCGCCGAGCACGCCGTTTTCGCCCGCCTTCCTAGTGGGAGGGATGCAAGTCGCGCTGTGAAGCCGTTCCGCGAGCGGCTGCGAAAAGCCGACATACGCGTGCGAACCGTCACTGAAAGCGAGGAAATGTTCACCGGCGCGATTGATCAGCTCAGTCGCTTCATTGGCATCGTCGGTATGGTCGCACTCTTACTCGGCGGCGTCGGAGTGGCGAGCGGAGTCCGGGC
>Ga0137373_10006039_pt1 | contig 13000 bp, 8 predicted proteins | sample SagtaG_5_FD_104912 | JGI IMG/M metagenome (GOLD analysis project Ga0137373, IMG submission 104912) | Vadose zone soil microbial communities from Sagehorn Ranch, Mendocino, California, USA - Sage1_R_80_16 metaG | ecosystem: Environmental > Terrestrial > Soil > Vadose zone | place: USA: California...
CCGGTTCCAACCCTATCGCATCTTCAAAAGCAAATGCTATGACCATCGGGACAAACGCATCGGCTGTACGGCCTGTCACAACCCGCACGAGGAACTTGTGACAGACGCCGCGTATTACGACGCTAGATGCATGGCCTGTCATCAATCAACACCGAGGGCGGCGCAGAAGGCGGCGCAGAAAACATCGGCGCCAGCGAGGCCGGCGGCGCCATCAAGAAAAGCTCCGGGCTGCCCGAAGGCCCGGCAGGATTGCGCGTCCTGTCATATGCCGAAGATAGAATTGCCGGGCGCGCACTACAAATTCACCGATCATCGGATTCGTATCGCGCGCCCAGGAGATCCATATCCTAATTGACGCACTCCACCTAAACGATTGAAAGATGATTCAGGCGTTACTTTTGACTTTCACAATGTTCTCTAACCCCAGATCAGAGGGTATTTGCTTCAGCTCCGTCATAAGATTCCGAGCGACTTTCTCTGGGTTCCAGGGGCCGCAGCAGGTGTTATAATGTTGCGTATTATGAAGCAACTGACTTTTACACAAACAGCGCCGCTCAATCAGGACGCCGACGGCGCGGTGCGCGTGACCGGCTCGCGAGTAACGCTCGACACGCTTGTGGCTGCGTTTAAAAAAGGGGCGACCGCCGAGCAGATTCAGGATAGCTTCCCTTCGCTCTCGCTGCGCCAGATTTACGGCGCGATCTTTTACTACCTCGACCATCAAGCCGACGTCGAAGAGTATCTAAAAGAGCGCCAGGCTGAAGCCGACGCCATCCGCCTCGAGATCGAAAGCCGGCCTGAATATGCCGAGTTCCGCGAGAGACTGCGCCAGCGCCGCGCTGAGCTGATCGAAGCTTGAAACTCTCTTCGCCTTATGCTGCCGATCCTGATTGACGAGAACTTTGACCATCGCATCATTCGCGGCCTGAGACTGCGTCTGTCGCAGCTTGACTGCCTCATCGTGCAGCAGATCGGGATGAGCGGTTTCGACGATCCGGCGCTGCTCGATTGGGCGGCCAAAGGAGGCCGCATCATTGTCACTCATGACGTCAACACTATCACCAAATACGCCAACGAGCGGCTGAAACGCGGACTGCCGATGCCCGGTGTCGTCATAGTTCCTGAGCAGTTGGAAATCGGACGCGCTATCACCGACCTTGAGATTTTCATCGAATGCAGTTCTGCGGCGGATATGGAGAACCAGATTCAGTACCTGCCGTTATGATTCATTTTGGCGCGGCCAGCAACAGCGCTTCCAGCAATCGCTTCTCTTCGCTGCCCGCCGGATACAGCGCCGTCAGCAAGAAAAGCTCCGGGCTGCCCGAAGGCCGGGCAGGATTGCGCGTCCTGTCATATGCCGAAGGTAGAATTGCCGGGCGCGCACTACAAATTCACCGATCATCGGATTCGCGTCGCGCGCCCAGGAGATCCATATCCGAATTGAATCAAGCCACAAAAGACAATGGATTGTGATGTCATCAACGAACAGCCAGAGCAGTGCCTTCGTTCGGTGAATACGGTGTTCGCGGGGTTTGGCGTGGGAAAGAATTGGCGGCAGCAACGCGTCGAGTTCAGCGGCGATCTTGGATTGCAAAATGGAACCACATTACTTAACCTGCGCCTTCGAGATCAAATCCCTGTGAAAGCCGGGTACCACAACTTGCCGGTGACACCACACAAAGAAAATACTAAGTTTCGGGCACAATGACTTCCGATCTGACTTTCTTCACAAACGAACCGGGTAGATGTTTGCGCGACCGTTTTCACGCGATGCTCACCGAACACACGCGGTTCTTCGATTGCCTGGTCGGCTACTTTTACCTTAGCGGATTTCATCAACTTTGTTCCGCCCTGGAAAAGACCGAAAAGATTCGCATTCTGATCGGGCTGAAAACCAATCAAGCCGCTTACGATTTGATCCAGGAGGCGAACGGGCAGCGCCAGCTCAAGTTTGTTTCCCATGCCGAATCGAAGGAGCGGCTTCCGCAAGAAATCCTTGATGAACTCGACAAATCGGACGACGGCGCGCAGGTGGAAGACGGCATCGCAAAATTCGTTGAGTGGCTCAGATCAGGCAAGCTTCAAATCAGGGTTTATCCTTCTGAAAAGATTCACGCCAAACTCTACATCCTGACTTTCATTGATGGGCTTTTCGAGCGAGGTCATGTCATTACAGGCTCGAGCAACCTTTCGCAGTCGGGATTGCAGGACAACCTGGAGTTCAACGTCGAGCTGAAAAACAGGGCTGACTACGAGTTTGCGCTGGGGAAATTCAATGAGCTGTGGGCCGATGCGGTGGAAGTCTCGCCGCTTTACGTCGAGACTATTCAATCCCAGTCTCCGTTCGCGCAATTCCCGCCCTATCAACTTTACCTGAAGTTCCTTTACGAGTATTTCAAGGCCGAGCTGAATCGGCCTGATGAACTGGAAGACGCCTGGTTGCCGGGAGGCTTCAAAAAGCTCAGGTATCAGGAGGACGCCGTCTTGAGCGCGAGCAAGATTTTGGAGGAATACGGCGGCGTCTTTCTTTCCGATGTGGTCGGGCTGGGCAAAACGTATATGTCCGCGTTGCTGGCGCAGCAGTTGGATGGGCGCACCCTGGTGATCGCCCCGCCGACGCTGATTGACCGCAATAACCCCGGATCATGGCCCAACGTCTTCGGCGATTTCCGCATCCCCCAGGCTGAATTTGAATCCATAGGCAAACTGGACGACTTGCTCCGGCGCGACATCACGAAATTCACAAACGTCTTCATTGACGAAGCGCACCGCTTCCGCACGGAAATGACCGGGATGTATGAGAAGCTGGCGCAGATTTGTCGCGGTAAACGGGTCATTCTGGTCACGGCCACGCCGCTCAATAATGCGCCGCGAGACATTCTCAGCCAGATCAAGCTCTTCCAGAATGGCAAAAACAGCACGATCCCGAACCTGCGTAACCTTGAAGCCTTTTTCAACCGGTTGGAGAAGCGGCTCAAAGGGTTGGATCGCCAGCGCGACCGCGAAGAATATATCCGCGTCGTCCAGGCAAACGCGCACGAGACCAGAGAGAAAGCTCTCAAATACCTGATGATCCGCCGCACGCGCAGCGAGATCGCCAATTACTACGCGGAGGACCTGGCCGAGCAAAATCTGAAATTCCCCGAAGTCGCCGACCCGACGCCCTGCTTTTACGAATTCAGCCCGCAGGAAGACGGCGTCTTCACTGAAACCATCGAATTGCTGGCGCTGAAGTTCTCTTACGCGCGCTATCGCCCGTTGACTTACTACACTGGCGAGTTGAGCGAGAACGAATTGACCGGCCAGCGCAACCTGGCGCGGTTTATGAAGGTGCTGCTCGTCAAGCGTCTTGAGAGCAGCTTCCGCGCCTTCCGCTTGACGGTGGACCGATTTCTTCATTCATACGAGCGCTTTATCGCCGCTTACCATGACGGAGACGTATACATCAGCAAACGCTACACGGCGCGCCTCTTCGATCTGCTGGAGAACGGCGATCACGAAGCCGTCGAGCGGCTGCTCGAAAGGGACCTGGCGCAGCGGTACGACGCCGCGGAATTCAACGAAGACTTTATCCGCGACCTGGAAAGCGATTTGAAAACCTTGCTTAAGATTCGACAGGCGTGGGACGCCGTCCGGCGCGATCCGAAATGGGAAGAGTTGCGCTCGCTGCTCACCGGCGAAGGCCCTTGCGCGCAGGGCAAAGTGATTCTGTTTACCGAATCGAAAGAGACCGCCGAATACCTGGCGCTGAAGATGCGCGATGAATTGAAAGAGGCCGCGCTGCTTTACACCGGCGATTCGGATAAAGGAACGCGCGACCTGGTCATTCAAAACTTCGACGCGCGCCATCACAATCCGCGCGACGAATATCGCATCCTGATCACGACCGAAGTTCTCGCCGAAGGCGTCAGCCTGCACCGTTCCAACACGGTCATCAATTACGACATTCCCTGGAATCCGACGCGATTGATTCAACGCGTCGGGCGCATCAACCGCGTGGACACGCCTTTCGACGTGATCCGCACGTTCAATTTCTTTCCCACCGAACAGAGCAATGACCTGCTCAAGTTGAAAGAAGCCGCCGAAGCCAAGATTCAGGCCTTCATTGAAATGCTCGGCGCCGATTCGCGCTTGCTGACCGAAGGCGAAGAGATCAAATCGCACGACCTCTTCCAGCGCATCAACTCCAAGCGCACGATCACGGGCGAGGACGAAGAGGAAGAGAGTGAACTGGAATACCTGAAGATCATCCGCGAAGTCCGCGACCGCCAGCCCGACCTGTTCGAGAAGATCAAACGCATGCCGCGAAAGGCCCGCGCCGCGCGTCAAGCGGACGGGCGTTCGGGCAATGCCTTGCTCACCTATTTCCGCAAAGGAGGGCTTGAAAAGTTTTTCATTTCGAACGGCCCAGGCTCGGCCACGCGTGAGTTGGATTTCATGGCCGCCGTCAAACTGCTGGAATGTGGGCCGCAAACCGAGGCGCGCTTCGTCGGGCGCGACTTCTATCAATTGCTCGACCGCAACAAGGAAGCCTTCATCGCCGCGACGCTCGAAGAAATCGCGCTCGATGAATCGCCCGCTTCGAGCCGCGACCACAGCGCCAAACTGCTGCGCCGTTTGAAGTCGAAAGACGTCCGCCATTTCAAAGGCTTCACCGACGATGACGAAGAGTTTATTCGCAGCGTCATCCGGCTGCTGGAAGACGGCGCATTGCCGCGCCCGACCACCAAAAAACTGATGGCGACCTTGCAGAACGAGATCAATCCGTTGAAAATCCTCGGCGTCCTACGCCGCGACATTCCGGCCCATTTCTTCCAGTCGACCCAGGCGGCGCGATCCAATCGCAACAACGCCCCGCGCGAGGTCATCCTTTCCGCTTACCTGATCGGAGATTAGCCGGCGAATAGGCGCAGAATTGGTGAACAGTTATGGATAAGAAGCAGGCCATCAACCTCGTCAAGCAAACATTCCCGAAGCCGTTTGAGAAAGAGCAATTTCACCAATTCGTTACGGAATTGCTGCACCGCCTGGACGATTCGCCCGAACGGCACCATCTCTGGGCTGGGCAATTCATCAAGAAGGCTTACCGCGATTACGTCAATCATTACGAACGCCTCGGCACATACACCGATCCTGAAGGACGCAAACTCGACGTGCTGGTCATTCACCTGACGAAGGATACGACGCTCGAACGTGGGCGCACGCGGCTGCGCAACTTCGCGGCTGATTATCTCTCGACCGGACACGGCAATGACAAAGACGCAGTGCTGGCGGCTTACGTCTCGCTCGGGGAAGACGACTGGCGGTTCTCGTTCGTCAAACTCGAATACACCCTCGAACAGGACGAGACGGGCAAGGTCAAAGAACGCAAGGAACTGACGCCCGCACGCCGTTACTCATTCCTGGTAGGCGCGAACGAACGCAGCCACACGGCGCAAAAACAATTCTTGCCTCTGCTCGAAAACGACCAGAGCGATCCTCCGCTGAAAGAGATCGAGGAAGCCTTCGATATCGAGAAGGTTACTAAAGAATTCTTCGGACGATACAGAGAACTCTTCGAGAAGACTAAAGCGGCGCTCGAAAGCCTCATCAAGCGTGACGCCAAAGTGCGCGCCGAATTCAAGGGCAAATCTATCAAGACCGACGATTTCGCCAAGAAACTGCTGGGCCAGATCGTTTTTCTTTATTTCCTGCAGAAGAAGGGCTGGTTCGGCGTCGAACGTGACGCGGAGTGGGGCACGGGCAAAAAGGATTATCTTCGCCACCTGTTCAATACGAAAAGGCCTGATGAGAATTACTTCAATGACATCCTCGAACCGCTCTTTTACAACACTCTTGCACAGAAACGAGATCACGATTACGCCGACCGGTTTCGCTGCAAAATCCCTTTCCTCAATGGCGGATTGTTCGAGCCGCTGGCTGATTATGACTGGGTGCATGCAGATATCCTGTTGCCAAATGAGCTTTTTTCCAACCGCGAACAAACGAAAGATGGTGATATTGGCACTGGCATTCTCGATGTCTTCGACCGCTACAACTTCACAGTCAACGAAGCCGAGCCGCTGGAAACCGATGTCGCGGTTGACCCGGAAATGCTCGGTAAAGTTTTTGAGAACTTGCTGCCTGAAAACGAACGACACGGCAAAGGCACCTATTACACGCCCCGTGTTATCGTGGCATACATGTGCCAGCAGAGCCTGATTAATTACTTGACCACACATATATCAGAGCAACAAGTCCCACGCATTGACCTGGAAACCTTTATTTTGCAGGCGGGTCGCTCTGCAGATTTTGAAGCCAACCCCACCGAGAATCATAGGGGGAAACTATTACCGCAATCCATACGAACCCACGCACGCCATATTGATAAGCTACTAGAAGACATTACCATTTGCGATCCCGCGATTGGATCAGGCGCTTTTCCAGTGGGAATGTTGCAAGAAATTGTGCGTGCGCGGTTAGCATTAGCGGAGATAAAAGAATTCAGGATCACGGCGGAAGAAGCGGCAGATAACAAATATTCCCCCTACGAACTCAAACGGCATGCCATCGAAAAATCTATTTACGGCGTGGATTCGGACGGTGGCGCTGTCGAGATCGCTAAACTCCGTTTATGGCTTTCATTGGTCGTGGATGAAGAAGACCGTAGGCGTATCAAGGCCCTACCCAATCTCGACTACAAAATCTCGCAAGGCAATTCGCTGCTCGCGGAATATCGTGGCTTACGTCTAATCCCCCCTGATTTGTCGCAGCGTGCCGAGGATGGTCGCGAGGAGCGAATCGCCGAACTGCGACGCAAGATCGCAGAAAAGTCACAGGAGTTTTTTATTCTGCATCAACGCGGGAAATCTGCTCTGGTCAGCAAAAATGCAGTAGAGCAGGAAGTCATCAGTTTACAGAAAGAACTTGATCGCCTGGTCAGACCTGCTAAGAACGATGGCATTGAAAAATCCCCGCTTTTACAACAGGCGGAGTCGCGTTCCAGCAAGAAACGATTGGAAACACTTGTGCAGCTTCATGAGCAATTCTGCAATGAAACCCGGCGGGACAAGAAAAACGACATTCGCAAACGTATTGATGACCTCGAACACCAGATTGTTCGCGAGCATTTAGACCGGCAGGAGCAAGAGTTAATCGCGCGAATCGAGAAGACCGAGCAGGAAATATCCGCCGAGCTTCAGAACATAAAGGCTACGCTCAAACAACAGGTCGAGACCCCAAAACTGAAGAGGCTCGAAGCCATTCTTGAGGCGAATCAAGCCGCAGCGCAAAATATACGAGAAGCTCAAGCCGAACTCGTTCAAATGGATTTTTCCCGTAACAAACCTTTTTTCTTGTGGGAACTCCATTTTTTAGACGTTTTTCGAGACGGAGGCGGCTTCAATGTAGTAATTGGCAATCCCCCTTATGTGCGCGCTGACTCGGGTGAGGAGCACCTTGAAATGCGTAAAGCGATTGAGCGCACCGGCCAATACAACACGTTATGGGAAAAGTGGGATTTGTACGTAGCCTTCATTGAACAAGGATACAGATTATTACGGCCAAACGGAACGATGACAATGATTGTGTCTGACGCATATTGTCATTCGAAGTACGCACAGAAATCGCAAAACTGGTTCCTCAGAAATGGCCGTGTATTGCGACTGGATTTTTTAAGCAAGATTCAAATCTTCGAAGCGGCTGTCCGCAATGTAATTTTCTTTTTCGCCAAAACCGACGGCTCAGATTACAAACCTGTGCGCCGCGTCCACGAACGCGAATTCGGGAACGTTACCCTACTGCCGACAGCGCTGCAGGCAGAGTTGAATTATCGCGCGTTCTTCCCGGGGGAGTCTGCAAGCCGAACCTTCAATGCGCCGACGATTCCGCTGCGACAAGTTTTTTATGTGTCAAAGGGGATGGTCGTTAACGCTGACGAAAAGACTGCAAGAGGCGAATTTGAACTAAGCGATCTAGTCACCGACAAAAAAGACCGGCTTCATCCAAAACCCTTTGTCGAAGGGAAGCATCTTGCTCGCTGGTTGCCCCAGACAAATAAATGGCTTGAATGGGGAACGGAGCGTGCGCCAGGTTTATTCAGTCGTCCGACATTTAAGGAGATGTATGAAGTGGATGAAAAGCTGATTTCGGTCGATATGGCTGCCGGAGTCACTCAATTGAAGGTTACGTATGACAACCGCCAGTTGTATCACAATCACTCCGCATGGTCTTTTGTCCGCTGGAACGACCTTGCTGGTGTGCGGAATAACTCGCTCAAAAAGGTGGCGCGATACGAAGACGAAAGACTGCGCCCTGATTTACCCCATCGCGAAGAGTTGGAGCAAATCAGCCGCTCTTTCAATGTCAAATACCTGCTCGCGGTAATGAACTCGAATCTCGCGCGCCATTTCCTGCGCGCCAATCGCCGTAGCAACATCCACCTGTATCCCGACGATTGGAAAAATTTGCCTATCGCCATAGCCGGTCAAGATCAACAGTCAATCATTAGCAAGTTGGTTGACTACATACTATTCCTGAAAGCCAACGCGTCCGAAAACGAATCCCGCGACCAACTGATGATCAGTTACTTTGAGCAGTTGGTTGACGCGCTGGTCTACGAATTGTATCTGCCTGGCGAAATCCACGAGGCAGGCAAGCAGTTCTTCGCGCCGCTCATCGCTGAACAGTTGCCCGCGCTGGATGAAATCAAAGGCGACAAGCTGGAGGCGCTGAGGCGAATCTTCGAGAGGCTTTACGACCGCAACCACGTCATCCGCAAAAACATCTTCTTTCTGGACACGATAGAGAGCGTGCGCATCATTGAAGGCAAGGCCTGAACTGATAGGGCTTTTTCAGAGTCGCTCAAGACGGCGAAGCCTTTGGAGTGCGGCGGTTCGGCGCCGCTTTGGTAGTCTTTTTCGCCGCTCAAAACATTGATTGAGAGTGAGTCGCAGCGGTCTTTCGTCCCACCATTTCTCAAACTTGGGATGGACTACCAAAGCGGCGCCGAACCGCCGCACTCCAAAGGCTCCGCCGATTCAGGATTGTTTGATCGTTGTCAAATGATAGAATGCGACTGATAGGTGAAGACCATGATACATACGTTAACGATCGAATATCAGGATGATTTATTGTTTCGGCTGGGAGTCAGCCCCGAGCAGTTTTCGGCTGAAGCGCGGCTTCTGCTGGCGGCGAAGCTGTACGAATTGGGCCGTCTCTCTTCTGGCGAAGCGGCGCGATTGGCGGGTAAGAGCCGTGTGGAGTTTCTGTTCGCCCTGAGGCAGATCGGCGCGCCAATGAGCAATCTGCGGGCGGAAGACGCGGACGCCGAACTCGGATTCGCTTTGAATGAGTAAAAGAATCGCCATCAACACCGGGCCGCTGATTGCGTTGGGGAAGATGCAGGCGCTCGACGTCATCGCGCAATTGCCTTACGAATTTATTTGCCCGGCGCAGGTTGAGGCGGAAATTATAGACGGCGTGGCGCTGGGCTATCCAGTCGCCTTGCCCGCCTGGGTAAACGTTCTGTCGCTGCAGACTCCGCTAACCCCGGTGACCTCGTTAGCTTTGGATGACGGCGAGGCTGCGGTTATCCAATTGGCTCTGGAGCAACGACTCATGCGAGTTTGCATTGATGAACTGAAAGGGCGACGCGCTGCGTTGAGCGTCGGCCTGCAGGTTGTTGGTTCACTCGGCCTGTTGGGGAGAGCGAAAACGGAGGGTTTGATTTCAGCCGCGCGCCCATTTATCGAGCAAGCCCAGCAAGGCAGCATTTACTACGACGCAAGCCTCATCGCCGCGTTTTTGCAGTCTCTTGGCGAATAGAGCCGCGCCAGTGGCGTGGCCACTTCGTCACAGTCAACGACAGCCCCGCTCAGTCAGCGCATGCGAATCAAAACGGTCGAGATCAAAAACTTCCGCGCTTTCAAAGGCAGCCCGTTGAAAATCAACCTCTATAAGACTGGCAAGAACCTGCTCGTCTACGGCGAGAACGGCAGCGGCAAATCCTCACTTTTTTTCGCGCTCAAAGACTTTCTGGAAGGCGGGGGGAAGAAGCACGATATCACCCAGTTTCCGTTCCGTAACATCTTCTGCAACACGGACGACGGCTACATCAAGATTCACTTTGACGATCCGAATGCGACCGGGAGAAACCGGCATCCGCAAGCCAGGCTTTACGAATGGTCGGGAGCGAAGAACGAGACCGGCGAGCAGTTGATACTGGAGATCAACAAGACCAAAGGCTTCATTGATTACAAGGCGCTGCTGGCGACCTACTTTCTGCAACAGAGTGCGCTCGCCGTCAACATTTTCGACCTGTTGATTGAGAGCATTCTCCGTCACGCCGAAAACGACCTCAATCGCCGCCCGTTCGGCGAGGAGTGGTGGGAGATCAACGAGGCGTTGACCAACCTCAACAAACGCGCGCCGAGACAGAAAGAGGCGCTCATTGACAGGATCAAGACCTTCAACAACGGATTGCGCGTCAAGCTCGAAGAGTTGCAGGACAAGGCGCAGGAGATTTTAAATTGGTTCGGTTACCAGCTTGAGATCGAGTTGCATTTCGGCGGGGTCGAATACGATTCACGGAAGGGGGCGATAGACAAACAGGTCGCCGGCTTGAAGGTCAAGTTCTTCAACCAACCGCGCGAAGACCATCACCGCTTTCTCAACGAGGCGAAGTTGTCGGCGATAGCGATTTCGATCTTCTTCGCGGCGCTGCTGCTGCAACCGGCCAGCCGTTTGCGCATACTCGCGCTCGACGATGTGCTGATCGGGTTGGATATGTCGAACCGGCTGCCCGTGCTGGACATTCTCGAAAACCACTTCGGCGACTATCAGATTTTCTTCTTCACGTACGACAAGCCCTGGTATGACATCGTCCGGCAGCGCGTGGGTGATGCGAATTGGCGACACGTCGAGTTCTATTCCGCCAAAACAGACGAACACGACCTGCCAGTTTACGCCGAAGATAAAAAGTATCTCGACAAGGCCAAAGAGCATCTTGGCGAGAACGATTACAAAGCTGCCGTGATCTACCTGCGAACCCACTTCGAGCAAATCATCAAAGACTTCTGCAACAAGAAGGGGCTGAAGGTGAGGTACAAGCACAACCCGAAAGAGGTTCAGGGCAACGATTTCTGGGAAGCGGTGAAAACTTATGAAGTGAACAGTCAACCGTTTCTCGGCGCTACGCTCATCCAACGCGTCGGGCTTTGCCGCTCGATCGTCCTCAATCCGATCAGCCACGCCACAATTACGAACGCGTTCAGAAGAGAGATCGAAGATTCGATCGATGTCATCGAGGAGTTGGAAAACGAGTTGAAGAAGCCCTGAAACGCAATTTACTTTATGAACGGAGGCGAAGCTGAATGGCGAAAAAACGTTCGTCCAAAAAGAGTCCGCCGCTCGACAAAATGCTCGCGCAGAGCGGCAAGGAGGAATTGATCGAGATCATCAAAGCGGTTGTGAAGCGCGATCCTGCGATGAAGGAATTGGTTGATCTGGCGATGGCCGCGCCGAAGCCGGGCAAGCCCATGAACGTTTCGGCCTATCGCCAGCAGGCGCGGCGGACGATGGAGACCGAATCGCCCGAAGCGATTGAGAATGGGTTGATGAATTTGCGCGATGCGGCGGCAAGGTTGGCGAAATCGGGCGATTGGCTCAATGCAGGCGCCATCTATCACGTGGCGCTCGACGAGGCGGTGGTTGGGTACGACGATCTGGTCCAATCAATGGATCGCGACGGCGACATCTCGGTCGTCATGGATAATTTGGCCGAAGGCTTGGGTAAAGCGCTGGAGAAGAGCCGGGCCGGCGCCAAGACGCGCTGGGACTGGATCGAGACGATGCTCGAAGCGGCATTGGCCGACATCGAACTCGGCGGGATTGACCTGGCGCCGAGCGCGGACGAGGCCGTGTTGAAACTTGCGAACGATGAGGAATGGGAGCGGATCGTAGAACGGCTGCGGACTGAAGCCGCCCACGGCAGCGATTGGAAGCAGGGGTGTTTGATCGGATTTTTGGTCGGAGGATTTAAACGGCGGAACCGCGCGGATGAGGCAGACGAATTGATCCGCGACCTGGGCACGCCGGAACAGCGGGCGTATCTGCTCATCCGCGAGGGGAAGATTGATGAGGCGCTGAAGGTTGTCAAAAAGATTCTCGCCCGCGCGCCCGGATGGGTCACGAATTTCGCCGACGCGCTGCTTGCAGCCGGAGCGAAGAAAGAGGCATTGGCGCTAGTCCAGGAACAAGGGAGTGATCATTGGGAGAACAAAGACTGGCTGGCCAAATATTATCGCAAGCACGGCTCGCCCCAGGAAGCGATCGAGGCGCAGCGGAAAGCCTTTCTCGATTCTCCGACAGTCGAGTCCTACAAATCGCTGCGCGAGGTCAGCCGCAAATCGCGCCAATGGGAAGCGGTGCGCGCGGACGCGCTTGCGGAATTGGAGAGCAAAGAGAAATTCGGCGCTCTGATCGAGATCGCGCTGAGCGAGAAAGACGTGGCGCGGGCGCTGGAACTGCTGCCGCGAACGGACATCAGGCCGGGTTGGGACTACCACGATTACAGATGGGACGTTGCGCGAGCCGCCGAAAAAGATCATCCCCGAGCCGCCATCAGGCTATATCAGGAATTGGCCGAGCGCGACATCGGACACCGGTCACGCGAATCATACCGGTATGCGACGGAACACCTGCGGCGCGCAAAGAAACTGGCCGAGCGCATTGGCGAGCGGAAAGAATGGGATGAGTATCTGGCGGCCTTACGCGCGCGTTATCCCACGTTGCGCGCGTTGCACGATGAATTGCAAAAAGCCCGTCTCTAAAATCGCCGATTCCGGCCTATCGAACGGATACGACAACGCCCACTTTTTCTCTATTCAACCTCCGTACTGTGGTCGTTGCACACCCAGGTCATCACAGATTTTATGCGCGAGAAACTTCTTGATGACACGATGTCGTGGGATAGTGGAGAACGCGCCGTTGGCCGGGTTGTGGTAAATCGTGTGCTTTTTAC
>Ga0137373_10006048_pt1 | contig 12990 bp, 13 predicted proteins | sample SagtaG_5_FD_104912 | JGI IMG/M metagenome (GOLD analysis project Ga0137373, IMG submission 104912) | Vadose zone soil microbial communities from Sagehorn Ranch, Mendocino, California, USA - Sage1_R_80_16 metaG | ecosystem: Environmental > Terrestrial > Soil > Vadose zone | place: USA...
GCCCGTCATAATCCGGGTCGCCGACCCACAGCACCTTCTGCCCGCCGTACTCCCCGGTGAACTCGGTGCCCTCCGCCGGAAGGATCAGGCTGAATCTCGGTTGAACGACGGCGTAGACCGGACCCGGCCCCAGAGCGGGTCCGAAGGCCGGTGACACCCGGTGCGGGGCGGCCGGGGTGCACTGCCCACCCGTCAGCTGCGGTGGCCGCAGTGGCCGGCGCAGCTGCCCTGAAGCGAGGTAGCCGGTCTCCGGATCAGCGGCATCAGCGGAGGCTCGACGACGGTGGTTGGGGCCGCCGATGGCGGCCCCCACCACCCTTGCCGTGTCAGGTGGTGGTGAGCAACCGGTCGATCAGCGCGACGTCGGCGGTCTGCGCGCTCTCGATCTGCTTCGCCAGTGCGACCGCGTCCGGGTTCCGGCCATTCGTCTGCTCTTCCTGCGCCATCTGGACGGCGCCCTGGTGGTGCTTCTTCATCATCGTGGGAAGGCCCTGTCGAAGGCGGCGCCGGACAGCGACTCCAGCTTCTTCATGTCGGCCTCGGTCATCCCGCCTGGCACCTCGGCGTGGTCCATGCTGGGCATGGTGCTGGGCGAGACCTGCTGACCCCAGCCGCGCAGCCAGGTGGTCATCTGCCGGATCTCGGGGTCCTGCGCCGCCTCGATGTCGGCGGCCAGCTTCTTCACCTCCGCGGTGCTCGCCCCGCTGGCCGCCAGCTTCGCCCATATCGATGGCCCGCCGGTAATGCGGATCATCATCTGCGCAAACATGACATCGGCCGCGTTGCGCAGGATGGTGGCCGTGGCACCTGCCGAGCTCCGATATTGCGGCGAACCGCGACCGCGCCTGCGGGACGGCACAGCTTCCGCCTCTGCGGCGAGTCGGGCGGTCGTGTGAGGGCTGCGTCGGGTCGGGTCGGCAGTGACCATTCCGGCCTGAATCCCCAGCGATCAGCGTCGCCCGCGGGAGTCGGCAGCCTGGCCCGACCCGCGACGGCGATCCACCCGCTCGGTCGCGGACTCCACCACCGCTCGATGAGGCGCCGCCGTCCTGCCCGCCGACACCCACCCGCCACCGGGCCAAGCCGAGACCGCGCGCCGACCCGCACGCTGCCGTTCACCACCCCTTGAACCCGCACCCTGCCCCCGTCGGCCTCGGACCTGCCTTCCCGCAGGTTCCTGCCGGAACCCACCCGGCACCCCCTCGCGCCGCCGGTCGGGCCGCCGCCCTACCACGGCTCCGACTCGGCTGCGGTACCTGCTCCGAGCGGAGTACGGCCTGGACGACCAGCAGCCCGCCGACATCAAGATCACCGAAGCGGCCGACGCCGTGCGCCGGCTCGTCCGCTCCTGACAGGAGGAGAACACTGCCATGAGCACACGCACCTACACCGTCGAGGGCATGACCTGCGGGCACTGCGCCAACGCCGTCACCGGCGAAGTGACGAAGGTCCCCGGCGTCACCGACGTCCGGATCGACCTCGATGCGAAGACCGTCAGCGTCACCGGCGACCCGATCGACGACGCCGGGTGGTTCCTGGCCGCCCAGCAGGTGCCGTGGCAGGGCCGGATCGACAGCGGCCCGAACTGGTCGAACGCGAAACACCGGTCGCCGAACCGGTGGTGACCTCCTCGATCCGCGCCAGCTTCGCCTCCAGGTCCGGGTCGGTGGACTCCTTCCAGGTCCTCGTGCGCTGGAAGGTGATCTCGTGGGCGTGCAGGATCTGCCGCAGCCGCTCCCGCCCGAGGTTCACCCGCCGGTCCGGGACCAGTCTCGGGTCGGCGTGTCCGTACCGGCCGCCCAGGTAGGCGGCCAGCTTGCGCACGCTCCACCGGGTGAACGGCAGCCGCAGGTTCTTCGGGCGGGTGGTGGCCGTCGTGACGATGACAGTGATCTCAGCGTCACTGATCCGGCCGGGACGGCCTCCCGTCCACCGAGGGCCCAACGCGGCCAGCCCCCGTTCGTTGAACGCGTGGATCACATCCCGCACCGTGTCCTCATCCGCGGCCACCAGGCGGGCGATCGCCGGCACCGTCGTCCCGGACGCCGACGCCATGACGATCAACGCCCGCCGGACCCGCACCGAATCGTTGCCCCGCCGCACCAACCGCAACATGTACCGACCCTCAACCTCACCCAGCCGACGGGCCCTGACAGGTTCTGACACCACACACCTCGTCCCACCCCGCAAGATCAAGAGTGGAACGGACCAAGACCCCACATCACGCACCCCGCACGGCGTGTCGCCAACCGGTGAACGTTTCTGGTCACCGCACTAGCAGGGGGGCACCGGAGCTGATCGGGCATCATGGCGGCCGGGGAGGCGCGATGGCCGGGTTCGGGGCGCTGGAACGCATGCTGATGGACGAGCTCTGGGACGCCGGCGAGCCGCTGCTGGTGCGCGAGTTGCGGGAACGGGTGAACGCCCGTGGTGGCCGCCAGCTGGCGTACAACACCGTGCAGACAGTCTTGGACCGCCTGGCTCGTAAGGGAATCGTAGTACGCAGTCGGGAGGGGCGGGCGCACCGCTACGCGCCGGCCCGCAGCCGCGAGGACCACGTCGCCGCGCTCATGCTGGAGGCGCTGAGCGATACCGAGGAGCGCGGTGCGGTGCTCGCCCGCTTCGCGCAACTGGTCGATCCGCGCGACGCGAGGGCGCTGCTGCAGGCGCTGACCGCCCGGTCGCCCCGGCAGGGCCCGCACCGGTGACCGCCCCGGCGGTGCACGCCGGGATCACCCGCGGTCCTCCGCGTGCACGCAATGGTCGGCGCCGGTCGTATGCGCCACGGTGGCCGCGGTCAGCCCGACCGGCGCGAGAATCAGCAGCGTCAGGCCCGCGGCGAGCACCGCCACCGCTGGTGGGGACAGGGTGCGCTGATCCGCGCCGAGCCGCCGAGCACGCTCCGCCGTCGATGCGCCGGCGCTCAGCGCCTCGCCCGGCCACGCGCCAGCGGGGAGCTTCTGCAGCGCCGCCGCCAGTTCGGGCCGGCCGCATCGCAACGCCGCGGCGTCATCCGCGGCCAGTTCGACCAGCCGCGGCAGCTCTGCCGCTGCGGAGCGCAGCAGCGGCACGAACGGCAACGCCCGAGCGCAGGCCGACGCGCTGGTGAGCAGCAGGTGGTGGCGCGACTGCAGGTGCGCCCGCTCGTGCGCGAGCACGGCCTGAAGCTCGCGCTCGGTCAGCGTGCGCAGCGCGCCGCTGGTCACCACGACGGTGTTCGCCGGCAGGCAGTAGGCGGCGGGGACAGGGTGGTCGAGGACGACCGTGCGGTGCGCACCTGGCCGTGCGACGAGGGCCAGCGAGGCCAGATGACGCGCCCGGCGACGAGCGGTCCGGACCACCGCGCTGATTATGCCCGCTAGCACCGGCAACACCGTGCCAGCGACCACGGCCGCGCCGAGAGCCGAGGCGAGCCCCCCGGGGACCGCGGCGCCGAGGTGGTCGCGGACGCCGGTCAGGCAGGTGCCCAGCAGGTGTGCCAACCGGTCGGCGGCCGCCTCCGCGTTGCTGAGCAGCACCAGTCCGGTCAGCGTCGCACTGAGCAGGAACGCTGCGCCGCCGGCGGCCCAGGCAGCGATGCCGAGCGCGGGCGCCCGAGCGGTCCAGGACGTGCGCAGCACCAGGCGGGGTAGCACGGCACCGGTCAACGCGGCGATGCCGACCAGCGCGGCGAGCGCGAGCACGACCACCTCCACGCCGAGTATGCGGGCCAGCGCGGCTCTTGGGTGCCGGGCACCGCCACCGGCGCTCCCGCCCACCCTGTCACGCAGGGTGCACAGGGGTCACCCAATGTCCATCTTCCTACACGGCGTAGGTGACCGTAGCCTGCGGTCCACGTGGGCGGAACACCACCACCGTCCGCGGACGGGACCGCGTCCGCCCGGGATCCGGGCCGGGCCATAGGGAGGCATCGTGGCACTACGTTCCCGCCGCAGTCAGGGCATCGTCGCCCTGGCCGCGGCCGCATCGCTTGCGCTGGCCGGCGCGGCGAACGCCCAGCCCGCCGCCGATGGCGGCAGCACGGCAGCCGACACGGCGCGCGACGCGCACCAGCATGGCACCGCCGAGGGGCATCTGTTCCCGGCCGGTACGAGCGCGAACGTCCAGCTGGTCTCCAGGCTCGGTCTGAAGAACGTGGTGCCGGAGAAGATCGCCGACGTCGGGGTGTGGAACGGTTACGCCTTCCTCGCCGCGTGGGGCGGCACCACCTGCAGCTACAACGGCATCCATGTCGTGGACATCAGGGAGGTCAGTCAGCCCCGCGAGGTGGCCTTCATCCAGGCCAAGGAGGGCAGCGCCCCGGGGGAGGGCGTGCAGGGCCTGCACCTGGACACACCGTCGTTCACCGGCGACGTCCTGGTCACGAACAACGAGAAGTGCAAGGACCAGGCCGGCTTCGGCGGGATGAACATCTACGACATCACCGATCCGGCGCACCCGACCCCGCTCGCCGAGGGCGTCGGCGACGAGACCGTCAGCGGGCAGGGCAAGAAGGCCGCTCACGAGATCCACAGCGTCTTCGCCTGGGACGCCGGGGACAAGGCGTACGCGGTGATCGTGGACAACGAGGAGGAGGCAGATGTCGACATCCTCGACATCACTGACCCGAAGAAGGCGCGGCTGATCGCCGAGTACGACCTCGACCAGACCTTCCCGCAGATCCTGCAGGCGGCGCCCGACAACCTCACCCAGGTGTTCTTCCATGACGTGGTGGTCAAGCAGGTCGGCGGCCGCTTCCACATGCTCGCCTCGTACTGGGACGCCGGGTACGTGGTCCTCGACGTCACCGACCCGCTGCACATCGCCTACGTGGGCGACACGGACTTCACCGACCCGGATCCGCAGCTGCTCGAGGCGGCCGGCCGGTCCGAGCACCCCGAGGGCAACGGGCACGAGGCCGAGTGGACGCTGGACAACCGTTACGTCATCGGCGCCGATGAGGACTTCACTCCGATCCCGGCCGAGGCCAGCACGGACGACGCTCCGGCGGCCGTCCGGCTCTCGCAGGGCAGCGACACCCCGAAGCTGGGGGACGGGCAGACGCTGACCGGCACCGCGGTCTACGCCGGGCGCGCCTGCTCGGGCGACGCCGCCGTGCCGCCCGCGCCGGTCTCACCGGGCAACCAGATCGCCGTCGTCGCCCGCGGGCTGTGCACGTTCACCGAAAAGGTCGCCAACGTGGAGCGGGCCGGCGGCTACGAAGGCGTGGTCATCGTCAACCGGGAGGGCGGCGACGCCTGCGGCCTGTTCGGCATGACCGTGTCCGGGAACACCCCGACCTTCTCGGCCGACCGCCGCACCGGCTTCGGGTTCTTCGACCGGGAGGCCGACTTCGACCAGGCCGCCTGCCTGGCGGGCACCGCCAGCGAGATCCCCGGCGTCGCCCTCGGTCAGACCGGCGACGTCATCACCATCCGCGGCTTCTTCGACGGCTGGGGCTACGTGCACCTGTTCAGGAACGAGGCCGGCAAGATGTATGAACTGGACACGTGGGCGATCCCGCAGGGCGAAGATCCGGCGTACGCGACCGGCTTCGGCGCCCTGTCGGTGCACGAGGTGGCGACCTCGCAGCGGCGCGCCGACCTGGCGTACTACTCCTACTACTCCGGCGGCTTCCGGGTGACGAAGATCGTCAATGACCGGCTCGTCGAGGTCGGTCACTTCATCGACCAGGGCGGCAACAACTTCTGGGGCGTCCAGGTCTTCCAGCAGGGGGGCCAGGAGTACGTCGCGGCGAGCGACCGCGACCTGGGCCTGTACATCTTCCGCTACACCGGCGCCGAGTAAGCCCGCGGGCAGAGGGGAGCACAGGATGATCCGACGTCGACTTTGGACGCTCGGCGTTGTGGCCGGCCTGGCGCTTGCGTCGGTGACGTCGCCGCCGGCGCACGCGGCCACCACCGACGGCGCGGCATTCAACATGCGGCTGGTCGGCCACAACGAACTCGGTAACCGCGGGTTCAACGCCGACGTCTTCGTGCACCGCGGCTACGCCTACGTCGGCAGCTGGGGCTTCCAGGACTGGTCGGGCGGCGGGGAGAACCGGTTCTGCCCGGACGATGCCCACTCCGGCGTCGAGGTGATCGACGCCCGCACACCAAGCCAGCCGACCGTCGTGGCGAAGCTGCAGAACCCGTCCCGCACCTCCGCCGAGGACGTCATGGTCTTCACCGCCAGGTACGGCCGGCTGGCGGGGCACGACATCGCGGTCTCCGGCATCCAGGCGTGCGGATCTCGCTACGACCTCACCCTGTTCCGCGGCCTGCAGGTGTGGGACGTGACCGACCCCGCGCACCCGGCCGACATCGGCCGGCTGAACACTGGCTGCTGCACCCGGGGCATCCACGAACTGGAGGTACAGCACCGGGCCGACCTGGGCCGCACGTACGTGTACGCGTCGGTGCCGGCCAGCGAGTACCCGGACAGCACCTCGCCCACCGGCCGCCGCGACCAACAGGGCCGCGGCGACTTCCGGCTGATCGACATCACCGACCCGAGCCAGCCGGCGGAGGTGTCCAACTGGGGAGTCGTGCACGACCTCGGCGGCCCCCCAGCCCCCGGATTGGGCTGCGACCCCGACCCGATCTACGGCCACAGCGCCGAGCCCTCGGACGACGGCAAGCTGGCCTTCCTGTCCTACTGGGACAGCGGCTTCATCGCCGTCGACGTGACCGACCCGGCGCACCCGGTGTACCGCGGCCGCACCGTCTACCCGGCCACCGCGGACGGCGACGGGCACTCGGCGAGCTACGACGACAGGCGGCACCTGCTGTTCACCGCCGACGAGGACTTCTGCAAGACCTCCGGCAGCGGCACCGAGAAGGGCTACGGCTACCTGCGGGTCTACGACTACACCAACCTTGCCCACCCGGTACAGATCGGCGACTACCGGACGCCGAACTCGCTGGGCACCAACGACCAGGGAGCCGGCGACTATGTCATCCACAACCCGCTGCTGGTCGGCACCGACGTCTACGCCTCCTGGTACAGCGACGGGGTGCGGGTGATCGACACCAGCAACCCGACCGCACCGCGGGAGGTCGCCTACTTCGTCCCACCCAGCGCGAACGACCCGGTCAGCCCCTCCCAGCGCGGCGTCCTGAACAACGCCACCCAGGTCTGGGGCGTCGCCGTGGACGAGGCCACCGGACTGGTCTACCTCAGCGACATGAACTCCGGGCTGTGGATCGTCCAGCGAACCGACCATTAGCACAGTCCACAACAGACACCCGGATCGACTCGGCGGGCGGCGTCGCCGCCCGCCGAGCCGGCTGGCCAAGCACCGCGACGGGCTGGTCTGGGCTGGTCACCTCAGCCGGATGAACGCCGCGAACGGCCGGCCGCGGACGCCGGGCGGGTGACCCGGCGGAACAGCATGGTGACCGCGACGGCCAGCCCGGCCAGCCAGGCCAACCCGATCAGCAGTGGCCGGATCTGGTCGAAGCCGGGGGTCAGCGCGGTGTCGATCAGGACCCGGCTGCCGCCGTAGCCGGGCACGTACGCGGCCCAGGCGGCGGGCTGGTCGCGCAGCATCGGGCTCTGCACCAGGCCGATGTCCAGGAACGGCACCAGGAACGCGACGAAGACCCCGGCCACCCGGCCGAAGACCGGCGCGAGCAGCACCCCGAGCAGCCCGTACGTGGCCGCCAGCAGCGCGTTCGCGGCAACATAGCCGGGCCACTGGCGGGCGTCGAAGACGATGGCGGTCACCGCCAGCGAGACGGCGGTGGCCAGCGCGGCGGCCAGCGCGACGACGGCCAGCCTGGCGGCCAGCAGCACCCCGGGGCGCAGCCCGGCCAGGGCCAGCCGGCGGTCGCCGGTGCGGGTGTCAAGGGCGATGAACAGCCCGCCCAGCGCGGCCAGCGAGGTCACCGCGATGGGCGCCATGGTGCCGGCGTGGATGTCGGCCAGGTTGAACACCTGCACCGACGCCCGGCCGTGCTCGGTCAGCCGCAGCGCGGTGATCCGGTCCGGGGTGGTGGCCTTGGCGAGCAGGATGAACACCGCGGGTACCACGGCCAGCAGCACCCACAGCGCCGGGTTGCGCCGGCCGTCCCGCAGCCCCATCCGCACGCTCGCGCGCAACTGGTCGCCGATCGAGCCGGGCCGCGGCTGCCGGCGCCGATGCCCGACCCTGATCCGGGCGGCCACCACCGTCCAGGCCACCACGACGGCGCCGACCGTCCACACCAGCGCCCAACCGAGGTCGCCGATCCGGCCGCCGTGCCGGGACGGCAGATCGACCATCCATAGCGACACGAAGTGCGTGGGCAGAGCGCGGGTGGCCAGGCTGTCCTGCGGGCCGATGACCGGGCCGAAGAACACGTCCAGGATCCACACGAACAGGATCAACACCATCCCGTTGACCGGATCGCGGACCCATGCCCCGACCACCGCACCCACGGCGAGGTAGATCACCGCGAACATCAGCGTGCCGGCGAGCACCCGGCCGGGAGACTGGATGCCGGTACGGGCGGCCAGCGCGGCCAGCGCGGCGGGGCTGGCCAGCGCCGCGAGCACCAGCCCGGCCGCCAGCCGGGCGGCGACCAGCCGCGCGGTGGAAAGCGCGGCGATCACCAGCCGCCGGTCGGCGTCGCGGGCGGAGGAGGTCTGGAAGTACATCGCGGTGCCGGCCAGGAAAGCGACCGCCCAGCCAGCGGTCGCGGTCGGCACCTGCTCGCCGCGGGAGGCCCCGCCGAGCAGGTCGGCCGCATCGGACAGCGACCCGGCGGCCACCACCACGAACACCACCGGCACCACGACCAGCAGCAGCAGGTTACTGCAGCCAGCGGGCAACCAACCCCGCAATGGCCTGCCGCGCCGGTCAGGAAGTCCGCGTGCCGAGTCCCTCACCTCGCCCGAGCCTCAAGTCTGTGGTCTTCGGGCGGCCAAGCGTTCGACGATGCCGAGGGCGAACCGCTGCCGCTCCTCGACGTGGAACCCCTCCGTGCGGACGGTGAGCAGCGGCCGCCGACGGTAGTGCTCGCCAGCCAACGGCACGGTGCCGACCTCCAGCAACCGTTGAACGGCCCGTACCGGCCAGGACCCACCCGCGACGTGATCGGCCAGCAGCAGCAGCCCGCCCGGGCGAAGCACCCGCCGCATCTCCGCGACCGCGCGCCGCTCGTCCGGTATCGCGCACAGCGAGAACGTGCACACCACCGTGTCGAAGGACCCGTCCGGAAAATCCAGCCGGTGCGCATCCCCCTCCCGCAGATCGACCTCGCGGCCCAGCTCCGCAGCCCGACGGCGGGCGATCTGCAGCATCGCCGGGCTCAACTCAATCCCGGTCAGCCGCACCTCGGGCAGGTAGTGGGCCAGATTGAGGCCGGTCCCGATGGCAACCTCGAGAACGTCGCCGGTGGCCCGCTGGCAGACCCAGTCCCGGATGTCGGCAAACAACCTCCGGCCGAGGAACCCCATCTGCCGGTCGTAGGACATGGAATGCTTGTCCCAGTACCGACGCCACCGCTCAGTCCTGCCTGTCTGCTCGGGCACAGCTTCACCCACCCTGACCCGCGGCTGGCCACCGGGGTGGCGACCTCGATGTCGGTAGCACTCCACCCTGAGCGCCGCTGCAGGGGTCACCATCCGCACCAGCCGGAACGCCGGCGCTTCCGACCAGCGCGTCACCCGCCGGCTCCCCTCACGGCGGCGATGGTAAAGCCGGACCGTGTAGGAGGCGAGGGGCTGAAGCCGCGGCCAGCCCTTCATGCTGCGATGCAGCGAGGCGCCAGATCACCGGCTCCGCGCCGGCGAAGTCCGGTAATGGGCTTCGCCGTCGGGTACATATCTGTCCCGTCGCGACGGGCGCGTCGTTCTTGCCGCGGCCCGCTACTCCCTGATCAACCGCGGCCTGAGCACCACCGACCACACCCCTCGGACGGACCGCCGCCGCACTCACCGCGCGCGGCCTCCTCGACAGCACCCCGGCCAACCACGGCCAGATCTACGACCTGGCCCCACGGGAACGACCAACGCTGAAGCTCACCGCAGACTCAGCCGGGGATCGGTGGCCATCCGGGCCAGCTCGTTCGGCCCGAAGGCCCAATCGGGCATGATCGCGGTGCCGTCGTCGGAGGTGATGCCGATCTGAACGGTCACCACCTCGCCGTTGGTGCGGAAATGGGTCGCCACGGTGGCGTAGCTCCAGTGCCGGCCGTCCATCCCGGAACGCTCGTAGCTGAGCAGCCGGCTGCCGTCGGGCCGGGTCGTCAACTGGCAGAGGCTAGCCGTGACCGGGCCCTGGGGCCGGGCGCACGGGTTGAGCTCGGCCGGGGTAGGTGGCCGTCCGGGACGGGCCACGGTGAACCCGGGCTCGGCCGGGTGGTCGCCGGCCGGGTAGCGATAGCTGCTGGTCCACCCCGCACGGCCTGTCGGGCCGAGGGAGACCAGGATCAGGTCCTTCCCGTCCGGGGCCGTCCACACCGCGCGGAACGCCCGGTCCAGCCGTCCGGCCACGGCCCGCTGTGCCGGGTCGGGTGGGGCCGGCGCCGGGGACGTGGCTGCCCGGGTCGTCCCGGCGCGCTGTTCCGCGGGGCGGGTGGCGGGCCGCAGCGCCACGGCGAGCACTGCGCCGGCGCCGATGACGGCCACGGTCGCGCCGGCCGCGGACGTCAGGCGGGCGGCGCGGCGGCGGCGCGCCAACCGCCGCGCTCCGGCGGCCAGGCCGGCTGCCCGTTCGATGACCCGCGGATCCTCATGTTCGGTAATGGCCGCCCGGACGACGTTTTCCACTGCTGGTTCTGTCATGGCAGAGTCTCCCGATCCAGTTGCGGTACGACAACGCGTAGCGCGGCCAGTGCGCGGCTGGCGCTGGACCGCACCGTGCTGGCCGCGCAGCCCAGCACACTGGCGATCTGCTCATCGGAGAGGTCCTCGTAGTAGCGCAGGACCAACACCGCCCGCTGCCGGCGCGGCAGCCGAGCCAGCAGCCGCCACGCCGCGTCCCGGCTGGCCTGCCCGACCGCCGGATCCGCGCCGCCGAACCGGGACACCTCCGGCGGTGTGGGCATCGGCACCTCGGTACGGGACCGCCGGCGCCACCACCCCAGGTAGTCGTTGACGATCATCGCCTTCAGGTACGCCTCCGGGTGGGCCATCGCGACCACCACCGACCACCGGCCCAACGCCTTGGCCAGCGCCGACTGCACCAGGTCCTCGGCCCGGTGGAAGTCCCCACACAGGGCATCGGCGAACCGCAGCAACTGCGCACCCCGCGCCGCCACCCACTCCTCGAACGGCACCTCGCCGCTGGCATCCACGTACCTAAGAATGCGACGAGCCACCCCGGATGCTGCCAACGATCAGATCCCGCCACCTCGAGGGGCGGGAGGCGAGGTGCTACGCGCGGCCAGCAACGACGTCGCCGACGTCGATCCGATCATTGGGTGGCCGCTCATCCAGCACCTGGTGACCAGCGTCATGTTGTCCTCGGCGTCGGGCCGGCGTCCGAGCCGGGAACGCAGCCATCCGGTCAGCGGCGCGTCGTGGTTCACCAACGCCCCGGGCCCGGTTGGTTGCGGACCCAGACGGTGACGACGTCCCAGCGGCCCAACCTGTGGCCGGCTCCGGCACCTGCCTGGCGATGAGTCCGTGCAGCAACGGCTCGGGACTCCTACATGCCCCGGAATCCAGGCACCCGGACGAGCCGCGCAGGGACATCGTGCGAACGGGCGACGCGCTTCACCCGCGCAGGTCGTAGTCCACTGCCACGCCCCGCACCGGGTGCGGTTGGTGGCAGACTTCGGCGTCGTGCCGCAGGATCCTGTCGTGCCCTAGGTTGTCGGCAGTTACCTCGAGGCGGTGGATACGCAGGCGGCTGGCCTGGTCGGGGGTCTGTACCTCGTCGGTTCCGCCGCCCTCGGCGACTTCGTCCCCGCGGCAGTGATATCGACTTCGTCGCGGTGACCGCGACCCGGCTGGGGTCCGACCGCCCGTGCGGCGCAGTCCCGGGCGCACGCCCAGGTGCGGCGCCGGTGGCGCCGGCCGTTCCTTGACGGGATCTATGTGACCTGGCGCGACCTGACCCGCGATCCCGCCTCGGCTGGGTCGTGCACACAGCCACGACGACCGGTCCCGGCCGACCAGCGTGGCGGCCCCGATGGCCCGGTGACCTGGCACACCCTGGCCCGCTACGGCCTGGCCTGCCGGGGACCACGGCCGGCCGACCTCGACATCTGGACCGACCCGGCGGCACTGGCCGTGTAGATCCGAGGCAACCTGGACAGCTACTGGCGGTGCTGGCTGACCCGCTGCGCTCGACTCGGCAGCACCCGCGGCCTGTTCGCGCTCACCCCGTACGCCGCTGCCTGGGCGGTCACCGGCGTGAGCCGGATGCACTACACCCTGGCCACCGGCGACATCTGCTCCAAGCAGGTCGCCGCCCGTTACGTCCTAACGGCGTTCCCGCAGCGGTGGCACCGCCTGGCACAGGAGTGCCTGCGCATCCGCGCCGCCGACCTGGCCGGTCCGGCGTCCTGCGCACCGTCGCGGCCGGGTGGACCGAGTACCTACCGGGCCGCCGACGTGACCAACGGCCGCTGTACAGCAGCCCGTTCACCCGCCGTCGCGACATGCGCGCCTTCGGCCACATGGTGATCGCCGACGTCGGCCTCCGCTACCGCAACCAGACCAGCTGATATGGCCGCGTCCGGGACGGCCGGTCCGACCGCGAGCGATCGCGCGGCTGCGCTCACCTCAACTTGGTTGTTGCGAGGGTGCGCCGGTGCGAGCGGGTCTCCGTCGCCACAACCAGATACCTACCGCTTGTCCAGTGACGGTCGCGATAACGGTAAGGACACCGAGGAGTGTGAAGGGGGCTGCTGCGGCAGTACTTCCCGAAAGGAACCGACCTTTCCGGCTACACCCAGGCCGAACTGACTCCGTTGCGGACAAGCTGAATACTAGACCCCGTGAGACGCTCGGCTGGAGAACACCCGCGGAGAAGCTTGATGAGTTTCTTCTAACAGCAGCCTGACGCACTCACCA
>Ga0137373_10006062_pt1 | contig 12975 bp, 8 predicted proteins | sample SagtaG_5_FD_104912 | JGI IMG/M metagenome (GOLD analysis project Ga0137373, IMG submission 104912) | Vadose zone soil microbial communities from Sagehorn Ranch, Mendocino, California, USA - Sage1_R_80_16 metaG | ecosystem: Environmental > Terrestrial > Soil > Vadose zone | place: USA: California...
ATTTCTGCCCAACGATTTCCATGTAAGCAAGTACTTCTGCGCCGGGCGAGTGTACCGTAGGCATTCTGTACAATTTGCAGTTGAGAGGACACTCTGTGTGACGACAGCGTCAGCCGCACGCAAGCTGTCTGTTTTTACGCTGGTGACTGCGCTGGCTACGGCAACGCTCGCGATCACGATTACCAATGCGCAGTTCGGGCCCAGGGTCAGCTATCACGCGATTTTCAGCGACGCCACGGGCTTGATCGCTGGCGACGGCGTGCGGATCGCGGGCGTGCAGGTCGGGAAGGTTTCCGGGATCAACGTCTACCGCGGGAATCTCGCCGAGGTCACGTTCAATGTGCGCAACGACGTGCCGCTCTCGGTCAGCACACGGGCGGCGCTGCGCTACCTCAACATCGCCGGGCAGCGGTATCTCGCATTGGCCGAAGGCGCGGGCTCGGCGGCGCCACTGGGCTCAGGCGGCGTCATCCCGCTTTCGCAGACTCAACCGGCCCTTGACCTGAACGCCCTTTTCAACGGCTTTCGGCCACTGCTTGCCTCGCTCAGGCCGGCGCAGGTGAACGAGCTTTCCTACTCGATCATCCGCGTTTTCCAGGGTGAAGGCGGCACAATCGACAGCCTGCTCGGCCAGATTGCGTCCCTCACCGGCACGCTTGCCGACCACGACATGCTGATCACCCGGCTCATCGTGAACTTCAACAGGGTCCTTGGCACGCTGGACGCGCACTCCGGGCAGTTCAGCGACCTCGCCCGGAACCTGCAGTCAGTAGTCCACGGCCTCGCCACAGACCGGATCGGGATCGGCAACTCGCTCGCTGGGATCAGCAATTTGGAGGCGGCCACCGCCGGCCTGCTAAGCCAGGCGCGTCCGCCTCTGGCCAGCGACATCGCCAGCCTCGGCCGGGTTGTGGGGACCCTTGACACCCATCGGGCCCGGCTCGACGGCCTGCTGCACAGGCTCCCCGGTCGTGTCGCGGCGATTACGAGCATCGGCTCGTACGGCAGCTGGGCCAACATGTATCTGTGCAGTATTGAGGCGGTTATGTCGCTTCCCGGAGCGCCAGCGACCCACTCTCCGCAGGTCGAGGCGGGCTCCAGGCGCTGTCACGAGTAGTAGCATCAGGCGGGCGGCACAAGCGGCAAGGACTCGCGCAGGACTGCAAGGGCGACCATGGGTCCTTGCGGGGGTGCATAATCTTGTTCCTGCCCGGATGCGTCATTGTCGACGTGCGGGTGCGCTGACGAGGACTGGGGAGGTTCAGCAGAGGTGGCGAGCCCGCGAATCAGCGTCGTGGTTCCTTTTTTTAATGTCGCGGACCTTCTCGGCGAATGCCTGCAGTCCATTGCGGCCCAAACTTATCGCGAACTCGAAGTGATCATGGTGGATGACGGGTCCACCGACGGAAGCACCGAAATCGCAAGTGCACAGGCGTCCGCTGACCCGCGGTTCATCCTGCACCGCGTGGAAAATGGCGGCAGCCCAGGTCTTGCTCGCAACCGCGGCATTGAGCGCGCTACCGGCGAACTCCTCGCCTTCGTCGATGGGGACGACGTGCTTCCACCGGGCGCGTACGAGGTGCTCCTGCACACGCTGGAACGATCGGGTTCCGACTTCGTCTGCGGGAACGTAAACCGCATTGGGCCGTGGGGGGTGCGGCAGTCAGGCTTGCACGCCCGCGCCATCAAGGGCAGGCGGATCGGTACACATATCAGAAAGACGCCGCAGCTCCTGTACGACATCTCGGTGTTCAACAAGCTGTTCCGCAAGCAATTCTGGGATGCACACCAGCTGTCCTTCCCGGAGGGCATGCTTTGGGAAGACCTTCAACTCATGACGCAGGCGCACGTGCTTGCCCATGCCGTCGATGTCATCCCCGATCATGTGTACTACTGGCGTGAACGGGGTCTGGGCGAACTGTCCATCACGCAAAGCCGCACCGACATCCAGAACCTCAGGGACAGAATCGACGCGCTACTAGCGATCGACACGTTCCTTGCCGAGCGCGCGCCCGCCTCGCTGCTGCGGCGACACCAGCGCAAGGCCCTTACCAACGATCTCTGGCTCTATGTGGGTGACCTCCACAAGGTCGGCGATGACTACCGTGCTGAGTTCCTGGATCTGGCCGGCCGTTACCTGAACCAGGTCAGCCCGCGTGTGCTCGCCCGGCTCCCCTCGACCCAGAAACTCGCCTATCACCTCATTCAGCGGCGCAAGATGACCGAACTCATGGGGTTGCTGACGTGGCAGCTGGAGCAGCCGGTGCGGACCGTCCCGCTGGTTCGCAGCCGCGGCCTGCTGCTCGCCGACCTGCCGCTGCGTGGTGATCGCCAGCTGCGTATTCCCGCGAAGATCTTCCGGCCGTACTGGCGCGAGCTTGACCCCTTGGTGCGGGTGCAAGACATCGGCTGGCGGGATGACAGGCTGGTCATCGAGGGCCGTGCCTACATACCGTCGGTCGACATCACCAAGCGCAGGCACACATCCAAGATCGTGGTGCTGCGGCCACGGAACCGGCGCCGCCCGCCCATCGTCCTTCCCACGCGCTCCTTCGTAAGTCCCGAAGCGACTGAGCACTCGGGCCAGGAGCGTTACAACTATGAGTGGGCCGGGTTCCGCTGTGAGATCAGTCCTCGCCTGTTCCGGCTTGGCCGCCGCTGGATGACGGGCGAGTGGGAATGCTTCATGCTCGTACGGAGCCGTGGCGTGTGGCGGCCCGCCCGGATCCATACGCCAATGCTCGGCGGGGCGGAGAGGCCCGGATTCCGCGACGTGGCGCCCGGCCTAAGGTTCCGCGCGCGCTGGGAGCGCCGCAACTTGATCGTCGAGCTCGTCAGCGTGGCCGCTGTGCTGGCTGGGTCCACGATCACTGCCAGGGCCGACGACCGCCAGGGCAGCGCCGACCAGATCCAACTCGACATCGACCTTCTCGGATCGGCAGGCGCTGGTGCGATGGTCGCGGGTGAGGCCCCGGCCGGGGTCGATGGCGGGTCCGGGGAGACCAGGCTGGTGCTCGCCCGGCAGGGTGGTGCCGCGACGCTCACCTTCCCGGTATCGCGAACGGGCGGCGACACCCCCCTGCTGCATGCCGACATCGAGATCGACGCACTGCTCGCGGGCGCGGAAAGTAGCGACGCCGCGGCCGGGCCGGCGAGCGCCGTCTCGTGGGACGTCTACATTTCCCTTCCCTGGCGTGGCAAGCTCCGGGTGGCAGTCGCCGACGAGGGGAACTCGCCCGTGAGCCAGCGATTGCTCGCGATGCCAAGCGGCGGCCGCAGCGCCCGGGAGGTAGCGGTGGGCCAGACTCGCTACGGTGACCTTGTGATTTCCGACCGCGTCCCCCGCCCAGTCATCACCGACCATGCCTGGACTTCCGATGGACTGCTCCGGTTGCAGGGCGGCTACATTGGGCCGCCGGATGGGCTCGCCGGTTTCGTGCTGCACCGCAACGGCTCCGGCGAACGGTACGTGGTGCCATGCCGCCTCGAGGGCGAACGCTTCACCGTGGACGTCGATGTGAGCCGGATGCCGCTGTTCGGCCGCGAGCTGCCGTTGCGGGACGGTCGCTGGCACATCCTCTTCGCGGTGCCAGGCACCGGTGGGGCCGGCGAGGAACTAGTCCCCGTCGGCTACGAGCAGAACCGGATCGCGGCAGTGCGTGATGAGCCGGTCGAGTTCGGTGGCAAGCAGTACAGGTTCCTGGTGCAGGGTGAGGATACGCCGGCCCTCGCCGTGGCCACGAGCAGGCGAGCCCTGGAGCGCGGCAAGTTCAACCAGCGCGTGCTGCGCAACACCTACTACCCGGTCAAGCTTCATGCGCCGCTTCGCGATGCGGTGATGTTCGTGAGCTGGAAAGGCAAGCAGTGCACGGACAATCCGCTCGGCATCGCCGCTGAGCTGCGCAACCGGAGCGATGACCGCGAGCACATCTGGGCTGTAACCGACCCGGCCGTGCCGGTGCCCGATGGCGCCACGACCGTGCTCGTGGGCTCCAAGGAGTACTACGAGGCGCTCGCCCGCTCGCGGTACCTCATCGCCAACGACGACATGCCCGCCCACTACCGCAAGCGTGATGGCCAGGTCTATCTTCAGACCTGGCACGGCACCCCACTGAAGCGGATCGGGTTCGACGTCGAGCGACCGCAGTTCGTCAGTGGCGCGGCCTACCTTGACCATCTGGCCGACGACGTGGCGAACTGGGATCTGTTGCTGTCACAAAATCCGTTCAGCACGCCGATACTGCGCCGCGCCTTCCGATTCGAAGGTGAGATTTGCGAGTACGGCTACCCCCGCAATGACATCGTGAGCCGTCCCGGCACGGCGCAGCTCGCCGCGACCGTACGGGGCCGGCTCGGGCTGCCGGAAGGGAAGCGGGTCGTGCTCTACGCCCCTACCTGGCGCGACAATCAGTTCTACGCCGCCGGCCGGTATCGCTTCGACCTCCGGCTGGATGTCGAGCGCGCCTGGAAGATGCTGGGTGACGATTTCGTGATCTTGATCCGGGGCCATCATCATATGGCCGATGATGTTCCGGACAGCGCGTCGTCCGGGTTCGCCATTAACGTGACCCGCTACCCGGACATCTCCGAGCTTTTCCTTGTGAGCGACATTCTGGTGACTGATTACTCGTCGGTGATGTTCGACTATGCAAGTACTGGCAGGCCGATGCTGTTCTTCGCCTACGACCTGGAGAACTACCGGGACCAATTGCGTGGCTTCTACTTCGACTTCGAGCGGGAAGCTCCGGGGCCGTTGCTCGCCACCTCCGATGAGGTGATTTCGGCGATCGGGGATATCGACACCCTGGCGACCCAGCACGCGGCTGCCTACCAGGCCTTCACTGCGAAGTTCTGCCCGCTGGATGACGGCAAGGCCGGCGCTCGCGTCTGCGATCGCTTGTTCGGGTCGTGACCGACTTAGCGCCGGAACCCGGCTCGGTCGCTGTGACGCATGTGACTCATAAGGTCGGGGCAGGTTGCGAATCGTGCGGGGGAGCGCCAAGGGGGAGCCGAATTGCGGGGTTCGAGAGCGCCGCTGCGCTACTGGCGACCGAAGATGGCGTCTAGTACGCCCTACAGTGATGCGGCGCAGGGGCCACGGACGGAGCCGGGGCCACGGCGGGAGCCGGGGCCGTCGGCGGAACTGGGGCCGTCGGCGGAGTCTGGCTGGCTGACCTGGCTCGCCCGTATCATCCCTGCGATCACCGCTTTCGCCGTCGCCGATTACGGCATCTCCCGCCCCTCGCTGTGGCGGGACGAGGCGTACACGATCGTCGCCGCCAGCCGGTCTCCCGCGCAGATCTTCGACTTGCTCAGGCATTCCGACGCGGTGCACGGCGCGTATTACCTGTGCATGCACGTGGTGATCGCAACCTTCGGGCGAGCGGAAACCGCGGTCCGGCTGCCATCAGCAGTGGCCACGGCGATCACAGCGGGCTTGATCGCCGCCCTGGGAACGCGGCTGGTGAGCCGGTCAGGGGGGCGGTGGCCGCAGGTGTTCGGCCTGCTCGCCGGCCTGTTGTACGGTGTAGCGCCCTTCGCGACCAGGTACGCACAGGAAGCGCGATCTTACGCGACGGTCGCCGGTCTCGCTATTTTCGCTACCTACGCGCTCGTCCGCGCTCTCGAGGATGACCGGCGCGGATGGTGGGCCTGTTACGCGATAGCTATTGCGGCGATCGGGCACTTCAACCTGTTCGGGCTGCTCATTCTGCCCGCCCACGCGGTGACGGTGCTGATGGCCAGGCCTCGCGGTCGTTCGCCAGGCGGCGAGTTTTCCAGGTCGGATGCCGCTCTGGCGGCGCCGCCACATGTCCGGCGATGGATCATCGCAGTGGCCAGCGCAGCCGTGCTGCTCGTCCCTGTAGCGGTTGGGGCCTACCTCGAGCGCGCCGATACCGCATGGCTGGGCCAGCCTGGCTTGCGCGCGCTCGGCAAGCTCGCGTTGTCCTTCGCCGGATCGCGGATGCTGCAGTTGCCAGTCGGGGCCCTTGTCGTCATCGCCACCTGCGCGGGGTTGGCCGCGGTTGGCCGCCGCCGGTTCACTACCACCACCGTCTGCCTGCCGTGGCTGGTGTTGCCGCCTGCGACCCTGCTCGCAGCGGCACAGATTCATCCCGTTTATAACGTCAGATACGTAGTGTTCTGCCTCCCGGCCGTGGCGCTGCTCGCCGCTGACGGGCTGAGCTGGCTTACCCGGTTCACCGCAGAGTTTGTTTCTCCGCCCGCGCCAGCGGCGGTCGCCCTCCTGCCCGCGTTCGCGATCGTGGTATTGGTCGCCGTCGCGGCCGTAGCGCCGCAGCAGGCGCTGCGCAACCCGGAATCAAGGCCGGACAACCTGCGCAAAGTCTCAGAGATCATCACCAGGCACGCGCGGCCGGGTGATGCGGTGTTGTACATAACAAGCCATTCACGAATCGTCAGCCAGGGCTATCCAGGTCCGTTTCGGAAGCTACGCGACGTCGCCCTCGCCGAGTCGCCCGTCGCCTCAGCGACCCTGAATGGGACCGAGGTCGGCGAGGCGGTGCTGCGCAGGCGCTTCACCGCCGTTCGCCGGGTCTGGGTCATCAGCGACAATGGCCGTCGGCTTCCCCATGCGCTCGATCGGTTGGACGCCGAAAAACTGGCGCTTGTCAAGGGTTTGCGACGGCTGGCACGGTGGCACACGAGCAAGGATCTGTTGCTGCTGTACGAACGTAGTCCGGCATAGAGCGCGTTCAAATCGCAGAACTACACAGTGTAGTGTACTCGGTCGCGAGGCGCGCACTGGGTTCGGCCGTGTGGTCCGGCGCGGTCGGGCTGTTGGCGGATCGCGGTCAGGCGCGCGGGCTGTTGGCGGCGCGCGGGCCATGATCCACTGGAACGGAGACTTTTCAGCGGCATCTGCTGAAAGGTCTCCGACGTAAGGGATCAAGCTGGCCTGCGGGCTCACTCCGGCGCCTTCGTTGGAGGTTTAGAGATCAACTAACACGCTGAGTGGCCCACCGTGGCCCCTGCCCCATGGCCTGGGGGCCCACCGTGGCCCCTCCTGCGGCCTGGGTAGCCCATCGTGGCCCTAACGGGCGGGCCGGGTTTGGTACCGGGCAGGCGGGCGGGTGCTCCCAGGTGGGCCAGTGCTCCCAGGTGGGCGGGTGCTCCCAGGCGGGTGGGCCGGTGGTGGTGCCGGGCAGGAGGCCGCTGCGTGGTTTCTGGGACTAGCTTTCGTCAGCCGGTGGCCGGGGCCAGCCCTGTGCGCCTCAGGTGTCCCGTCAGCTGCTCCCGGAGCCTGCTGCGGCCCCTGTGCAGCCGGGACATTACCGTGCCGATCGGCGTACCCATCATCGACGCGATTTCCTTGTAGGCATATCCTTCGACGTCAGCTAGGTAGACGGCGACCCGGAATTCCTCCGGCAGGTCACGAAGCGCACGGAAGACGTCAGAGTCTGACATCCGGTCCAGGGCCTCCACCTCAGCCGAGCGCGGGCCCGGCCGCAGCGGATCCGCCGGGATCTGCCACTCCTGCAGCTCACCGGAGACTGACTGCTGTGGCTCACGCCGACGCGTCCTATAGCCGTTGATGAACGCGTTGGTGAGGATCTTGTGCAGCCACGCCCTGAGATTGGTACCTGGCCGGAACTGGTGAAACGCCGCGAACGCCTTCGCGGACGTCTCCTGCACGAGGTCTTCGGCGTCAGCCGGATTTCGGGTCATCCGGAGCGCGGCGGAGTACAGCTGGCCGAGTTCCGGAACCACGTCCTGCTCAAAGCGGACGCGCTGCTGCGCGTCGTCATCGGTCAGCCTCATCATTGCTCCGGCGCTTGCAATTGGTTCAACCTATAGACGTCCTACCTGGGCTCGATTGTTCGCCTGCTCACGTGAAATCCGCGTAAGGTGACGTAGATCACACTGCTGCGGTTTCGGAGCGCGGCGCGCGCCACGTTGTGAATCTTGGTAGCGTACCGCATGGCCGCCCTGTTGGCGCTGAACGCGTCGCCCGGTTACTCCTCGTTCTGACCTGCGCGACGCTCCTTCTGGCGTTCATTCCACGCCCGCATCCGCGCTGGATATCCGACGACCTGAGCCTCGTAGATGGGCACCCCGAGATCTCGCGCGACTTTACGGATCATCTTTGGTGAGCCAACCCGGCGCCGTGTCCACTCACCATCCGCAGCGACAGCGACCGCGGTCGTGTCGGTGGCGAAGGTTTCTGGCTCGATGTAGAACTCAACGCCGCGCCTGCTCTGCGCGAACTCGATCAGCGTCGCGATGTCGGCCGGGGTGGCCTCGCGGTCAAGTTTGGTCGCGGGTTCTGCCTGACGACGGCCGCGACGACGGCGCCACATCATGCCTGGCACTCTAAATGCTCCGAACCGATGCTCGGGCGCTGGCCCGATGGACCTCGGCGTGATCGGTACGCGCCGCGGCAGCCGTTCAGGATAATGCGCCCGGTCACCTCAGCCTGCGTGGAATCGCTGGCTAGCGCCGCTCAGATCCATCTTGCGAACCACATCCTCGCGTGCCAGCCGCTGTACGGGATGACCTTGGCCGCGAGGATTGGATACAAGTAGAAGAAGTTCAGCACGACCACGAGCAGGTAGCCGCCGACGACGGCCGCACCGACGCCACGTCGCAGCGGCGACGAGCGGGCCGATCCGATGATCAAGCCGAGGCACAGTGTGATGGCGAGTATCAGGTACGGCTCGAACGATACGGCGTAGAAGAAGAACTTCGTCCTGTCGGGAAAGGCGAACCACGGCAGCCACCCCGCAGCGACGCCGATAAGCACCGCGCCGGCCCGCCAGTCCCGATGCACAAGCCACCAGACAGCGAGCGCCGTGAGCGCGGCAATGGACGCCCACCAGATGGCTGGGGTGCCGATCGCCAGCACCTCCTGTGAACAATGGGCGACATGGCAGCCGCCATGCCCGGCCGAAGGGCTCGTGTAGTAGAAGGCAACCGGGCGGCTCATCACCAGCCAGGTCCATGGCTGGGACTGGTACGGATGGTGCGCATGCAGCGTCACGTGGAAGTGCCACATCTCCCTGTGGTATTCCCACAACGAATACAGCGCCGAGATAACGGGAGTCTTGACGCCGTGCTGGGCCGCGTAATTCCTGTCCCAGCCAAGGTTCGATGCGAACCAGCCGGACCACGACACGATGTAGGTGGTCAGGGGCACCACCGCCATCGATACGACCAGCCACCCGGCGTCAGTAATTGCGCCACGGCCGTACTGACGGAATCCTGTCGCTCTCCGCGCACCGATATCCCACGCCACACATAGCGCCGCGAACGCGACCACATACCAGATGCCATCCCACTTGGACGCACAGGCGAGTCCGAGACACACGCCAGCGAGCACCCGCCACCAGCGCACGCCCAGGCCCGGTCCTGGGCCATCTGCGGGCTCGCCCACACTGGCCGCCAGTTTGGCCCGCGTCACGTCGCGGTCGACCACCAGGCAGCCGAAGGCGGCGAGGACCCAGAACATCATGAAGATGTCGAGCAGCGCTGTGCGGCTCATGACGAATTCGAGACCGTCGAGCGAAAGCAGGAGCCCAGCGGCGCAGCCGAGCAGAGTCGACCGGGTCAGCCTGCGCGCGATGCGAGCCAGCATTAGCACCGCTAGCGAACCCACCACCGCGGCGGCGAAGCGCCACCCGAATGGTGTCAGGCCGAATATCCCTTCCCCGGCCGCGATCATCATCTTCCCGAGGGGCGGGTGCACGACGAACTCGCCGCCGCCACTGAAAATGTGGGTCTGGCCGTGCGCCACCATCGCATCGGTATTGTCGCTGACCAGGTTGTGCTCGACGCCGTAGTTCAGGATGCCAAAGGCATCCTTGACGTAGTACGTCTCGTCGAACACGATCGATCGCGGGATCCGCAGCCGATCGAATCTCAGGTATGCGGCGAGCGCCGTTACGAGCAACGGCCCGGCCCATCCCCACACGCCGTCGGTCGGCATCCGTGGCGGAATCCGGCCACGCAGCGACCGGTTCCGCGCAGAGGGTCGGGCAGGACCATGGAGACTTCCGGGGAGCGGTTTCCCCGGACCGCTGCTGGCAACCTCGGTATCTGTCATCGGTCGCCATCGTAACGGCGCTGGTAGAAACGTGATGCAGGGACCACGCAGAGAAACAACCAAGACCAGCGCAGAGAAACAATCGCGAAGCAGGCGGCATGACAGAACCGGCTCAAGGGACGTTGATCGTGGCCGCGGCGCCAATCGGGTGCCCGGGCGACGCATCGCCGCGGCTGGCAGCGGCGCTGGCGAGCGCTTCGGTGATCGCGGCCGAGGACACACGCAAGCTGCGCAGGCTCGCTGCCGACCTCGGTGTGCAGGTCAGCGGATCTGTGGTGTCGTATTACGAGGCTGTCGAGAAGCAGCGCACGGAAGATCTGATCGCAAGGCTGAAAGCGGGTAGCGATGTGGTGCTCGTGACCGACGCAGGCGTGCCACTTATCAGTGATCCCGGCTACCGAATCGTCAACGCGGCCAGCGCGGCAGGCATCCGGGTCACCGTCCTACCTGGACCATCCGCGGTGACCGCGGCGCTTGCCGTGGCGGGGCTGCCGCCGGACCGGTTTTGTTTTGAGGGATTTCCACCGAGGGGCGCTGGTGCCCGCAAGCGCCGTTTTGCCGACCTCGCAGCCGAACGGCGCACGATGGTGTTTTTCGAAGCGGCGCGGCGGCTCAGCGCAACCCTGGCCGAGCTGGCGGCGGCGTTCGGCAGGGAGCGGCTTGCCGTGGTGTGTCGCGAGCTGACCAAGACCCATGAGGAAGTTCGGCGCGGCACGCTCGGTGAACTGGTGGAGTGGGCGGCCGACGGTGTGCGTGGCGAGGTGACGCTCGTCATTGCCGGTGTCATGGCTGGCCGCGGTGACGAGCATCCCGATCCTGCGGACATCCGGCATGCGGTCGAGGAGGTCGCCAGACGCGTGGCGAGCGGCATGTCACGCAGCGACGCGACCGCCGCGGTCGCGGCTGAGCTTGAGCTGCCCAAGCGCGTCGTCTATAACGCCGTGATCGCGAGGCCTGAATAGCGTGAACCTGGTTGCCATTGATCAGCAGGCGCGACGAAGAGCAGAACGGCTGCGCTACCGCGCTTTCGTTGTTGGCGCATCTTTGGGCCAAGCCGACGGTGTGTCCACGGCGTCTACTGTCGGCGCGGCGTCCACTGCGGGCTCTGCGGATGCTGCGGGCTCTGCGGGTGCGGCGGGTGCGGCGGGTGCGGCGGGTGCAGCGGGCACCGCGGGCTCCCATGGTGCGGCAGGTGCGGCGGGCATTGCGGGTGCGGCGGGAACCGCGGGTGCAGTGGACTGCGGCGCGCTGCGGCGCGCTCGCCGCGCCAGCAGCTTGTCGCCGACTGGGTTACCCGCGCCGAACACCCTCGCCGCCGCCAAGCATGCGAACGGAACAGCCGGCAGCACATACCGGTAGTCGAACTCGACCGTGGCAGCAGGAATAACGATCATCGCTACCGAAAGGACCCAGGGCAGCAGGATCTCGCCGCCGAGCCGCCGCCAGGCGAGCGCCATTCCACACAGACCTACCGCCAGCAGCAAGCCGAGGATCGTGCCAGGGACGAAGACGTACCTTTGGTAGAAACGCATGGCACCTGCGTACGGCTCGACCACATGGGTGAATCCACTGCCGCTTGCGTACTGCGGTACCGCGTGGGAGCCGAAGCCGTGGCCGGTCGCTGGTTTGCGTGCTGGACCGCCGCTCGCACTGGCGAATACGTACTCGCCGTAGGTGATCGGATCCGGAAATACCTTCCGATTCCAGGCGAATGAGCGCCAAGTGTCGTCCCAGGTGACCCGGGCATAGTCGAGTGGCTGCGCCTTGATCGCCCGGGTGGCGAAGTCCTTGGCCAGCTTGTTGGTCAACGGCGAGAACTCCGGCGGCTGGAAGCGGCGAAGCGGTGCATCCAGGCTCCAGATGTACAGCTGCGAGATCATGCGGTGCTGCCGTGGAGCGGTCGTGCACAGCGCCATCTCTTCCGGGGGCGTGCTGAACTTCCGGCAATCGGCGAACGCCATGACCCGTGAGTACAGGAAGATGCCCGTGCTCTGGGTCATGTCATAGGCGTGATACGTCTGGTGAAACCAGACCACGTAGCCACCAGCTGGTACGGCGCAGGCGATGACAGCAGCGGCGATGACGCGCAGCTGGATGCGGCGGATCAGCAGGTAGACGACGAGTATGCCAAGCAGCGGGAGGCCGATCGACCGCGTGATCGCCGCCAGGCCAAACAGCAGCCCGGCGATCACCATTTGGATCATGCTCGGCTTCGGGCGCCACAGCACGATGGCGACGGCAGCCACCACAAGGAACTCGAACGGTGCGTCCGCCATAAGAAGATGCTCGAGCTGAATCTGAAAGGCGTCATAGAGCGCAGGTAGGGCTGCCAGCGTGGCGATCCACGATGGGGTCTTGAAACGGTGCAACAACAGCGCGTAGATCATTACCCCGGTGGCGAGGCCCATCAGATGCTGCGAGATGGTCACGGCGGCGAAGTTGTGGAAAGGTTCGAGCACCCGAAGGTAGAAGGAGTAGCCAGAAGGCCGGGCCTGGTCTGGACGAAAGCTGCCCACCGCGTCCTGGACGTACTGATACGAGTCGTTGAACCACAGCGCCCAGCGGAAGCCGACCATTGTGATGGCTCTGAGCACGAGCGCGGGCACCGCCGCCAGCACGAAAACCCAGTGCCGGTGGAGCCAGCCACCTTTGAGCACGGCCCTGATCGGTCGCGCGGCGAGGGTCCGCGTGGCGGCGAGAGTTGGCTTGGCCTTGGCCGCCCGGGTCCGTTTGGCCGCCCGGGTCCGTTTGGCCGCCCGGGTCCGTTTGGCCGCCCGGGTCCGTTTGGCCGCGCCGGTCGGCTTAGCTGCCGCGGTCTGCTCGGTTTTCGCCCGAAGCAAGACCTTCACGCCCATGCCCTCCCAGCGCAGCGCCCGGCTGCTCAGCCGTCAGACCGTGTCAGCTCGTGAATA
>Ga0137373_10006085_pt1 | contig 12952 bp, 15 predicted proteins | sample SagtaG_5_FD_104912 | JGI IMG/M metagenome (GOLD analysis project Ga0137373, IMG submission 104912) | Vadose zone soil microbial communities from Sagehorn Ranch, Mendocino, California, USA - Sage1_R_80_16 metaG | ecosystem: Environmental > Terrestrial > Soil > Vadose zone | place: USA...
CGTCTTGTGTACCCATGACCGCCGCCCAGCAGCGCGCGCGAGCCCACATCATCTTCAACGGAGTCGCGCTCGACGGCCCCACAGCCACCGGCATCGAGCGCTTCCGCGTGATCCGCTACCTGAGAGGGAGGGGGCCGAAGATCGTCCGGCTCAGTACCGGGCGCAAGCGCTATCCGGGCGGGGGCGGCGTCACGACCTCCGTCAGTATCGACGCCAGGAGGGGCCAGACGTGGCGCATCTATGCGCGCCCGCTGCGGCCTGGAATCTTTCAGACAACGGTATGTGACGGCTCTCGCCGCCTGCGCTGAAGGCTCGGAATGGGTCAGCGCGGCGGGCGCAACCCCGCGAGCGTCACGCGCACGAGCCGGCGGACCGCGGTCTTGGACGGCAGGCCGCTGAGTGTCCGCAGCGCTGCCTTCGCGGCAGGGCGGTCGTGCATGCAGCCGGCCACGATCGGAGGACTGCTAGTTCTCCTCTTCTCCCGGCTTCTGCCGCCCAAGGGTCGAAGATCATAAGCGAGGCGGATTTGCCTTGTTGTCTGTTTATCAAACAGACAACGCGCCGCGGGTACGAGACGGGTACATCAGACTGAGCACACGCGGACACGCGCGGGCACCGGAGACACACCTCGAAGACCCGATTTGCAGGAAAAACGTGGCCGCGCGTGCCCGGCCGTGCCCGCCTGTACCGTCCCTGAACCTCCATGGTAAGGAGGGGTCGACGGTTCGAGTCCGTCAGAGGGCTCTGCAAAAGTCCCGCACATCAGTGCTTTCCGTTTCAGATCGATTTGCAGATCATCGAACGTGGGGCAGGTATGGAGCCCTTTACTGAGCCTTCAGGTCGAAAACGCCCGTGGAGGAGCGCGATCGCCGCAGCTTTTTAGGGAGGTCCTCTGCGCCTTTGCCCCTAGGACGTTCATGTAAGGCGGCGCGACTCAGTTGGTTATGCAGAGCTGCGACGATCGTCTCTGTGACAGTCGTCGCCGACGTCAGCACTGTCGTGGAAACGCTGCAGACTCCCGCCTTGGCCGTATCCGAGGTACTTCAGTGTCCCGAGTTGCTTCCGGCCGCGCCGGGCTTCTATGGCTGGTGGTCGGGGCGAGGTGCGGTCGGCCCGGTCCCGCACATCCCCCACCCACTCGATGCAGACGTATCGCTCCTCTACGTCGGAATCAGTCCCGCCCGCGAGACGTCGGCGCAGACGCTCCGCTCGCGCGTAGTCAGAAACCACCTGAACGGCAACGTCGGCTCATCAACATTCCGACTCGTCCTGGCCGCACTGCTCATCGATGCGCTCGATCTGCACCCATTCATGCGCGGAACGAAGGTCGCATTGAGCGCGGTCGATAACGGGCGCCTCTCGGCGTGGCAGCGCGAACACCTCCTCCTGACCTCGTGCGCGAGAGAACGACCGTGGGAGATCGAAGAACAGGTGATCGCGCAGCTCACGCCGCCGCTCAACTCCACCGGCAACGCTGCGCACGCCTTCTACCCAGCAGTGCGTGCTGCGCGGGCCGAGTTCAGGCGACGAGCGCGTGCCGCCCCCTCGACATCACCAAGCCTTCGCACGGTCTGATGATCAACGAAGACGACGTCGAGACGCTGGCGTCAGCTGCGGGCGTGTTGGCCCCAAGCACGAGCATCTACCTCGAGGAGGACTTCGTCATGAACCTGCTCGAGACGGTGCTCGACTACATGCTGCAGACGGAGGTCGTCGTCAAGGCGCTCGAGCACTTTCGCGAGAACCGCTGGAACGAGGTCCGGAAGCTCGATGATCTCGACCAGCTGATGGCGCGATTCCCCGAGGATCAGACCGGGAACACGGCGCTCGCGCAGCACCTGTGGGGCTACAACTTCTGGACGCGAGCGCAGCAGCTACGCGAGTTAGCGCGTTACTTCCGCAGGATCGGGGTCGTCGACCAAGAGCGGCTCAAGCAGTGGGCGCTTACGAGCACGTTCAAGAACGACTTCGAAGGCCAAGTCAAAGGGCTCGGACCCGCCGTCTACCAATGGCTGGTGATGCGGCAAGGCGTAGACACCGTTAAACCGGACGTTCACGTCAGGCGTTTCGCCGAGGCGGCCGTCGGCCGCAAGCTCAACGATCAGGACGTCATCGAGCTGACCACTAGGGCAGCCGCCCGCATCGGCGTTAAGGCGTTCGAACTCGACTGGCGGATTTGGGGAGGCGTCCCGGGGAGGTGCCCTCCCCTACCCGACCCCACCGACCTGAGACACCCCGAGGACCGAAGGCGAGTTCCGGCGCTGTAAAAGAGCGCTACGCCGGCACTTCAGGGAGCTGCTCCAGCTCCGCCGTCTCGTCCTCGGTGGTCGTCTCCGGCTTGGCCTTCTCCGATGGAGGTGCCTCTCCGGGAAACTTCCAGATCTCGAAGACCCATCCGCTCAGCTCGCGCTGGCGCTCGTCAATCGCTGCCGCGTCCCAGGTGTCGAGGGAGAGCAGCTCCTTCGTCATCAAGATGTTCGAACCCGCATAGCCGTCCTTCTTCTTCGTCGCGAAGTCGGCGTTTTTGATCGAAATGTTCAGACGCTTGCCGAGGAGAGTCAGGTTTCCGAGCCGGTTGATTACCTGCGCATGGTTAGGCCATCTCGGTCCGTCCGGCGTCTGGGGGTAGATGTGCTCGACGTGCACGCGGTCGGTGCCCTCGACCTCGACCTCCTGCGTCCGCCGTTTCGCATACTCCCGCGACGCCGCCGGCAATCGCGACCGCAACCGGCGGGAGCAACCCGGAGTCAACCTCTGTAAGTGAGGGCCTGGGCCGCGTGGACGAACGTGGTCGGGGGGATGTGGGATCGGTCATACTCGGCCCGTGGCCAAGGACGCGCCACCCGACGAGGGCACGGAGAGCAAGCTTGGCCCCTCGCTGGAGCAAGGCGAGAGCTTGGCCGAGATTCGGGCTCGCGTGCCAGCGGCAATCCGTGACGTTGAGTTCCCGAGCGCCGGCCGCGGCTATGAGCGCCGGGCTGTTGACTCCTACGTCAACCAGGTCAATCGCCTGATCGCGGAGCTCGAAGTGGGACGGTCGCCGCAGGCGGCGGTGAAACACGCGCTCGACCGGGTCGGGGAGCAGACAAAGGGTCTCCTCGAGGAGGCGCGGGCGGCAGCCGAGAAGATCACCGCAGGCGCGCGCGAAGAAGCGAAAGACGAGATCGCTCGCGCGAAGGCCGAGGCGGAGCAGATCGTCTCCAGGGCGAATGTCGCAGCGGCGGAGGCTGAGGAGATCGTGGCCAGGGCAAGGGCCGAAGCGGCCGACATCGTCGCCGGCGCCCGGGCCGAGGCGGACGAGATCGCCGCCCGGGCGAAGGCTGAGTCGGAGGACGTCCTGACCCGCACCCGCGAGGAGGCGGCGGAGCGCTTGCGGCGGCTTGAAGAAGAGATCGCAGCTTCTCGGGAACAGGCCGAGGCGCGAATGCAGGAGCTTCACGCGGAGACCGAGGCGGTCTGGAAGGAGCGCCACGAGCTGCTCGAGGAGATGCACGTGATGGGAACGCGGCTCCTGGAGGTCGCGAGCGCTGCGGCTGCCCGTGCCTCGTCCTCCGAGGCGCTGCAGGAACCGGCGCCGGAAGGCGCGGCAGGATCCGAGACGAAGTCGGCCGAGGCCTAGGAAACGACCGCAGTCGGCGGTTTAGAAGACGCGAGAAGTACTGCCCCAACGGGGGCATGGCCTTCGCCGATCAGCGGCGCCACCCCGCGGCTGGATCACGCGAGCCCGCCGCTGCTGACGAAGCCGTGCCGGCGTAACAGCCTGGCGGCCGACGAGGGGGCAGTCATCGTCGCCGCTGTCCCCTTCTCCGCCCCCTCAGAAGTTATTCATTTGCAGGCAAATACTCGCGGAGGGCGGCGATTCGGCTTCCTTTGGGGACAGCAATGGGCTCGTTTGCCTACAACGGGGGGCATCGCTTTCGCCGACTGATGAGCGCCGGCCACCCCACCGATCCGGGTATTAGGCGAGTGCGCCGGTCACCCTCCGCAGATCCCCCTGGCAGAGAGCGCGGCGTAAGGTTGCGCTGTAGCAACGGGTTCGAGACGGAGGTACTGATGGCCGACACGGTGCGAGGCATTGAGTACTACTACGTGACCGTTCCAAACACGCCCGGCGAGGGCCAGCGGCTCCTCTCGGCGCTCAAGGAGAGCGCGGTGAACCTGCTCGCCTTCCTCGGGTTTCCCCTCGGGGGAGGCCAGTCTCAGATCGATCTCGTGCCGGAAGATCCGCAGGCGCTGAGAGAGGCCGCCGAGCGGGCCGGCATTACGCTCAGCGAGCCCAAGCGGGCCTTTCTGATCCAGGGCGACGACCGGGTGGGCGCGGTCGCGGACACCACGGCGAAGCTCGCGGAGGCGAACATCAACCTCACGGCCGCGGCGGCCACCGGCGCGGGCTCGGGGCGCTTCGGGATGATCGTCTGGGTCGCAGCTGCCGATTACGAGAGGGCGGCCGAGGCGCTCAGTGCCTAGCGCCGAGGGCCCTCCACCGCCTGCCGGCCAACCCGTCTGATCAGCGCGCGGGCGTTGCCCGCTCTGCGGTGCGGCCGGCGGTCTCAGCGGGACCCTCCGACGCGACTCGCGAGCAGATGCTCGCTTCAGTGATGGAGCTCCTCTATCTCGATCAGAACTACCTGAGCGGAATCGTGAAGCGGAAGATCGCACCGATGACCTCCCTTCGTCGGTTCCGGCGAACGTGCCACGATTGGGAGGCGGGACCAACGCGGATGCGGAGGTGAGAGCATGGAGGTGCCCGAGGGCTGGGCCGAGATCGAGGGGGCGCTGCAGCGCGAGTTCCTTTTCAAAGACTTCTCGGCGGCGATCAACTTCGTCAACCGGCTGGCCGAGGTCGCCGAGACAGCGGGTCACCACCCCGACATCTCGATCCACTGGAACCGGGTCGTCGTGCGCTGGTGGACGCAAGCGGCGCAGGCGATCACCGACCGTGACGCGGAGCTGGCCGCGCAGACGGACGGGCTCGCTAAAGGCTGACGGGCGCGCCGTTTGCCGAGCGATAGAGGGCGTAGGGTGCGAAACCTCGCTCGGGGAGCGACAACGTCAGCCTTGCAGGGAAACCGAGTTTTGCGGACTCTGTGCGCTGCACGTCGAGATCCCGGCCGCAAGCCTCGAACTCGCGTCCTTCTGCTACGACCTCAGGGGAACGCTGAGCGAGCGCGATGAGCTGCTCGGCGGCATTGCCAAGCGACCCGGAGCATTACGAGGGACGCTCGAGCCACGTCTGCTCCCCGCCGACACCGTCCACAAGCTCCGCTTACAGCTCGTGCTCGGGGACGATCGAGCGGAAGTGTCTCTCGACGATCTCGAGCGTCTCGAGAACTGGCCTTTGTGCTAGGACCTCGGTGTAGTTCTTCGCGCCCTCGCGGTCGTGGCCGCGACCAACATCCTCGGGTGGAAGATGACCGATGGCATACCAACGCCAGCCGCCGAATGCTGCGGCATCGGGGTAGATGGCAGCTGCCAGCTGGTGGTGGCAACGGTCGCGCACGTGGCGAAGGCCGTCGAGATGGCGGTCCTGCGGCTCGACGAGCCGGAACCACGTGTCCCACAGCGAGTGAGCCCAGTTCAGGGCCTCAAAGAGCGGCGCGTACACCTCACGAGCGCTGTCTGCTCCGATCGCCGCTTGCTCCCGAAAGCGCACGACGGCCGCCACGTAACCGCGAACGAGCCAGGAACCGGGTGTAGACCCGAACTCACGCATCTATCGCCCCGCCGATCGTTTGGACGGAACCTCCGGTGGGAGTGTGGCAGGACGAGAAACGCTTGGCAGACAAGCAACCTGCGGATGGGCAGACGAGCCCATCGCTGCCCCAAAAGGGCGCGAATCGGGGCCCCTCAGACCTTTTTCCCTGCAAACTAGCCGCTTTCGCAGGAGGCCGAACTCCATCTGGGCCTGCTTCTCGTGCCCGTGCGCGGCTACGAAGAAGCCGGAAGAGCTCGTCCTCGAGCTCTCTCGCCTCGGCCGCTCACCTGCTGTCGTGGCCGCGCGGAGAGGGCGTCGGGGTCGGACCTAGGCAGGTTTGAGTGTCAACACGACCGGCAGCGTCAGAAGCACCGCGCCCGCGTCGGCGTCCCGGTGGGAGTACACCTTCTCCTCAGACACCTCGACGTGCCATCCCGGCAGGATCTCGTTGCGCTTGAAGCCCTTGCGAACACGGGCCAAAGCTTGATCGAGCTTCGTGCGGTCGGCTCCGAGAAAGGGGACGGAGAGAAACAGTCCGGCTCGGAGTTGCTTCGAATCCGGCGGCCAAGTGATCGGTTCAAGCTCCGCGACCTTCACGATCAGCGCTTCGGTCGTATCGTGAGCCGGTTGCAAGCTGAGATGCCGGTAGATCGCGGCCTCCAGCTCGGCTCTGTCAGGCGAACTCGGCATCTAGCGCACTTGGTTCCGAAAACGATCCTATTACGCGACTTGCGAACAAAGGTTACGGCCGTTGGAGTAGCGTCTGCAGCGCGATCGTTGGCTGGCGGTCGTTGCAGGCAGTACGGCGCCCGTTGCGAGTCGAGAGACAGCCGGCGAAGTGCTCGCGCCGTTGGTGGGTCGCAAACGCTCGAGTTCACGTAGCTCGTCCCAAACCGATCGGAGGTAGCACGATGGCCCGACCGCGGAGAGTGAAGAGGATCCTCAACTGCCTGCCCTCTCAGGACCAGGAACAAGACTGGTCGCTCGCGCACGCGAAGGATGCGGGCGTCATGGCTGCGGCGCCGCCGATCCCAGCCGCGAAAGACCTTCGCGCCTCCTGGTGGAAGATCTCCGACCAAGGCAGCACCGGGTCGTGTGTCGGCTGGGCGAGCGCCGACGCTGTCTTGCGCTGGCACTTCGTCAAAGCGGGCCGGCTTGCGAAGACCGAGCGACTCGCGGTGCGCTTCCAGTGGATGGCAGCAAAGGAGACCGACGCCTTCACCAGCCAGCCGACGACTTCATCGACAGCGACGGCACAAGTCTCAAAGCCGCGCTCGACATCGCCCGCAGGTACGGGGCCGTCAAAGGCAACGTCCTGCCATTCGAGTCCGGCAAGCTCTACAGCGGGGACGTTAAGAGCTTCTACGCACTCGCCGCGCAGCTCAAGATCAACGCCTACTTCAACCTCGGCAGAGACCTACCCGCCTGGAAGGCATGGCTCGCGAGCAAGGGCCCGATCCTCGTACGGCTCGACGTCGACGCCACCTGGGACGACGCCTCCAACACGAAGGGCAACCTCGACCTCTACCGCCCCAAAACCGCCCGCGGAGGCCATGCGGTCGCGCTCGTCGGCTACACGCCCGACCGGTTCATCGTCAGGAACAGCTGGGGCACCACTTGGGGCGACAAGGGCTTCGGATACGCATCCTCGGCCTACGCTCAAGCGGCATTCACCGAAAGCTACGGGGTGGCGCTAGCCAAATGACCCCGGTCGCTCTTCGCCCACCTTCCGCCCCGAGGTGGCCGTGGCCGCGCGAAACCAAATGCCTGCGATGAGCGGTGCCTCGGGCTGAGAGATGGGGGGCGAAGGCGATGCCCCCGTTGGGGCAGTACTTCTCGTGTAGGCAGAAAAGGCAGACGAGCGCATCTTCGCCCCCAAAGGGCTTCGACCCCGCACCCTCTGGTTTTTGGCTTAACCATGCGCTTCGCGGCCGGCAGGAGGGGGCGAAGGGGGCACCATGATCGTCCCCCATCCCAACCTGTCGGCGAAGGTCATGCCCCCGTTGTGGCAGTACTTCTCGCTGCGAGCCAGCGACGGGCGGCCAGACCCGCGCCCGAGCGTTCGCGAAAACATGGCAATCCTGGGGGACCTCGCGCTCGACTTCGACTTCGCGCAGAAACCGCGGCCGCCGATGCTGCTACCGGTGCACCCGCCTTTCCGTGGGCCGGGCGGCGAGCCAGTGCCTTAAAAGCGGGAGCGGTAGAGGGTGCGCTCGGCGCGATCGTCGCACTCCGCGGCCGAGGACACCCTGACGTGACGACCTAAGCTCCACAAAAGATGCGTCGAGAAGCCGCCGGGGGGCGGCGTCGGCCGAGGGCGAGAGCGGGAAGCTGTTGCTCATCGCGACGACACGGCGGCGGCCGTCAGAGCTGCCCCAGGCGGCGGAGACGATGCCGAGCAGGGCGCCGGTGGGGCCGATGGCGGTGCCGCAGGGCGTGCGGAAGGCGGCGAGCCCCAGCCCGCAGCGCGTTCCGCGCGCTGGGCGCATCAGCCCGAGCAGGTGGAAGCAGGCGGCCCTGCAGAAGAACCAAGGAAACGGGAGAGATCGGGAGCGGCGGAGACGATCGCGCCGGCGGCCCAGGCCCATGATGCGCTTACCTTGCTGCGGTCGCGAGCGGTCGCGAGGCTGCCGACGATTCCGTCATGCTCAGTCGGGGCGTAGCCGTGGGCATAGCCGCCCGGGATCCGCCGGCCGGGCACGAAGCTCGTGCCCTTGAGCCCGAGCGGCGCGAGGATCCGGCCGCGAAGCTGGCGCTCGAGACTGGTGCCGGTCGCGCGTTCAACCACGAGGCCGAGGAGGACGTAGTTCGTGCTGGCATAGGCGAAGCGCTTGCCGGGCCTGGCGACCGGGCCTTCGGCGAGGGCGACACGCACGAGCTGCCGCGGCGTCCACCGTCGCCGCGGTTCGGCCACCGTCCGACGCAGGAAAGACGCGTCGCTCGCATAGTTGGCAAGCCCGGATCTATACGCGAGCAGCTCTCGCACGGTGATGCGGCTGCCGCCGGGGACGACGCCGGGCAGCCAGCGCTCGACCGTGTCTCCGAGCCGAAGCAGGTGCTCATTGACGAGTTGGAGCACGATGACGGCGACGAACGTCTTCGTGATGCTGCCTACACGGAAGCGATCGCGAACGTCGAGCGGCACGTGTCCCCGCAGCACGGCGAGACCGCTCGCCGCCTCGCGACGCGAAGAACGGTCATCGACAAGCACGAGGGCACCCGGGCTCCCCGCGGCGACGACTGCGTCTGACGACGGTCGAGTCGGGCCGTTTCGGAAGGCAGCACCGCCGATGATGATTGCCACCAACCCCGCGGACGCCAGGCGCTCAGAGCGACCGCCTTCACGCCGATCCCCTTCACGGTTCCAGCGTACTGCCGTCGCCATCGAGAACACCGCTTCCGGCTCGCATCTCGCAGCCGGCGCGCAGCGACTTGCGGATGTCGGCGCAGGCCTCGGCGACGACCAAGCTGCTGTCGCTCAACCGCGCGCTGGACTGATGCCGCGGCGAACCCTGTGACAAGCCCGAAACAAGAAACTCACCAGATCGTCGCCCATGTGGTGAGGACGCGTTCGTAGGCTGGGGCTCTAACCGCTGAGAGAGGAACTGATGGAAGACAAAGATTTCCGCGCTGGCGAGCAACTCTGGCTGCGCGGCCAGCAAGTGATCTTCGTCGAGTACCACCATTACGCCGCGCACCGCATCGGCGCTGCGGTGGTGCGAAGGCCCAATGAGACGATGAGCCGCGTGGTTCCGCTGTGGAAGCTCGCGCGCGATCGGAGCGAGAGCCTCGCGCGTGCCAACGCGATACCGGCCAGGATCTGGCCGGGCCTTCCCCTAAAGGGTAGGACTTCGAGGCACGCGCCGTCGCCGGGGTACCTGAAGGCGGCCCGCCACATGCTTAGGGTTTCGGGCAGCCGCACGCCAAGAGACGCTGAACCGCCGCACGGCCTGTCTCGGCAGGAGCCGGGAGGCGAGCCGAACGCCCCGGGCGCTTCCCGCGACTCGGCCCGAAACTGAACCGACGCCTCTGGCGCCGAGCTCGCTGGCCGACGGGAGTTGCGACCGCCGCGGGCCAGGCGTAGGCTGGGGTCGTCTCGTGGCATACGCGTCATCTGCGGCCGAGACAGCGGGCGAGCGGGAGTCACCCGCGAGAAGGCGTCAAATTTGAGGAGGCGACATGCGACGCATCGCTCTGTATCTGGTCCTCTTCGCGTTGGTCGCGCTTGCCGGGGGCAGCAGCACGGCTGCGGCCGCGCCGGCCGAGACCTTCCACTTCCAATTCAACGGCTCGTTCGCCCAGGCGCTCTGGGAGACGCAGACGAGTACCTCGTTCACCGACACGTTCGTGTTCGCCCAGCGGGACAGGCGCGGGGCCGCGCTCCTGTTCCTGGATGAGTTCACCGCAAACTTCGACAGCAGCGGCAACTTCACCGGGGCTACGGACGTGTTCGGGGAAGCTGACAGCGGCGTCTCCTTCAGCGCCAGCACCTCGCTCTCGTCGGCCACGGCGAGCGCGGCAGTGCCCGCCACGAGCTGCAGCTACGACGCGGACTTCAACTTGATCGGCTGCACTGACATCGGAACCATCGACGTCTCAGCCGACTGGACCGGCGAAGGCCCAATCGCCCGAGGCACCTTCAACGACAACTTCCACCAGAACGGTTTCCACGAGGTGGACCACTTCACCGGCACCGACCGCCAGGCGACCGCAACCGCGACCGTTGGCGGCACCAGCCTCGGCGCGGGCGATCTACTCTTCGCCGACCTTGGGACGGCCGTGTCCGGCTCCGTCATCATCTGTCACAACTGCTAACCGGGTACGCAAAAATGAACGGGGGCGCTCCCGCCGCCCCCTCAGTCCGGGGCCGAGACGGGTCAGCAAGTCTCGAGCGTGTTTGCCGCAGCCTCGTCCCCGGCGAGCGCTATAAGGCGCAGCGCCAGCGGTGCGGGTAGTCGGCCGAAGCTACGCACGGCCAGCACCTCTCGGATAGCGCTTGGAACTGTTCCTGGCGAAGCTCGACCACGATCCGCACCGGATCACGTGCGAACTCGCGCCGCTGCCGGCCGGGCCGAGCGGTCGGCGCAGGCCATGCCCCGGTTGCGGCAGTACTTCTCGCGATGAGCAAAAAGGCAGACGAGCCCATTGCTGCCCCCAAAGGACACGGACCCCGGACCCCACGTCGTTTCCCCTGCAAATAGGCCGCTTCCTGGGGACCACGACGGGGACATCGATGGCGATCGCGGACCCCTCTGGCTGGCACCCCTTTCGCGGCTAGCGGCGCGGGATTGGTGAGCGAAGGGCGTAGGGTTCGCAAACTCGTCCGCGGCTCCGTGGAGTTGTCGGGCTCGCTAGGTTCGGCGCTCTTGCCGTGGTCGAGGGAGGGCTGATTGCTCTGGTCGTTCGCGTATCTCGCTGTCCGGAACCTGTTCGCGCTGGTGTGGCTGCTGGGACGCCCACGTCGCTCGAAGGAGTTGGAGATTCTCGTCCTCCGTCATGAGCTCGCGATCCTCCGCCGACAGGGCTCGCGGCCGAAGCTGACACGAGCGGATCGCGCGCTGCTCGCGTCGCTGAGCCGCTCGCTCCACCAAACGGCGTGGGCGAGCTTCTCGTTCAAGCCGGAGACGCTGCTTCGCTGGCATCGCCAGCTCATCGCCCGTCGCTGGACATACCCGAACCGGAGGCCCGGGCGACCGCCGCTCGAGCGCTCGCTCCGCGAGCTCATCCTTCGTCTCGCTGGGGAGAACCCGCACTGGGGATACAAACGGATCGTCGGCGAGCTTAAGGGTCTCGGGATCGCGGTTTCGGCGACTTCCGTGCGCAAGGTGCTGCTCGAGGCACGAATCCAACCGGCGCCACAGCGGATGCATTCATCATGGTGAGCCTTCTTACGAGCGCAGGCCGGGAGCATGCTCGCCTGCGACTTCCTCACGGTCGAGACCATCTTCCTGCAGCAGATCTACGTCCTCTTCTTCATCTCGCTGGCGACCCGACGGATCGAGTACGTCGCCTGCACCTCGAACCCGGACGGACGCTGGATCACCCAGCAGGCGCGCAACCTTGCGATGCAGCTCGGCGACGAGCACCCCGTGCGGTTCCTCATCCACGATCGCGACACGAAGTTCAGCCACGCCTTCGACGAGATCTTCCGGACGGAGGGCATCAAGGTGATCCGCACGCCGGTCCAGGCCCCGAACGCGAACGCCTTCGCCGAGCGTTGGGTGCACACAGTTCGCGCCGACTGCCTCGACCGGATCCTCATCCTCGGCCGCTGCCATCTCGAGCACGTGCTCCGCGTCTACCGCCGGCACTACAACGAACACAGGCCACATCGCGCGCTCCGCCTCCTACCACCCGACGGCCGGCCCGGCAGCCGCGACCCAACGCCAGTGAACGAGCCCGTCCGCCTATGCCGTCGCGATCTTCTCAGCGGACTCATCCACGAATACGACGCCGCCTGAGTTTGCGAACCCTACGGGACCTCCCGATTTCCGGCGGGGGCGCCGCCTGGCGCGTTGGACGCCTGTTCAAGAGGGGATGCCGGGCGGGCCCAGGATCCCGATGCCATGCTCGGCCGCTAGCGTGGCCAATCGTGCGAAGTCGGGCGGCTCGGTGGCCGGCGGCGGAATGGTGAGGCTTAGAGCGGGCTCGGAGAGCCACGCCGAGACCAGAAACCTAGGTTTTGGAACGCCTCATGCCGCGTCGCGAAGCTTCGCTGCGTCCGCGAGCTCGCGGAGCATCTTCAGCGACTGGTTCTCGATCTGGCGGATCCGCTCGCGCGTGACGTTGAACGTCCGGCCGACCTCGTCGAGCGTGCGCGGGGGCCGGCCGTTGAGCCCGAAGCGGAGCTCCAGCACCCGGCGCTGCCGGCTCGAGAGCGTGTGCAAGATCTTCTCCAGCGTTTCCTTGCGCATCGTCACCTCCGCCGCCTCGTCTGGCAGCTCCTGGTTCCCGTCGGTGAGGAAGTGGCCGAATTCCGACCCGTCCTCGTCCCCGAGAGGCTTCTCCAGGGATACTGGCGTTTGTGCGAGGTGGCGAATCTGCTCGACCTCGTCGGTGGTCAGCTCGAGGTCCTTGCCGATCTCCGCGGACGTCGGCTCGCGTCCGAGCTCTGCCCGCAGCGTCCGTTCCGAGCGGACGATCTTGTTCAGCTTTTCGACCACGTGCACCGGCATGCGGATCGTGCGTGCCTTGTCGGCCAGTGCACGCGCAACCGCCTGGCGGATCCACCACGTCGCATACGTCGAGAACTTGAAG
>Ga0137373_10006086_pt1 | contig 12950 bp, 17 predicted proteins | sample SagtaG_5_FD_104912 | JGI IMG/M metagenome (GOLD analysis project Ga0137373, IMG submission 104912) | Vadose zone soil microbial communities from Sagehorn Ranch, Mendocino, California, USA - Sage1_R_80_16 metaG | ecosystem: Environmental > Terrestrial > Soil > Vadose zone | place: USA...
CCTGGTAGCAGGATACTGGACGTCCAGCGCGGGACCTTCGTCGGGACCGGCCACGCAGCTGAGCAACTCCCTCAATGGTGACTCCGTCAATGTGTCGGGATCAGCTGGCGCGCTGATCAGTCCGTTCACGACGCTTCTTGGTGGAGGCGTAACTTCTTCCTCCGGTGGTCTCGGCAAAGAAGTGGGCGTGTTCAGTCCGCAGTTTGGAGTCTCATTTACGCATGGATTTAACCTGAGAAGAACGGGGAACGAGTGGTGATGGAACGAATGGCAAATATTGAGGCGATCCTCCTGAGTGCGTTTTTCGGTTTCACGGGGTTTGTGGGCCTCTTCAAGCCAAGAGCTCTTCAGAGGATCGTTTTGAAGTACTACGACAATCATCCTGTCCGGGCTCGGATGAACCCCATGCTGCCATTGATAAGAACGAATGCCTACATTTTGCTCATGCGCGGCGTGGGTGTGTTCGCCCTCCTCGCCTTTATTGCCGTTGCGGTTATGCTCTACTTGAACTTCACGCATGCTGGGATCGATTAGACTAAGACTAGGGCAAGGGGCCGACCCCAAGTTCCGCGAGTTGGAGCGGGCTGCCGTCATCGGTACTCGTCTTCACTCGCCCATAAATGACTGCTCGGTCGGCGACCACGCGAAGAGGACGCCAGTCCGTGTACGGCGTCGAAATCAATCGGTCAGCGTCGATATCGTAGAGTCCCCATCGTTGTCCAACCGGGTCGCGTACGACAAGCCAGCGAACGGGCTCGCCGGGCAGTAGTTCGAGACCCGCTCCCGAGAACTGGCGGTCAGCTAGCTCGAGCCCACCCAGCGCACGGGCGACCGGCCGACCTGCATCCGACAAGTCAAGCAAGCGCAGCTCCAGGGGCATACTCGCGTCGCCCGTGGGCACGTTGTAGACCCATCGAGTCTTGTCGATTCGGTAAATCGTTTGGCCAACATGGGCTTCGAGGACTTCCTCGCTGCCGCCGAACGAGATGAAACGAAGTTCGCCAGACTTGATGAACAATACCCCCGTGTCGAGCGGCGGCAGTCCCCAGCAGTCCGTGGAGCAGGAGACGTTGATCTCTGCTGTGGGTGTCGGGCTCAGCGAAAAAACGATGATCGCACCGGAGATCGGCGGACAAGGACTGGGCGGGAGGGGACACTCGGGCGGTGCCCCCAGCCAAAACAGCACCAAGCGGCTTCCGTTTGGTGTGAACCGCAGATCCATTCGTGTGGGGACAGCGTCGGATCCGTCCATCCATGGGAGCTGGGTGGTCGCTCCGCCGTCGAGCGAACGCACCCATTGAACGATGCCGCCGCTGAGGCCGGCAGAAGCGTAGGCCACGAGCCGCGCCAGCGGATGGTGCGTCATGAGCGTTGGCCAGATGGTATCGATCTCAATCAACGTCTCTCGCTGCTCGGTCAAACTGCGCCAGATCGTCTGCTTGGAATCCTCGAGCAGGGTAACGCCACCCGTGCCGTCCCACCCGGCACTTTGGTAGTAGCCACGGGAAGGGTCGGTTCCATAAGTGGTTCCACGTGCTGGGAGGGGTCGCGCGCGCTCGGAGAGCTCATGCGGACTCACGTCGCCTCCCAGTGCTTCGGCCGCGACGCGTCCATAAGGGTCTCCTGTCCTGTATACGAGCCACTGCCCGTCGGATGTGATCTCAAAGTCAAGCACCCCGTAGGCCATATCCCGAGGTGTGCCGCGCCCCCCCGCATCGCGCAGCAGGAGTTTGCCTCGAGCCACGGGATCGTCGTCGTCCACGTAGGCGAAAAGGTCACTGGCCGGAGCGTAGGCGTACTTGCCCGGCTGTGGGGATAGCGTTAGAAGGTGAGTGCCGGTGATGGCAAATAGGTCAAGCGCCTCACTCCCGTCTGCCCGCCGAATGACCGCCGCCATCTGGCAGCCATCCGAAGAGACGGCAAAGGCCTTGCTTGGCTCGCCGACAGAGGTGAGCTCCGTCGGCGTTGTGCATGCCGGACTGTCGGTGGGGGGGCCGGTTGCAGTTGTGGATCCTCCACAACCAGCGATGCTCGTGACTATTACCATCACGAGCGTCAGGCTCAGTGCCTCTCGAAGGCTGGCCTCCCGGGAACTTGCTCCTTCAATGCACAGACCAGTGCATGCACCGCGCAAACTGGTGCGAACATGCTCATTCGAGTCGTTGGCGTGACCGTCACAACTCGCACTGCTCGAGGACATTGCTTCCTGTCCCTCCTACGCACTCGTCGCGGCCAGGGCCACCGCTGATTTGGTCGTTGCCTTGCCCGCCGTTGATGAGGTCGTCGCCATCGCCCCGAAAATCACGTCGTTACCCGTTCCACTATAGATTGTATCGCGGCCAGCGCCTCCGGAGATGAAGTCGTCTCCGCCAGCGCCTGTGATGACGTCGTTGCCGCCGAGGCCGAGAATGCAGTCGGAGCCCGGCGTACCATGCAATACATCGTGCCCGTTGGTGCCAACGATGATGTTCGTGCCGCTCGGGCAGCACGACACGTCATCTCCAAGGATCGCGGTAACGCGTTGCATCGCGGTCGTGACATTCCCGGCCGGATCGATTGCGGTCCAGGTCACCACGGTCGTGCCGAGCGGAAAGACCGCCGGAGCATCGTTCGTAACGAGTACGCCGCAAGAGTCGGTTGCCTTGGCCTGACCGATATTTGGGTTTTTACACGCAGAAATCGTGATGTCGGGCGGAACAAACGTGAAGGTCGGCGCCAGCGTATCCGTCCCTGCTTCGCACTCCGGAGGCACCTGGACATTAACGATACAATCCGCTGTAAAGGACTGTGCCAACGCTTCCCATGGTCACCAGGTGATTGCCACCGGGCACCGCTGGGAGCTGAAACGTGAGGGTTGCCGCGCCCGTAGCGTCCGTCACTCCGCGGGCGACCTCGATGGTTCCTAGCAGCACGTCTAGCGGTTGGTTCGGCAGCAGGCCGGTTGCTGAAGCGGTCACCTCGCTCAGCGCGGCTGCAGGATCGGGCGTAACCGAGCAAACGGGGAAGACGGGAAAAGCAGTATGGATGATCTCACCGAGCTCGTCTGCCGATTCGTCGAGCACGTCGGTTGCAGACACGATGCCGCCGACCTCGAGAATTGTCTTCGCTTGCACCCGATAGCTGGCACTGCGAGGGCCGCGAACTGAGTTCGGTATGTGAATGACGACCGTGGTCGGACGTCGACGAGTCCTTGGGCCGGCGCCCGCCTGGCGGAAATGGCGGGCGCCGTCTTGCCAGCGTCGGAAGTCGCCGGCATCGCTCGTGCGGCGGTCGGCACCGCGAGCTATCGGCAGCGCTTGTGTCCGGCGCCGATATTCGCGATCATTCGCTGCTCGCCGCACCAAGGACAGCTCGGTATCGACCCAGGCGGCGCGAGCGACGGTGCCGTACCAAACGGTCGCCGAGCACTGGCCGGTGTTTCGTGAGCGGGCTGAACGGGCGGGCTGTTGCGGTTCGTCGAGCGAGAATTCGAGGAGTACCTGCGCTGCGGGCTGGTGTGTCGCTCCACCGATTTCGAGTCGAACTCCACCCCTCCTGGCCACGCTCCTGCACCGACCTTCGTGGTCCTCCACACGCCACATGGAGCCGCACGTCACCCCAGTTGAGCTGCTTCTTCTTCCTACGCGCCCAAAACTTGGTTTTGAACGTCCCTCAGCTACTCTATTCGATGGGAAGACCGAGCTCGTGATCCGCCTCTACAAATCCGCCATTTTCCTAGGCGCGTTTTCTGCTGCTGCATGCGCACCTGCTCCACCTTGGGAAAATGTCTGCCAGGCGGGTACCAACTGCAGACCCGAGCGGGGATCAGAAGTCGTATGCGAGGAGTACCGCGACCTAGTGTGCGCGGGAAATGCTCGATGCGACTTCGATCGAACCCGAGGATGTGAAGTCTGCCGATGCTGCGGTCCAAAGGACACCGACTGCCGGATCCCGCCACATGTGACTGAGCAGTGGAAAACACCAAATCGGCCCTAAAGAGCGCGCTCAATATCAGGGCGTGCCACAGAACACCGCGTCGAAGCGCCCGGCGACTGAAGTACCTGCCTGATCCTGCACCGTAAGCGCGCCAACGGCTGGATGGTTGTCGGTTGCAGACTCTACGGTCAGGGTTCCTCGCAAATACTCGCTCGATTGTGCGAGCTGACCGGTTGTCCCGGCGCTGTAGGTCGTAGCAACCACCCGGGCGCTCATGGTATCAAGTCCCAGTTCGTAGACGCCAGCACCTCGTACGTTCGCAGGCAGGGAAAGTGTGATGAGAACGAGCGCGGGATTGGGCCGGACTACGGTGCCGCACGCGAGTGGCTCGTTGGCGATAACCACGTAGAGACCCCCCTCACGGGATTCGGCCGTTGCGCCTGCGCTCGTGAATGCGCGACCGGCAACGGTCCCGCCGAGTGGTGAATTACTGGCCACGGGCGGCGATCCCTTGGACCCGCAAGAGAGCGGCACCCACGCGGCAATGGCAGCGATGGCGAGTAGATGGCTTGGAAGAGCTTGTCGTTTCATGGTTCCTCCCAGTCAACGACACTCAGCGTCCGCAAGGGGCGCGGTCAGGACAAACTCTTCCACATTCACGATTGTTACTCCTCGAGCGCGAAGCTCTGCTGCCGTAAGCGGGCTCTCAATCCGATCGATCCCATTGCCGCCATCGATCACCTCGCCCTGCTGAGCTTCGCATGCTGCGGCAATCACGAAGACGTCATTCCCATCGGCGCCATACTGCTTGTCTGCGCCCGCACCACCGCGAATCCGATCCGGGCCGGCACCACCGTAGATGACATCGTCACCAGGACCACCCGAAAGAAGCAGATCGTGGCCATTCGTGCCATCCAGGATATCATTCCCAATACCCCCGTAGATGGCCGTGTCCGCTCCATTACCGCCACTACAGCGGTCCGCTCCGGGTCCACCGAAAATCACGTCCGCCTGGTTGCCGCCTGCAATCGTATCGTCACCCGCGAGACCGACAAGGCAGTCGCGGCGGTTAGTTCCCGATAGCAGATCGTTGCCGGGAGTACCGGTTATCACGTGAGTCCCAGCTGGACAGCACGATGCTCCCCGGTCGATGGAGATCGTCTGCGTCGCTGTCGACTTATTGCCGACTGCATCCGTGGCAACATAGGTAATAACTGTCGTGCCTTGAGGGAACACGAAGCCAGGGGTGAGCGGGATGCTCTCCGCGAGGCCGTTGATGTCGGTGATCGTCGCCGTCACCGCCGGCGCGAGATCGCAAGCATCCACAACCGTGGGCTTGCCCGGGTCCACCGCAGCCCCGAGAGGATCGCAACTCTCTTGAAACAAGTCGGGTGGAGGTGTGAGCGCAGGTGCCGTCGTGTCAGTCACCGTGAGGTCGTGCTTCTCGACGTCACCTGCAATCTTGGTGTCGAAAACTTCGAGACTCACACTGCTTTGGCCGAAGGGAAGCACCACCCCGAGTGTTTGGCCTCCACCCAGGCGCGTCGAGCCAAGGTACCAATTGTAACGCCCAATGTTCGAATCGGGATCTGTCGACGTCGAACCATCGAGAATAACCAAAGCCGATTGCGGCGCGTTACACTCGATTGTGCCCAAGGGCGTGAACGAGGCATGAGGCGGGCGGTTTGTATGGATCCCCGCAAGGTTGACACTCAAGCGAAGCGTGGAATCGACAGAAATTGTCAACGGGTCGATCGAGAATGTATTTGCCGCAATGGATAGCTGACCGGACAACGGCATGTCGCTGATGACCATCTTGCTCGCCGCGTCTCCGTCGAGGCGGAAGTTGACCGCCAAGCGCAATGCCCCTGCGGGAATCGTGAACGTTCCATCAGGAAAGATCTGGCCGGCGGGCCGGTTGTTGAGGATAACGAAGATCTGATCAAGCGGTTTGTCGTCGAGCCTGAAATCACTCGAAAAAAGGTCAAACCTAGTGAACTCAAACTGGCACGGGCCGTCTGAACAGGTCTGGAACTGGTAATCAACGAAGCCAAAGACAGATCCTGGAGCGCTTCCGCAGCAGTCGAGGGTCAGCACTTCATCACCGGAAACGAAGACCTGGCCCAGTGCGGGCCCACCGCCTACATCAACAACGGATGATTCATTGCATCGCTCGGTGTCGTTAGGAACCGCAAACCCCGGAACAACGTCGCAGCGGCCGCTTTGCCAAAAGAATGGCGGCTCAGGGAAGAAGCCATATCGTCGAATTGCCTTCTCGCAATTGGACTTGCAGTTGTCAGCAAGAACGCTCGGATCGACGTTGATGTCCGCGCACTTCTGCACACGAAAATCAATCGGCATTCTTCCTATCAGCTGGCCGCTGCTATCGAAGGCTTCTCCGACGCAGTCCCATCGAACGCCGTTCTCGTGCGGAAGTTCGCGAGGTCCGCAGCCCAGAATGCCAGCCACTAGCAGCGGTGAGATCCACGCCCGCTTCGGGTCCACTCGCATCCAAATGAACTGAAAGGATTCACACACGACTCGCCGCATGAACGGCTCCATTCCAAGGACGACACAGAAGAATCGTCCTTTCTTCTTAGAATATCCGTCAGACTATAACACGTCAAACTGACGAGCCGGCGGACGAAGCTCCCCCTATTGTGGACGTCTCTTGCCCAGCGCAAGGTCATGATCATGCCCACGTTGTTTTCGATGAGTCTACACCCGACCACATGACTTTAGGACAGAGGGGCGCAGTACGGTCCAATGACGAAAACAGGTAATCCTGGAAGAGGGTCGCGGTCCGCGCCGCGCGCTAGCGAATCGGGTTGTGGTATGCTCGCCCTTGGTGCCGATGCGATCCGGAGATTGGCAAACTCTCATGCTGGGGCTCCTCGGTACTGGAACAGCTGCGTGCGCAGCGAAGTCAATAACGGCCGATACTTGCGATGGGGCACCAATAGTGACCTTCGCACCGGGTGCAGACGCAGGTGTTCCAACGACGGCACCGGTATTCGATTCGGTGCAAGGGCCATCGTGTCTACATTCACTCCAGGCCGGTGCGTATCATATCGTCTGCCATGATAATGATGATCGAATCGTTGCATTTCGTATGTCTGGTTCCAAGTACCCGCTTCCGAAAACTCTGCGACTCGATGTTCCTACAGCCGCGTTCGATGATGACGTATTCGTGATCGTGGGCGATGAGAAAGGCGATTACGACGTGCAGCTCGCGGCCATTGATGAGGCAGGACACAGCAGTGCCGCAACGACAGCGACCGTTTCGGTAAAGTGAGCCAGTTCGTGACCGCCGTTCCGCCGCATCATCATTGGTCGGGGCCGTTTTCGCTCGTGATGCTCCCAGGGTTGACGCGCCGACGTGCTGACGGCGATAGCGCGCGTCTTCTACGAGATGGTGTCCGGCGACTACCGCCGACGACGATGCGACCGCCGGTGGCGATAGGCGACGTGAAGCGATGAACGCCGCCGCAGTCGCCTGTGCCACCGTTGAAAAGAAGGGGACCAAGCCCAATCTGGCAAAGTTGACGCTCGCCCGCAAGATCGCGCGATCAGTCTCTGAGCTGGCACTTCGGTTTGACGAACTGCCGGTCTGAGGTCGACGCCCCGGCGCACGCGCGGGGTAAAGATTCGCGCTCCTCGTCGTCCATGCCCGTGGAGACGTCGACCCCCGAACGCCGCGCTACGGTATGGGCCACGAAGCCGGCACGCGACAACCGTGAATGTGCCAGGAGGTCGGCCTTTGCCGTCGACCTCGAGGGCCTGTAGCGAAGCACGTGCTGCGCCGGACCGTAACGCCTTTTCAGGTGGTTCTGATCTCGATCTTCTTACCTCGAGCCTCTTTCGTTTTGGGCAGGTGGATCTCGAGAATTCCATTCTTGAACGAGGCGTTGATCTTGTCGGTGTCCACGCCCGAGGGTAATGGAATGCTTCGAGCGAATTTGCCCTCCCAGCGTTCACAACAGTAGTAATCGCCTTCCTTTTCCTCTCGTTGTCCCGCGCGCTCGCCTCTCAGCAAAAGCGTGCTGTCCTGCACCTCGACTTGAACGTCCTTCTGCTCCAAGCCCGGCAAGTCCGCGCGCACCACGACCTCGTCTTTTCGATCGACCACGTCGAGAGCTGGAGCCCCTGCGCGCCCTTCCGTTCCGAACAAGCTCGAGTAATCGCCAGCGAACCGCTCGAACATGTCCTCCATCTGCCGCTCGACGCGCCTCAAGTCGGCAATCGGCGAGCTTGTGCGACTCAATCCTCTCAACGGTTTCCAGACCTCCAGTGCCATGTTGTCTTCCTTGTCCGGCTGTCCGTCTCGCTCGGGCGCGACGACGACATGCCTGTTGGGCAGCTCTTGCGACAGAGTGCCCGTGGTGCCCATGCGGCAGACGGCGCAGAGTCTGGATCTCTGGCGACGGATCGCCGGGCCGGGAGGCGAGCACGGATATGGTGAGGTAATGCGGCGAAATGGATGGGCCGCCTGAGTGAATACGCGAACGTCATCTTGTGCGCCCAATAAGCAGATTCACCCATGTCGACAGGCCGATCGTTCGAGGACCACCCCTCCGATGACGCCACACGCGAGCCACACTTTCGAAGAACACGTCGGGGAACGTTGATGGGTTTGGAAGCGGCGGAGTCGAGCCATCCGTGGAGGTACGCGGGGCTATGCGGCCGGATGCCTCCGACGCGTTATGGCGACACAATCGGTTTGATCCTCCGTCGCAACCGAAGGCGACGGAATACGCTGACCTTCACCTGACGGCGAGGAACTCCGTCGGCGACCAACCCCGTGACGTGAGCATACGCCTCGCGAACCGCACCCTCGGTCGCCTTGTCGTTGGAGTCGTCGAAGAAGATCAGGATCGGCCTGCGTCGTGGACTCGGGTCGCGCGGCGACACGCGCCGCGTTACTTTGATGTAGTTGTTGATCACGGTGAACGCTCCCAGCGAAGCGGGGAACCCTGGCACAGAACAACGGGCTCCCCGCCTCGCGCATTTCTCAAAAGGCGATATCGGCTGGGGATTCGTCGCGAGCGTTCTCTCGAGGTTCACTCGCGCCGTCGGTCCGTGCTTGCTTGTCGAGCTCGTCGAGATGGACGAGCAGCGTCTGAACTTCGTCCGGCGGGAGCTCGTCCCGCATGACGACGCTCGTGTCGTTGTTGATGTACTTAAGGCGCGAACGGATGACGCCCTTGGGGTCGCGCTCTTCTTCGACGACGAGCATGACCGTGCGGCGATCGATCCCGCGCAGCGCGGTCCAGGATTGACCGTCCCAGCCGCACGTCATGAGGACGGAACGAACGAGCTGAATCGATGCCGGCGACGTGAGACTGCCGTACCAGGGAATACGGGCTCCGCGATGCTCGCCATCGGTGATCTCGAAAAGGAGGCCGATTTGTTCTCCGCCCGACGTGGTTCGGCCGAACCTCACGTCACGCACGCCTGTGCATCGTCCGCGATAGCTTCCTGCAGGAATCATGATGATCTGTCCTTTCTTGTTGTTTCACCGTTGTGAGATCCCCCCCATGGCTCTTCGTTCACGCGGCGACTTGGCCGACTGCCTCCTCCGACGCGCAATCGCTGAACCTCGCCACGACACCATTCACGCGAGCGATGAGGCGCCGAGCCGCCTCGCGTGGACCGTGCCGATCGAGCTCGGTCTCGGCGACGAGCAGAGCGGCGTCGCGGAAGTAGTCGCGATAGCGTTGGCGCACCCACGCGCTCGCCGTGCGAGCGTCCCAGCGCTCCACGAACTGCCGTTCGCATGCGAGCACCTCTCCGTCCGCGGTCACGAGACCGATGCGCGCGAGGCGACCTGTACCGCCGAGCAGCGAGAGCACGCCGCCCCGAGCCTGCCCGACTTGGACGCCTCCACGCCGGCGCTCACGCTTGCGGGGTGCGGGCACCCTCGAACGGAACGTCACCTGTTGCACTTCGTCCCACCGCGGGTCGAGTGCCCAGCGCGCCTTGCGTTGCTCCGATGGAACGCGCAGCGAAAACCACGTCTGGGTGCCGTAGGCCCAAAGCTTGTCCTCAGTCGTGAAGTAATCGTCCAGCGTATGGACGCCGAGGGCTTGGAGGACGTCGGTGCGGTACTGAAACTCGACACGTGTCACCCGTTCGCCGCGGTGCCACCCAGCCCCCTTCCAGATGTCCTCTTCAAGGTCACGCTTGTGCTCGCGCCCTTCGAGCGCGAGCTCTTCGGTCTTGTCGTAGACGCGCAGCATCAGGCGCGCGCCGGGGCATACGGTCCAGCCCGTGACACGATCGTTCACCGTGTAGCGTTTGCGTCCGTCGAGCTTCTGTTGCTCCGCATAGGCGCACACGCGTGCACGGCGTTGCGTGACGAGCGCCCTCGACTCGATGTCTTGGAGCGGAAACTTGCTGAAGTCCGCGCAGAGGTCTCCCCGGCGGACCCGCTCGTTACCAGCATGGAAGTTGGGCCCGATCGCGCCGAAACCCTGAGCGATGCGCCGCGCGCACGTCACGATCTCGCCCCGCGAGTGCGTGGCGAGGTAGACAGCGTCGAACGTGATCTCGAGCCTCCAGCCGCCCGGGGCATTCAGATGAACACGGCCGCGACCTTCGAGACTTTCCCAGTAGAACGTGTCGATTCCTCCGGTCCGCTTGAGGGACACGCATAGACCCGAAGGCAAGACGAGCTCGACGGCCGCACCGACATCCCGCGCCACTTCGTACCGCTCTCGCAGAACGGCCAGCGTCGCCTCGTCGAGATCGACCGCGTACGCGACCGTGAGCCCGTCGGTACGGCAGCCAAGAAAATGGGGTGCGGGCGTCCCTTGCCCCGCATTCAAGCACCGATCTCCCGCCAGAGAGACCACCGCATTGATCCCGGGCGGACGAGCGATCGACGAAAACGGGTCCGCACACGAGACTGGGTAATTCTCGCTGGCCGCTCCGTCGAACGGTGCGTCCGGATCAATGAGGGGGGTGTTACTTACACCCCCCGTCGCGAGCATTGCCGAACTCACGGGCCCCTCTCCAAAAGCTGCTGCCGCCAACCGGCAAAGTACGGCTCGACGTTCTCGTTCAGCGCGCGAAGCCGCTCGTGCGCCTCGATGCATGCATTCGAGATCGCACGCGTGACTGGATGCCGATCGCTCGCGGCGAGTAGTGCGTCGCGCGCCGCGGCGATCATCTCCGCGCGAGGCACTGGCAGCGCGAACACGCGCGCCCAGTCTTCGAAAGCCTTCTGGGTGTCCGGATAGGCGCTGAAGGCTTCGCAGAGCGAAAGGCTCAACGCATAGAGTTCTTGCTGAGCAAGCTGGATGTCTTCGACCTTGACGATGACGCTTTTCGACGCGGTCTGTTCTTGGCTCGCAGCCATCACGTCCTCCCTTTTGCTTCCCCCTCAGGTTCGTCCTGCTGGCTGACGCTGTTTGCAGCGGTCACTCAGACGGCGGCGCCCCACCTTCGGTGGGTCCCCCCGCCGGGCGCGGCGGCTTCGCCGCCGTGAGCTCCGCGGGCTCGGCTTCCCCCGAACTCGGCCTCCCCTTCGGCCCGGCCCGGACGAAGAGGGGACCGAGCCCTCCTTCCCGCTCTCGCTTGCGCAGCGCCGCCTCGACGTCCGGCGTCCAGGCGACCAGCGGCCGCCCGCCGCACCACTCGCAATCGAAGTATCGAAGCCGTTCGCCTTTGGCGAGATCGAGCACCGATCGCCGCAGGCACCTGCTGCAAATGACTTTCATGGGCTCACCCCCACGAGTCCTCGGACGAGGTCAGCCTCGCCCGCGGAGCTCCCCGCGGCGCCGCCACGCGCCGAGGGCTCCTGGGGGTGAGCCCGTGCGATCGCCGTTTTGATCGCACAGACGATCGCGGGAAGACTTCGAAGTGGATCGGGCGTGTCGACGCGCGTGACGGCCCAGTGCGCGTCCCAGATGTTGCGGCCCATGGATCGGTTCGTGATCCAAACGACCGGCTTCTCTTTGGCGAGCGCCCACACGATGTCGCCGAAGGTCGCCTTCGGCGTGCCGTTTCCCGTCAGCGCGATGACGATGTCGGCACGCTCGATGTCGATGATGTTGTTGAAGAGGACCACCTCGCGCTCGAACGGCGCGTCCGGATCACACGCTGATTTCTCTAGGCATCGGTGAAGCCATCGGCTGACGAGCTCCGTGTTCGGGCACGCGAGCTTGAGCGCAAGGCCGACGGCATAGGCGTCGCGCGCTGTCGCAAGCGGCGCGGCGATGTAGATGTCGATGCGCCGCTCGTCGCCGGCGCGAGGCAATGGGCCATCGTTCGCGAGCTCGCGCACTGGCGAGAGCTCGCCGATTCGTACTAACGCCATGTTGTTAACTCCACTTCGGTTGAAAAGAGCTCGGTTCCAACAGCGCGCCCGAGCAACGCGCGAGTCACTCCTTTTTCTTCTTCTCCGTCTGGTAATCGACGGCGTACCAGCCGTCGAAAGTCTCTACGAGCTCCTGCGCTGCCTCACGCCGATCGATGGGCGTGAACAGCTTGAACCACTGGTCGCGAGGCGAGCCGAATTCGCGGATGTAGTCTTTGGCGGCGGCCTCGAGTAGCCCGACGAAGGCCTTCGGCGCTTTCCTCGGATCGTAGATCTCTTTGTCTCGCTTCTTCGCGAGCAGATGGAAGATCGCCATCATCTGTCGCCAGAAGCGCTCGGTATTTTCTACCCACAAAACCAGCTCTCTCGCTTCGTGACTCAACACTGCCCCTGCTCCCTGGGTCAAAATGGAATTGACGCCAGCTCCTCGGCCGTCGGCTTGTACCTACGTGGTGATCGCATCGCCTGCGCGAGTGCTCGCTCCTCTCGAAGAAGCTTTGCGATCTCGCGCCGTGACAGTTCTTCCTGTGCTTCGACCAGATCTTGAGGATGGGATTCGACCCACTCGATGAACTCTTCTGTTCGGCTCCGATGGGGCGAGCCCTTGATCGATCGCTTCACGCGCTCGAACAGGGCGACCCACTCTCGAGGGATGTTGCCTATCACTTCATCGTCGGATTCCTGGCGGCGCTCGGCCGCGGTGGTGGTGCCCTTC
>Ga0137373_10006088_pt1 | contig 12949 bp, 12 predicted proteins | sample SagtaG_5_FD_104912 | JGI IMG/M metagenome (GOLD analysis project Ga0137373, IMG submission 104912) | Vadose zone soil microbial communities from Sagehorn Ranch, Mendocino, California, USA - Sage1_R_80_16 metaG | ecosystem: Environmental > Terrestrial > Soil > Vadose zone | place: USA...
TGGGCTGCCACGATTTTTTATAGTGCGGCAGGCGATGCGCCTGCCCTACAATCTACTGGATAACTGGCTTTGCCGGATAATCCAATAAATCTCTCCGTCATCAATGGCCATCGCGCTCTCCGACCTTCTCGATGAAAAACAAGTGATCCTGCGGCTGCGCTCACGGAAACTGCCGAATGCGCTCCGCGAGATTATTCAGGTGCTCACGCAAAGTCGAAAGATCGACGATGCAGAAAGGTTTTTCGAACAGGTTCTCGCACGTGAACGGGAACACCCAAGCGTAGTCGAAAACGGCGTCGCGTTTCCTCATGCGCGTACCAATTTGGTAGATGAAATCATTATCGGTATCGGGCGCAGCCGGGCTGGAATTCCAATCGGCTCGGAGCAACAGCGTGCGCGACTGATTTTTGTGATCGGGGTGCCAGAACGCTTGGTGAATGACTATTTGATTTGCGTCGGCACGCTCGCGCGATTGGTGAAGGATGACGCGATACGATCGGCACTGCTACATGCCGAAACTCCGCGCGAATTTCTGGACGCGCTTACTGCGAATTTGTAGCCGCGTCTCTGTGAGACGCGCGAGGCAATGTTTTCAATAGTCCGATCACGCCTCGCACAGCGAGGCGGCTACAACTTATCGCACACCGGCGGATCGCCGCTTTGCTCGCGTGCGCGCAGATTTTTGGGCGCCACTCTTTACGCCTACTTTTACGCCGCCCACCTCGATCTTGTGTCCCCGCCGTGCCGGAGGCGCCTGCGGCCCAAGCGGTCGCCGCCGGTATTTTGTCCTGCGTCCTGCCATACCTTGAATTCGAAGCTCGCTGTTAAAAAGAGTGTCTTGTAGAGGGCGTGTCCTCACGCGCAGATCCATTATGTTATGCGGCTGAGGACAGCCGCCACTACACCGTGACGCGCTCGCCTTCTATTTCGCCTGCTGGAGCAACAGCCGATTTGCTCTTGCGATATCGCCAGATCGCGAACGCAACGAACAAAAGATCAAGAACAATGAACGTCGCGACATACGTCTCCCCGCCGATGCCGAATCCGTAACTGTGCAGGCCTTTACCCAGAACAAAGTTCACGCCATACCACGCCATTAACACGGCGAGAAAACAAACAACACTCGCAACTGCCAGGCCGAAATGCGTCCACCAACCAGCGAGTCGACCGTGCAACGCCAGAATGTAACAAAGTAGCGCAATTAGCGCCCATGTTTCCTTCGGGTCCCAGCCCCAAAACCTGCCCCAGGAATAATTTGCCCATACGCCGCCAAGAATGGTGCCTGCGGCAAGCAGCAGCACACCAAGCTGGAGCACCCGGTAAAGCCAGAAATGCATCGGCGCGTCCGCGCGCGCCGCGGCGGGATCGCGCGCGTATCGCCAAAGCAAAATGTGTCCAAAACCCATTGCGAGCGCGAACGCCGCGTAGCTCAGTGTGATGGTAAGCACATGAACCGTGAGCCAGAAATTATCGCGTAACACTGGGACGAGAGGATCGATGCTTGACGGCATGGCGATCGGCATTTGATGCACCAGTAATAGTGCGATGAGCGTGACCGATAACGCCGCCAGCAAATACACGCGCGCCCGGTAACGCGCGAAAAAGATCATCCCGAAAAGTGAGACCGCGAATGAAACCCAAATGATCGATTCATACATGTTTGTCACTGGCGGCCGACCGGCAATCATGCAGCGCATAGCGATCCCGGCTGCCTGAAACGCGAGGCCGAGGAGCGCAATTGCGACACCGAGGTTTTGCAGCAACCGTCCCCGCTGGCGCAAGTGTGCGGCGATGAGAATCACGAGCGCAGTTCCATAACACCAGATCGCCCGGTAAAAGCCTTCGAAATGATTGTAAAAATATTCGAGCCGCAGTAGCCGCTCCTGCGGATAAACTGAAGGACTGAGGCCGCGTAGATTTTCGCGTAGCTGGTTGGCGGCGCGGCTGAAGTTAAATCCGTCGCCATTGACGTACGCGGTGGCCACCGTCTGCAATTGAATCTGCACCGGCGAGAACTGCGCCTCGGAATAATATTTAGACCACCCCGATGGCTCGACCCACTGATCCGTTTCATTTGTCGGCGCAGGCAGAATCAGGAGCGCGCTTCCGTCCATCACACGAGCCAAAAGCGTAAGCCGATCACTGACACCCAACGCTTCCTGTTGAACCCGGTCGAGCGGTTTTTCTGCGCGCTTGAGCCCCTGCGCCTCATTGGCGATTCGTTGTAAGTCAGCCGATCCGGCCAATTGCGCGAAGGAAAATCGCCGCTGCGCTTTATCGAGCCCGAGTCGTTCCTTAAGCTGGCCGAATGAGACGAGCACCATCGGCTCGTTTTTCCAGTCATGCGTTTCGAGCAATGCCGACAAGACGAAATCGTTCGGCTGCCATTGTCGGCCGGTTTTATCTGTGTAGCTCGATCGTCCGGTGATCCGGATCAGTGTTTCCTTTGCAAACGTGTCCACCGGTTTGCGTCGGCCGCCGTCCTGGATCGCCACCAAGCCCCATTGCTTGAAATCCAAGCCGCTGCTGTCTGTAGCCGACACATCCGGCAAGGCAGCGTAGTCCACGCCTCTAAACAGCGCGGTCGCTATCGCGATAAAGATCAGAACCCGTGCTCTCAAGCGCCGAAAAGTAGTTCTCGCCGCTGGTCATGTCGAGGCGGCCATTTCGCGTATTTCCCTGACGAATCGCGTTTCAAGTTGTCTGGACGGTCCTCCACTTGTACTGCCCGCGCTCGTAAAAGCGATGCGAAGACGCATCGCACTCCAAAGCACTGCGTGCGAAATCCAGAGGGGATGCTGTGCTGGTTTCGCGAAGCTTTCGGAGTGCGCGCGCGTCCTCGCGCCGCTTTTGCAGCATAACGGTAGCAATGATCCCTTCGTTTCCATTTGCGAAAGTTGAAGCAACGCGGTTACCTTAAGACCCGTGTTCAGCTTGAGGATGCTCGGCAGCGGGAGCGCGGGAAACAGCGCGCTGGTTGCAACCAATCATTGCAAGATTCTCGTCGATGGCGGGCTGAGCGCGCGGCAATTGGCGTTGCGGCTGGAGCAGTGCGGGGTAATCCCGGAGCAGCTCGACGGCGTCCTTCTCACGCACGAACACACTGATCATATCTGCGGACTTGAAGTTCTCTGCCGCAAATTTGATCTGCCGATCTATTGCAATCGGCTCACGGCAGAAGCGCTCCGTTGCAGCGCCCTCTTGGAACAACGTCGAAATTGGCGGATCTTTGAAACCGGTTCCGGGTTTTCAATTTGCGACATCACGGTGCAGACATTCCCGGTGCCGCACGACGCCGTTGATCCGCTGGGGTTCGTCTTTCACGCCGGCTCAGGCAGCCTCGGGTTCATCACCGATCTCGGATACGTGACCAAATTGATCGTTGAACGATTGCGCCAGGTGCAAACGCTCGTGATCGAGACCAATCACGACGAAAAACTTTTGCAGAACGACACGCATCGGCCGTGGCCGGTGAAACAGCGCATCCAATCGCGGCATGGTCATCTGTCGAACACGGCTGCAGCAGGCGTGATCGAAGAATTGTTACCGGGAAAAATCGAGCGCGTGGTGCTCGGCCATCTCAGCCGCGATTGCAACACGCCCGCGCTGGCGTTGGAAACAGTGCGCGCGTCACTGGCAAAGTGCGGCAAGGTCGATCTTGAAATTCATTGCGCCACCCAATTCGAAATCACTCCACGCTTTCGCATCGGCGAAACCGACCCTAGTCCGTTTCAGCCGACATTCGAGAACGCCTTTTTCCAAAACGCCCGGTAGCGGCTGTGTGCCCGCCGTAGTCAGCAAGAGCGGACGACCGCCGCATTCATGTGTGACAGCTCGATGGCCGTCGGAATTTCCGGCGCCATTTTTCGAAACTCGTCGGCGGTCATCTCATGCGTGTTAGATGCGTTTCATCCTTTATACTTCATCCTTCAGCCTTTCACTACGTTGGCCAGTGATTGACTGGAGCGATTGGTTAGGCATGCCGCATCGCGCGACCAACAGCGCTGAGAGCAGGAATGACATTGTTGATGGAGTGAATACACACCGGTACCCAAAAAGCCTCCTTCCAAGACGCACGCCGCCAATAGAAATATGAAGCAGACTGAATGAGAAAAGACGGAAGAACGATAAAGGCGTGCGGCCACCAAGGCCATACGTGTAGCGCGCTGATGAAGAGCGCTGACGTGAGTATCTGAGCCCAGTCCGGTGCGCGAAGTCGCCGCACTAGCTCGAACAGGCCAACAAGCATAAGCGACTCAATGAGCGGACCGAAAATCAGCAGCCCAAACACGTCCGCAGCATCGCCGCGGAGGTAAAATGCCCGAGGAGGACGCGGGAGTCGGGCGAGCCAAGTCCATGTAGCTATGAACGAGCCGACGGCAATGCAGTAGCAGCCCATAACGAGCGCAAAGACGATCTTCGAATGACCACGTGGAAGGAATGACCTTAGCCGGATGGGGACCATCGGTTTCCTTGGCGATCTCTCCGGGATCGTGGGTGCAGGAGGTAGATCCTGCTGGCGCTGCTCCTCAACTTCGGCTTCGTGGCTCAATTCGGCTTCGAAGCACTCACCACACACGCTCCTCGCGCTAACAGGCGTTGCCCACTTACTGTATTTTTTACCGCACGTCTTGCAGATAGCCACGGTCAGGCAGGTCTAACGACCCAAGCTCAGCGACCCGGCAGGACAACGCCGGTGGCGCGGATCGAGGACAAACGAAATGAAAAAGAACATGAAGCGCAAAGCGCCCCGCCGGGTTCGCTGCAGCGGTAATGATATACTTGGCTCAGATGTCCCTCGTAGAGCAACGGAAGCAAAATGAAGTTATAGTAGGTGCTATGGCTGACACTCTTTCCGTTCGATTTTCTAAAGCCACTAAAGCACTTGTCCGTCATTGGAACTCAAGCCCTTGGTTTCCGCAACAAGGCTTCGCTAGTTACGCTCGGCTTATCGGGCGTGTTGGCGTTTATAGTCGTGGGAAACCATGTAAAGGGTTACACATCTTCCGCGTCGGTCGGCTGTTTTATTTTGCCGACGGCATGGAGTTGTCCCAAATGAGAGAGTCACCTTCTCTTTTCAGATATATCGCTCCAATCAAACCGCCACTTCCGCTGTCCGAAAGTTTGACAACGTCCTCGTCTGTCAGCGTATAACGCGCTGCCACTGTCCATTCGGGAGCCAGTTTTGCTATAGACACGTAGGCTTCGTTAGGATTGTCGGCGTACAGTCTCGCGTCTGAGGTCTGCTTCCCGTCCAGAATCAAAGTGACCGATTTTCCAGAGTATTGTTTCAAATCGTCGCGTTTCATTTCGTCAGCCTGATATGCAACCTCGCGCATAGCGAGCTAAATCGCGAGTTAGAAACCGGATTTTACCATCCATATTACTGCGAGCAACAGGCCGCCAACTACTGCACATTTAACCATGACCCCAGTTTTGGCGTGATCGTTTCTTTGGGTTAGCCTCTTTAGCCCATCCTCGTAGGCTACCAAAAATACCATGCAGACTCCGAACGCCGCAAGCCAGACAATTGCAAAATTAAGCGACGTTGTAACAAAGCCCCCAAAAGTCAGATCGTAAGTCATGGCGTGTTGCTGTGATACATGAACCAGATAACCCCGATCACTAATCCCCCGACCACCGAGCATTTCAGTGCCGTTCGAACAAGCCGCTTATCCGTCGCTTTGTTTCTTTCGCCGTCGTAACCTCTCTCCTGCTCATAATACGCTAGTAAAACTGCGCAAAATATCGAACCAGCGATAGACCACACAACAAAGCCTAAGAGTGAGTCAAACGTGAAGTAGTGGTGGGTCACGGCAAACGACACCTAAAAAACGTGGTAGATTTACGACTCTGAATCCGACTTCTCGATTGCAGGACCTAAATAAATCCGAGCCGCGATTCCCTGTGTCGGAACTTGAAACGTATCATCGCTTCCGCGAGAGCGTTCTAAACGGTATATCACGCGCTCTACCGGATAGAGGTAATTATTGCTTACGTCTGGTAGAGAAAAAAAATCTCCCTGTCGGGGCAGAATGTCCATGTCAGCGGTGTGTTGTTGAACGGCACTTGATTCGTGAAAAACGATTAGGGTCTTCATGGAATATCGTGGGTGGTTATATTGTTGCTTAAAACATCTTGAAAGCGAGTCTTGAACGCTCTGCGTTTTTCCAGTCAGTCGCGCATACGGCAAACGCTTCCCGAAGATGCCAAATGCAGCGGTGAGAAAACGTCCGCCGTCGTTGTCTTTCCGCTCGTTGAACCGGAACGCTTGTTCGTCGCAATAGCGGAACAAATGGAATGGCTCAACGTTGACATAGGTTCCCTTTAACGAGCGTTTAAGTAGCGACCAAAAATTCTCCAATCCGTTCGTGTGGACTTGGCCTTTCGCGTAGCACTCCAAGTGGTCAATGATTTGCCGGTCGTAATCGCGCTCCAAATCGTCGTATGACATGAGCGCATCTGTGCAAACGGTCGCGCCCTGCGCTACATGTTCGCGGACATTGCTGCATAGCTCCGGTCTGCGTGTTGTCTCAACGACTTTGAGAACTACGCGAGACACACGCTTGCCGCGTCCCCGTTCCAAAATCCCTTGTATGGGCGTCTTGTTGACACCTGCATCGCCAACGGGTGTCCGGCGGCATTTGTGCATGTAACGCGCCTTTGCGCCGATGTACGTTTCGTCAGCCTCACAGGTGCCTGTCATTTTCTTAAATGAGCCATTCTGCATCGCAAACCGGATGCGCTGAAGCATGAACCAAGCGGTCTTCTGCGTGACTCCGAGCGAACGATGGGCTTCGTAAGAACTGACCCCGTTCTTAGCGTTCACAATCAGCCACATCGCGCAGAGCCATTTGTCCAACGAGATTGGACTAGCTTCGAAAATGGTTCCGACTTTGACGGAGAATTGTTGTTTAGTCGTGCAGTTGTCGCACTCCCAAATCTTGCGGCTTTTCAGGAACCGAACGTCTTTCGATTCGCAGTTTGGGCACTTAACGCCGTTCGGCCAACGCAACGCCACCATGAAATCAAAAGCGTTATCACCAATGGCGAAAAAGGTGATCGCTTCGTGGAGTGTTTGAGGAAGGTTAGAGTCAAGGTTAGGTAGGTTGCTCACACCTCCTTTACGGCTGAGCCAAATATATTATTACCGCTGCAGCGCATGGTTAGGCGGTGCTCGTAAGTGGTGGATTGAGAACAAGCCACCTAAGGGAGACTGCATCGTGCTCTCTCTGGCAGTCATTATTGGCATCTCGATTTCGCTTGGTGCCATAGCAATCAAGTCAATGATGGCAAAAAATCTGGTGGAGCACTCCAATAACCTGAATCAGTCCAAATACCACCGTGACTACGGTAAGCAAAAGAACTCGGTTGGCGGTCTTTTGGCTCTCAAGGGCGATCCGGATGTCGAGAGCGTCGCGGACGTGACTACCCCAAGTCTCGTGTCGCTTCACGTCCTCAAGAGCGTCGCGCAACTCCTCGATGCTCGCCTCTCTGAGCCAGCTATGAATCTCTCTTGGGTCGCCGCCACCAAGGACTTCAAGTGCAGTTTTTCGTGGCATAATATGGAACCGCCTAACTACAATTCGACGAAAGTTTGTCTCGCCTATTTCGGCTTTTTCCCGCGAGGGACTCCGCGTAAGAGGAAACCATGCCTTCTCTTTTTAACGCCGCGCCCAACCTGCACAAGCCCAAATTGCCGAACAGGTTCGTGATTTTGCAGGCGACACGCCTGCCGCCACAGGCACAAATTATTTTTTCTTGTGGCCGACCATTTCGCCGCGCAGTGTGCGGCGATCGACGCGCGTTAGATTTTTTTCCATTGCTGGTGTGAGCAATGAAATGTGAGGGATCTCGCAGAGATATTCGGCGATGAACCAGATTGGTTTCTCGGTAGTCATCCAGTGAAGATGATCGAATCGCGCGAGGTTCACCGGGCGTGAATAGCGTCGCAGAGTGCGTTCGCCGCGTAGATTAAAGTAAATGTTAAAATAACTCATGGCCAGCTCGCGCAGGCTGCGATACACCGGCTCGCGATAACGGCAGCCGGTAAAATTGGATTTCGCCACCGCGCCCCAGTGCCCGCGTACTTTGAAAATCGCGACGACATGGTCGGTGTCCTGTTCCGCTTCCAAATCGAAAATCAGGGGTGGGAATCCCAAAATGCGGAGCGCCGCTGCGCCGAAAATTCCGCCCTCTAGACATGACGCGGTGCGATCGTGCAGGACTTTCTTTGGCGATCGCGCGGTGAAACTCAGGTTGTAAGGCAGCTCGTCGAGAAATTTCTGTACGCCCGCCGGCGTTTTCAACGCGCGCAACTGGCGCAAGTTGGATGGCGTAAAACCGAAGGTGTTAGTGCTTAGCACGAACGAAATCTAATATTTAACGGCCAGGCTCGGGTGAAAGCTGGAGCTTCGAGGCAATGAAAGCGATGCGAAGACGCATCGCACTCCAAAGCACTTCGTGCAAAAACTCCGAACACGCCGTTCTTTCGCGGCAGCTTTTGGAGTGCGGACGCGTTCTCGCATGCCTTTGCTCCATTGGATCTACAACTTTCCTGGGTGTCACTTCCGATCGGGCTCGCGCTTGAAAACTCCTTCGCCGTGGGCGTTAAGATTTTCTACTACCACCTTTGTCGCTCTGCCGTCCGGCCCGATGGTAAAAGTGATGCCGCTTCGGCCAACGGCGTTTTCGCCTTGTGTCTCGTACGTGAAGGTGTCGCGATCATAATGTTTCATGGCGAAGGTCATCTTTTTCGGGCCTTGCACGATCGCCAAGCCGCCGTCCTTTTCGATGATGGAAATGTCGCCAAAGAAATCGTTCGCATATCGCCCGACGTAGGCGCTGTTTTTCAGCGCGGGCGCCAGCGATGCCGGCGGTTTCGAGTAATCAAACCCCAGTACGGTGCCGGTCGTTGCCGGATTTGAATACAGCTGTTTGAAAAGAGTAAACCAGTCTTGCGTAGAGCTGCCATATAGCGCGAGATCCACAAAGATCGTTCCCAGTCCTTCCGCGAACCCGGTTGGATAGCCGTTGGTGAGTACGACAACGCCGAATTGCTCAGCGGGGACGAGATTTACATAAGTCGCCGCGCCCAAGTCAAAGGCGCCGGAATGATTTAAGCGCAACCGCGCCTGCTGATCGTAGCCGACGTTCCACCCCAAACCGTAGAAAGTCGGCAGTTGCGTGAAGGGATTGAAACCGGTCAGCATGTGTGGATGATGCGTCTCGGCCAACGCTTTTTCTTCAACGATTTGTTTGCCTTCAAATTTGCCATTCCCAAGCTGTAACCGCATCCATTTTGCCACATCATTCACCGACGAACTCACTCCGCCCGTCGGCGATTGCGCATCTGGGTCGCGCTTGAACTTTTGCACCCATTTGCCGCCAACCAGTACGTGGCCCAATGCCTTGTTTGAGCGGGTGACAAAATCGGCATAGCGCGAACTGGTTGAAGTCATGCCAAGCGGCTTATACAACTTTTCCTGGCAGAGCGCTTCCCATTCTAGCCCATACGCTTTTGCCGCCGCAACAGCGGCTTCGGTCATCCCAAAATTTGTGTAGGCATAATGCGAACGAAAACTGGTCGCGGGATGTTGGTACCGCAGGCGATGCAAAGTTTCCGCGCGGGTAAATCCGAGATCCTCGAGCAAATCGCCCGCGTGATCCGGCAGGCCGCTCCGGTGCGAATACATGTCGCGGATCGTGATTTCGCGCGTGACCCACGGATCAAACATCGCGAAACTGGAATCGAGGACGTTCAGCCTTGAGTCCCAGGTAATTTTCCCTTCGCCGACCAGGTCGGCAATTACCGTCGAGCCAATCGGTTTGGACACCGACGCGAGCTGAAATACGGTGTCCGCATCAACCGGCGTCTTTGTATTCACATCGCGGACGCCAAATCCTTTCGCATACACGACTTTGTCCTGAAACACGACAGCGACGGCCACGCCGGGCACCGCGTTTTCTTGAATTTTCTTTTGCGCGAGCTTTTCAATTTCTTGAACGGCGTGAGTCACGTGCTCTGAAGTGAGATGAGATTTTTCCGCTGGAGCCGCGGTAGACAACGCTAGAAGGGCAAGTAATCCTGCGCTGGTGAGAAAGGTTCGCGGCATGATTCGCATAGAATTGTTGAATTGATCAGACCTTCCGGGCAAAGCGACGCGAGGACGCGTGCGCACTCCGAAAGCTTACGCGAAACACAAAAGGCGTCTTGCGGACATTTCGCACGAAGTGCTGTGGAGTGCGATGCGTCCTCGCATCGCTTTCATTGTTTTGATGTCGTTACAACCCTATGGGATGCCTGGCGTCAAAACCGCGCGGTGGCCGGTAAATGGGATACCAGCGCGGCGCCCATTTGCCGGTGTAACGATCGTATGGCGTGGTGTCGAGTCGCAGCCCGGCGATGACTGCGAAGGTGTGACCATCGCGTGCGTAGATGGTGATCCATTTGCCAGGGCCGCGGTCGCCGTAGCTGCGAAACTCGGTTGAGCTTATCGGTGAACTTATCAATCCCGCCGCGGCGAGAACGTAGGAGACAGTACCGGAACAATCGTAACCGCGGTCATCAAATGATTTATGACCGCCGCCGTATCGATACGGCTTGGAGCGAAGTTGATTGGCCGCCCAGATCGCTCGTTTCACTGCGAGCGGCGCATGTCTTGGCGCAGCCGCGTGCCCGAAACGAAGACGGGCTGTGCTTCCCGAGACTACTGGTCCGGAATCCGGAAAGAGATCGGCCGACGCCGGTGAAACGATCAATGCCAGGACCGCGATGCCGAGCAGGATTTGACGACTAACCGGATTGATAAACTCCTCCGGGGCGGTCTTGTATAAAGGAAAGCGGCAGTTGGAAAGAAAAAATTTCAGAAAAATTTTGATGGATTCGTCTTGTCCGCAAGACGATGGCAAAGGAACCCGCCGGAGGCGCAAAATATCCGGCGGCAACGCGTGCATGTCCAACGCGTTGCGGACAACGCGTTCCACCGCGGAGAATTTGTGGTAAACTCGCGGCATGATCCGCGCAGTCGCGTTGCCGGTGACATTGCTTGCCGCAGCGATCGTAACAGTCGCTGCCGGTCCATCGACGAGCAACAAATCCGACGAACCCGATGCGTTCGATATCGAACCGCCGATATTAAAACAAAACCTTTCGGATGCGCCGTTGCCGGCGACAGGGACGCCTGACGCAGAGGTTGCGCGATTGGAAAAACAATTGGAACGCGCAAGAAGAAATGCAGACGGCACGGAGCGCCTCTACAAAATTGGCGTGCTCGCAAAGGTGGAAGTGGAGCAACGCTTGTTGAAGGTGGTTCGAAGTGAATCGGACCTCGCCAATGCGCGGGTCACACAGGCCAAAGAAAAAGTTGCCGAGGAGGAATCTCGCGTTGCGTCCGGAGAAAATGCAAAAGATGAGCTCGATGCGGCCAAAGCAACGCTGGCGCAGTTAACCGAAGCCGCGCAGGTCGCACTGGCAAAGCGCGAGCGCGCCGAGCTTGAGACTGCCGAAGCAAACGTACGTCGCCAACAAAAACTTCTTAAATTGGGTAGCGCGGATAAATCCGATGTTGATCGCGCTCAGGAAAAACTCGCCGAGCTTAGGGCGCCGAAGAACTAATCACGCCGCAATGTCACAGCGCCTGAGCGGGTAGGGCGCATCACTCCGTGCGCGCCTCTCTGGCTTCGAAATGAACGGCGTACAGAGGACTGCCCGCCCTACCAGTTGGCATTACACTGGTTTGGAAGGTAGGACGCGTCCCAACCGCGCTAGTAGCCGGCCGCCATTCCGTCCTTGCGCGATTCGCTCGCGCCAACATACACCCGTTGGCCGTCGTGCATTTCCACTTTGATGGCTTGGTAGCCGCCGTAGCCGCCGACATCGAAACGCACGTCGTGACCTTTTTTCTGTAGTTCGCGCACCGTCTCGTACGGGATACCGCTCTCGACTTCGACGTAGCCGCCTGACTCAGTCATTTTTTCGCCGGTTGGTTCATTGTCGCCTTCGTGTTGCCAACGCGCTGCGTCGCCGGCTTCCTGCACGTTCAAACCGAAATCGATCTGGTTCGTGAGCACTTGCACATGACCCTGCGGTTGCATGCCGCCGCCCATGACGCCAAACGCTTCCCACGGCTTGCCATCTTTCATGATGAAACCAGGAATAATGGTGTGAAAAGGACGCTTGCCCGGTGCGTAAACATTCGCGTGCTGCAGGTCCGTGGAGAAGAGTTCGCCGCGATCCTGAAACATGAAGCCGAGGCCGGGCACTACGATCCCGCTGCCCATGCCGCGATAATTGCTTTGTATGAGCGAGACCATGTTGCCTTCGTCGTCAGCTGTGCAGAGATAAATCGTATCGCCATGATCGAGCGCCGGACTGCCTGCCTCGACCTTTTTCGCCGCGTGATCTGGATCGATCAATTTGCGACGCTCCGTTGCGTAGCTTTTCGAAAGAAGGCCGGTGAGTGGAATCTTTGCGAAATCAGGATCGGCGTAAAATTTCGCGCGATCAGCCCAGGCGATTTTCTTCGCTTCGATCATGGCGTGCAGTGTCCCGGGCGAATTGCGTCCCATTGCGCGCAGATCGAATCCTTCGAGGATATTCAATATCTCCAGCGCGGCGATCCCCTGACCGTTTGGCGGCAACTCGAAAATGTCGTAGCCCCGATAATTCGTTGACACCGGTTTAACCCATGTCGATGCGTGCTTTGCAAAGTCGGTTTTGCGCAAAAAACCGCCATTGGCCTGCATGAAACTGTCGATCTTGTCCGCGATTTCTCCTTTGTAAAAAACGTCCCGGCCTTTTTCACCGATGAGCTGCAAAGTTTTGGCGAGGTCTGGATTTTTGAAAATATCCCCCTTTGCTGGTGTGCGGCCCTTGCCGTCGAGCGTGTAGGTTTCCAGAAATGCGCCCGGCAAACCTTTATACAGCCGCGGGCCAAACGCCCAGTAA
>Ga0137373_10006094_pt1 | contig 12939 bp, 10 predicted proteins | sample SagtaG_5_FD_104912 | JGI IMG/M metagenome (GOLD analysis project Ga0137373, IMG submission 104912) | Vadose zone soil microbial communities from Sagehorn Ranch, Mendocino, California, USA - Sage1_R_80_16 metaG | ecosystem: Environmental > Terrestrial > Soil > Vadose zone | place: USA...
CTTTTCGAGCCCCCTGCCGAGCAACCGCGCGTAGGCGGTTGCGCCGAGGGCGGCGACGGTCAGGGCGGCCTTGACCGTGCTTGCGGTCGCGACGCCCTGCTGGCCCGCGAGCCGACCCCTGTTCGCCGCTGTCAGCCCCGCGCCGCCAGCCAGGTGCGCGGCAATGCCGGCCAGGTTCAGCGGGGTCCAGCGCGCCCAGCCGGTGCTGGCGACCCGTAGGCGCTCGGTGGGTTCGTGGACCGCGGCGGCGGTGCCGTTCACCCCGGCTGCGCCCATCAGCGAGCCGCCGAACCAGGCGGCCAAGCCGACGTCGTGCAGCGTGCGGGCGAGAGTGTTGTCCTTCAATGCCATCCTCATCGTCATCGTCGGGTCCTCTCTGTGCTCAATTGTCGCGGCCGTGCTGCCGGCCCTGCTCTGGCGGTGTCCACAGCGCTCTGAGCGGCCTGCTGGACGACGTCCTTGCCGCGCTCCAGTGCTTCCTGCCCGGTCTCCTTGACCCGGTCCTTGACCTGGTCGGCGACCCCGCCGAGTCGCTGGCTCTCGACCCGCGTGGACGGTGCGGCCAGGCCGGCCAGGAAGCCGAGAGCGACAGCACCGACAGCCAGCCCGAGCGGGCTCTCCTGGGCTAGGCCAACCGCCCGCCGGGCCGTCCGCTTGACCTGCCCGCGGCTCGGGGTCGCGTCGCCCACCCGGTCGCGGACCTGCGACGTCGTTCCTACCACTGTCTCCTTGGCGCGCGTCGCGGTGTCACTGACCTTCGCCTTGACGTTGTCCACCGTCCCGCTCACCTTCTCCTTTGCTCGTGTGGGCACGTCGGCCTTGTAGCCGATGGCGTCGACGGTTTGGCCCATCTCGGCCCGGGTCCGCGAAGGTCTCGGCGTCGCCCAGCAGCCGCTCGCCGTCGGCGCCGCGCACCTGCTCCTTGGCTTGATCAGCGGTCGACTCGCCTGAAGTGGCGGTCGAGCCGCGGGTGGAACGGGTCATGGAGTCCCCTCCTGTCTTGCCGTGCGGCGGCAGCCGGACGCGTGATTGCCACCACGCTCGGCCGTCGATGAGTGATGCGAAGCGCGCCAGCGACCAGCCCCGGGTCGTCGACGACGATCGTCGTCGGAGGTCGCTGTGGCGGTACGTGCTGGTTCCTCAGCCAGGGATCGGGGGCGCGTCGTCATGGCGCCGCAGAGGGCGGATGCAGTGAGCTCTTCCCGCAGGCTCCGCGGGGTACAGGGCGGGGATCGCGGCCCTGATGGCTGCCGGGCGGATCATCCCGGCGGGGGCCTGCCTAACCAGGCTCGCCCTCCGCAAACCTCTCTTGACACTTGATCGAAGGTTGCTCTCCATGTGCTGCTGGCTGGTGCTGCGTGGCGACTCTGCGGCGCGTACCCTGCCGATGCCGCGTGCTGCTTGCGCATGCTCCGCTCCGACCAGCTCCCCGCGAAGCTCCGTGACACAACGTCACTGCGTCTAAACTGAAGGACCCGCGTCAGGACCTGGCGCGGCAACAAGGCTGGGCGAATGGCAAGGCCGGGCGGACGGATCGTGCCGGGGACCTCTGGCACCGTCCGCCACCGGCGGCAGAGGAGACGCGCGCCATGAGCCAGGAGCGGTTCGGGTTCACCGAGGTCAGCGCCGCTGTCGAGCGTGAGCGTGCTGGCTGGGAAGCTGCTGACACGCCCGTCTCGGTTCTGTCCCCACAAGAGCGACGGCTGCGGCTGGGGTACGTCCCTGGGCCGACCGATGAGCCGTTGGAAAGCCGCGAGCGGCTGGCCCGGGAACGGCATGCCGCGGCTCGGCCGATGGCCGGCGCCTTCGGGTACCCGGCGGCATTCGACTGGCGGAACGTCGGCGGGAAGAACTACATGACGCCGGTCCGCGACCAGGGTGGCTGCGGGTCCTGCGTCGCCTTCGGCACCGTCGCGACCGTGGAGGGCACTGCCCGAACCCGCCGGAAGAACCCGACGCTGCCCGTCAACCTGTCCGAAGCGCATTTGTTCTACTGCATCGCGGCGTCCGACGGCTACAACTGCGAGAGCGGCTGGTGGCCCGACGCGGCCTTGGACGGGTTCGCGAACGTCGGCGTCGTGGACGAGGCGTGCTTCCCGTACAAGCCGGGCGACCAGGCCTGCAAACTGTGTTCAGGGTGGGAGGCGCGCGTCACCAAGGTCACCGGCTGGCACACCATCGACACGCCGAACGACATCCGCATGTGGCTGGCAACCCATGGGCCTCTGGTCACCTGCTTCACCGTGTACACGGACTTCTATTACTACAATGGGGGCGTCTACCGCCACGTGACCGGTGGCGTGGAAGGCGGTCACTGCGTCTGCGTCGTGGGGTACAACGACACCGGCAGTTACTGGATCTGCAAGAACAGCTGGGGCACCGGGTTCGGAGAGAGCGGCTACTTCCGCATTGCATACGGTGACTGCGGCATCGACTCCACCATGTGGGCGGTCGAGGACGCGGTTACTCCCGTCACTGCGACCGCTGCGCTGTACCGGTACTGGAACCCGACTGTCGGTGACCACTTCTATACCACGAACTGGAGCGAGCTCGGCGCCGGCAATTACGGCTGGAGCCTGGAGGGCGTCCAGTGCTATGCCTACACCCAGCAGCGGCAGGGGACGGTGCCGCTGTACCGGTACTGGAACCCTGGCGTCGGCGACCACTTCTACACCACGAACTGGAACGAGCTGGGTTCCGGCGATTACGGCTGGCAGTTGGACGGCGTCCAGTGCTACGTCAGTCCCTCGCCGGCCTCCAGTACCGTTCCGCTGTACCGGTACTGGAACCCGACTGTCGGTGACCATCTCTACACCACGAACTGGAACGAGCTGGGTTCCGGCAATTACGGCTGGCAGCTGGAGGGCGTCCAGTGTTACGTCCTGGCCACGGCGGCGGCAGCCTCCGGAGCGGTGGAAGCGGCGGCGCTCGGGCCTCCGGCGACGTTCACCACCGCCGGGCAGCACGTGGTCGGTCAGGGTGCGCCATCGACGTTCACCGCCGCCCCGGGCACGTCGTCGCAGCCACCGTCCTCTTTCCAGGTCGCCGGTGGCCAGCCGCAGCCGGAATCAGTCCCCGGGTCGTTCACGCCGACCGGGCGCCCGCCGGTCACCGGGGACCCGACCGGGTAAGGTGCCGCATGGAGATCACTCGGGAATCGGCCGCCGGGCCGCACCGGCTCCGGGTCGGGGAGGTGCTGGTGGTCCGTCTCGACGAGAACCCGACCACCGGTTACCTGTGGCAGCACGCAATATTCCCGCCAGGTGCGCTGGAGCTGGTCGACTCGAAGGTGGAGCGAAAGGGCGAGCTGCCTGGAGCGGGTGGAACGCGCCGGTTCACGTTCTCGGCGACCCATCCTGGAGCCGCGCGCGTGATCCTGAGCAGGCGGCGACCGTGGGAGCCTGAGACGGCCGAGCTCGAAAGACTTGAGCTCACGGTCGACGTCCTGGAGTAGCGCCGGGACGCGGGCATTGGCGACGGGAAATTCGCTGTCCGACGCGTTTGCACCCGCACCTCAGGGGTAGGAACGATCTCGGCCGCAACAGACCAAGCAAAGGAGGTCGCGGTCGCAAGCACCCCAAGCGCCTCGCCCTGGTCCTGACAACCGCCGTCGTGCTCGCGCTGGCCCCGGTGGCCACTGCGTTCGCCGGTCAAGGGAACGGCGTCCCCAACTCTCAGGGCGCCAACTCGTTCGGCAATGCGGTGTCCAGCGGCGCCACGCCGTATCACGCGCCCTCTGCCCTGCCCGCCCGGTTTTTATCGCTCGGCCTTGATCGTCTCAAACGACCTTGCCCCTGATTGTCCTGACGTCTCTTCGTATGTCGCCGAAAAAGACGCTGACGGGCACACTGGCGTCGTCGGGACCAGTGGCCACTCGCAGCACGTGGGCGACGGCGCCTCGCAAGGCCTTCGGGCTGGCTGGCAGTAGCTGAGCAGCTACCGGAGCCAGCGGCGTAGTGCGCGGCGTGCCCTTCTCCGCGCCCTGTGCGGGCCGCCCGCGTGACGACCGCGGTTTGCCGTGCGGGCGGCGAACAGTGCGCGGAGAACGCTCCAGAGAGAGCCGCTGCGACGGTAGGTCATGGCTGATCACCCTTCTCGTCGACCGCCTATGGGGGAGTTTCTCGTGGCCGCTGACAGCGCCGCAAGGTGACGGCACCCCCCGCCGTGCGCCAGCCACCTCCAGCAGCGCAGATCCGACGGGCCGAATGGGCCGGGCGGCGGCAGGCCAGCGCGGATGCTCGGCAGGTTGAACGGCGTGGCCGGGACCAGGTCCGCCGGCAGGGCATCTGGCGCCAGGGTGGGCTCGACGACCTCCTCGGCGAGGATGCGCACCTGCGCCAGCGAGATCAGCGGGACCCTCATCAGCCGCTCGGCAAGCCACGCCAGGGTGTAATGGAAGCTGATCGGCGCTCGCACCACCCACCGGTGGCGGGCGACCACCTGGGCGACCAGGCGCACCGCCTCGTCGAAGCCCAGCTCGGTCGGCCCCACCAGCGCCACCGTCTTGTAGGCCAGCCGCCCATTGAGCAGTGCCGCGCACAGCACCCCGACCACGTCGCCGACCGCCAGTGGCCGCACGCGCCTGGGCCCCACTCCGGCAATCAGCGGGAAGGTGTGCAGCGCGTGGCTGAGGTGGTCGAGCATGTGGTCGCCGTGCCCGTACATCATGCCGGGCTTGAGCACCGTCCATTCCAGCCCGGAGCCGCGCGCCAGCTGCTCGGCCGCCCACTTGGACTCGTGGTAGGCCGACCTGCAGCCCGGCCGGGCGCGCAGGAAGCTCAGCAGTGCAAGCCTGCGCACCCCGGCCCGCTCGGCGGCGCGCACCACGTTGGCGGTCCCCTGGACGTGCACGGCCTGGTAGGTCTGGGTGCCCAGCTCGCGGTTGACGCCCGCGCAGTGCGCCACCGCCGGGCAGCCTTCGAACGCCCGCGCCAGCCCGTCCTCGTCGGAGGTGCTCACCGGCATCAAGGTCACGTTGGGCAGCCTGAGGACCTGCCGGGCCCAGGGCCGCTGGTCCACCCCGCGGGCGATCAGAACGACCTGGTGGCCCTGCCCGGCAAGGCGGGTGGCCAGATGGCCGCCGACGAACCCGGTCCCCCCGGTGATCGCAACCCGCATCCTCACCCCGCCCTCGTCACTGTCGCTCATGTCGGCTCGGCCCCGTGGTCGGCGTCGTCGCGCCGGCCTCGTCGGCGGCGCAGCACCACCTGCGCAGGGCAGACCGCCGAGATGAAGCCGCCCACGGTCAGCGCCAGACGGTCGGGCTCCAAGGCGTACAGGATGCGGTTGCCGTCGCGCCGGTCACGCACCAGCCCCGCCGCCTTGAGCACCGCGAGATGACGCGAAATCGACGGGCCGCTGATCGCAAACCGGCTGGCGATCTCACCGGCAGCCAGTTCGCCGTGGCGCAGGTCGTGCAGGATCTGCCGGCGGGTTGGGTCGGCAAGCGCACGGAAGACGGTCGATTCATCTGCCATGCTAGCTATTTAGCAACAGAGCTAACCAGCGGTCAAGCCCCAGCCCTGCCAGCCCACTAGCGGCCACTCGTCCGCAAACTGGTTGCATGGTACAAGCAATCAGTATATGGTCGTGCCATGCAGACAACCGACCCGACCGACAGCGGCATCGTCGCCGGGATCGAGCAGGCGATGACGCGGCTGGTCCGCATGGCCACGCAGTCCCGGATGAAGGCGTACTTCGCCGCACAGACCGGGCTTGCCCTGGACCGCGCCGCCTACGCGGCGCTCGCGGCGCTGGCCGAGTCCGGGCCGATGCGACTGTCGGACCTGGCCGCCCGCGTCGCCGTGGACGTGTCGACCGCCTCCAGGCAGGTCCAGCAACTGCAACGCGCCGGGCTGCTGGACCGCGTGGTCGACCCCGACGACCGCCGCGCCAGCCGGCTGCGGCTCAGCGGCGAGGGCGAGCGCGTGCTCGCGCTGCTGCGCCAGGCACGCCGAGCCCTCTTCGAGCGGGTGCTGGCCGGCTGGACGGCCGCGGAGCGGCGCACCTTCGCGACGCTGCTCGCACGCTTGGCGGACGACTTGGAGACCTCGATGACCACTGGAGCGCGTGCATGACCACCGCCATCGACCAGACGACCGGGCGGCTCAGCCACCGCCAGATCCTGATCGTGTTCAGCGGGCTGATGCTCGGGATGCTGCTGGCCGCCCTCGACCAGACGATCGTCTCGACCGCCCTGCCCACGATCGTCGGGGACCTCGGCGGGCTCAGTCACCTGTCGTGGGTGGTGACCGCCTACCTGCTGGCCTCGACCGCGACCACGCCGCTGTACGGCAAGGTCAGCGACCTCTACGGCCGCAAAGGGGTCTTCCAGTTCGCGATCGTGGTGTTCCTGGTGGGCTCCGCCCTGTCGGGGCTGTCGCAGAACATGGGCGAGCTGATCATCTTCCGCGGCATCCAGGGTCTGGGCGCGGGCGGCCTCATGGCGATGGCGATGGCGATCATCGGCGACGTGGTCTCACCGCGCGAGCGCGGCCGCTACCAGGGCTACCTGGGTGCCGTGTTCGCCCTCGCCAGCGTGGTCGGGCCGCTCACCGGCGGCTTCTTCGTCGACCACCTGACCTGGCGCTGGGTCTTCTACATCAACCTGCCGATCGGCGCGGTCGCCCTCGTGGTCACCAGCGTGGTGCTGGACCTGCCGTTCCAGCGCGTGCGGCGCGCCATCGACTACCTGGGTGCCGCGCTGCTGGTCGCCGCGGTCACCTCGATCCTGCTGGTCACCGTCTGGGGCGGCGCCACCTACGCGTGGGCCTCGCCGCAGATCATCGGCCTGGCCGTCGCCGGCGTGGGCCTGCTGGGCGCCTTCGTGGCGCAGGAGCGGCGCACCCCGGAGCCGATCCTGCCGCCGCGGCTGTTCCGCAACTCGGTGTTCGTCACCGGCTCGGCCTCGATGTTCATCGTGGGCTGCGCGATGTTCGGCGCGATCGTGTTCCTGCCCCTGTTCCTGCAGATCGTCACCGGGGCCAGCGCGACCAACTCGGGCCTGCTGGTGCTCCCGCTGATGTTGGGGATCATCCTCTCCTCGGTCAGCGCCGGCCGCATCATCACCCGCACCGGCCGCTACAAGGTCTTCCCGGTGGTGGGCATGCCGATCATGACGGTCGGGCTGTTCCTGCTGTCGCGTATGGGCGTGCACACGACCCGGACGACGGCCTCGCTGTACATGGTCGTGGTCGGCGTCGGCGTCGGCATGGTCATGCAGATCCTCGTCCTCGCGGTCCAGAACTCGGTCGACCGGCGTGACCTCGGCACCGCCACCTCCGCGGTGACCTTCTTCCGCTCGATGGGCGGCTCGTTCGGCGTCGCGGCCTTCGGCGCGATCCTGACCAACCGGCTCGACTACTGGCTGCCCAGGCTGCTGCCGGCCGGCGCCCTCGGCCGCGGCGGCATCGACCCGGCGACCCTGCAGGGCAGCCCCGGCGTGATCCGCGCCCTGCCCCCCGCCATCCACCAGGCCGTGGTGGGGGCGGTCGCCAACTCCGTCCACGTCGTGTTCATCGCCGCGGTCCCGCTCACCGCGATCGGCTTCCTGGTGGTCCTGTTCCTCAAGGAGCGGCCCCTGCGCCAGTCCGCCCACCTCGGCAACGATACCGTCGCCGAGGGCGACGGCGTCGCGATCCAGACGGCGACCGCGTCGGACTGACGCGGTTCGGCCGCCGCTCGGCGGGGCTGATCGGAGGGATGCATCGGTGACGGGGGTCGATCGCGACGTCGGGGCCGGCCTTTCGAGCGGTGAGGCGGCGGCGCGGCTGCTGCGCCATGGCGCCAACGCGGTGGAGCAGCAGCGAGGCACGCCGTGGTGGCGGCGCGTCGTCCTGCAGCTGCGTGACCCGCTGGTGCTGGTACTGCTGGCGGCCGGCGTGCTCACGACCGCGACCGGCGACCTGACCGACGCCGCGGTCATCCTGCTGGTTGTGGTGGCCAACACCTCGGTCGGCGTTGCCCAGGAGGTGCGCGCCGATCAGGCGGTGGCCGCGCTGCGGGAGCTGACCGCGCCCGTCGCGCGGGTCGTCCGCGACGGCCAGGAGCGCCAGGTGCGCGCGGCCGACGTGGTGCCGGGCGACCTGGTCGTGCTCGCCGAGGGTGGCGTCGTCCCGGCCGACGCGGAGGTTGTCGAGGCGGCCGCCCTGCTGGTCGACGAGGCGGCGCTCACCGGCGAGTCGGTGCCGGTCGACAAGGCCGCGGTCGGCGCGGGGGAGGGGCCCGGCGGGGTGGTGTCGGCCGGCACGGTCGTCGTCCGCGGCCGCGGCCGGGCGGTCGTCACCGCCACCGGCGCGGACAGCGCGATGGGCCGCATCGCGACGCTGCTCGGCACCGCCGCCGGCCTGACCCCGCTGCAGCGGCGCCTGGTCGGCCTCGGTCGCGTTCTGGCCGCCGTCGCGGTGGCGCTGTGTGCGGTGGTGCTCGCGCTCGGGCTGCTGCGCGGCCAGCCGCTCGAGCTCATGGTGGTGACCGCGATCAGCCTGGTCGTCGCCGCCGTGCCCGAGTCGCTGCCGGCGGTGGTCACGCTCAGCCTCGCGCTCGGCGCTCGCCGGATGGCCACCCGCCACGCGATCATCCGCCGCCTGCCAGCGGTGGAGACGCTCGGTTCGGTCACCGTGATCGCGACCGACAAGACGGGAACGCTCACCGAGGGCCGCATGCTCGCCCAGCGGCTGTGGACACCGGCGGGCGAGGCGACCCTCACCGGTTCCGGTTCCGGCTACGCGCCGCGCGGCGACGTCGTCCGCCAAGGCCGACCGCTCAGCGAGCACGGCGACCACGAGCTGGCCGAGCTGCTGCGCGCCGCGGTGCTGTGCAACGACGCGACCCTGCGTCCACCCGACGAGGACGATGCCCAATGGCGCCCCCTGGGGGACCCGACCGAGGCGGCGTTGCTCGCGGCCGGCGCCAAGCTCGGCCTGGACCGCTCGGTCCTCGAGCGGGTCATGCCACGGGTCGCCGAGCTCCCCTTCGACAGCGGGCGCAAGCGCATGACGACGGCGCACCGGCTCCCGGGCGGCGGGTTCCGGGTCTTGTGTAAGGGAGCCCCGGAGGTGCTGCTGCACCGGCCCCTGCTGCGCGACGACCCCGAGACGATCGCCGGCGCCATCGGACGGGCCGATGACCTGGCCCGGGACGGGTACCGCGTCCTTGCCGTAGCGGCGGCCGACCGTGCGGCCCTGCCGGCCGACGCCGACGAGCTGGAGGTGGGCCTGTCCTTGCTCGGCCTGGTCGCCATCCTCGATCCGCCGCGGGAGGCGGCCGCCGCGACCGTCGCCGCCTGCCAACAGGCGGGCATCACCCCGGTCCTGATCACCGGCGACCACCCGTCGACCGCACGCGCGATCGCCACGCGGCTCGGCATCATCAACCCCGGGGACGAGGTCGTCGTCGGCCAGCAGCTCCGCGATGGCGCCATCCCGGCCGTGACGGACGGCCGGGTCTTCGCCCGGACTACCCCGGAGCAGAAGCTCGACATCGTGCAGGCATGGCGCGGCGACGGGGCGGTCGTCGCGATGACCGGTGACGGCGTCAACGACGGCCCGGCGCTGCGCCGCGCCGACATCGGCGTCGCCATGGGCCGGCGGGGCACCGAGGTCGCGCGAGAGGCCGCCGACCTCGTGCTCGCCGACGACGACCTGGCGACAGTCGTCGCCGCCGTCGAGGAGGGACGCCGCGTCTACGCCAACGTGCGACGGTTCCTGCTCTACGGGCTGTCGGGTGGCGCCGCGGAGATCCTCGTGATGCTCGCCGGTCCGTTCGTGGGCCTGCCGTTGCCGCTGCTGCCGGCGCAGATCCTGTGGGTGAACCTCATGACGCACGGCTTGGCGGGCGTCGCTCTCGGCGCCGAGCCCGCGGAACCGGACGTCATGCGCCACCCGCCGCGGCCCCCCGCCGAGAGCGTCCTCGGCGCCGGCCTGTGGCAGCGCATCGTCCGCATCGGGGTCGTCATCGCCGCGGTCACGCTCGGGGTCGGCGTCTGGGCGCACGCCACCGAGCGTCCGTGGCAGAGCATGGTGTTCCTCGCCCTCGGCGTGACCCAGCTCGGCGTGGCCCTCGGCGTCCGGGCCCGTGCCGGCACCGCGGCCAACCCGTTCCTGCTCGTCGCGGTCGCGGTCGCCTTCGCGCTGCAGGTCGCCGGGCTCTACTGGCCACCCCTGCGCGACTTGCTCGGCACCCACCCGCTCCGGCTCTCCGACCTCGCGATCGTCTGCGCCCCCGCCGTCCTCGGCTACCTTGCGGTCCGGCTCGACCGGCGGCTGGGACGCGCGCACCCACGGTCGGGCGAAGGCACGTTCGCCGGCAGCGCCAATGGCAGCGTCACTCCTCCATGCTGAGGTACTCGGCCGTGGCCCGCCGGTCGATGTTGTCGAGGATGAAGGTCCTGGTGGAGGTGGCGACCGCGCCAGCGATGGCCCCGAGGACGGCCGCGGCGGTCTGGGCGTCGTCCCGGACGCCGCCCAGCGATGCGTAGGCGCCCAGCACCGCGCCGAGCATCACCGTTCTGAGGCTCACCGGTCCACGGACCCCGCCCCCCGCCCGCTCGAGGATGTCGGCGATCGCGAACGCGAGGGAACTGGCGTCCGGTCGCTGCTTGATCTTGGTCGCCTGCCCGGTCACGTCGGATTCCTGGAACGCGAGGCGACCGAGCTCGCCGAGGTCTTCGACGTCCTCTCTGGTGAGACCGACAAGCGTGAGCCGGAGGAGGTGGTAGCGCAGCCGCTGCTGCATCGCGTCCTCGAAGCTCAGGTCGACTGCGGAGCGGAAGTGCCCGCCCGCCTCGCGGGAAAGGTCGTTGGTTTCAGCCATTGGTGCCGCGCCGCCCTTTCGACACTCGGGGGCCGCCATCGGCGCCGGGCAGCGTTCCGGGCCCGACTGCTCAGGCGCCACGGGCGGCTGACGATCCTTTAGGTTGCGCCGTCGGAAGGGAATCTCCCATAGGTCAGCCCTGGCGTCCAGGACAGGTTCGCGACCTCACGACTGGGCGCTCGACGTCGGCTCTAGCAGGGACCAGCTTCGGTCGTCCCCCCAGATCGAGAATGAATCCACATATGGTCGCAGTAACGCAGCGAGCTCTGCGTCGCCCCGGTCGTTGAGTTCGTCCGATGCTATCTTTCGTGCTGCTCCAGCAAGGAGGTCGGCAACTTGGACCCGTGAATCCGAACGTGAGTCGACGAGCCTCAGGCTGGTCAATCGACCTCTCGGTGAATAGCGGAGAAGGGTAGGGTGTGGCTTGCTGAATACCTCCTTGAGCTGTGCGATGCGCTCTTCTGTCAACGCGGTATGCTCATCGTGAACGATTGAAACGGGCTTTCTGCCTTCACCCCAGTAGACGACGGCCTGGACGATGGCCGGGATCAGGGGGTCCAGCGCCGGAATCATCTTCGGGTCGTCGAGAAGCTGCGCCCGAAAAGAGTCTGCGTGAGGCCTGGCCTGCCAAATCAGTCCCATGATTTCGTCAACCCGGCCCCGTGTGCCGGTGAGGCGCAGGACGTCGACCATACGAAAGAACGAGTCGACGGACGTCCTCACGCCCCGACGGTTCTTGGCACGCATCAGGTTATTGAACGACTTTAGAAAGGCCTCCCACTGTTCGCGTCCGAACGTACGTTGACCCTCGCGATACAGGGTGACAGCCATGGCCTTGGCTTGCTGGTCCTGATAGAGACCTGTACTTGCCGCGTACGTGACCTCCCCAACGAGCAGGTCGATAACCTTGCCGACGACAAAGAATGCCTTGTCGGTCAGGTGCACGTGAGCGTTCCCGTGGATCGGCCCCAACGGCCCGAGCAGCCACTTGAGGACTGACCGATGTTTCTCGCGGAGCAGGTGATTCGCCTTATATTCTAGCGCCGGAGAACGTATTCTATTCCGTATTTCCTGGATGCAATTTGTCGCCGATTCGGTGTTCAAATGGACGCTGGCATGTGCGAACACGTCGGTAGTTGCGCCAATGAGATTCTCGCCCTCGTAACCGGACTCGTCGCAGGCAATCTCAAGGAGCTGAACTGTAAGTCACCTCGATGTCCTCACTCGACAGGGGGGCACCCGGCCGAGCATCGCAAGCCGTGCCCGCTGACCAGCGAACGTGGGGAGTGGAGGTGAGGGGATTCGAACCGCTGACTTCCTCCGTGCGAGATGTGCTCCCGAAGTACACTCATGTAATTCGAGGGTGTGAAGGGAGGGAAGGATCGTAGGAGACGTGCAGGTCACAGCCGATACGGTTGCCTCGCCGGACGCATGATCCATCACGATCCCTCCGCCGCTCTACGGGACTTTCCAACGGGCGACTGCTGCCCTTCTGCTGCCGCAGTCGTGCCAGTCCTGGGACAGGTCGCGGACGCTGACCAGCGTTCCCGTCCCTCTGCGACCAAGGGCCGCATCAGCCGCCGGTGTAGCGCGTGCTCCGAATGCGTAGCCCACGGCTGCCAACCTTGGGGGATGGCGCTTCCGCGGGCGGAGCGGTCTGCCCGCCCCCACCATAGTTACCGCGACGAACGCTAAAGCATCATCGGCTCCACACAGGCCCCCGCGTCCGCGTCGGGGCCTGTGTGCTGTCCGGTCCAGTCTGTTTGGCGGCCAGTTGGTCCCGTGACTGCGAGGTATGCTCTTGGTGCTGTGCTCGCGCTGTTATCGCCTGGTGATGGCAACGACCAAGGCGACCAGCAGGGCGAGCATCGCTACTGCGGTCTCCACCGTAACCTCCTTCCTCAGCGCAACCGGCGGGCCACCAGGCGAGTGACGATGTTTGCTGAACGATCGTCCGGGCCGCCTGACAGAGCCCGACCGTGTGTTCGGCTCGTGCGTCTTGATGCTAGCTTGAGTTTCCGATGATCATGGGTTTCTGATGTCGGGTGGCGGGCGTGGCTGACGCGTTTTGCCTGGTGACACGCCGGGTCTGGCGTTGACTGAGCGCTGACAAGCGTGTATGACCTA
>Ga0137373_10006108_pt1 | contig 12924 bp, 5 predicted proteins | sample SagtaG_5_FD_104912 | JGI IMG/M metagenome (GOLD analysis project Ga0137373, IMG submission 104912) | Vadose zone soil microbial communities from Sagehorn Ranch, Mendocino, California, USA - Sage1_R_80_16 metaG | ecosystem: Environmental > Terrestrial > Soil > Vadose zone | place: USA: California...
CGTCACGGAGATTGATCGCAAGCCGTCATCGTGTCCGTACCTGTATGCCTGGAACGGCGAACGGTTTGAGTTCATCACCGATTTCATGGGCGGAGGCGAGATGGGATATCTCGAGCGAACGGGTCACTACAACAAACCTGATCCGAATGAGTATGTGCGCATTCGCGGCGATCAACTGAAGCAGAAATACGGTCGGTACGAACTGCGAGTGACAAACGAACTCGAAGAAGCGCTATTCGTCGATCGTCTGCAGTTGCTCGTGGTCGCGCACCCTTCGGGCACTGAGGTTTATCCGAACGAAGGCATGAGCGAGCCGCCCAAAAATTTCAAACTATTCGTGACGAAAAACGCGCGGCCGCCGCTGAGTGCAGTTGACGATCATGGGGATCACGTACTTGATTTGATTTCGCATCTGGATCGACGCTGGCCCAGTGATTTCAAAACGGATCGCATTCGCGGTTACGCGGGCAAGCATGCCCTCACTTTGAAACTAGCCGAACCGGCAACCACAAGGCGCCAAGAGCGCACGGTTTTGCTGTTAACCGGTTGGACAGACTACGCGTGGTCCAGCGACAACGTTGCCGCTGTGCAATCGGGAAAAGTGATGCAGCCGCCGAGTCTTCAAGTGAAGGACAGACACGGAAACTGGCGGACGGTGATCGAAGACATCGGCATTCCCGTGGGCCGTCCGCAAACAGTCACGGTAGATTTGACCGGCAAGTTCCTGGGCCCCAGCCGCGATGTGCGCATCGTGACCAACATGCGCATCTATTGGGACCAGATTCTAGTTGATATTTCTGATACCGATCCGGCCGTGCAAATCACCGGGCTTGATCCAATTCGTGCTGAATTGCATTGGCGCGGTTTCTCAGCCGAGACAACGCCCGATGGGCGCGAGCCGCACGGCTACGATTATCGAAAGGTTGCGTTCACGTCACCGTGGAAGGTTATGACTGGCCGCTACACGCGCGAGGGTGACATGCGAGAGTTGTTGCTCAACAGCGACGACATGTTCGTTATTTCACAGCCAGGCGACGAAATCAGTCTCTCGTTCGACACGGCTTCGTTGTTGCCATTGCCGGAAGGCTGGACGCGCACATTTCTGTTGTACGCCGACGGCTTCAGTAAAGAGATGGATATCAACTCGGCCAGCCCTGATCAGCTTGCGCCCTTGCCTTTTCATGGCATGAGCCGTTATCCGTACCGCTGGCCTGAACACTATCCGCTCGATAAGAAACATCGTGAATATATCGAGAAGTACAACACGCGGATTGTCGGAGCACAGGTACCGAGCATCGAAGTAGAAGTCATTCAGCGATAATCATGGAAGACACTCGCGACTCGATCGCTTGCTGCCAGACCGGCATGATCACACGACAAAGAGAGAAAAGGCGCGCCTTTGCGAAATCTACATTGTTAGCCGCCTTGGTGCTGCTGCTGACACTCACAGAAGCAGCCGCTCAGACAAAAGAGATCGCCATCACAATCGATGACGTGCCGCTCAATGGAAAACAGTTTGAACTTTTGAGATTACAGGCGATGACTGACAAGCTCCTTGCCGGGATCAAACGTCAACAAGTGCCAGTCGTCGGTTTCGTCAACGAATCGTTACTCTACGTCCCCGGCGAGACTGATGGGCGCATTGCTGTGTTGGGAGTGTGGGCCAACGCCGGGGTCGAGCTGGGCAATCATACTTTCGCGCATGTCGGTTTCAAGGACACGCCTATCGCTCAATATGAAGATGACTTTGTGCGCGGCGACACCATCACGAGAGCCATCATGAAGGAGAAAGGGCTCAAGCCGCGCTACTTTCGTCATCCTTTCTTGCAGATGGGACCAACGCTTGAGCTGGAACAATCGTTCGAGAATTTCATTGCCGAACGCGGTTACAGAACGGCGCCAATCACGATCGATATTCTGGATTGGATGTTTCGGGTCGCTTATGCGAATGCCATCACACAGCACGAGGCGGAACCAGCAAAAAAAGTCGCCCGCGAGTATTTGAAATGTGCCGATCTGAAATTCGATTTCTGCGAGCGAGTCACAAGTGAATTATTCGGACGGTCCATCAAACAGATCCTGCTGCTCCACACAAATGAACTTAATGCTGATAACTTCGATGAATTGATCGCGGTCTTGAAGGCGAGAGGTTATAGGTTCATTAGTCTCGAAGAGGCATTAACAGATCCCGTTTACAAATTTCCTGACAAATATCTGCCAAGCTCTGATTGGTTGAGTCATTGGGCGTTCAGTCAGGGGAAGAGGTTCGCCGGGTCAAAGGCGCCGGACTTTATTCAGAAGATCTGGGACGAGAGTCAGAGCCCGACGCCGCCAGTTGAACTGACTGCCGAGCAGGACCACAGTCTGATGATGGAGCAGTTGCACATCAATGCGTTACGCCCCGGCGCTAATCCCAACAATCCGAACGCGCCCAATGGGGTGAATTACGACGAGGCGAAAGCCAATCGTTATTCAAATCTCCCCGACCCGCTGTTGTTAAGGAACGGTAAGCGAGTCACGACGGCAAAGGATTGGTGGAATCAGCGGCGGCCGGAAATCGTAGAAGACTTCGATCGCGAAGTTTATGGTCGAATTCCGAAAAACACACCAAGAGTGAATTGGGAAGTCACCAGCATGACAAACGAGAAGAATGGCGATGTGCCCGTCGTCGTCAAGAAGCTGGTGGGCCATGTCGATAATTCTTCCTATCCGGCGATCGCTGTCGATATTCAGTTGACGCTGACAACACCCGCTAACGCGAGTGGTCCAGTTCCCGTGATTATGGAATTCGGTTTTGTATTTCCTCCGGGCTTTCGTCCTCCGGCGCCGCCGCCCGGCACGCCGCCGCAGACTGGGCCAACATGGCAGCAGCAACTGTTGGCAAAGGGATGGGGCTACGCGATTCTGATTCCGACCAGCTATCAAGCTGACGGCGGCGCCGGGCTGACGAAAGGAATCATCGGTCTTTGTAACAAGGGCCAGCCGCGGAAGCCGGATGATTGGGGTGCCCTGCGCGCGTGGGCGTGGGGCGCAAGCCGCGCGCTCGATTATTTTGAGACTGACAAATCAGTTGATGCCAAGCGCGTCGGTATCGAAGGCCTATCGCGTTACGGCAAGGCGGCACTGGTCACAATGGCCTACGATCAGCGGTTCGCAATCGGATTCATCGGTTCGTCGGGCGCAGGCGGCGCGAAGCTCCACCGGCGCAATTTCGGTGAGCTGGTTGAGAACCTCGCGGGAACCGGCGAATACCACTGGATGGCCGGCAACTTTCTAAAATACGCGGGGCCGCTGACGCCGAACGATCTGCCCGTAGACTCTCATGAGTTGATCGCGCTGTGCGCGCCGCGACCTGTGTTCATCAGCGTCGGCTCACCGAACGTTGAAGGAGAGTGGGTAGATGCGAAGGGCATGTTCATGGCGGCAGTTGCCGCGGGGCCGGTTTATCGTTTGCTTGGCAAGAAGGATCTGGGCCGGAAAGAGTTACCTGCGATCGAAACGCCGCTTATCGATGGTGACATCGCATTTCGGCAGCACAGCGGTGGACACACGACGGCTCCGAACTGGCCCACATTTATCGAGTTTGCGAGTCGGTATTTCGATAACACGCGCAACAGAAGTCGTTCATAAAAACCAACGGTGAATCTGTTAACGAATAGAACTTATCGAGGACTGTTAATGTCCTCGATGGTTGCGATCATCTGCTTCGCCACAACCGCGAACGCTGACGACGGATATCGCCTATGGCTGCGTTACGATCCTCTGCCGAAGAGTGCAATCGCGTCGTATCAATCTGTTTGCGATTCCGTCGTCGTGCGAGGCAGTTCGCCCACCCTGAACATCATTCGCGCGGAGCTCGCAAACGGCTGCGCGGGATTGCTCGGGAAAGCGGTTACGGTCACCGACACCCTCGCAACCAAAGGGATTGTGCTGGTCGGAACGCCGCAAAGTTCTACGGAGATTGCCGGGCTGAAATGGAATCGACAATTCGACGAGTTAGGATCCGAAGGTTTCATTATCCGTACGGTTCGCATCAACAATCACCCCCTTACCGTGATCGCTTCGCAAGGCGAAGTCGGCCTGCTTTACGGCGCCTTTCGTTTTTTGCGTCTGCTGCAGACGCTGCAGCCCATCGACCAATTGAATCTCTTAGATAAGCCACGGCTGCAACTGCGGGTGCTGGACCACTGGGACAACCTCGATGGCAGTATCGAACGTGGGTATGCAGGCAGGTCGCTGTGGAATTGGCAGGCACTCCCTGACAAAATCGATCCGCGGCTAGTCGATTACGCGCGCGCGAATGCGTCAATCGGAATCAATGGCGTAACCCTCAACAACGTAAATGCTGATGCGCGGATCCTCACAACTGAATACCTGCGCAAGGTCGCGGCAATTGCGAACGTATTTCGGCCTTACGGAATTCGCGTCTATCTTTCGGCGCGCTTCTCTGCTCCGATTGAAGTCGGAGGTTTGAAAACCGCCGACCCATTGGATCCGCAAGTAGCGGCATGGTGGCAGAAGAAGGCAGACGAAATCTACGAACTCATTCCTGATTTTGGCGGCTTTCTTGTCAAGGCCAACAGCGAAGGGCAGCCCGGACCACGCACGTATAACCGAACACACGCTGACGGCGCGAACATCTTGGCCGCAGCGCTGGCCCCGCATCAAAGCGTGGTAATCTGGCGCGCGTTTGTTTACGACGCGAAGCCGGGTTATGACCGCGCAGGTGCTGCCTACGCCGAGCTTCAGCCGTTTGATGGAAAGTTCGCGGCAAACGTGCTACTGCAGGTGAAAAATGGCCCAATTGATTTTCAACCGCGCGAGCCGTTTCATCCTTTGTTCGGCGCGGTGCCGACGACGCAATTGATGCCTGAGTTTCAGATCACGCAGGAATACCTTGGCTTTTCAAATCATCTTGCATTCCTGGCGCCGATGTGGCGCGAGTTTTTTGCTTCGGACACCTACGCGCATGGCCGTGGCTCGACAGTGGCTCGAATCGTTGACGGCACTCTGTACCATCAGAAGATCACCGGCATTGCTGGGGTCGCTAACACCGGTTCGGATCGCAACTGGACCGGCCATTACTTCGCGCAAGCGAACTGGTACGCGTTTGGGCGATTGGCGTGGAATCTCGATCTGACATCCCGCCAAATCGCCATCGAATGGATTGCGATGACGCTCACGCACGATCCAGGCGCAACTGAAACGATCAGCCGCATCATGCTGGAATCACGCGAGGCTGTGGTCGACTACATGACACCTTTGGGCTTGCATCATCTGTTTTGGGGAGGACATCATTACGGCCCGGCGCCGTGGTGGAACACTGAGCCGCGCGAAGATTGGAACCCGGTTTATTTTCATCGCGCGGACGCGAATGGGATCGGTTTCGATCGCACCGCAACGGGAAGCAATACCGTCACGCAATACCATCATCCGGTCAGCGATCGGTTTGCAAACCTCAATACCTGTCCGGAAAAGTTTCTTCTCTGGTTTCACCACGTGCGCTGGGACTATCGAATGCGGTCTGGCCGGACGCTTTGGGACGAGTTAGCGCTGCATTATCAGCGCGGAGTAGATTGGGTGCGCCACACGCGACGTGAATGGGATGCTTTGAAAGGCATCATCGATCCCGAACGTCACGAAGCAGTGGCGAAGAAGCTGGCGATTCAGGAGCGCGACGCGATCGTCTGGCGCGATGCATGTCTGCTTTACTTCCAAACGTTTTCGAAACGGCCATTGCCGAGCGGCGTCGAGAAACCGGCGAAAACTTTGGAAGAGTACAAGGCGAAGAGTCTCTTGAATTGATTCATTGATCCAATGGATCAATCATTCAATGAAAATCGTCGACATTACACCAACAACCGTTACGGTTCCGCTTGAGGCGCCGCTGCGTCACGCAAATGGCTGTCATTGGGGACGGTTTGTGCGGACGATTGTCGAAATTGAAACGGATGACGGACTGATCGGGCTGGGCGAAATGGGTGGTGGCGGTGAATCCGCTGAAGCTGTGTTCCGTGCCATGAAGTCTTATCTCGTCGGGCGCGATCCCGCGCGTCTGGAAGAGCTGCGGTTTTTGATCGCGAATCCGACTGCTTCGCTCTACAACAATCGCACGCAGATACTCGCGGCCCTTGAATTCGCCTGTCTGGACATCCTCGGACAGAAGTGGGGTGTGCCGGTTTCAGAAATTCTGGGCGGCCGTTTACGGGATCGCGTGCCGTTCTCTTCATATCTCTTCTTTCGCTATGCGCATCCGAAGGATGGAACCGGCGAAGTTCGAACTATCGATCAATTGGTCACGCACGCGCGAGAGCTGAAACAGCGTTACGGCTTCACGTCGCACAAGCTCAAGGGCGGGGTCTTTCCACCGGAATATGAGCTTGAATGTTATCGCATGCTGGCAGCGGAACTCGATGGCGACCACTTCCGCTTTGATCCTAACGCGGTCTGGTCGACGGAAACTTCGATCTGGTTCGCCCAACAGATCGAAAACGTGCGGAACGATTATCTTGAAGATCCGGTCTTTGGCATGAATGGAATGCGCCGAGTGCGTGAGAAGGCCCGCATGCCGCTGGCGACAAACACCGTTGTGATTAATCTCGAACAGCTTGCCGCAAATGCGTTAAATACGGCGGTAGATGTGATCCTGCTGGATACAACTTTCTGGGGTGGCATTCGGCCGTGTGTGAAAGCAGCCGGCGTGTGCGAGACGTTCCAACTCGGCGTGGGTGTTCATTCGTCCGGCGAGTTGGGAATTCAGCTCGCGACGATGCTGCATCTTGGCGCGGTTATTCCGAACCTGTCATTCGCCGCCGATGCACACTACCATCAGCTGAAAGACGACATCATTCAGGGCGGCAAGTTCACATACGAGAATGGAGCCATTGCCGTACCAACGACACCCGGTCTGGGCGTGAAGTTGGATCGAGGCAAACTCGCCGAATATTCCGAGCTATTTCAACGTCTCGGTCCATATCCATACGACCAAGATCCACTCAGGCCCGGATGGACGCCTACGATTCCGAATGAGCGCTGGGCTGATCAAAATGATGCGCGCCAACCGCATATTCCGGCATGATGAGCAGAAGACCGTGAATTCGACACTTCCCAACTGGCGTAAGCCGCGGGAGCGATTCTCAGCGTTCAGCAAATTTCGATTTGGGAGGCTGCCTTTAAGAATGAAAGTTGTCCCACCATCCACGAAGACGAACGAAAGCAGGAAATTCTTTTCGCTGATTTCGTCTTTCATGTCGTCGGCGATGCGTCCGGTGATGTTGCGAGCCGGATTGGCCGCGACTCTGTGCGCGATTCTATTCGGGTTAAGCGGCTCGGCACCGCGAAACATCACTCACTCGCAGAAGACAACGCCCGATTACAAAAACCCGCGGCTGCCGGTCGATCAACGCGTGGCTGATCTGGTTTCGCGCATGACCTTGGAAGAAAAGGTCGCGCAGTTGACGTGTCTCTGGATCAGTCGTCCGCAGGTGAAACCGTTCACAGACTTCTCGACTGATCGCGGTGATTTCTCGCCCGAGAAAGCTGCGCAGGTGATGAAGTACGGCATCGGCCAAATCGCGCGGCAGCGTGAACAGAAAGGCCCGCGCGACGGTCCTGTATTTGCCAATGCCCTGCAGAAATGGTTGATCGACAACACGCGGCTTGGCATTCCGGTGATTCTGCACGATGAAATCCTCCACGGTCACATGGCGCTGGGCAGTACGAGTTTTCCTCAACCGATCGCTCTCTCGACTACGTGGGATCCCGAATTCATCTTCAAGGTCTTCACGGCCGGGGCGCAGGAGACTCGCGCCCGCGGCAGCCACCAGGTGCTCGGCCCGAATCTTGATATTGCTCGCGAGCCGCGCTGGGGCCGTACGGAAGAAACTTTCGGCGAAGACCCGTATCTGATATCGCGCATGGCCGTGGCGATCGTCAAAGCGTTGCAAGGACCTGGGCCGATGATCGAAGGCGATCATGTGATCGCCACCGCCAAACACTTCGCTGCGCATGGCCAACCCGAAGGTGGAACGAACATCGCGCCCGCAAACTACTCCGAACGTGTGCTGCGCGAGTTTTTCCTGCCCAGCTTCAAAGCCGCCGTTACGGAGGGCGGAATCGGCAGCATCATGGCTTCCTACAACGAAATCGATGGCGTGCCTTCCCATGCGAACAAATGGCTGCTCGAGAAAGTTCTGCGCGAAGAGTGGGGATTCAAAGGTTACGTCGTCTCGGATTATTTTGCGATTCCGCAGCTGATGGAGTTGCATCACGTCGCGGCTGATAAGGCAGAAGCTGCTAAGCTCGCGCTCGAAGCCGGGGTGGACATTGAGCTGCCCGATCCGGATTGCTTCGCGTTGCTGGTGCAGTTGGTCAAAGATGGAAAAATCTCTGAAGTGCTGATCGACAAAGCAGTCGCGCGAAACCTGCGGGCGAAAATCATACTTGGGTTGTTCGAGAACCCTTACGTCGAGCCCGATCGCGCGGTGCAGGTCACGAACTCGCCCGAGCATCGCGCGCTTGCGGCAGAAGCCGCGCGGCGATCGATTACGCTGCTCAAAAACGATCACAATCTCCTGCCGCTCGATCGCAATTCGTTGAAATCCATTGCGGTCATCGGCCCGAACGCCGATCGCGTGCATCTCGGCGGCTACAGCGATAATCCGCTACGCGGCGTGAGTGTGCTTCAGGGAATCAAAGACAAAGTAAGCGATCGTGTCAAAGTCACGTTTGCGGAAGGCTGCAAGATAACAAAGGAGGGCGGTAACTGGTTCGCCGATACTTCACACTTGAGCGACCCCGCAGAAGACGCAAAGCTGATTTCCGAGGCGGTTGAAGTAGCTAAAGCTGCTGACGTGGCGTTGCTGGTTCTCGGAGGTAATGAAGATACAAATAAGGAAGCATGGGCGCCGGATCACTTGGGCGATCGCGACAGCCTCGATCTGGTTGGCCGTCAAAACGATCTCGTCAAAGCAATCCTGGGAACCGGCAAGCCCACCATCGTCCTTCTCATTAATAGCGGTCCGCTTTCGATTAACTACATTGCGGAAAACGTTACGGCAATTCTGGAAGGGTTCTATCTCGGCCAGGAAACCGGCATAGGCGTGGCTGACGTTTTGTTCGGCGATTACAATCCATCCGCAAAACTGACGGTGAGCTTTCCGCGCACTGTGGGCCAGTTGCCGATTTTCTACAATCGCAAGCCGACAGCCAAACGCGGTTATCTGTTCACAAGCAAAGAACCTTTGTTTCCGTTCGGTTACGGGTTGAGCTATACAACCTTCGAGTATTCGAATCTGAAAGTTAGTCCTGCGCAAATCAGTCCCACAGGCCAGGCCAGGGTTAGTGTGACGATTACAAATACGGGCAAACGCGCAGGTGATGAGATCGTGCAACTGTACATTCACGATCTTGTCAGTTCGCTGACACGTCCGATCATGGAGCTGAAGGACTTCAAACGCATCTCGCTCGCGGCGGGCGAGAGCAAAGTAGTCGAGTTCACGATTACACCCGACAAACTTTCATTTCTCGATCTGAACATGAAGAGAGTCGTCGAGCCCGGCTGGTTCGACATCATGGTAGGACCGAGTTCGGTTAAATATCAGACTGTAAAGCTGGAAGTCGTTGGCAAATAGCTGCACTTTTTCTGAAGCGCCGATGACGAGAAAAGTTCAGTGGGGCGTTCTAAGCGCGGCGAATATCGCCATCAGGAAAGTGATCCCGGCGATGCAGCGCAGTATTCGCTGTGAAGTGACTGCGCTGGCTTCGAGGGATTTAATAAAAGCTAAGCGATTCGCGCAGGAACTCGGCATTCCGAAAGCGTACAGCTCGTATGACGAGTTGCTAGCCGATCCTGCTATCGAGGCCGTTTACATTCCGCTTCCGAATCACCTGCATGTTACGTGGTCGATCAAAGCTGCAGAGGCTGGAAAGCACGTCCTGTGCGAAAAACCGATCGCGCTCAACGCGACTGAAGCTATGCAGTTGCTGCAGACGCGCGATCGAACCGGAGTGAAAATCGAAGAAGCGTTCATGGTGCGCACGCATCCGCAATGGCTGCGCGTGCTGGAGCTGATCGACAGCGGACGAATCGGAGAAGTGCGTTCGGTCATCGGGCAGTTCAGCTACAACAATCCGGACTCGCAGAACATTCGAAACATCGCGGAAATGGGCGGCGGCGCGCTCATGGACATCGGGTGCTATCTGGTTTTCTGTTCGCGCCTGATTTTCAAGTCTGAGCCGAAGCGCGTGGTCGGGTTGATTCAGCAAGATCCGATGACGCGCACAGACGTTCTGACCTCTGCCCTACTGGACTTCCCGACGGGTCAGTCGATATTCACGTGCAGCACCCGAATCACGCCCTCGCAGCGAGTCCAAATCATCGGCTCGCATGCCCGGATCGAGATCCAAATACCGTTCAATGCGCCGCCGGATCGAGCCTGTAAGATTCTGATCGACGATGGTTCAGACCTGTTCGGCACAAACGCTGAAATCGTCAACGTCGAGGTGTGCGATCAATACACCATTCAGGGAGATTTGTTCTCGCGCAGCATTTGCGAAGGTATCGAGCCGCCGGTACCTCTTGAGGAGTCAATAAAGAACATGGCTGCGATCGATGCGATCTTTCGTTCAGCCAAATCAGGCCAGTGGGAGACACCGACAACGTTCCTGGCTAAACGCGAGTCGCCGGCGGTAAATCTTCTCCGGTAGCTGGAAGTTAATCAGAGGCACAAAACGTCATGAGAAAGAATCGCGTATTGCTTTTCTTTAGCCTGCTGCTCCTGATTTGTGCAGTGATTGGCCTGCCGGTCGGCAACGGCCAAAATTCCATGCCGCCTTATAAGAACCCAGCGCTGCCGGTTGAAACGCGCGTGGACGATCTCGTCTCGCGGATGACACTCGAAGAAAAGGTCTCGCAAATGATGAATGCCGCGGCAGCGATCCCGCAGCTCGGCATTCCCGAATACGATTGGTGGAACGAGGGACTGCACGGCGTCGCCTTCGCGGGTGTGGCGACGGTATTCCCGCAGGCAATCGGACTCGGCGCTACTTTCGATCAGCCGCTCGTCAACCGTGTTGCGTCCGTGATCTCCGAAGAGGCACGGGCCAAGTACAACGAGGCGCAGCGACGCGGCAATCACGCGCGCTTTCACGGTCTCACCTTCTGGTCGCCGAATATCAACATCTTCCGTGATCCGCGTTGGGGGCGCGGTCAGGAGACCTACGGCGAAGATCCTTACCTCACCGGTCGATTAGGAGTCGCCTTCGTGAAAGGCCTGCAGGGTGATGATCCTAAATACCTGAAAGTTGTTGCCACGCCGAAGCACTATGCCGTGCACTCTGGTCCGGAACCCGAGCGTCACCGCTTCGACGCCGCCGCATCCGAACGCGATCTGCGCGAGACCTATCTGCCCGCATTTCGCGCAACGATTACCGAAGCGCACGCGACCTCGATCATGTGCGCTTACAACCGGACAAATGGCGAGCCGTGCTGCGCGAACAAGCGTCTGCTCATCGACATCTTGCGGGGCGAGTTGGGCTTCAACGGTTACGTTGTCTCCGACTGTGGCGCAATCGACGATATCTACCAGCGCCATCATTTCGTGAATACCGCAGAGGACGCGTCGGCGCTGGCTGTCAAGCGAGGTACCGACATCGAGTGCGGCGATACATATCGCGCGCTGGTCCGTGCGGTGAAGCAGGGGCTAGTCTCGGAGACCGAGATCGATCGCGCCGTGAAGCGACTCTTCGAAGCACGCTTCCGTCTCGGCATGTTCGATCCGCCTGAGATTGTGCCGTACGCGAAGATACCGTTCTCGGCGAATGACTCACCCGAGCATCGGCGGCTTGCTCTCGAGGCCGCGCGCGAATCGATCGTGCTGCTCAAGAACGAGAAGAACACTCTTCCTCTGCGCAATGACCTTAAAGCGATCGCTGTCGTTGGGCCAAACGCTGACGCGGTGCCAGTGCTGCTCGGCAATTACAACGGTCAGCCATCGCACGCCACCACGCCGCTCGCGGGCATCCGGCAACGCGTCTCGGCGCAGACGAAGATGCTTTTTGCGGTTGGGACGACGCTTACGGATCTATCAGCCGTTCCGGTGCCTTCCTCCGCGTTACGCGGTCCGCATGGCGAGCGCGGTCTCAAGGTCGAGTTCTTCGCGAACAAGAATCTGGAGGGCGCGCCCGTCTTGACGCGCGTCGATGAGGAAGTGAACTTCGACTGGGGAACCGGGAGTCCCGCGCCCGACGTCCCCGCGGATAATTTCTCGGCGCGCTGGACCGGCAAACTCGTGCCGACCATCTCGGGCAAGTATCGCTTCGGCGCGATCGCCGATGACGGCGTGCGTATCTATCTCGATGGAAAACTGATTGCTGAAGACTGGACCGAGCACGCGCCGACAACGGTGACCGGTGAGGTCACCCTCGAAGCGGGTAAGACATACGACCTTAAGATGGAATACTACGAAGCGAAGATTGGCGCGGTGGCCAAGCTGGTTTGGCAACCGCCGGCGAAAACTTCCGAGTCGCCGTACGCGGACGCGGTGAAGACAGCAAGACAGGCGGATGCTGTAGTGATGGTCCTGGGTCTCTCATCGCAACTTGAAGGCGAGGAGATGAATGTACGTGAGGCGGGCTTTCTCGGCGGGGATCGGACAGACATCGGTCTGCCGGCGCGGCAGCAGAAACTGCTCGAAGCCGTCGCTGCTACAGGCAAGCCGATAGTGCTAGTGCTTTTGAACGGCGGCGCGCTGGACGTCAACTGGGCAAACGAACATGTGCCGGCAATTGTTGAAGCCTGGTACCCAGGCGAGGAAGGCGGCACTGCGATCGCTGATGTCTTGTTCGGTGATTACAATCCGGGTGGACGCTTGCCGGTTACGTTCTACAAGTCAGTCGATCAGTTGCCGCCGTTTACTGACTACC
>Ga0137373_10006113_pt1 | contig 12919 bp, 14 predicted proteins | sample SagtaG_5_FD_104912 | JGI IMG/M metagenome (GOLD analysis project Ga0137373, IMG submission 104912) | Vadose zone soil microbial communities from Sagehorn Ranch, Mendocino, California, USA - Sage1_R_80_16 metaG | ecosystem: Environmental > Terrestrial > Soil > Vadose zone | place: USA...
CGCAGCGCGCTGGCTCCGCCCCGGTGGGACCGTGCTCCTTGAGATCGGCGGCGACCAGGCCGGCGAGATGACGGTGACCCTGGCGGATGCCGGCCTCCGGGAGATCCGCGTTCACCGCGACGATGAGGGGCGCGACCGCGCCATCGACGCGCGCCGTCCCGAATAGCCGCGCACACGGCGACGGCCATCACCGATGCGACGCACCGAGGATCCTCCACTTGACGGGAGCCTGGAGCCTGGGGTAGTTTAACCTATCGGTTATATAACGGAGGGGTTGAATGCCACCTGTGGCCGATCGGCTGGACCGCACGTTCGCCGCCCTCGCGGATCCCACGCGGCGGGCGATCCTCGCACGGCTCGTCACCGGGGAAGCCTCCGTCACCGAGCTGGCGGAGCCGTTCGAGATGAGCCTGCCGGCGGTCTCGAAGCACCTGAAGGTGTTGGAGCGGGCCGGGCTGATCACCCGGGGCCGAGAACGGCAGTGGCGGCCGGCCCGGCTCGAGGCGGGGCCGCTCAAGGAAGTCGCAGAGTGGACCGAGCGGTACCGCCGCTTCTGGGAGGAGAGCTACGACCGGCTGGACGAGTACCTGGAGGAGCTCCAGGGACGAGGAAAGGAGAAGGGCGATGGGCGGAAGCGGTAACAAGCTCACGGTGACCACCCCGTCGGACAGGAAGATCGTCATGACTCGAGTCTTCGACGCCCCGCGCGACCTGGTGTTCGAAGCGCACAGCTCGTGCGAGCACATGTCGAACTGGTGGGGACCGAGGAAGTACGAGTTCGCAAGCTGCGAGATCGACTTCCGCCCGGGTGGAACGTGGCGGATCGTGCACCGGGGCCCTGGCGAGGAGGACCAAGGGTTTCGCGGCGAGTTCCGCGAGATCGTTCGGCCGGAGCGCATCGTGTGGACGTTCGAATGGGAAGGGATGCCCGGCCACATCTCGGTCGATACCTTGACGCTGGAGGAGCACGACGGGAAGACCACGCTCACCGCCACCTCCGCCTTCGACTCGGTCGAGGACCGCGACGGGATGCTCGAGTCCGGGATGGAGTCCGGCGCCGCCGAGAGCTACGACCGGCTGGACGAGTACCTCGAGGACCTCAGGGGACGTACGGTCGGCTGACGTCCCCCGGGGATCCTGGGCCGGTGGAAGAGAAGGGACGCCGCAGGGTCCATGCGGGTGAACATCTCCGTCAGCCGGTTGGGATGAGCTGTAGCTCGGGCTCGGCAACGCCCTCGGGCGTTGCCACGCCCTCGATGTGAACCTCCGGCAGCCATTCGAGCCAGGACGGCAGATACCAGTTGCGATTGCCGAGGAGCTTCATCGTGGCGGGAACCAGAACCGTTCGGACGATGGTGGCGTCGAGCGCCACGGCGACGGCCAACCCGAAGCCCATCTGCTGCAACCCGACCAGCGGGCCAGCGGCGAAGCCGGCGAAGACCGCCACCATGATGGCCGCCGCCCCGGTGATCAATGCACCGGTGGTGCGGAGTCCGTAAGCGACGGACTCGGTGTTGTCGCCGGTGTGATCGAACCGCTCTCGGATCCGGGAGAGCAGAAAGACGTGATAGTCCATCGAGAGCCCGAACAGGATGGCGAAGATGAACAGCGGCAGCCCGGCCTCGATCGCTTCGACCTGGCCGAAGCCGAGCCAGCCAGCGATGTCCTTGAAGATCTCGGGTCCCACGCCGCGCTGGAAGAACAGAACCAGCAGTCCGAAGGCCGCTCCGACCGACAGCAGGTTCATCGCGATCGCCTTCGCGGGGATGACCAGCGAGCGGAACGCCACGGTCAACAGGACGAAAGACAACCCGAGCACCAACAGGAACACGATGGGGGTGTACAGCGTCGTCTGGTCGAGGTAGTCGAGGTTATAAGCGGTGTCGCCTCCGACGAGCACCTCGACGGGAACATCGTCGAAGACCTGGTGAACCAACGCAGCGCGTAGTTCACGGATCGCATCCAGGGCGTCGTTGCCGGCGATGTCGCCGGACAGCGGTACAGAGATCAACGCCAGGTCGCCCGCCTCGTTCACCTCGACCGTGGACGGGCCGAACGATGGGTCCGCCGCCAACGCGGCCTGCATGTGTTCGATGGAGGCGGTCACCGACGGGGTGATGCCTCCATCGATGACGATCTCCACCGGTGAGCCGAGGCCTCCGGAGAACTCCCTTTCGAGGATGAGGAACGCCTGCTTGGATTCCGCTTCATCGGGCAGCGTGCTCACGCCCGAGAAGCCCTCGTTGATGCTGAAGTAGGGGGAGCGCCGCCAGCACCAGGATGCCGGTGGCCACTAGGAGGCTGACCACGGGTCGGCGCATGACCGTACCGGTAACGCGATCCCAGAAGCGACCTTTTCGCTGCTGGGCACCGCTCCTGTTGCCGCGGATCCGCAGCGCGTTGATCTTGTCCCCCATCAGGGCCAGCACTGCGGGCAGCAGGGTCAGCGAGGCGGCGACCGCGATGATCACCACGAGGATCGCCCCCAGGCCGATGCTGCGGTAGATCGTGTTCGGCAGCAACAGCATCCCCGTGAGAGCCACCATGACCGTGAGACCGGAGAAGAACACCGCTCTGCTCGCCGTTGCACCGGCGTGGGTGATCGCATCGAGCTTGTCGAGACCCTTGGCGCGCTCCTCGCGATAGCGGGAGACGGTGAACAGGGAGTAGTCGATCCCAACCGCCAGACCGATCATCGTGATGATGTTGGCGATGAAGAACGGCAGATCGAAGACCAGCCCGAACACCGCAGCGGCACCGAGGGCGATGGCGATCGCCATCACGGCGAGGATGATGGGGATCAGCCCGGCGACAACCGCTCCGAACACGAACACCAGCACGACGAGCGCGACCGCCAGGCCGACGGATTCACCCTGCTGAAGCCCTTCCTCAGCGAGCCGGATGAAGTCGTTCTCCAGCGTGCTGGGACCCGCCACGAGAGCCTCGAAGCCCTCTGAAGCCTCGACGCTCTTCACGGTGTCCACGAGCAGTTCGGCATGCTCACCGACGGACGTATGGTCGACTCCTGCCAGTGTCACCGGCAGCAGCGTCGAGCGGCCGGTGTCGGAGACCGGACCCTCGTTCGTCAGGTAGCTCCCGACGCGTTGAACGACGTCCGGCCCGAGGGCCGCGATCGTGGCTTGCAGGTCTTCGACGTAGGCCCGGTACTCGGGTTTGGTGACCGCTCGTTCGGCAGTCACGACGACGAACTCGATGTCTTCACCGGTGCCACGAAGCCGCTCTTCCAGCAGGCCTGCGGCCCGTTTGGCTTCGGGATCGTTCGTGAAGTCGGTGTCGGTCGTCAGGGCACCGCCGAGGAACAGCGATGACAGGACGACTGCGGCGAGCAGCGCGACGACCCAGACGACCAGGGTCCGCCACGGGTGGCGGCCTCCCGAACGAGCCAGCGATTCGGTGGATAGCTTCATGGGGTCCTCCCTCCTTGTTGTGCTCCGTACGCTCGACGCCCGACAGGCGAGTGCGGATCGAAGGTATGGTCGAACGCCACTGCAGTCGCCGCCCCGGCGACGGATTGATGGCCCCCCCCGAAGGGGGGATTTGAGCAGGGTGTGAGTCGGGGACCTCCCCCTTGATGCGGAGATCGGGATCCGCCTGTGGGAGGGTGACCGACCTGATGGGATGGCCTACCGTACCTTCGTGAATCCCACGAAGGAGTGGTAATCCGGTGTGTCATGATCGCGCGACGGTGAGCCACATGGTTCCGGACCCTCAGACGCCAAACAGGATCGCTCGGCGACCGGTCGGAGGCCCGTTCACTCGCTGGCCGCGTGCAGCAGACGCGGTCCTCGTCATCGTCGTGTTCCTGGTGGCCGTCTTCGTGAAGTCCGAGGGACCCAACGATGACCTCGTCATCCGCTCGGTCGGCGACGTCTCGATCGGCGCCTTCTTCGTCCTCGCGGTCGCCAGCGGTGCCCTGTACTGGCGCAGGTCCCAGCCCCTCATCGTGTTCGGGGTTACGTGGGCCGCGACCGCCCTGTCGACCGGACTCGTCTATTTCGAATTGGTCGGGGCTGCAGATCTGGAATTGGTCGGGATCGCGATGCTGGTTGTGCTGTACGGCGTAGGCCGCTACGGCACCAACGATCGGTGGACCTACCTGGCACTATGTGGCGCTTTCGCCGTCGTGGGGCTCACCGCACCCATCGATGACGTAACGGCAGCGGAGATCGGCTTCGGGTTCATCGTGATCTTTCTGGTGTGGTACATCGGCCGCCGTCTCCGGTTCCGGGCGGAGCGTGCTGGGCACCTCGAACGGGAACACGCGGCCGAAGCCCGCAGAGCGGTTGCCGAGGAGCGAACCCGTATCGCTCGCGAGCTGCACGACGTGGTCGCCCACCGGGTGAGCTTGATGACCGTACAAGCCGGCGCCGCGAAGACCGTCGCTGCCGACGACCTGGAGGGCGCCGTCCGGGCGATGGAAGCGGTCGAGGTGGCAGGACGCCAGGCACTCAGTGAGCTGCGCCACCTGCTCGACGTCTTGCGGCCAGAAGCCGAAGTCGACGGGCTCGATCCCCAGCCCGGTCTGGCGGATGTTCCTCGGCTCGTCGCCCAGTTCGAAGAGGCCGGCTTGCACGTTTCTCTTGCGATGAATGGTGCGCGGACCGATCTCCCGGCACGTGTGGACCTCTCCGTGTACCGCATCGTCCAGGAGGCACTGACCAACGTGCTCAAGCATGCTGGACCAAGCGCGCGGGCTGAAGTACGGCTGAGCGCCGACAACCATGCGATCGCGATCGAGGTGCTCGACAACGGTCACAGAGCCACCATCTTGCCTGGATCGGGCCACGGGATCGTCGGTATGCGCGAGCGGGCACTGCTGTTGGGTGGAAGCCTCGACGCAGGGCCGCGTCTGGATGGGGGTTTTCAAGTCGTTGCCCGTCTGCCCGTCGGAGACGAACCGGCGTGAGCATTCGTGTCGCCGTCGTCGACGATCAGGCGTTGGTCCGAGGCGGCTTTGCCATGGTCCTCGGTCACCAGGACGACATCGAGGTTGTGGCCGAGGCCGGGACCGGGCTCGAAGCGATCGAGGCGGCACGGACCCATCGTCCCGACGTGATCCTCATGGACATCCGGATGCCGGACATGGATGGCTTGGAGGCGACCTCCAGGATCGTCGAGGAAGCCGACTGGGAGGTGCGGGTGCTCATCCTGACGACGTTCGACCCGGACGAGTACGTCTACAAGGCACTGCGCGCCGGTGCCAGCGGCTTCGTGCTCAAGGACATCGCACCGGAGGAACTCGTCACCGCAGTGCGCACGGTGGCCGAGGGAGGGGCATTGCTTGCCCCGTCGATCACGAGACGGCTCATCGGCCAGTTCGCCGAACGCCTCGCCGTCGACACCGCGGCGTCGGGCCGCCTGGAACGTCTCACCGACCGAGAGCGGGAGGTGATGGCTGCGATCGCCCGAGGGTCCAGCAACGGCGAGATCTCCGAGGAGCTCTTCATCGGGGCCGCCACCGTGAAATCGCATGTGTCGAGCATCCTCACCAAGCTCGGCTTGCGCGACCGTGCTCAGGTGGTGGTCTTCGCCTACGAGAGCGGGCTCGTCGAGGCCGGAGACCTCGACATCGGTCACTGAGATCATGTGCGGTCAGCCGAGCCATCCCGGTCGGACCAATCCCGATTCATAGGCGATCACCACGAGCTGGGCACGGTCACGGGCCCCGAGCTTGACCATGGCCCGGCTCACGTGCGTCTTGGCCGTCGCGGGGCTCACGAACAGCCTCTGAGCGATCTCGTTGTTCGACAGGCCCTCCGCCACGAGGGCCATCACCTCACGCTCCCGCTCGGTGAGCTGCCCAAGCTCCTCGGTCGGCCCGGGGTCCTTCGCGTGGGCCGCGAACTCCTCGATCAGGCGTCTGGTGATGCTCGGCGACAGCAAGGCCTCGCCCCTCGCAACCACCCGAACGGCCTGGAGGAGCTCATCCGGCTCGGTGTCCTTGACCAAGAATCCGCTCGCGCCGGAACGGATTGCTTCGAAGACGTACTCGTCAACGCCGAACGTCGTCAGGATCACGACTCGGACGTCGGCGAGGCGAGGATCGGCGGCGATCCGTCGAGTGGCCGCGAGACCGTCCATTCCCGGCATCCGGATGTCCATGAGCACCACGTCGGGCTTAAGATCGGTAGCCAGACGCAATGCTTCCTCGCCGTCGGCGGCCTCGCCGACCGCCTCGATATCGTCCTGAGCGTCGAGCAAGGACCGGAACCCCGCCCGCACCAGCGCCTGGTCGTCGGCCAGGAGGACCTTGATCACCGAGCCAGCCATCGTCCCCTATCCGCTCCTGTCGAGTTCATGCCGACACGCTGTCCGCGATGGCGAACAGGTGCCACCGATCGGGCACGCCTTTCAGGGTGCGCTCTCCTCGATCCTCGAACGCGATCCCCGATCCGGCCACGAGGTCTCTGACCGTGCTCGACACCACCACTTCTCCCGGAGCGGCCGTCGCCGCCACCCGGGCTCCGAGATTCACGGCGATCCCGCCGACGTCCTCCCCTCGCAGCTCGACCTCGCCCGAGTGCAGCCCGATACGGATCTCGACGCCCTCGGCCCGGAGTGCCTGCGAATGGCCACGGCGCAGCGGATCGCCCGGGCCGGTCCGTCGAACAGGGCAAGGAAGCCGTCGCCCGTCGTCTTGACCTCTCGCCCACCATGCCGAGCGAGCTCTCGGCGGATCAGCGCGTCGTGGCGGTCCAAGAGGTCTCGCCACCGACGGTCCCCGATCGTTGCCGCGCGCTCTGTGGAGGAGACGATGTCGCTGAACATCACGGTGGCAAGGACTCGGTCCGCATCCGACCCAACCGGGAGCGCTTGTCCACTCCCGGGATCGGTGAACGCCGAGATCAGCCTGCGCGTCACGCCTGGGGACAACAGCGCATCGCCTCGGGCTACGGCCCGCACGCCTTGGACCAGCTCGGTTGGATCGGTGTCCTTGACCAGGAACCCGCTCGCACCCACCCGCAGTGCCTCGAAGACGTACTCGTCGACATCGAACGTGGTGAGGATGACGATCCGGACACCGTCGAGGCGCTCGTCGTGCACGATCCTCCTCGTTGCTGCCAGTCCATCGGTGCCGGGCATGCGGATATCCATGAGAACGACATCGGGAAGGAGCTGGGCGGCGAGGCGGATGGCCTCCTCGCCGTCGCTCGCTTCCCCGATTACCTCGATGTCCTCTTGGGCATCGAGCAAGGCGCGGAACCCAGCGCGCACCAACACCTGGTCGTCGGCCAGGAGGACCCGGATCATCCCGAACCATCCAGGGGAAGCCGCGCTCGTACGCGGAAACCGCCTTGTGGCCGTGGACCAGCCTGGAGGTCGCCGCCAAGGGCAGCCACCCGTTCCCGCATGCCAAGGATCCCCTTGGCGGTTCCCGACTTCGCTTCCGGAGCGGCGCCACGCCCGTCGTCGTCGACCTGAACGATCAAATCGCGTTCCCCATAGGCGATCTGGACCGTCGCCGCGGCCTGGCCAGCGTGCCGGGAGACGTTCGTCAGCGCCTCCTGCACGATTCGAAACGCCGCGACGTCGACGCCGAAGGGGAGCGGTCGAGCCTGGCCGACGGTCTCCGTTCGGATCGTCAAGCCGGCGGCTCGGGCTTGCGAGACGAGGCCGTCCAGCCGTACGAGCGAAGGCGTGGGGGAGCGCGGTGCCTGCTCGTCGCCCTGTCGCAGGATGTCCAGGACGGACCGGAGTTCGGTCAACGCCTCCTTGCTGGCGTCCTTGATCGCCGCGAGCGCGGATCGGGCCTGTTCGGGGAGTTCCTCGTTGACGTGGAGCGCCACTCCTGCCTGCACGTTGATCAGCGAGATGTGGTGACCGAGCGCGTCGTGGAGCTCGCGGGCGATCCGGAGCCGCTCCTCGGACGCCCTGCGGCGTGTCTCCTCGGCTCTGATCTGGGCGGCCTCAAGAGCGCGCTCCCTTCGCACTCGAACAAACTCCGCCGCGAAAAGGAGCACGAGCAGCCATGCCGCCAGGCCCAAGCCCGCCGCAAGGGTTGGCGCGGGCTCCCGGTCGAGCAGATAGGGGAGCCACAGGAATCCGAAGTAGCCCGAGGCCAGGCCAATGAGGGCGACGAGCCTGTGACCCATGAGCACCACGTTGAAGAAGGAGATGATCAACGCGAGCCAGATGGGGCCTTGTGCGTAGCCGATCAGCGAATAGGCCAGCGTGGTGCAGAACACGACGATGTACACCGCCACGGGAAACCGGTGCCTGGCCATCAAGACGACAGGACCGGCGGCCAACAGAACGTACGCCAAGGCATCGAGGGGCTCTCGCTCGGGTTGTCCCTGGGCCGCGCCGTGTGTGCCGAGGATCTGGACGACCCCCACCGCGAGCGTGATGGCTAGGTCCACCTGCCAGCCGCGCCACCAGCGCGTTCGCTGGCTTGAGACTCGCTCGGTATCCTCCGTCGACATCACGCCGCCACGGTAGTCCTCAGGCGTCGGCGCGGCATCGGACCTCGGATGCGTTCTCCGATACTCCCGACGGAGCAACGCCTGAGTGCCTCTACTCCGGGCGGAGCACCGCAGCTTGCGGTCGTGCCGGTCGTCTCGAGGGCCCCTGATCGTCGTCTCGCTCATCCTTCGCCCCCTGCGGCTACCTCCCGGGACGTAGGCGGGAAGCCTCCCCCCGGGGGACGCCACCAAGGCTTCGCTCCGGGACGATGGAGATCGAGGAAGAAGCCGAACGAGGGGAATGGAAGGCATGAACGCGAAGGGACGGATGAATGGCGATGAGCGTCGCTGAACACGTCATCGAGACGAGAGACCTCACCAAGGTCTACGGGAAGCACGTCAGGGCCGTGGATCGCCTGAACCTCCTAGTGAGACGAGGCGAGGTGTACGGGTTCCTCGGGCCGAACGGAGCGGGGAAGACCACCACCCTTCGGATGCTGCTCGGGCTGGTCCATGCCACCTCCGGAACGACGCTTGTACTCGGCAGGGCTCCCGGCGATCCGCAAAGCCTGATTCGAGTAGGCGCGATGGTCGAGGAGCCTGCCTTCTACCCGTATCTCTCCGGCCGGGACAACCTTCGGGTCATGGCCCGCTTCGCGAGCCTTCCCGAGGATGGTGTCGATGCCGCGCTTGACGTGGTGGATCTGCTGGGTCGGGGAGGCGATCGGTTCAAGACGTATTCGCAGGGTATGCGGCAGCGCCTGGGGGTGGCCGCCGCGCTGCTCAAGGACCCGGACCTGTTGATCCTCGACGAGCCCACGAACGGGCTGGACCCGGCAGGCATGGCCGACATGCGCGCGCTGATCCGCAGGCTTGACTCGGGCGATCGCACCGTCCTGCTCTCGAGCCACCTGCTCGGCGAGGTTCAGCAGGTCTGCGACCGTGTGGGCGTGATCTCGCGCGGCACGTTGATCGCCGAGGGCACGGTCGACGAGCTCCGGGGACGGGGATCGGTCCTCGTTCGCGCCGAGCCGCTCGCCGCAGCACGGGAGAGCGCCGAGCGGCTTCTGGGAACCGGGCGCGTCGAGGTCCTCGACGGGACGCTTCGGCTGGACTCGGATCCGGCGGACGTCCCGAAGATCACCCAAGGGCTGGTCCTGGCCGGCCTTGCGGTGAGCGAGGTCCGCCCGATGGAGCGAACGCTCGAGGACGTGTTCCTCGAGCTGACGGGGAAGGAGGACGCCGACCATGAGCGGTAGCTATCGGGCGGAGATGTTGAAGCTGGTGAGGTGGCCCGCGATGTGGATCCTCGCCGCTGTCCTCCTCGTACTGGCGCAGGTGTTCGGATACCTGATCCCCTACATCGCCTATCGAAGCGGGGGCGGCGGCGGGTTCGCCGCGGGAGAGACCACAGCACAGCTCCTGGCCGACACCTTGCCCGGGAGGCTGGTCCCCAACACGCTGGGTGGGTTTCCGATGTTCGCGGGCGCGATCGCGCTGATCATCGGGGCGCTCGCGGCAGGCAGTGAGTACGGCTGGGGCACGCTCAAGACCATCTTGACCCAGCGGCCTCGGCGCCTCTCCATGCTGGGGGGCAAAGTGCTCGCGATCACTTCAACGATCCTCGCCCTGGTCATAGGCGTCTTCGCGGTAAACGCCGTGTGGAGCTGGGTGATCGCCACGACTGAGGGCCGTCCGACGGATTGGCCATCGGTCCTCGAGCTGGGCCGGGGGATCGGGGCGGGCTGGCTGATCCTTGGGATGTGGAGTCTCTTCGGCGCTCTCCTTGGCACCCTGTTCCGCAGCACGTCGCTTGCGATTGGCCTCGGACTCGTCTGGGCGCTCGCGGTCGAGAACCTGATCCGGGGTTTCGCGAGTCTGCTGGGGTTCCTCGATGCGTTCCAGAAGGGTCTACCCGGGACGAACGCCGGATCGCTCGTAGCCTCACTCGGGGCAGCCACCCTGGACCAGCCAGGCGGCACGCCGGGGGTGACGGCCGCCGTGAGCGGCCCGCAGGCTGTGGTGGTCCTCATCGCGTACGTGGTGGCGCTGCTCGTGATCGCGGGCATCACGCTCCAGCGTCAGGACGTGAACTAGTTGCGGTTCACCGACCCGAGTCCATGGGTCTTCTCGACCCGGTGATGTTCAGGGCTCGGCCATCCCGGCGACGACGCGCCGTCTAGTCCACGTACGGCCCGTTGAACACGGGAACCTCTCCGTATGGCTGCCCCGCCATGAGCATGAACCGAGTCCCAGCAGTCGCGTCCGCTACCGTGAACCTCTGTCCGGGGCCGAACAGGACGAGTTGGGGAGGCCTGGCTCGGTGCCGGTTGGCCCCGAAGGCGCCCTCGCCCTCCAGCAGGTAGGCGAAGCCCTGGAACCCGGACGGCACCGGTGTGGTGAACTTTCCGCCCTGGGGCAGCTCGACGTCGAGGATCAACGCCGGAGTCCCCAGATGCACCGGAGAGCCCTCGCCGACCAGGACTCGAACGGTCGCATCGCCCTCTTGCCGGACCGGGATCTGCTTCGCCTGCAGCACCTGGGCGCTCGGTTCGACCTGCTTGTCCTTCCTCGCCAGGTTCACCCAGAACAGCACGCTGCGGAACTCCGTGTCGCCGTGACCCTCCTCGACCTCGTCGGCTCCGATCGCCTCGGCGTGCCACGCGCCGCGCCCCGTCCTGAGCGCGAGGAGCGAGCCTTGGCCCAGCCGTGCCCGCTCCATGGATCCGCCGGGCCCGGTGCTGTGGCCGGTGCTGGCCGAGCCGTGCAGCACGTACCAGAGGTTGTCGAAGCCTCGGTGTGGATGCTTCGTGTCCTTGCCCGCCATCTCGGAGAGGCGGAACCGGCCCTCGTGCACGAGGATGAAGGGGTCCGTCCGTTCGTACGGGGCTCCGCGGGAGGGCACCGCCTCTAGTACCGGCATCCCCATCATCCGGATCAGTGACGCATCCTCCACGAGGATCGCGTCCCGTTGCGTCCTTTCAACCTGTTGCCTCACGTCGCTCATCTTCCTGCTCCTTTCTGGAGCCGCGTCGCACCCGATTAGCGGATGTAGCTCGCTAGCCAACTGGACATGTGGGTTGTGCTTAGGTTGCGGGGGCCTCCTCCCGAGACTTCTGTTCCTCCTTGGGTTGAGGCTTCCGCAGAGCGAGGACCAACCCCGCGGCGGCCGCGGAGATCCCGAGGGCCGCGAGGCCCCACGTGGGTCCTGCCAGGGTCCAACCAACGAGGTGGTCGATCGAGATCTCACCGGGACCCGTGATCGCAAGCCCGATGGCGGCAGCGACGATCAACAGATTGAACTCGTAGCCACCACGCGTGTTGAAGAAGCCGTTCCTCCAGTGGACGGTCGCGATCGCTACGAACATCACGCCGGCAACGGCGGCCGCCCCGAGGGGAGTGAGCAGGCCGAGAACGAGCAGCGCGCCGCCTCCGAACTCGGCGAGCCCGGTGACTGCGGCGTACACTCGACCGGGTTTCAGGCCCATCGACTCGAGCCCGCTCCCGGTGCCGGAGAGGCCATAGCCACCGAACCACCCGAACAGCTTCTGGGCGCCGTGGGCCGCCATGATCGATCCGAGCACGACTCTCAAGAGCAGAAGGCCAGTGTTCATCTCGTCCCTCCTCGCGCGGCTCTTCCTCGGGCCCGTCAACATGAAACTTGCGGCCGCAAGCAACTATTCCCGATTAGACTAGCGTGATGGCGAGGGAGCGAGGCGGCAGGCGGCTCGATTGGGTCCAGTTCCGTGCCTGGCGGTCGTTCCTCTACGCCTATTCCGAGGTCGTCCCCACGCTCGACAGAGAACTGGTCAGCGCTCAAGGCCTGAGTCTCAACCAGTTCGAGGTCCTGACCCGGCTGCGCCGCGGCGGCAAGCGCGGCCTGCGCATGTCGGATCTCGCATCACGAGTGGTCCTGTCGCCCAGCGGGGTGACCCGGGCGGTCGATCAGCTCGAGCGCAAGGGCCTCGTGGAGCGGTGCGTCTTCGAGGGGGACAAGCGGGGGTATCTCGCGACCCTTACCGCCGAGGGCCGGGCCGTGTTGCGCAAAGCCACGGGAGTCCATGTGCGGGGGGTGCGGGAGCATTTCCTGGACCACCTGAGTCGCCCCGACCTCGAGCATCTGGCCACCGCACTGGAGGCGGTACTCGACGGCGAGGGTTCGCCATTGCCTCCGCTGACCGCTTCATGAGCAGCCCCTGGAGGGGCGTACGCCCCATGACCGGTTGTAAGAGCTGAGATCAAACGGGTTCCGCGGCTGCGGTATCGTGATGGAGGGATGTCGGAGGATCGCTCGTACGTCGATCAGAACACGCGAGAGCGCGAGCGCCTTCGCGCCCTGGTCGAACGATTGGACGAGGATGAGCTCCGCATGGCGGTGAACGACTACTGGACGGTCGCCGCCGTGTTCGGACATATCGCGTTCTGGGACGCCAGGGTGCTCTCGCTCGCCGACAAGGTGGAGCGAGGCGAACCGTTCTCCCCCTCCGACGCCGAGC
>Ga0137373_10006119_pt1 | contig 12908 bp, 13 predicted proteins | sample SagtaG_5_FD_104912 | JGI IMG/M metagenome (GOLD analysis project Ga0137373, IMG submission 104912) | Vadose zone soil microbial communities from Sagehorn Ranch, Mendocino, California, USA - Sage1_R_80_16 metaG | ecosystem: Environmental > Terrestrial > Soil > Vadose zone | place: USA...
GATCTCGCGAGTCCGATCAGGGTGGCCGCCCAGGACGAGATCGCCAAGCTCGCCGAGAGCCTCGAGGCTATGCGCCAGCGGCTTCGAGCTGCCTACGAGGCGGTCGAGGAGACAAACAAGGAGCTCGAGCTCCGGGTGAAGGAGCGGACCGACCGACTCGGACACGTCCTTCGCCAGACGATCTCCGCGCAGGAGGACGAGCGGCGCCGGCTCGCTCGTGAGCTCCACGACGAGACCGCCCAGACGATCGCCGCCCTATCGATCGCCCTGGACCGGGCCCGCGACGGCCTGGACGGGGCGGGCTCCGAGGCGATCTCCCAGATCGGCCAGGCGAAGGAGCTGTCCTCCCGGCTCCTGGCGGAGACGCGTCGGCTGATCCTCGGCCTCCGACCCACGCTCCTTGATGACATGGGCCTGCTGCCAGCGATCCGCTGGTACGCCGAGAGCTACCTTGGCGACCGGGGAATCGCGGTCACCGTGGAGGCGGCGGAGCCGGCCCAGCGACTGCCCGCCCACATCGAGGTCGCACTCTTTCGGGTCGTCCAGGAGGCGATTGCCAACGTCGCGAGACACTCGCGAGCCAAACACGCCGACCTTCGGCTGACCCATGACGAAAGCCGGGTCGCCGTGATCGTGGCCGACGACGGCATCGGGTTCGATGTCGCCCGCGTCCTCGGTCAGACGGGTCCGACCGAGAGCGTTGGCTTGCTGGGAATGCAGGAGCGTGCGCGATTGCTCGGAGGTCGGCTGGAGATCGAGTCCCGCGATGGTGGCGGGACCCTCGTCCGGGTCGAGGTCCCGTTGACCGACGAGGCCGCCTGACCGTGGCGAAGATACGGATCCTCGTCGTCGACGACCACACGCTCTTCCGCCAGGGGATCGTGGGGTTGCTCGAAAGCCAGGGCGACCTCGAGGTCGTCGGTCAGGCCGCCAACGGGAATGAGGCGCTCGCAGCGGCCGCGCAACTGTCTCCGGACGTCGTGCTCATGGATATCAGCATGCCGGGGACGAGCGGCCTCACGGCTGCTGTCGAGATCAAATCGCGCATTCCGAATGCAAATGTGCTCATCCTGACCATCCACGACCGCGAGGACTACCTCTACCAGGCACTTCGAGCGGGCGCCTCGGGCTATGTCCTCAAGGGCGCGGACATTCACGACCTGCTCGACGCCGTCCGAAGCGCCTATCGAGGCGAGGTCTACCTCTACCCGACGGCGACGAAGGCGCTCGTCGCCGACTACCTGCGGAGAGCACGGGCTGGCGAGGACCGCGCCGGTTACGACGGCCTGACCGACCGTGAGCGCGAGATCCTTCACCTCATCGCGCAGGGCAAGACAACGCCAGAGATCGCCGCCGAGCTGACCTTGAGCCCGCATACGGTCCAGAGCCACCGCGACCATATCATGACCAAGCTCGGCCTCCACTCGAGGGCGGCGTTGATCAAGTACGCGATCGAGAAGGGCCTGGCCGAGCCGTAAGGCCGAAACCGGCTCGGCTCGCCCGCAGGCCCATCCCCGATTCGACCCATCCCGAAATGGGCAGTTCGCGCCAGAGGTCTCGGCCATGGCCGTGATGGTCAAGCGGTGGCTCTGTGCGATGCTGGCATCCAGCCAAACGAGGCCAACATGGCCGATATGCAGTTCATGGCCGCAGACGAGCCCGGTCTGGGCCCAAACATCCGACGCTACAGCATCGCTTGTGGCCACGGCGCTAGCTCGGCTGTCCTGCTTCCCGGCCGCGAACCGCTCGCCGACTTGGTGGTGCTCGACCTGATGTTGGCGGGCCACCACAGGCGGCAGCGTTGTCAATGCATCCCATCCATTCCGGCGCTCACGACCGAGGCCCGTGCATGATCGGCGTTTGCCGGCCACTCTGAACAGGGAGAACTCACCGTCATGAAACGCATGTTCACGCCAATGATGGCCGCGGCCGCGCTGGTCGTGGCAATACGGTCCGGAGCTTTAGTGATGCTCTCGTCACAAAGGGGTCGGACCCGGCTGGTTCTGCCACCGCTTCTCATCTCGTTGGCGCTCGCCGCTTGCGGTTCCACGATCTCTTCGCCTTCCGCCGCCACGCTGCCCCCAACGTCATCTCCGGCGGCGAGCGCATCGCCAACCCCAGCGCAATCAGCGACACCCGCGCCGGTGCCGACACTTGGCTTCGTGCCTGGCACCAAAGACAGGCCACGCGTGGTTGCCATGACCGCCAACGACGAGCTCACGTTCTTTCCGAACGTCGTCACGGTCGCGCAGGGCGAGACGGTGACGTTCAATGTCAAGAACGTGGGCAAGGCTGAGCACGAGTTCATGCTGGGTCCGATCGCTGATGCCTTCGCCGACAAGGAGGGCACCCCCGAGGTCGCCAACATCTCCGGGAGTCGGACGAAGACGCTGACCTTCACCTTTACAGGCCCAGGCCCGTACGCCTTCGCCTGTCACGAACCGGGCCACTTCGAGGTGGGCATGCTCGGCTACGTGATCGTGGTCGGGCCCGACGTGCCTGCCGTGGGCACGAAGGCCGACCCTCGGCTCGTCGAAGTCGCCATGAGCGACCAGCTCAAGTTCGTGCCTGATCAGGTTCCCGTCACGTTAGGCGAGACGGTGACGTTCCTCCTCACCAACGAAGGAACGGCCGTCCACGAGTTCGCCGTCGGGCCGTCTGACAAGGTCGACGCGGACGAGGTCGACGGCAAGCTCGTCATGGAGGCGGACGAGATCGATGGCCATCATCTCAAGACCGTGACCTACACCTTCGACGGACCTGGACCTTACAGCTTTGCGTGCCACGAGCCCGGTCACTTCGAATCCGGCATGCGCGGCTCGATCGCTGTCCACTGAAGCCGGCTCCGCCTGCCCTCCGGTCAGAGCCAGTTCAGAGCCAGTCAGGGCGACTCCCTGGTGAGCCAATCATTGGCGTCAAGTGGAGGCGAGAGTCGAGCGGTCGTCTCCTAGGGTGAGACGAAGACCGCGCCGGTCATCCCGGCTTCGGCGTGGCCCGGGATCGTACAGCGGAACTCGTACACGCGGGCACGATCGAACGTCATCGTCAGAGTCGTCGATTGGCCCGGCTGGGTGAGCGTCTCCACGCCCTGCAGATTCGGCATCTCGATCGTCGAGAACGCAAAGTCGTGGCGTTGAGCGCCACGGTTAACGATCGTGATGCGGACCGGCTGGCCGACCTTTGCCTCGATGCGGTTCGGGCTGAACCGCATTTCCGTCATGACCACCTCGACGGAACCGTTACCGCCGGCTCCCGAAGAGGGTTGCGTGCACCCTGCGAGTCCGAGGATGACGAGCGCCATCACCAACAGGATCGCGGTCCGAGTCATTGCGCCACGGCTCCGGTCGTCGCGGTCCACTTCATCTGCCCACCGTCCCGGATCTGCGAATTCGTCGACTCGTCCGTGCGGCCGAGCGCGGACTCTCTCGTTGCCGAACCCAGAGCGGTCTGCCATGGCTTAACCTGGATGATCTCTCGTGCTGAGTTCGATGGCCTGACCTTGCGCCGTCCCTGCCGTTGATCCGAACCGTGATTGGAACAGCCGCTCGCTCCGGGTCGTACGGAATCCTGCGCCGACTGCCGCCGCGGCCTCAAGTGCCAAACGGCCCGTTCGCGACGCCCGAGCAACGCGCTGCCATGGGTTCCTCCGGTGGTTGCCTTGCGTCATGGTCGAGGGCGACGCTCCGAGCCCAAGGTGCCAGACCTGGGGCCTCCGAGCTCGAAAAGGGTGCTGGTGGAGATGAGGGTGTCCGACTCCACGACATAGGTGACACGAGATAGGTCACTGGTGAGTCGGGACATGCGTGACAGTCCGGCGCATGTCGAAGCACCGGGTGGCCGTCCTCAAGGTCGTCTCCGCACAGTTGTCCGTCACCGCCGCGGCAGCCGAGTACGGCATCAGCCGCGGCCACCTCCACCGGCTCCTCCGCCGGTACCGTGAGGGAGGCCTCGACGACCTCGGGCCGAGGTCCCGGCGGCCGCACACGAGCCCGCACGGGACATCCGACGAGGTGCGTGGCCAGATCGTCGCCCGACGGATCGAGCTCAGCGCGCGCGGCCTTGACGCGGGTCCGGCCACCATCGCGTGGCACCTGGAGCGGGAGGGCCTGCCGGTCCCGTCGACCTCGACCATCCGGCGCATCCTCCACGCCGCCGGCCTCGTCGTGCCCGAGCCGCGCAAGCGCCCGCGCAGCTCCTGGATCCGGTTCGAGGCCGCCGCGCCCAACGAGGTCTGGCAGTCCGACTTCACCCACTGGCACCTCGCCGACGGGAGCGAGGTCGAGATCTGCTCCTGGCTCGACGACCACTCCCGCTACCTGCTCGCCGGCACCGCCTTCCGGCGGGTCGCCGGCGACGACGTCGTGGCCACCTTCACCGCGGCCGGCGACGCCCATGGCTGGCCCGCCGCCACGCTCACCGACAACGGGTCGGTCTACACGTCGCGCTTCACCGGAGGCCGCAACGGCTTCGAGTACCTGCTCGCCTACCTCGGCGTCCGCCAGAAGAACGGGGCGCCGGGCCACCCCCAGACCCAGGGCAAGATCGAGCGCTTCCACCAGACCCTCAAGCGCTGGCTGGGGCGGCAGCCGGCGGCGGCCGACCTCGGCGCGCTGCAGGCCCAGCTCGACGCCTTCCGCGAGGTCTACAACGAGCAGCGGCCCCACCGGGCGATCGGCCGCAGGACGCCGGGCGAGGCGTACCGGGCGACGCCGAAGGCGCTGCCATCGGGCTCCGGCGCGCGGGGCCACTTCCGGCTCCGCTACGACGTCACCGACAGCCTCGGGGCCATGACCCTGCGGCGGGGCGGCCGCCTCTACCACCTCAAGGTCGGCGCGGCCCAGGCCCGCCGGCGCGTCCTCGCCATCGTCGACGAGCGGGAGGTCACGGTCGTCGCCCTCGACACCGGCGAGATCCTCTCGACCCACCGCATCGAGCCCGACAAGGGCTACTGGCGCAACACACGACGAGACCCCGGCCGATGGCCGGGGTCCCAGCAGACCGGCTGACCACATGTGTCGCCGATGACGCGACGCATGTGTCACCGATGTCGCGACTCAAGACACTGGTGGAGATGAGGGGACTCGAACCCCTGACCCCCGCGATGCGAACGCGGTGCTCTTCCAGCTGAGCTACATCCCCACGCGCCGCGCGGCTCGGGCCATCGGGCGGCCGGCGACCGGTCGCAGGATAGCACGCGACCCTCGGAATCAGGCCGGCAGGCTGAACCAGAATCGGGTCGTGCCGCCGCCCGATTCCGCCCCCACGCGACCGCCGCCGGCCTCCACCAGCTGCTTGACGATGGCCAGCCCGATGCCGGCCCCGCCCCGTGCCCGACCGCGCGACTTGTCGACGCGATAGAAGCGCTCGAAGAGGCGCGGCACGTCGTTCGGCGGGATCTCGTCGCCGGTATTCGCGATCGAGACGAGGATGTCGGCCCGGCGCCGCTCGGCGCGAACGGTCACGGCCCCGCCCGGCGGGCTGTAGCGGACCGCGTTCGAGACGAGGTTGTTGAGGACCTGGGCGAGGTGATCCGGGTTGGCTCGGGCGGGCAGGCTGGCAGGCACCTCGGTCCTGACGTGGAGCCCGGCCCGCTCGAGGCTCGGCTGGGCCAGCTCGAGTGCACTCCGGATCGCCGCCGCGAGGTCGACCTCATCCAGGCGTGGCGCCTCCGTCGCCGCATCGCCCTCCGCGAGCGTATCCAGCGAGCGAGAGAGCCGGACGAGCCGGTCGGCCTCCTCCCAGAGCGACGCATACGTCGCCCGATCAGCGGAGATGACGCCGTCCCTGAGCGCCTCCAGGTAGCCCTGGAGGTTGGTCAGCGGCGTCCGCAGCTCGTGGGCGGCGTTGGCGATGAAGTCGCGGCGGATCCGCTCCTGCTCGGCCAGCGCAGCGGCCATCTGGTTGAACGAATCGGCCAGGCTGACCAGTTCCTCCGGCCCCTCGCGCGGGACCCTGGCCGCGTAGTCGCCGGCAGCCACCCTGCGCGCCGCGGCGCCAACGCGCTCCAGCGGCCGAGCCAGGCGGCGAGCGAGGGCCATGGCCAGGCCGAGGCTGGCGACGACGGCCACGGCGGCGGCCAGGGCCACCACGACGGTGACCGAGGCGTCGAACATCGCCTGCGCCTCGTCGGCCGCGCTGCCGTGGGTGGCCATGAGGCGCCGGAAGATGTCCGAGCCCACGACCTGCACCCCGACGACGAGAATCGCGAGGCCCAGCCCCGCCGACGCGACGGCCGCGAGCGCGATGCGCCCGGCGATTCGCCCGGCGGCTCGAGCGGCGATCCGGCCGGCCAGGTCTCCCCCGATCATCGGCCGCCACTCGCCGAGAATGGACCCGATGGGTTGGCCCGCCGGTAGCCCACCCCGCGCACGGTCATGACGTAGCGCGGTCGTTCGGCGTCGTCGTCCAGCTTGTCCCGCAATCGGCCGACATGGACGTCGATCGTCCGATCCAGCACGTCGCTCTGGTCCGCGCCGTAGACCGCATCCAGGAGCTGATCGCGGCTGAGGACCCGCCCGTCGGCCTCCAGCAGGGTTGCCAGCAGCCGGAACTCGACCCTGGTCAGCGGGATCGGGACCCCGTTGCGGGTGACCTCGTGGCGGTCGCGATCGACGATCAGGTCGCCCAGGACGAGCGGCGGCTGAGCCGGTCCCCGGCGAGCGACGCCCGCTGTGCCGGCTCGACGGAGGATCGTCTTGACCCGCAGGACCAGCTCGGCCGGCGAGAACGGCTTGGGCAGGTAGTCGTCGGCGCCGTCCTCCAGCCCCGCGATCCGGTCCCCGACCGAGCCGCGGGCCGACAGGATGAGCACGGGCGTGCCGGCCACGCCGGCCCCCAGCGACGCCTCGTCCCGGCGGAGGGCGCGGATCACCGCCCGCCCGTCGAGCTCGGGGAGCATGAGGTCGAGCACGACGAGGGCCGGCTGGTGGCGTTCGATCGCGGCCAGGGCCGCGCGTCCGTCCGTCGCGGTCACGACGTCGAAGCCGTCTCGCTCCAGGTAGGTTCGAACCAGCCGGACGATCTTCTCGTCGTCGTCGACGACGAGGATCGGTGGCGCGGCGCGGGACGGCGCGGTCATCTCGGATTGGGCGGGGGCATGGGTCGCATCGTAGCGAGACAGCCTAGCCCGGGTTCTTGACGGTCCGGTGACGGCCGATTGGCCGGCCGGGGGGAGCGATCAGTGTCAGCTCGTGGCGCAATCTGAGCCGCGCCAGGTGTGGCTCGCATTGACGCTCAGTGCCTTCCGTACCCGCCTGATGCATGTCCGCCGGGCATCGAGTGGCTGGCGGTGTGGCATTGCCCGGATTGCCCCCGCACAGGACGCCCTTGATCGTCCGCGTACCCATCCAGGGGTATTCGGGCCTGTGGAGCCGATAACGCCGGCTCCGCCTCGTCCGTGCCTGGCGTTATGCCCGTACCAGCCCCGGATTACCCCTCCGGCGGGTGCGGCGGCGGCCATTGGACCGAAATCGCGCCGTGGACCTTCGAGGGAACCGGATGACCGCGCCGAAGCGCGATCTGTACCCGTGGCGCGGGTATCGACCGGTTCTCGCCGGCGCGAGGGCGATCTTCGGGCTTCGTATCGGTCAGCAACGCGGCGTGGGGCGTTCACGAGGTCTTGACGAATAGAACAAGTGTTCTATCATTGGTGTCGTGCCCCCTGCCTCCCTCGACGTCACGGCCGCCCTGGCGACCCTCCGGGATCGCTGGGGTTCGGCAGCTCCGCGCCGTCTCGGGGTCAAGGGCGGCATGCCACCGGGTGGTGGGCACGGCAGGGTCGTGGGGGCGCTGGCGACGGTGCCGGAGATGCTCGATGCTCCGCGGCCGGTCGAAGCTTCCCCGGACGTCGGTGCTCAGACGATCGGCGCGATCGTGCCCACCGGCTTCGCCGCCCTCGACGCGATTCTCGGCCCCGGCGGTATTCCCCGCCAGGCCAGCCTGGCGGTCCGCGGCGATCACTCGAGTGGCAAGACCACGCTCGCTCTGCGGCTCGTGGCGGAGGCCCAGGCGACCGGGTCTATCGTGGCCTGGCTGGATCTCGCCCGGAGCCTGGATCCGGTGGAGGCCGTCGCGCGCGGCGTCCGGCTCGAATGGCTGGTGGTCCTGGCCCCGGAGACGCTCGATGAGGGGCTGGCGATGGCCGGCGCCCTGCTCCAGGGCCGGGCGGTGGACCTCCTCGTCGCGGATCTGCCCGCCGGCCGCGGGACGAGGACGGCCATGCCTGCCGGCGGTCGTGGCCCCAGCGCGGCGGACCGGCTTCATCGCCTGGCCGCCCTCGCCCGCCGGGCGGACGTCCTGCTCGTTCTCCTCGAGCCGCCGGAGCTGTCCCGGCCGGTGGCCGGTGCGCTCGCCGAGGCGGCGGGCCTCCGGCTGGAGCTCGCCCGAAGGTCGTGGATCCGCCTGGGCCGCGACGTCGTCGGCCAGCGGACGGAGGTGGTGGTCGCCCGGAATCGATTCGGCCCGCCGGGCCGGCGGGCCGAGCTGCGGATCCTGTATGCGGAAGGCGGCGAACGCGACGGCTGCCTGGCCCGCGAGTCGCTCCTCCTGGAAGCCCTGCCCGCTCCGCCTGGCCGGCCTGCCGTGACTGCGCCCGAGCCCACCGCCATTCCCCCGCTCATCGAGAGCCACGCTCATGCGACTCCTCCATCTTCACTGGCCACACCTTTCCCTCCGGCTCGCCCGGTCGCACTCCACGTCGTTTCCACGGGATCCCGTGCTGGGACCGGTGGTCCTGGGCGGGCAGCCATGGACACCGGGCGTCGTCCTCGACGCGAGTCCCGCCGCCCTGGCAATGGGCATCCGCCGCGGGATGGCGCTGGGCAGCGCACATCGGCTCGCCCCTGAGGCAACGTTCCTCGACCCGGATCCCGCAGCCGACGGCGCGGCCGTGGAGGCGGCCCTGGACCGGCTGGCGACGTTCAGCCCGAGCATTGCCGGCGAGACGGATTCGACCCTCCCGGGATTCGGCCGGCTGGAAGTCCAGCTGGATGGCCTGGAGCGACTGTGGGGACCCGAGCCCGTCCTCGTCGAGCGCATCCGGACGGAGCTCATGCCGATCCTGTCGGGCTCGCCCCGGGCCGGGATCGCCGGGACTCGCTTCGCGGCCATGGTGGCGGCCGGCATGGCGAACCAGCCGGCAGAGCGCCCGGCGCAACGGGCGGTGCAACTGGCGGGCCTTCTCGCCGTTCCGCCGGGCGATGAGGTGGCGTTCCTCGCCCCTCTCCCTGCCGGGCTGCTCACCGCCGATCCGGACGTCCGAGCCCGGCTCGCGCGGTTCGGCCTGCGGCAGATCGGGCAGGTGGCGGCGGTGTCGCGCTCGGCGCTCGTCGCCCGGTTCGGCGCGGAGGGCGAACCGCTCCATGCTCGGGCTCGCGGCGAGGAGACGGATCCCTTCCGGGCCCGCCGGTCGCCGGAGCGGATGAGCCTGGCCCTGCCGGTCGAGCCGGCGGTGGACGATCTCGAGCCGCTGCGCTTCCTGCTCCACCGGCTGGCCGCCACACTCGCCGATCAGCTCACCGGTCGGGGTCTGGCCACGGCCCGCGCGCATCTCCGCCTCGCGCTCGACACCACGTTCGCGGTTTCCGGCACCCCGTCCGTCCTGGCCTTCGAGCAACGTCTCCCGGAGCCCACGCCGGAGGCGGAGGCGATCGAGCGGCTCCTGGTCGCCCGCCTCGAGCGGACGCCACCGCCGGCACCGGTCGCCAGGATCGAGCTCGAGGTGGTCGACGTGGCGCCGGCCGCCGGCCAGCAGCTGGCGCTCTTCGTCCCACAGGCCGGCCGGGCCGCGCGGCTCGGCTGGCAGCTCGCTCGGCTGGCGCTGACGTTTGGCGAGGATCGGGTTCGGCGGGTCGAGCTGGCCGACCCGGAGGCGCCGCTGCCCGAAGCCCGCTGGCGCTGGGTGGCCGTGGAGTCCGGCGCGACGACGCCATCGTGAGACGGCTCCGATGACCCGACTCCTGCGCGAGCACCCGGCGATCGAGGCGGAGCTGGATGGCCTCGGTCGCCTGGTGGCGATCAGGTGGAACGGCCGACGGGAGCCCGTGGAGGTCTGCAACCGCTGGCGAGTCGACGAGTCGTGGTGGCGCGAGCCGATCGCTCGCGATTACTTCAAGGTGGTGGGGCCGCGCTGGCTGGCGCTCGTCTATCTGGACCGCACGAGCGGAACGTGGCACCTGGAGCGGCTGTACGACTGACGCGCTCCTCGCGGTCAGCGAAGCGCCGGCGAACCCAGCGTCAGGCTGACGACGAGCAGGACGGCGAACATCCCGACGACCAGGACGAGCGCTCCGAAATCCCGTGGCCGCGTCGACTGCATGTCCGTCCCATCCCCGCGAAGGGTTCCACCAGCCACCGATCCGTCGATCGATGCGATCGACATGAGCCTAGACGCCTGGCGTCGCCGAATCGTTTCACGGCGGGTCGCCTTATCGCAGGCGTGTATCGGAGCTGCCGCGGCCGTCAGCGAAACGGGCAGGCGGCTCCGAAGAGAATCGTCGCGATGGTGGCTGTGCCCATCTTCGCCAGCGCCACCTGGACTCGGCAGCCGCGCGCCGGCCCGGTCGCATCGATGACGTAGCCGCCGTCTTCATACGGCCCGGAGGTGGCTTCGACCGGGTAGCCTGCGGCCGGCAAGGCCGAGCCGTACCAGGCCGCCGCGTCCGCCGTCCTGGCCGCAACGATGAGCACGGCCGAGGCCGGCCCGGCTCCCGTTTCGGTTGGCTCCGAGGCGAGCATGCGCGGGAAGCGCGCGGGAACATCGTCCCAGATGGGGCCCCATTCGGTCGTCGTCGTGGCCGGTAGCGTCTGACCGGACATCGGCGTGGCCGCACCCACCGCGCTGGTCGCCGGCGACGGCGACGTGGCCGGGGTCGCAGGCGGCGTCTGCGGTGAGCTCGGCGGGGACGCGGTCGGCAGCGTGGCGGGCGGCGTCGAGGCCGCCGGCCCGCATCCGGCCGCGCCGACCATCACCGCGAGAGCCAGGGCGGCGCGGATCAGGGCGCACAGCGTGGCCGTCCGCAGGCGATCGAGGGGCCCGGCAGGCGTCACGAGATGAGGTCTCCGAGGATCGAGGCGGGCGGGGTACATCGTAGCCGGCCCGCACCATCGGCCCGGTCGAGCCGGTCGGTCTGGTTCGCTTGTGTGAGGGGCCTCGCCGTCTGCCGGCGAGGCCCCTCTGGCTGCGCTCGCCCGCTCACCAGGCGTCGCAGCGGGTCGGCGGCCGGCCGCATGACGGTCGGCGTCGCCGGAAGCATCCCGGCCCCCAGGCACGGGACGTCAGGAGTCAGGGGCGCGGCCCGGCCTGGGCCGCGAGGAGCACGGGCAGGAGACCTTCGATGAGCAGCGCGGCGCCCGCCAGCAGGACCAGGGGTCGGAGCAGCTGGACGAGCGCGGGCCTGATCTGCGTCATCGTGGCTCTCAGACGCCGGACGGGGGCCGATTGTTGCGCCTCCGCGGCGGTTTGTCGCACACATCGCGGTCATTTCGCCCCGTGAGCGCGTCCGGTACGGTCGCAGACCGTTCCCCGCTCCGGCACGTTGCCGCGGTTCCGGATGGTCAACGCCGCGTCCAGGTACCCGAGGTCTGACCGGAGGACCGCCCGGGAGACTCCCGCCTCGACGATGACCTGGTGGACCGGCGCGAAGAACTTCTACCGTATGACATCCCAGAGAGCCGGGTATCCACCGTCGTTACCGAGCGTCCAGATACCGATCCCGGCCAGGTTCTGGGTCATCGCGTACTCGTCCTTGGCCGCGGCGCTCTGCTCATCCTCGAAGTACACCTCGCGCCACGTCTTGTCGGTCGAGCTCCAGTAGGTGAACCAGCCGCTGCCCTGGACGGTGTCCTCATGACGAACGACGGCGGGATGAGCGGCCAGCCAGGCCGTGACCGATGCGTACGTGACGCTCCACACGCCGCCGTACGCCGCTCGATTCGAGCGCACGGTCGCGTACGGCACGTTGGCCGTCACGGGCCAGTCGTAGCCGTAGGTGCCGATGCCCATGACGAGCTTGGCGGCCGGTACCCCGCGGGCGAGGAACCGAGAGATGTGGATCTTCACGGTTCGAGTGGTGTCGTCGAGCGGCGCGATCGGACCCGCAGTACGCGAACCGGACCCGTGGTAGTTGTACGTCATCACGAACAGCAGGTCGACGAGCGGGTGGAGGCCCGTCGTCAGGACCAGGCCGGCTCCCGCGGAGGTGGCAACGGTCAGCTGCGCGGTCGGGAAGCGCGCCTTCATGGCCGTCCCGAAGCGCCCGACGAAGGCGAGGAAGGCCGGCGCGATCGTGTCGGGCAGCGGCTCGAAGTCCAGGCTGGCGCCGTCGGCCGAGCGGCGCGCCATGAGATCCAGGGCCTGCGCGATGAACCGGTCCTGGGCCGTCGAGCTGTTCAGGAATGCGTTCATCCTGGTTAGCGAGCTCGAATCGAACAGCTGGAAGGTGGGCACGACGCGGACGCCGCGGGCATGGGCCGCGTTGGTCACTGTCACCGCGTTGTCGCTCAGGTAGGCGGTGTAGCCGCGCCACGCCGTGTCGATGTTGCCGTCCGCCTTGATGCCCAGGCCGAAGAACGCGACCGTCGAGAGGAGGCCGTACTCGAGGCGCCCGGCAATGCTGTCATCGAGCCGCCAGTAGGGAAGATAGCCATAGACGACGCGCGTCAGGGCACGTGGCTGGACGACGAGCGGCTGGATGCCCGGATCGACCGTCAGGCTCGTCTGTATGCCGCCCGCGGAACCGGTGTCTGCCGATGGCGGCGCGCCGATGGCACCCACCGGTCCGACCGGCAGGAGCCCCGCGACCAGCACGACCATGACCACCCCGACCGGGGCACGCGGCTGCCGAGACGCATGAATCGGGTGGGCAGCGTGAGGGGACGCGGTGACGGAGACGGACATGACCCACGTAGAC
>Ga0137373_10006125_pt1 | contig 12902 bp, 8 predicted proteins | sample SagtaG_5_FD_104912 | JGI IMG/M metagenome (GOLD analysis project Ga0137373, IMG submission 104912) | Vadose zone soil microbial communities from Sagehorn Ranch, Mendocino, California, USA - Sage1_R_80_16 metaG | ecosystem: Environmental > Terrestrial > Soil > Vadose zone | place: USA: California...
ATCAACGCGCCGACCACGTCTCCCACATAACCAAAGCAGCGCGTCTGTTTGCCATCGCCATAAACAGTGATCGGACGGCCGGCGAGAGCCTGCTTGACGAAGGTGGGAATGACCATGCCGTAGCGCCCGGTTTGCCGTGGGCCAACCGTATTAAAAAGTCGGACAATAGTTGTCGGTAATTTTTTCTCGCGCCAGTAAGCCAAAGCCAGAAACTCATCAATTGCCTTCGAGCACGCATAGCTCCAGCGACCCTTTGTCGTCGCGCCCATCACAAGGTTGCCGTCTTCGCGAAACGGGATGTCGGCGCTGAGACCATATACTTCTGAAGTTGAAGCTATCAGCACTCGCTTCTGTTTCTTGTTGGCCAGGGCCAGTACAACTTCGGTTCCGTGCACGTTCGTTTCAATCGTTCGCACCGGGCTCTCCACAATTAGCTTTACGCCTACCGCTGCCGCCAGGTGAATCACGATGTCACTCTGGTCGACAAGCTCTGCGGTTATCGGCTGGTTGTGAACAGAATCAATCGTGTAGTGAAATCGTGGATTGCTTTTGAGGTGTTGAATATTATCGATGGTGCCGGTCGATAGATCATCTATCACCAGAACTTCATCGCCGCGGTGCAAATAGGCATCGGCAAGATGTGACCCTATGAAGCCCGCGCCGCCTGTTATGAGTACACGCAAAATATGCGCTCCTTTTTTAGATAGACTTCTTAGAGATCTTGGATCAAGTGCGATGTTTCAGGCTCATTAGCGAACCAGCGGAAGCAAGCCCGCCTTCCCGACCCGGAGATCCCGCTCGTTACCTCACAGGATCCCATCTTGAAGGTCCTTCAATCCAGAGTGTGAACAATCAATTCTGATCAGCTCGTGGTTCGGAAGGTGGGCTTGCCCCCGCTGGTCTGCTTCGCAATACCCTTCCCTTTGAGCAAATCAGCATAGAGGCTCTTGATGTCCGCCAGCAGTCGCTCAGCTGAATAGTGACTAACCACGAATTGTAAACCACGCTCTCCAGTTTCACGACGCAGCCTGGGATCTACTACCAGGCGAGCCAGGCCCGCAGCAAATGCTGAAGCGTCGTCAGGTGGCACGCTAATGCCTCGCGGGCAGATCTTAAAAGGCTCTTTGGGATCCTGCGAATTCGATTCTCCCAACAAATCAATCACTCCGCCCACTGCTGTAGAAATAACCGGACGCGCGTTTGCCATTGCTTCAATTAGTGTCAGCGGCGTTCCTTCGTTCCGCGAAGTCAGGGCTACTATATCCAAAGCAGGATAAACGTTCTCAAGATCGCGGCGAGAGCCTGTAAATATCAAGTCTTCAGTCAGGCCCAGCGAGGCGGTGAGTTGCTCGAGCGTATTTCGCAACGCGCCATCTCCGACCACTATGAAGCGAACACGCGCCCGGGACGAGCGCGCCAGGAACTTTTCCTTGAACAGCGCTGCCGCCCGAATGAAAAGTTCGTGATTTTTGATCTCAGTGAGCCTGCCAACAATCCCCACCAGAATATCGTCCGCTGCCACTCCCAGCTCGTGACGAAATAGTCGCCTACGTTCCTTCCAGTCGGCAAAAACGCTCGTGTCCAAACCGAGCGGAATCACCGAGAACTGTTCAGCGCGCCCAACTCCAAAGTCTTCATTGATCTCCCGACGTTGTTGTTGGCTGACAACAACGATGCGATCGGTTATCAACTTCGCCAGCGTCTTTTCGATCAATATAAACGTGCGCGTTTTCAGCGGACCGTAGTAGCTATGGAAAATATGTCCGTGATAAGTGTGCACAAAGCGGCAAGCTCGCGGACGTCCCAGTAAGACACTTGGAGTTAACCACCGATAGAAAAGTCCTGCCACTCTACCGACTGTGCCGGCTTTTGCAGTATGGGTGTGAACAATGTCAGGACGTTCGCGCCGGAAGAGTTTGTAGAGTTTCCAAATCGTGAGCGTGTCTTTTAGCGAAATCTCGCGGCTCATCTCGGGAACGAGGATAGGCACCACGCCCATCTCCGTCGCGAAGTAACTCATATCATCTTCGCCTGGGGGAACTGTTCCGGCCACGAGTAGCGACTCGCACTCCAGAGTTTGCAGTCCACTCGTGAGCCAAACGACATGCTTAGCCGGCCCACCCACATTAAGGCGAGCGATGACGCGAACAATCTTCATCTTGCTTTGGGAGACGTACAACAGATCTAATTGAGGTTTAGAGTTAGCACGAGTGTCAGATCCACTTCAGCGTTGCCGAGCCACAGCCCCAAAGAAACAAGTTCACTCTAAACAGGTGGCCAGTCGAACGCACTTTCTTCGTAGACCTCAAGCATTGACGCTGACCTCGCTTTCCTGTGGCAACTCCATTTTGTTCGCACTTGTTTCGGCTACGAGATTCGAAGCGCGCAGGAGACTCTCAAACGTGCCGGCATCGGTCCACCATCCTTGCAGCTCCTCCCACGTCATCTCGTTGCGTTTGATGTAAGCGTTATTAACGTCAGTGATTTCCAGCTCACCGCGACCTGACGGCTTCAATGTGCGAATGATGTCAAATACTTCGCCATCGTACATGTAGATTCCGATTACGGCGTATTCCGATTTTGGCGCTGCGGGCTTCTCTTCAATACGCAGTACGCTTTGGCCGCCGAGTTCGGGAACGCCAAAGCGCTCTGGATCGGGCACCTTCTTTAGTATGATCTTGGCCCCCTTAGCTTGCTCTTTATACGCCCGGACCGCGCCGGCGATATTTCCCTCAATGATGTTGTCGCCCAGTACGACGCAAACTGAGTCCCCGGCGGCGAAATGTTCCACCAGCGAGAGCGCCTCTGCGATGCCGCCTTCACCTTCCTGATACGTATAGTTGAGATGTTTGAGCCCAAAGGCTTTTCCGTTTCCCAATAGTTTTAGGAAGTCGCCGGCTGAATTACCGCCAGTGACAATCATTATGTCGATGATTCCCGCGTTCACCAGCGTTTGGATCGGATAGAAGATCATCGGTCGATCATAAACGGGAAGCAGGTGCTTGTTAGTTACCGCGGTCAGTGGCCGCAATCGTGATCCTAAGCCGCCCGCCAAAACTATGCCTTTCACTCTATGCCTCCTGGAATAACTTGGTTTTTGTAATGTTTTGAAGTTTGAGCTTTGAACTTTGTTCTTTGTACTTTGGTCTTTGAGGGATTTGCTTACCAGCCCGCCACCCGATCAAGGCAATCAAAGTACAAAGTACTCTCAATCAATAAACCTTTGGAACCACAGCTCCAGCATTAGCAACGTCCACAGCTGATGGGAATAGTCTCGGTCGCCACGCGTGTGCAGCTCAACCAGTCGTTTGACTGCTTCCGGTTTGAAAAGTCCGCGCTTGAGTGCCGCTTCCGCGAGTAATGTTTCGCGGAGAAACGGTTGGAGCTTGCCACGAAACCAATGGCCAATCGGCACGCCAAAACCCATCTTGCGGCGATCCAGGTTTTCTGCCGGCAATAGCTTCTTCAGCATTCGCTTTAACAAATACTTCGTGGTGAGTCCATGCAACTTGAATTTTTCCGGCAGGCTCGCAGCAAATTCCATAACGTGATGATCGAGAAATGGCGAGCGCGCTTCAAGCGATACGGCCATCGTAGCAATGTCCACTTTGACGAGTAGATCGTTGGGCAGGTAGGTCATGATATCTGTCAGCAATGCTGCATCAACGATGCCGGATCCGTTTGCGCGCGCAAACCAGGGATCGAGCATGTTTGCAGCGGATACCTGCTGGGTTTGCCGACTGAAATCCTCAGAATACAAATCCTGCTTGGCCGCCGAGTCGAAGACGCTCACCCAACGCAGATAGCGTTCGACCTTTGGCAACGATGCCGCCTGAATAAAACGCTTCACATCTCTTACGCGGCCGCGTTTTGTTTCTGATGACGGTATTAATTCTATCGCCTGGCGTACCACCGTGTCTCTAAGCACTGCTGGTATGCGGTGGTATCGCTCAGCCAGCCGCATCGCGGCGTAGCGCTCGTAACCCGCGAAGGATTCGTCGCCGCCGTCGCCGTTCAAGGCCACGGTTACATGCTTGCGAGTTTCGCGGGCGACATAATAGGTTGGAATCGCCGAGGAATCTGCGTAAGGTTCGCCGTAGTGCTCAACCAGAATCGGCAAGACTTCAAGAGCATCCGGGCGAACTATGAACTCGTGATGATCAGCGCCCATGTGTTCTGCCACCCGACGCGCATGATGCAGCTCGCTGAAATCCTGTTCCTCAAATCCGATCGAAAACGTCTTTACCGGTTCGCTTGATACCTCACTCATCAACGCCACGACTGCGCTCGAGTCGATGCCGCCGGAGAGAAACGCGCCTAGCGGCACTTCCGACATCAGGCGAACCTTAACCGCGTCGCGAAGGATCTCGATCGCGCGCTCGCCCGCCTCTTCTTCGCTGATATCAACTTTTTTCGAGAAGTCGGGCTGCCAGTAACGTTCGATCTTTATTTCACCCTTGCTGTAGCGAAGGCTGTGTCCCGGTTCCAACTTTCTGATGGCCCGGTATGCCGTCAGAGGCGCGGGCACACACATAAAAGATAGATAGTGGTGCAGCGCCTCCGCGTCGATCTCTTTGCCAATATCGGGATGTTGCAATAAGGCGCTGAATTCCGAGCCGAAGATGAACTGGCCATTCACTTGCGCATAAAGCACCGGTTTTTTCCCGACCCGATCGCGCGCCAGAAAAAGCTCCTGGGTGCGCTCATCCCAAATCGCGAAGGCAAACATTCCGCGCAGATGTTTGGGACAATTCGCGCCGTAACGATCGTAGGCATGAATGATCGCCTCAGTGTCGCTGTCTGTATAAAACGAGTGGCCGAGCTTTTCGAGCCGCTCCCGCAGTTCACGGTAGTTGTAGATCTCGCCGTTGAAAACTATCCAGGCGGTACGGTCCTGGTTGTGAATAGGCTGCTGCCCACTTTTGAGGTCGATGATCGCGAGGCGCCGCATGCCAAGGCCGACTGGCCCGTTTAGGTAAAAGCCATCGTCGTCTGGTCCACGATGGCGGATGGCGGCGCACATGCGCGCAACCACAGCCTGATCAACGTCTGATTTATCGCTCCTAACTATGCCTACAATTCCACACATAGCTACCCAAAAGAGGCCGCGGATTAACGCGGACGATGCGAATCTGAAAGAGCTTGGATTAAGTATTGCTTCTTCTGATTTCCAATTCTTCTCAATCCGGCACTTTTCGTGAAAATCCGCGGCTCATTACATTCCTGAATATCTCGCACGCTTATAGTAACGAAGCTGTGACAGGCTGGCTAATGGCCACGCTCCAGCAACTCGAATTGTCAATTTAACCGCATTGTCTACGCCGATCTTCGGCCGGGCCGTGTCTTGAAAGTTGCCGCTTGCTGCATCGCCAAATCCTGGCGCTCTTCTAATTCTCGCCGCTTTTTTTCCTCCCGTTTCTCCTTCATGAGTACGAAGCCGACTGCGACAAAGATAAAATAAAACACCAATAGTTGGGCGCGCTGGCGATAGGCCGTACCGACATTACCTTGAAACACTGAATAGGCGAGGGTGAGCATGACCGTGAAAATCAAAATGGGCGAGATCATTCGCAAGCGGTATTTGATAGTAAACCACAATCCAAGGACCAGGAGCGGAAAGGAAGCCCACCAAATTATCATCTCCGGCAAGGTAATGCTTTGACGTATAGAAGTGATCTGCCAGGGGAAAGGAGCAAAGAGCAGGTAGAGCACACCTATCGGAATCGTGGAGATAGCGCCGGAGGTGGTCGATACGTCTACATCTTGTCCAAATCCAGACTCGGCCGAACGTGCCTGGTCTTTTCGGCTTCGTTGCAGTTGCGCCATGTTTCCGTAACGCTCGAAACTAACACTCGCCGAGCGTGTAACGCCTACGTAGGTTAATCCCACCCCCAAAATTATGATGGCCGTGAACTGGCGCGCAAAACTTGTCGCGGTAACCTGCTGCATGCCGATTACAAAGGCTCCGCCAATGGCCACACAGATCATGTAGAACACATAGAAACGCAGTGCCACCAGTCCCATCAACGCACAGACAAGCACTACGATGTATTTCATGCTCAGCTTTTCACCGATCTTAAGCGTGCAAAGGATAGCTATCGCCAGCAAGAAGACGATAGGTCCATCTTTGAGACCTTGTGCCGACCAGAGCACCAGCGAGGGATAGAAAGCGACGGCAATTCCGGCGATACGAGCTACTCTTAAGTTCTTAAAGACCTGATGCGCGCATAAGTAAATAATTACCGCAGTCGCGGCGCCGAAAACCGAATTCATCAGTTGGACTGCAAACATGTTACGCCCGATAAGGCCATAGACAGCGGCAACCAGGTAAACCATCCCCCAGCCTGAGGACTCGCCGCCTCGCACGTACTGGTTGGCGATCACTTGCCAGTATTTGTCGCCGCCCCAGCCCAGGAGTTGCGCGTTGCCGTAGTAGTCGTAAGTTAAAGCGTCGCCACCAAAAAAATTCTGCCCGTGAAAAACAAAAATTACGAGGCCCACAATCATTCGCCCTAGCAGGGCTGAAACGAACAGTCGCAACAAAAAGCGTCCGTCAACTTCTCTCTTGTAGGCGTAAAAGCCGGCGATCACCGCCAGAGCTGTGCAAAACAAGACGGCTTTGGCAGTGTCAGCGTTGCTAACAATTCCGTAGTCGTTCACATATTGCGCCACCAGCGGCGGCACGACGATGACGATGGCCACGCACAGCAGCAGATAAACCAACGTTAGAAGAGCATTCATATTCAGAAATCAACCAAGCAGACTCGCTGGCGATAAGCTAAACATCGTTAGGCAAATCTATTCGCGTCTTTCGTTCAATCAAAAACTGATCTTCTTCGCACAATTCCTTTACTGGCCTGGCAGGCACGCCGGCAATGAGATAACCCTCCGCGGTCAACTCGCTTGTAATTACAGAGCCAATCCCGACTATACATCTCGAAGGCAATGCTCCTCCAGGAGCGATGCGAATTTCGGATCCCACATAAGCAAACGAACCGATATCTATCGGGCGAGTCCGTTGCCGGTTATGAGTCCAGAGAGACGAGTTGCGGCCACCCAGAATTGATCGGCGGCCAATCGTTACCCGGTCCGTAAAGTCAATTTTGTGTCCAGCCGTAATAATGCTGCCTTCGCCGAGCGAGAATCTCGGATCGATCGGATTAACGACCTCCGGCTCGGCAATTGAGTTTATTTCGTTCATCCGAATGATTTCGGAATAGCGTCCTAAATGAACTTCGTCGCCGCCCCTGATGATGTTGAGGTGCCCGATCTTAACGTGGTCGCCAATCTCGAGTCTCTTCACCCTGATAATCAGATTGAGGTGTCCAATTTGAACGTCATCGTCGATCTGGCATTCCCTCGCGTCGATAATGCTTAGTCCGATGCGCACGCGCTTGCCGATTTTGTAACCAAAAAACAAGCGATAGCAGAAGCGCTTAAGAAACGACGGCAGCAGCGCGATGAACGCGAGCAAGGTCAATCGGGATTTACTGAGACGCTGCATAGCCTCGACTAGCTCGCCTTCCTGTCGCAGCTTGCTTCGCGCAAGGCGCGTGCGAGTTTGTCAGCTTGCGCCGAAAGCGAATATCGTTCGACAACATGACGACGGCCTGCGGCTCCCAGGGTTTGGCGCAATGCCGGATCGGAAAGCAGCAGTTCAAGCGTCTGTAACCATTCGTGATTCGTGGTCGCGTGGAAGTGTGTTACGCCTGCTTCCCCGATTTCTGCCGCTGCCCCCACCGGCGCAGCTATGTATGGAATTCCAATAGCCATGTATTGAATAGCCTTAAACCCGGACTTCCCCGCCGCCCAGTTCTCGGCATACAAAGATGGATCGATCGGATATAGTCCGATGTCAAACGACTGGAAATCTTCGACTTCTCGTTTGAGGTTCCATTCCAGATTCTCAACTTCGACACCGGGAATATTTGTCTGGTCCGTGCCTGCGCCAACAATCTTCATCTTGAAGCGATGGGTCTTGGCTAAATCCTGCAATACAGGGAAGATTGCTCGCAGGTAGGGAAAGGTTGAATGGGTGCCAATCCAGCCCAGCACTACAGGCCCATCGGACTTGTGGGGCTTGGGAACAAAAACATCAGTGTCGACCACGGTCGGAATTATTCGCGTTGTCGCGCCTTTGCTTTTGGCGTACTCGGCAATAGCGTGATTGCCACACGTAACTATGTCGGCCCACTGTATTAAGTCGTCAGTTTTACTGAACCACTTCAGCGCCTTCCCGAGCCTTCCGTATGTGGGGCTAGTATAGGAAACATAGGTAGCATCATCCAAATCGAGAACCATCGGACGTTTAAAAACTCGCACCGCCAGCCATTCAATGAGCGGCGGACCGAATAGCATGGCTTCACGCTGAACGAGCACAACATCCGTTTGGCTAAGCAACAATACATCCTTCAAGCGCCTCAACCCGGACTTCACCAGCGCCAGTAATGTGTACGGCAAAGCGTGGCGTTGATAGAGCATTTCAAATGCTTTCGAATCCAGGAAAGGCCGGACTGTGAGAGTGATCCCTCGATCGGCTAGCGGGCCAACGAATTGTTCCAAGCGATAGCGCGTTGCTGCCGCTTCTACAGGATATGAACTCAATCCCAGAACATTCATACCTGGCCTTGACCCGAGTCTGGCAGAAATGCCGGCGCGATGAATTGAATGCCCGGTTGGTTCTGAATCAGAGCTAAAGCTTCCATTAAGGTAAGTTGGTATTCCCAAGTGTTGCTTGTGTATTTGAACTCTACGGCGACGCCTGATCTCGTTTGACCATCCGGTCGTATAAGCGCCGGTATCTTGTTCGTCCTACGTCGATCAAATCAAACTCGCGGCGCGCCACGCCGCGCAGGCGTTCCGCCAGTTTTTCATCGCCGCGCATCACATCGATCTGATTCAAGGCTTCCAAATATGCCTCTGGATTAAACTCGCGCAGCAACGCACCAACAGAATTCTCTTCAATCAGTTTATCCAGATCGCCAACACCGGCGTTGCAAACAATAGGCAGCCCGCTCGCCAAATACTCGGCAATCTTAGTAGGCGATGAAGACTGTTTGGAGTAGCACGGCTTGATAAATGAGATGGCGACATCAGCGGCTCCAAGGAACCGGGGAACTTCATCCGGAGTTACTCGAGTCACCAGAAAATTCTTTGCTTCAATTCCGAGGCTCGACATACGATCGATCACCAATTGCCGCGGGCTCTGAGTCAGAATCATGGAAAACGTACTCGGATCCTGCTCATGAGCGGCCGCCAGGAATTGAGTCATTTCATCAGTCATATACCAGCCGCCAAACGAGCCAAGATAAACGATCACGCGCCGGCCGGTCAGATTTAGCTCCTCTCGCAACGATTCTCGTAAAGCGTGACCGGCTGATGAAAATCTTTCAAAATCAACACAGCAGGGGATCACTTCGATTGGCCGGCCGAATTCGTCCATGTCGTTGCAGCCGGGAAAGACAATATCGCGAGCTTTCTCCGTCAATAAGACAAAAGCGTTCGAGACTCGCAGAATATAGCGCTCAACTCTCTTGAGTACCCGGTAAAGATAGCCATTCTCAGGCCAAACGCCGGCATCCGTGTATTCTTCGGGCATGAAGCCACGAATGTCAAAAACCAGTTGCCCTCTTTTGAATTTTCTGGCCACTACACTCATTACGGCCGGGACGTGATTGCGTGCGTGCAGGATATCGACATCTTCGCGCCGCATTATTCGCGCGATGGTCCAGGCGCCCACCGCCATGTCGTAAATCGTGGCCGGCAGCGAAGGCCACTTATGATATTTCAAGTAATGCCAGGAGATGCCTTCGGCGTTCAAGGCGGCGCGTTGTTGGGAAAGCTCCTCCGCAGTCCAGGTCTCGCGGAGGCGAGGCTCAAAAGTCAACAGGCTTACTTGAACCTCTCGGATTTTAACTGCCTCAAGTAGGGGAGCACTTGCGTCTGAACCAAGGGCTCTCGCAACCCAAAGTAACAGACATACAAAGTGCGCACAGGCTTCATGGAACTGATCGTGTTGGTTCAGTTGATATCAGAACCGAAAGCGTAGCTACTGGGTCGCGGTGCAACTCTGCAAGTTAGCCGGCTTGCGCGCTCACACCCGGTTGCTACCTCTCGTGGTGCTAATGGAAGCGTTATGAACCTTCCGCGCAACTCATTCAGCGGCGACGCGCGCAGTAATCAGCCTATCATTCACTACCCATTGAAACGTACCGAAGATTGTGGCCGCGTCGAGCATCGCGATTAGTGGTATCAGCACGAGCATGCGAACACCGTTCTCGAAAATGCTGCCGGGATAGCAGACGCGGTTGCGCCAAATCGCAACCGCTGCGCGCGCATTCAACATCGACAACCATAGCAACAATGTTACCAGTAACCATTTGAATCCAAACCAAAAGACCGGAAGCGCGGAGACCAGTAAGAACCCGTAACGTTTGAATATAGCTGCCTGCCATTGCCGCCACAAACCCGCTCTCATGTTATTGCGCGCATAGGTCACGAACCGTTTGAAGGTTGGCCATAGTTTCGAATGTACTTGCCAATGAACCAGCGCCTCGGGAGCGTTCGCAACGCGAAAGTTCGCGTCGTCAATCTTGTTCATGAACAAGAGATCTTCGGCCGAGCGCAAATCCTCGGCGAAGCCGCCAACGGTTTGCCACACCTTACGCTTCATCAGGAGGGAGACTACCGAGCGTGTCCGAATTAGTCTGCCTTCAATCTGCACCGGCGGCGAAACGTAAGCCATCACCGCACAGCGCCTGAACAAAGTGTCGGTGACCGGCTCGTAAGCTCCATAAACGACGACGGCATCCCTATCGAGTTGAGCACGCTTTGCCAATGCCTCCAGCCAGGAAGGTTCCGGACGCGTGCCGGCGTCGATGAAAGCGAGCCATTCATTTACCGCCTCAGCCGCAGCCAGATTGCGGCCACGACCTGGTAACGCAGGTCCTCCCCTGATCAGGCGAACCGGCGCTCCGCGTTCCACATACTCAGAAATTATTTGGGGTGTTGCGTCGGTGGAGCCGCCGTCCGTTATCAAAATCTCCGCCGGTTTCAATGTTTGATTTAGGAGGTTGTCAACGAGAACGCGAATTGAAGCTGCTTCATTGCGAACAGGAATGATGACGCTAATTTTCATCGGATCAATCAAGTTTGAATTGCGTCTTCCAATCTTTAGTTTCCACAAACTCCGGCTGTTCCTTTTTGTCGAGAATGCAAGTTTCCAGTACCAGAAAATCCATCTCTGTTCTCATGAAGCAGCGATAGCTATCTTCGGGGGTGCAGACAATCGGTTCCCCGCGCACGTTGAAGCTCGTGTTCACCACTACTGGACAACCTGTTCTTTGTCGGAACGATTCAATAATTTCCCAGTAAAGCGGATTCGTCTCGTGCCTTACCGTTTGTATGCGCGCTGAATAGTCGACGTGAGTGACCGCCGGGATCTCCGATCGTTTAACGTTCAACTTATCAATGCCCCACAGCGCTTCTTCGGACGCCGTCATCTTTCGGCGCTTCGATTCCGCAACGTCAGCCACGAGCAACATGTAGGGACTCTCGGCGTCCAACTCAAACCAATCAACCAGTTGTTCACGCAAAACGCTTGGGGCAAAGGGACGGAAACTCTCGCGATACTTGACCTTCAAATTCATCACAGACTGCATTTCCGGAGAACGTGGGTCGCCAAGAATGCTGCGCCCGCCGAGCGCGCGTGGGCCAAACTCCATTCGTCCCTGGTGGAGCCCAATGATCTTTCCTCCGGCCAGCAGATCGGCAACCACTTTGGGTAACTCGTTCCGTGACTGTTTCGTGTAGCGGAGACCGCGCGATTGTAAAAACTCTTCGATCTCGGTCTCGGGGTGTTGCGGGCCAAGGTATGAACCTTTCATGCCGTCTGCGTAGTTAGCCAGTCCATTAGCATGTGCATTGCCGCGATCAACACTCGCCGTAGCGCGATCAGTATTCTTGAGCCCGCGCCAGGATTGCCAGGTGCCTGCTTTCTCCGGACTTGTTCTCTGCTTTCCCAGGTAGCGGTACCAGATCGCGAGCGCGATTCCCAGTGCCCCTCCCGCGTCTCCGGCGGCCGGTTGAATCCAGATTTCTTCAAAAGGAACTTCCCGTAAAACTCGGCCATTAGCAACGCAGTTCAGCGCCACGCCGCCCGCCATGCAAAGCTTCTTCATTCCTGTTTCTTCGTGAGCGTATTTAGTCATCTTCAGCATCACTTCTTCGGTGATCGCCTGAATGCTGCGCGCCAGATCCATTTCCCTTTGCGTGATGAGCGACTCCGGCTTCCTCGGCGCGCTGCCGAAGAGTTTATCGAAGGCGCCGTTTGTCATGCGCAGACCCTGCGAATAACTGAAGTACTCGTGGTTCATCCGCAGGCTGCCGTCATCGCGAATTTCCAACAGCTTGTCTTTAATAATGGCGACGTATTTTGGTTCGCCATAAGGCGCCAGTCCCATCACTTTGTATTCGCCGCTGTTGACTCTGAATCCCGCGTAGTAAGTGAACGCGCTATAGAGCAGTCCCAAGCTATCGGGAAAACGCAGCTCCTTCAGCAGGGTAAGCTCGTTTCCTTTTCCTATTCCGATTGAACTCGTGGCCCACTCGCCTACACCGTCGATCGTCAGGATAGCCGCTTCCTCGAAAGGCGAAGGGTAAAACGCGCTGGCCGCATGGCTCTCGTGATGATCGCCGAAGAGCAATTTCCAACCAAACTCTTTACCCAGCTTCTTCGCCGCGCGTTCATCCTCCTCGCCGCCTGATCTGGCCAACTCGGTACGAATCAAGTCGGGCATCCAAAGCTTCTCCTTCATCCAGAGCGGTAGTGCTCTAAGAAACGAACCGAAACCGGCAGGTGCGTAGTCGAGATACGTTTCGAGAAGCCGATCGAATTTCAGCAG
>Ga0137373_10006132_pt1 | contig 12898 bp, 8 predicted proteins | sample SagtaG_5_FD_104912 | JGI IMG/M metagenome (GOLD analysis project Ga0137373, IMG submission 104912) | Vadose zone soil microbial communities from Sagehorn Ranch, Mendocino, California, USA - Sage1_R_80_16 metaG | ecosystem: Environmental > Terrestrial > Soil > Vadose zone | place: USA: California...
CAAGGTCCAGTTAGCTCACAAAATTTGCGAAGGGGGTGCCGTTCCACTCGACCACCCCCACCAGCGAAATCGCCTTCCGCCTCAGCCCCGCTGCGCTTAGGGCCGACCGGCCGTCCCATGCCCATGCGCGCGCCCGATCCATCATGACGCGACCACGCGCCGGGCCATGCGGCGGCCGTACGGTCGGGGGAAGGGCATGGCCGGTGTCCGGGGTGCGGGGTAGACGATCACGTGCATAGGCGGCCGGCGCATCGGGTCGACCACCACCACGGCCCACCGTATGGCCCGGCGCGTGGTCGCGTCATGATGGCTTGGGCGCGCGTGGTGTACGGGGCGGCCGATCGGCCCTAAGCGCAAGCGACCGGGCACGGAAGGTGGTTTCGCTGGCACGGGTGGGCAGTTGGAACGGCACCCCCTTCGCAAAAATTGTGAGCTAACTGGACCTTGCGATTATAGCACCAACCGCGCGCGGCGATACCACAGGGGTTGCAGAATGGCCCTGCCGGCCCAATATATGGTAGGAGAGCTAAGGGGAATGTAGATGATCGGAATCGATGATCCAGTCTGTCCGCGCTGCCGCGGCAACGGTTTTGAGCCGCACCAAACAGGACCGAAGCGCCTTCCCGATGATCCGATGTCACCAGGGGAGAAGAACTTTTCTTACGGCGCGGACCTTTGCCGTCAGTGCCAAGGGGTGGGCCGAATACCTCGCCAGTAGGAAAATCCCGAAGCGCGGAGTGATCGCGGCCAACAGTCCTTATAGACGACCACCCCAATGAAGCGCGTTCACGAACTTCGCGAACTGGTCAGCTTTGGCAGCGGCCTCACTGGCTTTGATGGCAGCCTCACGTACATCTGCATTGGCGAAGTAGCCAGCGGCTCCTATCACGAACGCAGCAGCAATGCCGAGCGCCATCGCGTTGCGCCGTTTCGGAGTCCGCTCGCCACTACGGTAGTTGATAAAATTCGCTATCGCGACCAGCGCTAGACCACCAATTAGCAAGTAGAAGAACCAATACATAATCCGTTCCCTCTTTTAGGCCCGCAGCGGCACCACAGCGCCACTGCCGGCCGCCGGCTCGGCCCGAGCGCAGAATGCGGCCCAAGCCTCGGCCAGCTGCCGCCGCTTCTCGAATAGGTCGCCACGCTGATAAGCCCGCTCGACCGCGCTCCCCACGGTATGCGCCAGGGCCATTTCGCGGATTTCATGCGGGAAGGCGGTGCGCTCGGCGGCCCAGGTGGCTGTGGTGCTTCCCTTGGTGATGGAACCGTGAAGGATCGCCATCGTCGCATCGCTTAGCGGCACCCTATGCTCTTTGCCGCCCTTCATCCGGGCTGCCGGCACGATCCACACTCGCTCGGCAAGATCGATCTCCGACCAGCGGGCGCCCAGCACCTCGTTTGATCGCATAGCGGTCAGGATCGCGAACTCCAGCGCCCGCGCCGCAAGCCCATCCTGTTCGCGCAGCGTCGCCATGAATGCGCCGATCTTCGGATAGGGCAGAGCAGGGTGATGCTCGACCGGCGCCACCTTCGATTTCTTCGCCAGTCCGGCTTGTTCGATATGAATGCGCTTGGCCGGATTGTCACCCGTACGCTCTCCGCGAGCTATAGCGGCATCGAGTACCACCTCAATACGCTGGCGCACCCGGCTCGCGGTTTCGGGCGTCTTCGTCCAGATCGGCTCTAACACCTTAAGCACCAGCGTTGTGTCGATAGCCTGGACCGGCAGCGTCCCGATCACCGGATATGCGTACCGCGTCAGCGAGGCGTTCCACTGCTTTACGTTCCTCGGATTGCGCCACTCAACGCTTTTCGACTCGATGTAGCGCTCGGCGCACTCGCGGAACGTCACGGCCTTGGCAGCTTCGATGCGACGTGCAGCCTTGGCGGCTTTGCGAATGGCAAGCGGGTGCTCCCCCTTGCCTTGCCGGAATGCGAGCAGGATGCGGCGTTCGTCGTGAGCCGCATCGCGTGCCTCGGCGAGATTGATGGTATGGAGCGAGCCAAGCCCCATTTCATGCAGCCGTTTTTCGACTCGATACCTAAAGACCCAGCTGCGGGCGCCCGTCGGACCGACCCTCAGAAAGAGGCCGCCGCCATCGACGTGATAGCCTCGGGTGCTCGGCAGCCGCGTCGCGTTCAGCTGGTGGATCTTGCGCGCCATGTCCTGCTCTCCGTCCCATCTTTCGGGTGGGATGATGGCGTATGTTGGCGATACGGTCAAGAGCCATGATCAGGCTGAAAGCCGCAGCTTACTTAGGTTTTTCTATGTTGACGTATGTTGGCGATATGCCCGATGAGCGACCCAATTGACCGCGCGCAGAGCCTGGTCGAAGGCATCGCCGCCGACCGGGTCGAAGACGACATCGGCGCCGAGCCCGCCGGTCAATTCGCGCACCCGGTCGCGGATGCTCTCATTGCGATAGTCGATCAGTTCGTCGGCTCCGTGCTCGCGCGCCGCCGCCCGCTTGTCGGGGCTGCCGGCCGCGGCGATCACGCGAGCGCCGAGCTGTCTGCCGATCTCGACCGCGGTCAGCCCGACCCCGCCGGCGGCGCCGAGCACCAAGAGGGTCTCGCCGGGCCGCAGCTGGCCGCGATGGGTCAGCGCAAAATGCGAGGTGCCATAGGCCACTGGAAAGGCGGCAGCGGTGACGAAATCCATCGCGTCCGGGATCGGCACGACCGCGTCGGCGTTGAGCGCGATCTCCTCGGCATAGCCGCCGCCGAAGCGCAATACCGCAAGCACCCGCTGCCCCGGCCGCAGATGCTGGACCGCGGCGCCGACCTCGACGACCTCGCCGGCGGCTTCGAGGCCGGGGGTGAACGGGAAGTCCGGCTTCACCTGGTATTTCCCGGCAATCATCAGCGTGTCGGCGAAATTGACGCCGCAGGCCCGAACCCGGATGCGCGCCTCATGCGCCGCCAAAGGCGGGCGCCCGACTTCCTCGAGCCGCAGGCTGTCGGGCCCGCCCCATTCCCGGCACAGCACTGCTTTCATCATGCCTCTCCCGTCCCGGACCGGATTGAGGCAGCATAACGACAGAACGCCGCCAGCGGGCAGCAACAGATTGCTGGTGCGAATAACGGGGAGGGTAACGTGATGCGGCGATCCCGGCGCGGCCTCGCGGTAATCTGTGCGCTGCTGCTTCCGCTGTGCGCCGCCACCGGCGCCCTGGCGCAAAAGCAAAGCGGCATTCTCAAAATGTACACCCCCGACAGCCCGGCCAGCATATCGATCCACGAGGAGGCTACGGTGTTTGCCCAGGGCCCGATGATGGGGGTGTTCAACAACCTGCTGATCAGCGACCAGCATAAGCCGCAGGTCAGCCTGCAAACCCTGGTGCCCGATCTGGCGACCGATTGGGCGTGGGGTGAGGATGGCACGGCGCTGACGCTGCACCTGCGGCAGGGCGTCAAATGGCATGACGGCCGGTCTTTCACCGCCAAGGATGTGCAGTGCACCTGGGATCTGCTGCTCGAGAAATCGAGCGAGAAGTTCCGCGTCAACCCGCGCAAGAGCACCTACAAGAACCTCGACCGCGTCACCAGCAACGGCGATTACGAGGTGACCTTTCACCTGAAGCGGCCGCAGCCGGTCTTTCCGGGGTTTCTCGCCGGCGGTTTCACGCCGGTCTATCCTTGCCATGTGCCGCCGGGGCAGATGCGCCAGCACCCGATCGGCACGGGCCCATTCAAATTCGTCGAGTTCAGGCCGAACGAGCACATCAAGGTGGCGCGCAATCTGGATTATTGGAAGCCGGGGCTGCCCTATCTCGACGGCATCGAATATACGGTCATCCGCAACCCGGCGACGGCGGTGCTGTCCTTCGTGTCCGGAAAGTTTGACATGACCTTTCCGTACCAGCTGACGGTGCCGCTGTTCAAGGACGTGAAGCAGCAGGCGCCCGACGCGATCTGCGAATTGGTGCCGGATGGCGGGATCAACCGCCATCTGCTGATCAACCGCGAAGTGCCACCCTTCGACAATCTGGACCTGCGCCGCGCGATGGCGCTGAGCCTCGACCGCAAGGCGTTCATCGATGTCCTCAGCGAAGGCCAGGGCGACATCGGCGGCGCGTTGCAGCCGCCGCCCGCCGGGATGTGGGGCATGCCGCCGGAGGTACTGAAGCAGCTGCCCGGCTATGACCCCGATGTGCAAAAGAACCGCACCGAGGGCCGCCAGCTGATGCAGAAGCACGGCTACGGCCCCGACAACCGGCTGAAGATCAAGGTATCCACCCGGGATCTGCCGTTTTATCGCGATCCGGCGGTGCTGCTGATCGACCAGTTGAAGGAGGTGTATATCGACGGCGAGCTCGAGGCGATCGACACCACCGCCTATTTCCCGAAGCTCCGGCGCAAGGACTTCATCGTCGGCCTCAATTTGCAGACCAGCGGGCCGGAGCCTGACCCGGTCTTCGACATCTTCTACAGCTGTGGCGGGAGCCTCAATTGGGACGGCTACTGCAACCCCGAGATCGACCGGCTGATCGACCAACTGTCGATGGAAGCCGACCGGGACCGCCGGCGTGAGATGGCCTGGAACATCGAGCGCAAACTGGCCGAGGATGTGGCGCGCCCGATCATCTTCTATTCCCGCGGCGGCACCTGCTGGCACCCCTATGTCAAGGGGCTGACCCTGATGGTCAATTCGATCTATGCCGGCAACCGCCGGGAGGACATTTGGCTGGACAAATGACGGCTCAGCCGCTGCGCTAGCATCGTGCTGCCCTCGCCGGCTCCGCGCCTTTGGGTCAACCCGGCGCGCTCCTTAGGAGCCTCGCGTAATCGGGTCCCGCATGCTAGCGTCGCAATTGCAGGCGCGCGACATACCGGAATATCCGCCCGGTGGAAAAACGACCGCGCCGCCGCGGGCGCGTCGACAAGGCTCCCCCGCACGGAGACGGGAGGTGGGGGGATGAAGCGAGTCCTGCGAAGTGTCACGACGACAGCCGCACTGCTGCTCGCGCTCGGCGCCGGCGAACCGGCGTTGGCGCAGAAATCCGGCGGCACCCTGCAACTCTCCCATTTCGACAGCCCGGCCAGCATGTCGCTGCACGAAGAATCGACCACCGCAGCGCTGCGACCGATGATGGGGGTGTTCAACAACCTCGTCGTGTACGACCAGCACGTCGCGCAAAACAGCACGGAATCGATCGTGCCGGACCTCGCGACCGGTTGGTCGTGGAGCGAAGATGGGACCGAATTACGCTTCCTGCTGCGCCAAGGCGTCAAATGGCATGACGGCAAACCCTTCACCGCGAACGATGTGAAGTGCACTTGGGACCTGCTTGCCGGCAAGACCAGCGAGAAGCTTCGCGTCAATCCGCGTAAGCCCTGGTACAACAACCTCGAGGAGGTGACCACCAACGGCGACTACGAGGTCACCTTCCGACTGAAACGGCCGCAGCCGGCCTTGCTCGCGCTCCTCGCATCCGGCTGGTCGGCGGTCTATCCCTGCCATGTGCCGCCGCGCGAGATGCGCCAGCGTCCGATCGGCACCGGCCCCTTTAAATTCGTCGAATTCAAGCCGAACGAGCATGTCAAGGTGGTGCGCAATTCGGATTACTGGAAACCGGGCCGGCCTTATCTCGATGGCATCGACTGGACGATCATCAGAGATACCGGAACGCGGGTCCTCTCGTTCATCGCCGGCAAGAACGATATGTTCTCGCCCTATGGCGTGACCATCCCCCTGATGAAGCAGATCAAAGATCAGGCGCCGCAGGCGATCTGCGAGGTGACGCCGACGAACGTCAATCGGACGTTGATCATCAATCGGGACAAACCGCCGTTCAACGACCCCGATCTGCGGCGGGCAATGGCGCTGACTTTGGACCGCAAGGCGTTCATCGACATTATCGCCGATGGGCAGGGCGATGTCGGCGGGACCATGCTGCCGGCCCCGGAGGGTGTCTGGAGCATGCCGCAAGAGATGCTGAGGACGCTGCCAGGCTACGATCCCGACGTGAAGAAGAACCGCGCCGAAGCCAGAAAGATCATGGAAAGGCTCGGCTACGGTCCGGACAAGCGGATCGCGGTCACGGTGTCGACACGCAACATCCCGCCCTATCGCGACGCGGCGGTGATCCTGATTGACCACTTGAAGGAGATTTACATCGACGGGGTGCTCGACCCGATCGACACCACGCAATGGTATCCCAAGCTGATGCGCAAGGACTACACGGTCGGCCTCAACGTCAGCGAAACGGCAGTCGACGATCCGGACCAGCAATTCTACGAGAACTACACTTGCAGTGCCGAGCGCAACTACACCGGCTATTGCAGTCCCGAAGTCGATAAGCTGATCGACCAGCAATCGGCCGAAGCCGACAAGGAAAAGCGCCAGAAGCTGGTGTGGGAAATCGAGAAAAGGCTGGCCGCGGACGGCGCCCGGCCGGTGATCTTCTACCCGCGTCAGGCAACCTGCCGATACGCGCAGGTCAAGGGGCTGACCGTCATGGCCAACAGCATCTACAACGGCTACCGCTACGAGGATCTGTGGCTCGACCGATAGCCCGGTTGGCAAGGTCCCGTCATCCGCGGTCGGCCAGGGCGACGATTGCGCACTGCATCGGCCTATTCGCCGCGGATGCCGGGTTCGTCCAGAAGTCCGGCAGGCGTCCTCAAGGTTGATCGATCGTCTACACAGCCGGCGCTTCGAGGGCGTCCGGGCGGATAGGTAGATTATCCGGGCGGCCACTGCCTCTGCGAACGATCCCGTGATAGCGTCCCGACGATGGACGCCTACGCGTTCATCGGCTGTGGGCTTGAGGGAGGAGTGGGAATGAAGAGGCATCTGCGGCGCGGCGCGGCGGCAGGCTCGTTGATACTGGTGCTGTCCGCAGCCACGGCGGCCTTGGCGCAGAAGCCGGGCGGCATCCTGCGGCTGCAGCATTTCGACAGCCCGGCCTCGATGTCGATCCTCGAAGAATCGACGCGCGCCAGCGAGCAGCCGGCGATGGGGGTGTTCAATAATCTGGTGCTGTATGACCAGCATGTCGAGCAAAACAGCCTGTCCTCGATAATTCCCGATCTGGCGACCAAGTGGGAGTGGAGCGAGGACGGCAAGGAACTGACCTTCCCGTTGCGCCAAGGCGTCAAGTGGCATGACGGCAAGCCGTTTACCGCCGCCGATGTCAGATGCACCTGGGATTTGTTGATGGGCAAGGGCAGCGACAAGCTGCGCCTCAACCCGCGCAAATCCTGGTACGAGAATGTCGTCGAGGTGACGACGCGCGGCGACTTTGAGGTCACCTTCCATCTGAAGCAGCCGCAGCCGGCGCTGTTGGCGCTACTCGCCTCGGGTTGGGCGCCGATCTATCCCTGCCACGTACCAGCGCGCGAGATGCGCCAGCATCCGGTCGGCACCGGCCCGTTCAAATTTGTCGAGTTCAAGCCGAACGAATACATCAAGGTCACCAAGAACCCGGACTACTGGAAGCCGGAACGGCCCTATCTCGACGGCATCGAGTACACGATCATGCGCGAAATCGGGCCGCGCAACCTCGCCTTCTTCGCCGGCAAGTTCGACGCGATACCGCTCGGCGTCACGATCCCGACCCTGAAGGACTTCAAGGAGCAGGCGCCGCAAGCAATCTGCCAGGTCAATGTCGGCAATGTGCCGCGAACGATGCTGATCAACCTGCACAAACCGCCATTCGACAACCCGGAATTACGGCGGGCGATGGTGTTGTCGCTCGACCGCAAGGCCTTTGTCGACATCATCAACGAAGGCGTCGCCAGCATCGGCGCGACGATGCTGCCGGCGCCCGACGGCGTCTGGGGCATGCCGACAGAGATGCTGGCGACGCTGCCGGGCTATGGACCCGAGGTTGGCAAGAACCGCGCCGAGGCGAAGACGATCATGGAGAAGCTCGGCTATGGGCCGGACAAGAAGCTCGAGATCAAGCTGTCGACGCGCAACTTCCCGGCCTGGCGCGATCCGGCGGTGCTCCTCGCTTCGCAGCTGAAGGAAATCTATATCGATGCCGAGCTCGACTTCGTCGATACCGCGCTCTGGTATCCCAAGATGGCGCGGAAGGATTACACCGTCGGCGCGGTACCGATCGAGAGCGGCGTCGACGACCCAGACCAGATGTTCTACGAAAATTTCTATACCGGCGCGGCGCGCAACTACGCCGGCTACAGCGACCCCGAGTTCGACAAGCTGGTCGACCAGCAGTCGATGACGGCGGATCCTGAGAGACGCAAGCAGATTGTCTGGCAGGCGGAGCGCAAGCTGGCGGAGGCGGCGTTCCGCCCGGTGATCTTCTACCCGGCCGGCGCGTCGTGTCGGCAGCCCTGGCTGAAAGGATGGACCCGAATGACCAACAGCATCTACAACGAATGGCGCTTCGAGGACGTCTGGCTCGACAAATAGGGCTGCCACCGGCTCTGCCGCAGGGCGCCGGCGCGTGCTAGCGCTGCTGAGCACAGAGACCGACACGAGACCGGGCGATCGGTCCGGCGAGGAACAAGGTGCCGCCGCGGGTGTCGCCGCAATGTCGGACCCGCACGAACCTGGGAGGGAAAATCGATGAAGCGACATCTTCGCGGCGTTGCGATGGCAGGTTCGCTGCTGCTCGCGCTCACGGCCGGCGGGGCGGCCCTGGGGCAAAAATCCGGCGGTGTCCTGAAGATCTCGTTTTTCGACAACCCGGCGAGCATGTCGCTGCATGAGGAGGCGACCGGCGCCGCGCTGCGGCCGATGATGGGGGTGTTCAACAACTTGGTGATGTACGATCAGCATGTGGCGCAGAACAGCATGCAGACGATCGTCCCCGACCTCGCCGAGAGCTGGGTATGGAGTGAGGACGGCAAGGAGCTGACCTTCAAATTGCGCCAGGGCGTCAAGTGGCATGACGGCAAGCCGTTCACCACGGCGGACGTCAAATGCACCTGGGAATTGTTGCTTGGCGGGGGGAGCGAAAAGCTCCGCGTCAATCCGCGCAAGACCTGGTATCTCAATCTCGACCGGGTGACGACCAAGGGCGACTACGAGGCCACCTTCCACCTGAAGCGGCCGCAGCCGGCGCTGTTGGCGCTACTTGCGTCCGGATGGTCGCCGGTCTATCCCTGCCATGTGCCGGCGCGCGACATGCGCACCAAGCCGGTCGGCACCGGCCCGTTCAAATTCGTCGAGTTCCGGCCGAACGAAGTGGTCAAGACCGCGCGAAACCCGGATTACTGGAAGCCTGGCCGACCCTATCTCGATGGGATCGAGTGGCACATCATGCCGGATCTCTCGACGCGGAACCTGGCATTTATCGCCGGGAAATTCGACATCAACTCGCCTTACGGCACGACGGTCCCGTTGCTGAACGATGTCAAAACCCAGGCGCCGCACGCGATCTGCGAATTGACCGCGGTAAATGTTAGCCGCAACCTGATCATGAACCCGGGAAAACCGCCCTTCGACAACCCAGATCTGCGCCGGGCGGTGGCGCTGACCCTGGACCGCAAGGCCTTTATCGACATCATCCAGCAAGGCCAGGGCGACATCGGCGCAACCATGCTGCCGCCGCCGGAAGGATTGTGGGGGATGCCGCCGGAGATGCTGGCGACATTGCCGGGCTACGGTCCCGATATCGGCAAGAACCGTGCCGAGGCGCGCAAGATCATGGAGAAGCTCGGCTACGGATCCGACAAGCGGCTCTCCGTCACGTTGTCCTCGCGCAACATTCCCGGTTACCGCAGCCCGGCGGTGATCCTGATCGACCAGGTCAGAGAGATCTATATCGACGCGGTGCTCGAACCGGTCGAGACCGCCAACTGGTTCCCGAAGATCTACCGCAAGGACTATACGATCGCGATCAACGGCACCGAGAGCGGCGTCGACGATCCCGACCAGCAATTCTACGAGAACTTCGTGTGCGGCGCGGTGCGGAACTATACCGGCTACTGCAATCCCGAGGTCGACAAACTGATCGACCAGCAATCGGCCGAGGCCGATCCCAACAAGCGCAAGCAGTTGGTGTGGCAGATCGAACGGCGGCTGGCCGAGGAGGGCGCGCGGCCGATTATCTTCTACCCGCGCGGCGGCACCTGCACGCAGGCTTACGTCAAGGGCCTGACGACGATGGTCAACAGCATCTACAACGGCTACCGAATGGAGGACGTCTGGCTCGACAAATGACGGAAAACGGTAGGGCAGAAAAATCCAGCCCGGCAGGAACAAAGGGGGACAGGGGCGCATGCGGCGAATTAATCCGATCGCGGCCGTCGCCGCCATCCTGCTACTTGCAGCGTCATGGGCATTATCAGCAGCGGCGCAAACGCCGGGCGGTACGCTCAGGGTGTGGCATTGGGACAGCCCACCCAGCATGTCGATCCATGAGGAAGTGACGATTTCAACCAATGTGCCGATGATGGGCATCTTCAACAACCTCGTGCTTTATGACCAGCACGTGGCACGTCCCAGCCTCCAATCGATCGTGCCCGAACTGGCCACCAGCTGGTCGTGGAGCGAGGACGGCAAGGTGCTGACCTTCACCTTGCGCCAGGGCGTCAAATGGCATGACGGGAAACCGTTCACGGCCAGGGATGTCCAGTGCACCTGGGAACTCGTGCTCGGCCGGTCCGATGCCAAATTTCGCACCAATCCGCGCAAGGCCCGGTACCACAATGTCGAGTCGGTCACCGCGGATGCGGACGACACGGCGAGCTTTCACCTGAAGCGGCCGCAGCCGGCGCTTCTCGCATTGCTGGCTTCCGGCCTGACGCCGATCTATCCCTGCCATGTGATGCCGGCGCAGATGCGCCAGCACCCGATCGGCACCGGCCCGTTCAAATTCGTCGAGTTCAAGCCCAACGAACTGATCCGAGTAGTGCGCAACCCGGAATACTGGAAGCCCGGCCGGCCCTACCTCGACGCCATCGAGTACCCGATCATTACCAACCGCTCAACGGCAATCCTGGCGTTCATCAGCGGCAAGGTCGACATGACCTTTCCGTACGAGGTGACGGTGCCGCTGTTGAAGGAAGTCGCCAGCCAGGCGCCGCAAGCCCAATGCGAGTTGCAGCCGACCGGCGTCGCGCGCAGCCTGCTGGTCAACCGGAACGCACCGCCGTTCGACAACCCGGACATTCGGCGTGCGATGGCGTTGAACCTCGACCGACAGGCCTTTGTCGACATCCTCAGCGAGGCCCAAGACAGGATCGGCGGTCTGATGTTGCCGCCGCCGGACGGGGTATGGGGCATGCCAGCCGACCTGCTGAAAACGCTCCCCGGTTACGATCCGGATGTCGCGAAGAGCCGAAGCGAAGCGCGGAATTTGATGGAAAAGCTCGGCTATCGGCCCGACCGGCCGCTTAGGGTGAAAATCACCACGCGCAACCTGCCCGATTTCCGCGATACCTCGGTGATCTTGATCGACCAGCTGAAGCAAATTTACATCGACGCGGAATTGGAGTTGGTCGAGACGCCCCTCTGGTTTCCCCGCCTGGCGCGCAAGGATTTCCAGACCGCTTTCATTTTCTCGGTTGGCTCTGTCGACGATCCCGATCAGAAACTCTACGAAAACTATGCTTGCGGTGCGGAACGCAACTACACCGGCTATTGCAACCGCGAGCTGGAGCAGCGGTTCGATCAGCAATCGATCGAAACCAACCAGGAAAAGCGCCGGCAGCTGGTATGGCAGATCGACAAGCGGCTGCAGGAAGAGGTCGTGCAGCCGATCATCGCCCATACCCGCCGCGCCACCTGCTGGCACCCTCAAGTGAAGGGCCTAACCATCCTCGCCAACTCGCTCTATAACGGCTGGCGCTTCGAAGATGTCTGGCTCGACAATAAGCGCTGATCAGCCTGGAGCAGGATTGCCACCGGTAATAACGCCGAGGAGAGTTCATGCGTCGATACGTTGGAAGCTTGATTGCCGCACTGCTGATCGCCAGCCTCGGCGCCGGGCCGGCCCTTGCACAGAAGCAGGGCCCCCCGATCTGGCGGAGAGCTGGAATTATAACGAAGACGGCAAGTCGCTGACCTTCAAATTGCGCCAGGGTGTCAAATGGCACGACGGCAAGCCGTTCACCGCCAAGGACGTCAAATGCACCTGGGAAATGATCGCCGGCACCGCGGCTGAGAAGCTGCGGGTCAACCCGCGTAGACCCTGGTACCGCAACCTCGAAGGGGTCAGCGTCGATAACGATTACCAGGTGACCTTCAACCTGAAGCGGCCTCAGCCTTCCTTCATCGCCCTGTTGGCCTCGGGCTGGTCGCCGGTCTATCCCTGTCATGTGCCGCCGCGCGATATGCGGCTCAAACCGGTCGGCACCGGCCCGTTCAAATTCGTCGAATTCAAGCCCAACGAGTCGATCAAGGTCACCCGCAACCCGGATTACTGGAAAAAGGACCGGCCCTATCTCGACGGCGTCGAATACACCTTCGTCGCCAATCCCTCGACCGCGATCCTGGCCTTCGCCAGCGGTAAATTCGACCGCTACGCCCAGGGCATCCTGACATTGCCGCTGATGAAGGAATTGAAGAGCCAGGAACCGAAAGCGGTTTGCGAGGTGGTGCCGTGGAACATCCCGCGGCAAATGCTGGTCAACCGCGACAAGCCGCCTTTCGACAACCCCGAACTGCGCCGGGCGATGGCGCTGACCCTCGACCGCAAGGCCTTTATCGATATCACCAGCGACGGCGAGGGTTCGATCGGCGGCGCGATGATGCCGCCGCCGGCGGGAAGCTGGGGCATGCCGCCCGAAATATTGCAGACTTTGCCGGGCTACGGACCTGACGTGCAGAAGAACCGCGCCGAGGCGCGCGACATCATGAAGAAGCTCGGCTACGGCCCCGACAAGCGGCTCGCGGTCACCGTGACCACGCGCAATGCCGGGGGCTATCGCGATCCGGCGATATTGCTGATCGACCAGCTGAAGGAGGTTTATGTCG
>Ga0137373_10006135_pt1 | contig 12891 bp, 19 predicted proteins | sample SagtaG_5_FD_104912 | JGI IMG/M metagenome (GOLD analysis project Ga0137373, IMG submission 104912) | Vadose zone soil microbial communities from Sagehorn Ranch, Mendocino, California, USA - Sage1_R_80_16 metaG | ecosystem: Environmental > Terrestrial > Soil > Vadose zone | place: USA...
CTGGCGGCTACGGCCACCGGGTGATCTTCAAGTGTCAGCACAACCTTGCATGATCAACCGGTGGCCGGCCCATGTCCGCACGCCACGCCGAATAAGATCTCAAGTCGCGGTTGTAGTACTAGGTGCGAATGCACGAAGCTTTCAGTAAATCGCAACTCAGTCTCACGCCAGCTCAGTAACGATCGTTCGTCACCGGTCACTTCGGCCGGCAAGTCCGCAAAGATATCTTGCAGTTGTCCCAGGGCGGCCTCGGCTTCGTTCGATCGATTCATGACGGCAAGTGTTTGCGCTTTGCCGGCAATCACGCTTGGGAAGCCGGCCGACGATGTACTCCCGCCAAGCGCCTCGGCCTCCTCGATCGATGCAAGGATGGCGACCGGCGAACGCTCCTCATACAGGGCGCGCACGATCGCGTGACCGCGTACCCACAACGCGGTGTGGCGGTCGCCGGACTGGTCGGCAACGCGCCTGGCGCTACGCCACCAGCGGCGCGCTCCCGTCAGATGGCTAAGGTTGCCCAGGGTCAGAGCGGTGAAGGCCGCCAGCGCAGCGGCTGTCCGGCGCAGCTCGTGGCCAGAGGTGTCGTCGCGCTCTCTGGTAACGGCCGACTGAATCGCCAACAGATCAACGGTGAGCGTGTCCAGCAGCTCGGCAGCCGGGGTGGTCATGTAGCTGTAGCCGTAGTCCCAGACGATCTCTTGCCACTCGTCGAGTGCCACGCTGGCCCGTTCCTCGGCCGCGGCCAGGGTGAGGCCATGGCGCAGGGTTTCGAGCGTCAGCCCCGAGTAGCCCGGACCAAGGCCAGCCGCCGCCGAGACGGTTAGGCCCCACCTAACGAGCGTTCGACGCTTCATAGGGTCAAACGGTACCGCCGCTTGGACGCGCTTGGACTGCTCGGCCTTGGCGATGGCAACGAGTTCGCCGCCAGCGCCGAGGGCGTTGTCCAGGGCGCGTGCCAGGGCCAACGTGCCGGGCCGCTTGCCGTTCTCGATCTTGCTGAGGTGCCCCTTGTCCATTGGGGCCTTAGTCGCCAGCTTGCACAGCGAGATATCCCGCTCCTTGCGGAGCCGGCGTACCGCCTCGCCAAACGTCTCCCTGGCCACCGGATCATCCTCGCCCAGCCGAGGGTGTTGGCAAAGCTCGCCGAGACAACTGCCAACACCTACCTGCGGCACAGCGTAACGGCGAGGCTTCGGGTAGCGGGCAGGGCTCTCGCGCGCTCATGGGTTGGTGGCACGCCTGCCTGTACCGGTAGCTAGCGCCGCCGGGCGTCTGAATCGTGTAACACCGCCCTACACAACCACTACGGTATGTGCGGTATTCACCGCATCCGCAGGAAGGAGGAGCCATGTCTCTCAACTTCATCGGCATCGACCCCGAAACCCCTGGCGGCGGCTGCCCTTCGGTCTGGGTAGACGAAGCCACCGGCGACCTCTTGTTCCAAGGAGCGGAAGAACTCGATCCGGACAACCGCAGCAAGATCATCGCTCGCAGCCGCCTGTTGCCAGGCGAGCGCATCGTCCGCCTCCCTGCCCGGATGCGGGCCATCATCGCCCAGGCTTTGGAGAACACCGCGTGAGTGATCCAAAGCGCCCCTCGTTCGAAGCTCTCTTCGCCCGTTGTACGGTGAGCGCCGCCCACCTGGAGATGCGCGACGAGTACACCCCGGACGATCCGGTGTACCTCGACTGGCGGGCAGGCATAGCGATCGACCCGAAAGAACGCTGGCGCGAGTGGTACGACCTGATGGTTGCCACCACCGCCCGCGGTATCCGCGTCCGCCGCGCCCGCATCGTCAGCGAACCCGTTACTGATTTCATCCGCTACGAGTACGACTTAACCGAAGGCTTGAACCTGGCCGCCGGGGAGGAAGTGCGGTGGCTACCCCGGCGGCAAGCGTCGGACCTGGCACTACCCGGCAACGACTTCTGGCTTTTCGACGACGAGCGCGTGCTGTTCAACCTCTTCGCCGGCGACGGCGCGTGGCCTGACGACGGCTACGATCTGCGCGACGATCCGGCTGTCGTGCAGCTCTGCGCCAGGGCCTTCGAGTCCGTCTGGCAGCGCGCCATCCCGCACCACGAGTACCGCATCACCTAACCGACAACTAGGCAGCCTCAAGAACCCATGGCCTTCCCGTCATCAAGCGCCTATCTGGCACGTCGTGCCCTTGCCGACCGCCTGCGGGAGATTCGTGTGCAAGCTGGCCTCACCGCCCGAGCCCTGGCGATGGGAGCCGGTTGGCACCACACCAAGGTGTCCAAGGTGGAACATGGCGTCACCTCGCCGTCAGCGACCGACATTGCGCTGTGGTGCGACCTCTGCGGGGTGCCGGAGCAAACGCTTGAACTGATCCATGAGTTACAGGCTGCGGGCTCGCTGTGGTTGGACTGGCGGCGCATGGAACGCGCTGGCCTCCGCCCCGCTCAAGAGTCTGTCCGGGCACTGTACGAGCGAACCAAGCTCTTCCGCTTCTACTCCTCGGTGCTGATCCCTGGCCCGGTGCAAACGCCGTGGTACGTGTTTGCCTTGCTGTCGGCCGTTCGTGACCGGCGCGGTCTGGTCGATGACGTTGACGCTGCGGTGGCCGAGCGCATGGATCGCCAACAGAGCCTGTTTGCCGGCGACCACCGCTTCGCCATCGTTCTGGAGGAAGGGACGCTGTACTACCAGGTCGGCGGCCCGCAGGTGCTGGCTGGTCAGCTCCGCCATCTGCTGGGCGTGGCCGGCTTGCCGAACATGTCCCTTGGCATCATCCCCCAGGACGTGGACCGTTCCCTGATGTGGCCGGTGGAGATGTTCTTCATCTTCGATGACGTGCAAGTCAACGTCGAGTTGGTGTCCGGGTTCTTGTCGATCACTCAGCCACGAGAGATCGCTATGTACGCCAAGGGGTTCGCCGAGCTGGCTTCGGCAGCGGTGTACGGACCGTCAGCCCGAGCCTTGATCGAATCGGCCCTTAAGACTGTTGCCGGCGTCGGCAGCGATGGCCCCGGCCGCCAGGGGATTGGTCTCTGACGATCTCCTGCACCATCGAGCACACTCATTGAGCGCCTTGACTGCCGTTCAGTAGCGTCACCGCCAAGGCGTTGGCGGCCTAGGCCGGGACACCTCTGGCTACCAATCTGTCGTCTCGAAGGTTCCGCCGCTCCGACCGCCAATGCCAGCCGGAATGAGAACTGTCAGTACCCCCAGACCACACAACCAAATGCCTGACGCCCATAGCGGGTGTGCTTCGTGCTGCCCGCAATCAAGGACAGGTGACCCGCGGTGCCGTTTAGCTCTACGCCGATTCCGAAAGCGCAACCGCTGTTGCCGCTATCACCTGAGCAGGCACCGGAGCTGGTGCCGGGCTCTGGCCACTCTGATAGGCCCAAGGTCATCGTTTCTGGAGACCGGTGCCGAGGCGGGTGCTGCGACTTCCCTGGTATGGCCCACCTCGGCACCTTCACCCTCAAGCGAGGTAGCGAGATGCCCTTGTACCTGTTCGTCACCGGGCTGCTTCTGACCTTGTTCCTCGGCTTCATTGGTGGGCTGTGGGTGTTCCGGCGTTCGCTCATGTGGTGCGATCGGTGCGGAGAAACGCTGACCTGCGCCAAGTGCTTGAGCCGGGGTGGCGTCATCACCTCGGCCCGGAGCCGGTAATGGCCGGCCCACCTAGCGGCTCCGGGCCGTCAGTCTTGGCTGCTGGATCAGGCAGGCCGCTGACCGGGCGGGTTGACGACTGGCCGGCAGCCGAGCCCACGGGTCCCACAGATCTTGATGTCGGCCTGGCCGCCCGCGCCGTGGCTGTGCACTGCGCGGTGGCCTGGCCGGACGGCCTGCGCTGCCTCAACTGCGGCTACGCCCATCCGTGCGCGACGCACTGGTGGGGGCTGTGGGTGCTGAAGGCCGCCGGCTGGAGTCGGGTCCAGATCATGGCCCTGGATCACCGGAGCGGGCCGTGGTCGTAACCAGACGTCTCTGGTGGATCGGCGCCCTGGCCCAACGACTCGGCTTGGCCACCCCGGCGGCCACCGAGGAGGAGTTCCGCGCCGATCCGGTGGTGGGCTTGGCAGCCGAGGTGATGGACCCGCTGCACGGTGCTTCGGTCCCGCCTGGCCCATCGGCGGCCGAGATCTGCGCTCTGGCTGAGACGCCTCAACGTCGAGACGAACCGGTGCGGGTTCGCCGCTTGGCGTCGTGGCAGGCCGGTTATGCCGTGCGCCGGGATTGGCCGGATGGCACGCACGAGTTGGTGGGGTTCGGCTTCCTGCGAGTACGGGCGGAGCGGTTCGCCAAGCAGGATCAGGCGTATTGGCGCCCTGGTCCGCTGCGTCCGTATGCGTATGCGGTGGTGGTGGTCAGCCGCCGGGATTTCCGGTTGCACGCTAGGCGGTACGACTGTCGCTCGCTGGACTGCCCGAGCGCGGCGACGACTCAGGCAAGAACGGAGTCGCCGCGGTGAGCGCGCGCAGCGGCCTGGCCCGCAAGTCAATTGGCGGCCCTGGCCTATGGTTCTTCGCCGTGGGTGCCTCCTCGCCCATGACCGTACTGGCCGGTGGTGTGGTGGCTACCTACGCCGGCACCGGCGTGGTTGGGGTCCCGTTCAGTTTCGTGCTCTTGGCCACGGCACTGGCCTTGTTGACGGTCGGGTATGTGGCGATGAGCCGTCACGTCGGCCAGGCGGCAACGTTCTATGCCTTGCTGGTCCACGGGTTGGGCCGGGTCTGGGGCGTGGCCGGTGCTGCGGTGGCGGTGGTGGCCTACAACTCGATTCAGATCTGCTTGTACGGCCTGTTCGGGGTGACGGTGGCCGGTGTGGCGGGCGGGCCGTGGTGGTTGTGGGCGGCTCTGGCCTGGCTGGCTATCGCGGTGCTCGGTGTGCGGCATGTGCAGATCAACGCGCGGGTGCTGGCTCTCACGTTGGTGGCCGAGATCTTGGTTATCGCGTTGTTGGACATCGGGGCGTTCACCCACCCGGCGGGCGGGACGGTGAGCGTTGCGCCGCTGCTACCTGGCCGGCTGTTCGTCAACGGGGTCGGTGGCGTGTTCGCCCTGGGGATTGCGGCGTTCGTTGGTTACGAGTCCGGTCCGGTCTATGGCGAGGAGGCCAGAGGCGAGGCCACGGTTGGCCGGGCCACCTTTGCGGCGTTGGGTTTCCTTGGCCTGTTCTACGCGCTGTCTTCCTGGGCGCTGGCCGTGGCGGTCGGACCTGACCAGGTGGTGGAGGCGGCCCGTAACCCCGAGGCCGGGCTGCCGTTTTCGATTCTGGCTGGCACGTTCGGATCGCTGGCAGCGTGGGCCGGCACGCTGTTGTTAATCAGTAGCATTTTCGCCGCGCAGCTCAGCTTCCATAACGGCGTCGCGAGGTATCTGTTCGCTCTGGGCCGTGAGCGGGTGCTGCCTGTTTCGCTGGCCCGCATCGGTACCGGTTCGCGCGGTGGTGCGCCGATCGGTGGCTCGCTGGTGCAGTCGGTCACGGCCGCGGTGGTGGTCGGCTTGGTGGTGGTGACTGGCGCTGACCCGTTCGGCGTCTTGTTCACCTGGCTGTCCACTGTGGGCGCGGTTGGAGTGCTGCTGCTCATGGTGGCGGCCTCGTGGTCATCCTTGCGCTTTTTCCGGGCGGGTGGCGGCACGAACGAAGGTACTTGGGTACGGGTGGTTGCCCCTACCCTCGGCGTGCTCGTCGGTCTGGCGGTGCTGGCGACGACGGTCATCAACCTGGGTTCGCTGCTGGGTCTGCCGCCTGGTTCGGCGTTGACCTGGATCGTGCCCGGCGTGGTCGGTGCCGCTGGTGTGGGTGGGCTGGGCTGGGGTTTGGTGCTGCGCCGTCGCCGTCCCGAGGTGTACGCGGGCATCGGCCATGGGCGGCCTCATCCGCTGGCGGTGCTCGATCACCGCCTGGCCGACGTGGAGGTATGAGAACGGTGAGCGGCTACACCAGTCCAGCCGGCGTGACATACCTGACGTCGCAGTCGTTCCATCCGCCAGGGCCTCGCCGGCATGCCCGGCCATCGGGCCAGGAGCGCTACGAACCCACCGCGCGGGCGGCATCGCCTGGTCCGGCAGCGGGTGAGACGCAGTCCGCGGATTGGTCGGTGCATGACCCGGTGGCTGCGGACCTGCGCAACCAGATCGTTGACCGGCTGCGGCGGATGAACCTGCTCCATGCCCGCCATGCTTGGGAGCGGCGCCACCGCGACCCGTTAGGCCCGCATGGGCTGGCCTTCTTCTACACCACCCCACCCAGGGGCCGGCCGCCCCGCTGCACGCTGCGCACTGCTACCCGCCTGTTTCTGGATGGTGCCGAGGTGCAGGATCTGCCGCGGCTGCTCTACGACCTGGTTGGTGTTGCCCGCGGCTATCTGCATGGGGGCCGGTTCGACCCTCGAACCCAGATGGCCGACCGGGTGGAGCCGATGTCCCCGCTGGCGTCCTACATCGGCATCGGGGTCTCCACCTTGGACACCCCGGCCGGCACCTGGACAGAAGTACGCTCATCCGCCGGCAGCGAGCTGGAGGTGCCCGGCCGCTGTGTGGCGCTGCTGGTTGACGGCACCATGCTGCTCTGCGATCGGGGCGGGGAACGCCAGTTCGGGGCCTTTGAGATCTCGTCCACTCAGAGTCTGGACGTGGTACCGGGCCAGCCGTGGCGGATGTGGCGCTGGGCCTACCGCCTGGCCGACCTGGCTGACCCTGACACCCGCGACATCTGGCGCTGGCTGGACCAGTTGCACGGCTTGATCCGGCGAGGCAGCCATGGCTGGTGAGCTTGGGCCCCTCCTCGCCGAACTGGACGCCTTGGCCGCCCGGCTGGAGGCGGCGCGGCCATGCAACATCGGCTTTCCCGGCGCTACCGACTTCGACTACAGCGCACTCGCACCGCTGTTTATCCACCACCTGCTCAACAACGTCGGTGACCCGTACGTCGATGGGGTGGCGGCGAACCACACCAAGGCTATGGAGCGCGAGGTCGTCAATTTCATCGCTGACCTGCTGCGCGCACCGGCCGACGACCGGTGGGGCTATGTCACCACGGGCGCCAGCGAAGGCACCCTGTACGCTCTGCACCTGGCCCGTAGCCTGCATCCGGGCGCGGTTGTCTACCACTCCGATGCAGCGCACGCCAGCGTGGCCAAGGCTGTCGAGCTGCTGGCCATGCCGTCCATCGTGGTACGGACCAACACGACCGGCGAGATGGACTATGACGATCTCGCGGATCAGCTAGCCCGCCGGCGGGACCGGGCGGCTGTGGTGGTGGCCACCATCGGCACCACCATGACCGAGGCGGTCGACGACGTACGACGCATCACCGCCCTCCTTGACGAGCTGGCCATGCGTCGGCGGTTCGTGCACGCCGATGCCGCCCTGTCCGGCATTCCCCTGGCGCTGCTCGATCCAGGCGGGCGGCCGGGGTTCGACTTCGCCGACGGTGCCGACAGCCTCATTGTCTCCGGGCACAAGTTCATCGGCAGCCCTATCCCCTGCGGCGTGGTCGTCGTCAAGGCCAGCCATCGCACCCGGCTGGCCTCCTCGCTGGCCTACACCGGCAGTCCCGATGTCACCATTACGGGTTCCCGCAGCGGGCACGCGCCGCTGGTGCTGTGGTACGCCTTGCGCCGGCTGGGTGTCGAAGGACTCCGGGCACGGGCTGACGACTCCCGCGCCCTGGCCGAGTACACCGTCCAGAGCCTGGTGGACAGCGGCTGGCCGGCTTGGCGCCGTCCGCACGCCTTCACCGTAGTCCTGGACACGCCACCACCGGCCGTGACCACCACATGGGTGCTGGCCAGCCACGGCGGCGTGAGCCACATCGTCTGCATGCCCGGAGTGACCCGCAAGCAGATCGACGCCTTCGTGGCCGACCTGACTGCGGCCATCCAGCCAACCCCGGCCGCCACGGACAACAACAACCGGCGAAGCGGGCTGCTGCGCCGAGTCCGGACCACGACCTCCACCGTGACCTGAGAAAGAGAACGATGACTGAACCTGACATGAGCAGCTTCGGGCGTGCCTGGCAGGCCAAGGTGTGGGACTGCTGGAGAGGCGGGCACGTACTACAGCTCGCCCGGCTGCTGGCCAACGACCTGCTTGATACGCACACCCATACCGTCGAACTGGACCGGGAGGCGGTGAACCGCCTGCTGCACCAGGTCAACCTGCGCCCGCCTGGGCTGCGACAACTGCTGACGCGGCTGGCTGAAGCCGGGCTACTGGTGCAGCTCCGGCCCGGCGACGGGGAGAACTGGGGAACGTGCCGGCTGGTGTTGCCATCCACCCCGCCGGACTGCACCGCCAAGCCGGAAGAAGAAAACAATGACAATCGCACATCAAACGAATAGAGGGGGTTCGTCACAGTGTCAGAAGCTGAGAGCAGTAACAGCCATAAAGGCCGCCCCATCATGGGGGCTGAACGCCATACGCTCGCTATGACTCTGATGCGGCGCTACGTGGCCGGTGAAAGCATCCGCAGCCTGGCGGCTTCAACCAACCGTTCCTACGGTTGGATTCACCGGCTGCTCACCGAGTCCGGCGTGCGCTTTCGGCCAAGAGGTGGGGCGCGGCCACGGAAACAGCACCCATAGTCGCGGGTACCACTGGATACCTCATCACCGAAAAGGAGCAAGTCTCAACCAATGTCCACCTACGCCAAGCGTCAAGGCCGTGTCTTCAAAACACCGGTCACCACCTACGTCCAACCCGAGACCGGGCGACGGGTGACGATCGTCAGCGTGATGCACATCGGCCTGCCGTCTTACTTCGCCGGGCTGCGGGAAGTCATCAAGGAAAAAGAAGCTGCTGGCGCAGTCGTGCACTGCGAGGGCACTGGCTTGGAACAACTGACGCCCGAACTGGTGAAAGAGCCGCTGGCGTCGACCACGCTTGACGCCAAAGCCAGGGAGCTGCTGGCGCGCATCCCAGAGCTTACCGACGATGAGCGTGAGGTTTTGCTGGCGATGGCCGACAAGGAACTGCTCATGCGGCGACGGGTCGGCGAGCTGGGCTGGGTCGAACAGATGGACAAGGAAGGCGGCCTACCGACCGAGCCACACTGGGAGAACATCGACATCACCGTCCAGGACATCATTCACCGGCTCGGCCCAGACACACTGTTGTACCGAACGCGACATGCCATGAAGATGTTGGAATGGCCCGAGGGCGACACAGTCAAGCCCAATGCCTTCCGCCTCCAGGTTGCCCTGTTCTGCCGGGCAACAGCCAGCAACAAGCAACGAATCCAAACCAAGCTACGCACCGGCCCCTACGATGCCGTGCTGCTGGAACGACGCGAAAAGGTGGCCCTCGACGGTCTGCACGCAGCCAGCACGGACGTGGTGCTCCTCTGGGGTGCGATGCACCTGCCCGCCTTCGAGGCCGACCTGCTGTCCCGCGGCTACACCCAGGAAAACCAGACCTGGCACACCGCCTGTGTCATGCCCAGCATTACCGCCGCGCTCCTGCGCATGCTGGTGCGGTGGGATCCGGGTGGGCGGAGTGCTGTACAGGATGTGGCCGGGTAGGGCTGCTGGGAGACGGAGCGCCGACGTAGAGCTGTAGACCGTCAACCCGAGAGCATGAGCGGGCACCTGAGGGGTGAGGGCGCCCGCTCGACCAGTCCTCTCAGCCCTGATAGGCTCAGGCATCATGATGCATCTAGTGCGTTCGTCTGACCCACGGAGCGCGTGACATGGCAGTCTCCAAGACCAGAAGGCTCATCGACGACATCGCGCGGCGGATCGAGGTTGGGGTGCTCCAGCCAGGTGACCGGCTACCGAGCGCTTCCCAGCTCCGTGAGCAGTACGGGGTGTCGATCACGGTGGTACGCGGGGCGATGCTGTGGCTCAAGGCGGTTGGACTCGTGGAAGGAGTGGCGGGGGTGGGGGTGTTTGTGAGGGGGCGGCACGGCGAGACGATGGAGTTGAGGTAGGACGCACGTGAAGTGGGCAGATGTCGCTTGCTTGGGACTTGCCGCCTCATTCGCTACCCCACAGAACCCCACTCCCGCCTAGCGGCGGAACGGGAACCATCTGAGGAGCGTGTCGACGACCTTCAACGCCCGCTCGCCGCGGTCGTTGTTCCGCTCGCGGATGGCCGCCCGGACGGAGACCACCAGGCAGTACAGCCAGACAAGGCTCCGGATGGCAACGAGGGCGATGACCACGCAGGCGAGGACGTTGACCGCCCAACGCGGCATCGCGAGAGCTTCGGTCAATGAAGTGAGCCAACGATCCATTTCGCGCTCCGGATTCAGGGATGGGAGCGCGAAGCTGGCTAGGCGAACGCGGCCCCGTGGACTGGGCTTGTGCAGCTCCACGAGGTGTTGGGTCCGCCGACGGGCCGGCGGCGTGATGTCACCCGACGACCGGGTGGCTGTTGCGGTTCGGGCGAATCATGGGCGCGCAGGGCCGCTGCGGATCGAGCAAGGTCCCAGCAGCGTAGGAGCACTCCCAACCCGCTGCGCGCCGACGCAGTACGAGCGCGAGCGAACAGGCGCACTCCAGAACGGGTGAGCAATGTGGATCGAGGCGACCGGGCCGGATCATCGTGGTTGCAAAGCTCGGCGGCCTTCAGGCGCACGCGATTGGCGGGAGTGAAGAAGTCTGGATGTACGGCGCGAAGGCTGGCATATGGCGCACGGAACTGTGGGAGCCGGCGGGTGAGACTCCCGCCGGCTACCCGGCGACGGGGTTTGGACCTGCCCGCGCGTGGCTCGCGCCGGAGGCCCCAGGGCAGGTGGGCGGACCTCACGGGTCATCCCCGTCAGCCGAATTGTGTTCGCGTTGCGAGCGGTTGGCGCCGTAGCGTCGCTGGTCGTGGCAGGTGATGAGGTTCTGCAGGATCAGCCGCATCGTACAGTGCTGAGGCTTGGAGCCACGGTCCGTCGCCCGACCTACCCGTGGACGCCGGTGATCTATCAGTTGCTGCGTCACCTGGAGTCCGTGGGGTTTCCGTACGCGCCCAGGGTGCTGGGCGTCGACGGGCAGGGCCGAGAGGTGCTGACCTTCATCGAAGGCGAGTCCGGCCCGGACGGTTGGGCGAAAGTGGTCGACGAGCGAGGCATTGCCGCCATGGCCCGATTGCTCCGCGAGTACCACCAGGCCGTAGCGGGCTTCCGCCCCGACGGCGCGGTGACCTGGGCGGCCCACACCGGCCCGCCCGCGTCCAGTGAGGTGGTGTGCCATGGCGACTTCGGGCCCTGGAACCTGGTCTGGCAGGGGTACCGTCCGGTGGGCATCCTGGACTGGGACTACGCATGGCCGACCCGGCCGATCCACGACGTGGCATACGCCCTGGAGTACGTTGCCCCGTTCCGGGACGACGAGCAGTGCCTGCGGTGGCTGCGCTACCTACACCCACCGGACCGGCGTCGCCGCCTGGAGATCTTCGCCGAAGCCTACGGCCTGGACTCGACCACCGGGCTCGTTGATGAAGTGATCCACCAGCAGCAACAGGTTCTGGACCGGGCCCTGCGACTGGCGGCCGACGGACGGCAACCTCAGGCACACTGGCAGGCAACCGGTCGGCTGCGCAGGGTGGCCGAAGGGATCCAGTGGAGCCGCGATCACCGTCATCTGTTCGAGTAACCGCAACCACGCGGCGCACCGCATCCATCGAGTCTCGGAGCTTGCCGTGGCAGCAGATCTTGTCCGTCCGTCGACCCTGCACACACCGTTGCCGGCGGTGATCGACCGGTTGCGGGCCAACGACGAGGTCGACGGCGTGGTGCTGCTCGGGACGACCGGAACCGGACGATTCACCCCGGCCAGCGACTACGACCTGCTGGTGGTCCTCGCGCAGTCGGTGCGTGACGTCAGTGTCGAGATCACGATCATCGACGGGCGCACGGCCGACATCATCATCGCCTCCCGAGCCTGCCTCAGGACCATCACCGACGAGGCGCGCGATCTCACCGACGACGAGTGGGCGCTTGCCCGCTGGCTGGGCGACGGTCGGGTCGTGTACGACCGGACAGCCGTACTGAGATTGGCGGCCACGTCCGCGAGAACGCGGCTCGCGCAGCAGCCACCGGCGTCGCGTCGGGTCGCCGACGTGGCCCAGCACATCAACTACGACCCACGGGTGAATCGCGTCTATGCCCGGTCGGCGGACCCCACCTACCGGCTGGCGCTACGGCTGCGTTCGCTGCACAGCTTCTTCCGTATCGTCATGGGCTGGTTCGAGATCCGGGGCCTGCCCTGGGCTGGCGAAAAGCAGGCCGTCGGCTACCTCGACGAACGAGACCCCGTATTCCTGGCCCTGGTTGAGCAGTGGCTGGCCGAACCCGACGCGACGGCCGCCGTCCAGATCCAACGGCAGGCAGCCGAACGGGCACTGGCACCAGCCGGTGGGCTGTGGCCAGACGACATGGTCGCCCGGTACGAGGGAATATGGGAACGGCTGACGTCGTAGAACCAATGATCTGAGCAGCAGCCATCGAAAGAGGACCGCGATGATGGCTCGGACTCCCGCGCGCTGACCGAGGATGTGACGCGCCCGCTGCGACGTCGAGGACCAATACCCGAGTAATGCTGGCGACCCTTGTACCAGCGGAGCTCACGCACCGGCAGGCCGTCGACGACGTCCTCGACGACTACCCGATCCAGCGACGACTTGACCTCCGCACCAACGCTCGACCGGTACGTCACCGCGACATGCTGAGCGCCAAGCAGAGGGATCGCAGACACCTTGTGACCCTGACAGAGCTAGGATCGACGGACATCACGCCACGCCGAGGCAGTTCTCATCAATATGGCCCATGGGACAGAACATGGACATCTCTTTTGAGGCGCTCCTGATTGATCCGTGGGTGTATCTGGAGGTCATCTTGTGGGGAGTGTGGGTCGGTGACCGCCGAGAGACAACATGGCCAGGGCGATGATGGCTTCGGCGGAGTGGAACCCGAACGCC
>Ga0137373_10006146_pt1 | contig 12880 bp, 11 predicted proteins | sample SagtaG_5_FD_104912 | JGI IMG/M metagenome (GOLD analysis project Ga0137373, IMG submission 104912) | Vadose zone soil microbial communities from Sagehorn Ranch, Mendocino, California, USA - Sage1_R_80_16 metaG | ecosystem: Environmental > Terrestrial > Soil > Vadose zone | place: USA...
GGCCAAGGGCACCGCCGACGTGTGATCTCCGGCATGTCGATGTGGCAAACGCTCTCATCGAGCTGCCGCAGGAAGGCAAGCGCGAGGACCCATCAGCAGCCCAAGCACTTCCAAGTGCAATTCCAGAGCGTGGTCCTGCCGCGCTGGTGCCGGCGCTCGCCGAAGGTCGCCGAGGTGCTGCCGCTGCTGTACCTGCACGGGCTGTCCAGCCTTGACTTCGTGCCCGCGCTGGAGCGGTTCTTCGGCGCGAGCGCGGGCCTGTCGGCCTCGGTGGTGACCCGGCTGACCGCCCAATGGCAGGCCGAGCGGGCGGCGTTCGCTCAGCGCAGCCTTGCCGACCGGGACTACGTGTACTGCTGGGCGGACGGCGTCCACTTCAACCTCCGGCTTGAGGAGGGCCGGCTGTGCTGCCTGGTGCTGGTGGGGGTGCGCGCCGACGGCACCAAGGAGCTGGTGGCGGTGGCCGATGGCGAGCGCGAGTCCGGCGACGCCTGGGCGGAGCTGCTTCGGGACTGCCGCCGCCGCGGCATGCGCGCCCCGGTGGTGGTGGTCGGCGACGGGGCGCTTGGGCTGTGGGCGGCGTTGCGGGAGGTGTTCCCAGAGACGCGCGAGCAGCGCTGTTGGGTCCATAAGGTGGCCATTAACCGGCCCTGGGGGGCGGGGGTCAAGCAAGCGTGGCTGGGTCGGCTTGCTGCGTGAGGCGGCGCAGGTGGCCCTCGATGTCGGCGATGACCCGGGCGTGGCGGGCCACCTCGGAGTGCCAGCCGCGTGCCTCGGCGTCGTCGCGGAGCGCCCGCATGTCGGTCAGCTGGCTCTCGAGTGTGGGCAGGAACTCGGTGGTGGTGACGAAGTTGTCGCACTGCTCGCAGACGTTGGCGTAGGGGCAGGCGTCGGCCACCAGGTCGCGGGAGCAGTAGCCGTGGGCGACGCGGGTCTTGAGCATCTCCGAGCGTAGCCAGTCGACCCGGTCGGGGACCTCCGGCCGAGTGCCGAGGAGCAGCGGGAGGGGCTGGCGCACGCGCACCTTGTCCATGGCCTGCTGGTAGGCGCTTCGAACGGTCGGCGAGGCCAGCTTGGCGTAGCGCAGGGTCATCTCCGGGGTGACATGGCCCATGAGCGCCATCAGCGCGGGCAGTGACATCCCGGCGTTGATGAGGCTGGTCCCGTAGGTGTGGCGCAGCTGGTGGGGCGTGACGTGCAACGGGGCGCCGCCCGTGCCGGTGAGGCCGGCCGCCGCGGCGGCCTGGTCGAGCGCCCGGCGGAGCCGGAAGGCGGTTGGGCGCCGTCCCCGTTCCAGGAACAGGAAGTCAGCCAGGCGCCCATGGCGTGGGTGTGGAAGGGCGCGCTGGGGTCCCCGCTGGGCCATCCAGGTGTCCAGCGTCCTGAGGGTGGGCTCGTCGAGTGGGACCATCCGCTCGGTGCCGAGCTTGCCGAGCGGGACCCGCAGCCAGGTGCCGTGGCTGGCGAAGTCGACCAGGCAGTCCAGCTCGAGGTCGAGCAGCTCACCCATACGCATCCCGGTAGCCCGTAGCACCTGCAGGCAGGTGCGGGCGAGGAGGTCGTCGAGGCGCGCGATGGCAGTCATCAGCGCGTGGTCGGTGGCTGGGGCCAGGGCGCGTGGCAGCGGGTCGGGCAGGCGCGGGAGGTCGGACAGGAACAGCAGCCTGCCTCCCGGGGCCGATGCCCAGCCCCGGCAGGCGATGTCGTCGAAGAACACCCGCAGGTCGACCAGGTCATGGTGGAACTGCACCAGCGAGACCGTGCGGCCGCGGCCGTTGGCGCCCCGCCAGGGGCGGTGCCGCGCCCAGGCCAGGAACGGCTCGACGTGGGCGGTGCGCTGCAGCTGGTCCAGGCGCCGCACCGCCGGGTGGTGGTCGGCCAGCCAGTCGCACAACACCATGACGGCCTTGACACGCGCGGAGACGCTGGCCGGCTGCAGGGTGGCGGCGATCGTCTGGGCGTAGCGGACGACCTCGCGGCGGATCTCGGGCTGGCGGATCGCCTCGGCGAGCTCGGCGGGGCTGTGGGCGACCGGGCCGGCCTTGCGGGGTGGACGGCCAAGCAGCCCGAGCTGGTAGCAGGCTTGTTGGAGCGCGAACAGGCGCGTGCGGGCATGAGCGCGGGCTGATACCGACAGGTGCGCCGCATGCTCGAGCTCGGCGGCGACGCCGGCGAAGTCGGTCTCGGTGAGCCCGTCCAGCGGCTTGCCGGCCCAGCAGCCCACGGTGGCAAGGGCCAGCACGCTGACCTGGCGGATCCAGTTGTCGCTCCAGCCGAACCGCCGCCCCACCTCGGCGACCCGGCCCACGTCGTCGGGATGGCGCCTGGTCCAGGTGGTGGGCAGCTCGACACCGCCGGGCTTGGCGAGCAGCAGCTCCAGGTCAGGGCGCAGATAGCCCTCGACGAAGCACCAGGACACAAACGGCCACGCCTTGGCGCGGTGCAGGTCGACCAGCCGTTGCGGGGTCGGGCGACCCATCCAGGCCCCAAGGTCTGGATGGCAGGCCAGGAGGCGCTGGGCGGCCCGGAGGCGGACTGCCCGGCCGGCCTTGGAGATCGTCAGGGTGGCGACGTGCTCGGCGTAGGCGTCCAGCAGGTCCACCGACCCCGGCGTGCTGGCCGGGCGCGCCGCTGCCAGGCTCACCGTGCACCCGCCCGCGCCTTGGCGTACTCGGCTGCCAACAGCTCCGGCGACAGGTGCTCTGGCGACGTCAGGTATTCCAACTGTCTGAATGCCTAGCTTTCAACGTCGGTGGTCCGGGGTCGCCGAGCCCAGAAGAGGGGGTGGTGGCTGGTGCCGTAGCCGTCTGGCACGAGTTCCTCGGCGTGGAGCTCGAGGCCGGCGCTTCGGAACCAGTCCCGGTAGGTGGCCGCGCCGGCGTGGCTCCACCACATCGGCGCCGGGCCGCCCAGCCAGCCGTCCTCGGTTCCGGTCCATGCCCGGTGGGCGGTCGTTGCCAGCAGCCAGCCCCCTGGCCGCAGCCAGCCAGCGATCCGGCCAAGCAGCACTGGTTGGTCGTCGAGCGGGAGGTGGAACAGCATGTAGAGGCAGACGACGGCGTCGAAGGCGCTGGCTGGGAAGGTGACCTGGGTGGCGTCGGCGTGCAGGAGCCGCGCTGTGGGGACCAGCCGGCGGGCGCGTTCGAGTTGGACGTGGCTGAAGTCCACGCCGGTGACGGCGTAGCCGGCGCCTGCAAGCGAGCGGGCCACCGGGATCCCGCAGCCGCAGCCGAGGTCCAGCACGCTGGCGCCAGCGGGCAGGCGCTCGCGGAGCGTGGCGAGCCAGGGGCCGTAGGTGCCGTCGTCGGCGTCGTCGGCCCGGTAGTGCCAGGACAGGGTGTCGTAGCCGCGGCGGACGAGGTCTTTGGGGGCGTCGATGGTCATGGCGGCATGATCCGCCCGCGCGCTGCTCGCCGACAGGCAATTCCGGCTCCGGGTGGGCGGTCAGTCCGGGCTGTCACGTCGGCTGACCTCGGCGGCGTAGGCGGCCCAGTCGCCGCTGCAGGCGCGCTGCCAGGCCACGGCGACGGCGATGTGGATGCCGAGCATGCGCGCCAGGACCGCGGCGGGCAGGTCGGTGGCGAGCTGGAACAGCGCGGTGGAGCGGGCCTGGCCGGGGTGGAGCCCGAGCTGGCGGAGCCGCTCGCCCAGCTGGTAGGAGCTGACCGAGCGGCCGGGCATGCCGCCGGGGAACAGCCACCGGGAGGTGCCCTGGTCGCCGAGGGCGGCGTGGCCGCGGCGGGTGGCGACCAGCTCGAGGACGAGGCCGGCCAGTGGCTCGGGCAGCACGATGGGCTCTCGGCCCAGCTGCAGCCGCACCTGGTCGTCGCCGCACTGGACATGGTCGAGGGTGAGGCGGCTGATGGTCGAGGGCCACTGGGCGTAGAGCAGCACGAGCAGGCCGGCGACGCGGTCCTCGGGTTTGAGGGTGTCGTCGTGGAGCAGCCAGCGGGCTTGCTGCCAGCGGGTCTCGGTGTCGATGACCCGCTTTGGGCCGCTCCACTTGACGGCGGGGAAGTCCAGGCTGGTCAGCTTCTGGTTGCGGGCCCAGCGGACGAAGTGACCGGCCTCGCGACGGTGCGTGGCTTCGCCGCTGGCGAGCCAGGCGTCAAGGTCGCCTTGCCTTGCGGTCTGCAGGGTGAGGTCGTGGCTGGTGAGCCAGTCGAGCCAGGCGATGGCGCCGCGAAGATGCTGGCGGACCGTGGCGAACTGGCTGTGGGTGGTGTGGGTGCCGCCGGTGCGGTGGCGGAGCCGGCGCAGCAGGTGCCAGTCGGCGTAGCGGTGCAGCAACTGCTGCTGGTCGGGATCGTCACGGCCGCCGATGGTGCGGGTGATCCAGCGCTCCAGCCGGGCCATGTGTTCGTCGCGGGCGGGCAGGACGCCGGTGGCGACCAGCATGGAGCGCAGGTGCTTGAGCGGCTTGCTGTCGGGCAGCTCGTCGAGGGCGGCGTGGGTGAGCAGGCGGTTGCTGGTCCCGAGCGCACGCAGGATGGCGGCGCCGGTGTTCTTGCCCAGCCAGGCCAGCACGGTGTCGGGGCGCTCGGCGCTGGCCAGGCTGCGGTGCAGGGCCTCGAGTTCGGGGCGGATCTGGCCGTGCTCGTCGCCGAGCAGCTCCCGCAGCCGCTGGTCCACCACACAGCGGGTGCACAGACCCGGCTGGAGCTGGGCGGTCTTCCCGCAGGTCGGGCAGGTGCGCCAGAACGAAGGGGCAGGACGGGTGCACCTGGCGCACAGCGGCTCGGTGCGGGTGCCGCCGCGCACCGGCTGGACCTGGCCGCAGCCAGCGCAGCGGGCCCAGCGCTGGCGGCAGGCCAGGCACTGCGGCTGGCCGGTCACCCTGGAGGTCCAGCAGGGCGCGTCGCGGTCGCAGATCGAGCAGGTCATCGTCTTGATCGGCCGGCAGCTCTCGCACAGCGGTCCGTTGGGCGTGCGGACGCTGACCCGGCGGCGACGGGCGCAGCCGATGCAGACCTCTTGGTTGGCCGGGTCGGTGATCAGGCAGTTGGGACACAACGGCCGCCCATGCTCGTCGCGGGTGGCGGCCTCCCTGACGCTCCCGCACCGCGAGCAGGGCTGCGCGCGGGACCGGGCCACGCAGTTGCGGCACAGCCACTGCCCGCCGATGCGCCGGTGCAGGTGCAGGGCCCGCCCACACCGCGGGCAGGCCGGATGCGAGATTTGCTGGGCGCCAGCGTCGCAGAGCCTGTCGATCAGCCGCAACACCGACGGCACAGGCGCCTGGGCGCCCTTGCCGGTGAGCAGCTCGGGCCGGTCCTGCAGGGTCCAGGCGAGCTGGCGGCGCTGCCCGGCACGCGAGGTCACCGCTTCCACCGCGGCGGCCACGACATCGGCGGGCACGGCCGGATCGGCGGCCCCCACGAGCTCCACCACGATCTGGACCGGGTCTCGGCCCTCAGGCGGGCACCGCGCGCAGCGGGGCCGGGTGTCCCGGTCCCGCGACTCCACTGGCCGAACCTTCCCGCAGGCCGCGCACGGCTCCCGCTTGGGCCCGCACACACCGCAGTACCAGTCCTGGCCGCGGCGCTGCAGGGTCCGCAGCGGCTTGCCGCAGGTGGCGCAGACCGGCGGCGAGATCGCCGTCGCGCCGGCCCTGCGCAGCCCAAGCAGCAGCTCCCCGACGACCCGGGGTGCCGGGGAGCGGCCATCGGTGAGGATCTGCGGCCGCTCGGCCAGCGCCAAGGCCAGACGGCGACGCTTGGCCCGGCCCGCCGCCACGCGGGTGACCACCTCCTCGAGCGCCGCATGGTCGGGCAGCGGGTCGATCCCGGCGATGAGCCCAACGGCCACACCGACCGGGTCGGCGAGCAGTTCGGGCACCTCGGTAGTCACTGGTCAGCCGTCGGCACGAGTGATCCGGGCACGCCTGGGACGCAGACTCCCGACGCCGACGTCCGCGCCGCCGGCCGCCCGGGCCTTGCGGGCCGGCTTGGCGGCGGCCACCGGCTCGATCAGCTCCTCCATCTGGCAGTCCAGGATGTCCAGCAGCGCCATCAGCACCCGCAGGCTGAGCCGCTCGGGCCGCTCGGTCACCAGCCGGTAGACCTGGCTGGACGACAGCCGGATCCCGCGGTCGGCCAGCAGCGGCACCAGCTCGGTGGTCTGGAACATGCCCCGGGCGGCCATCACCTGCCGCAGATGCCACCGGTAGTCGAGCCTGCGGGCCATCATGCCTCCCTCCCGGCTGCTCGCTGCCCCGCGCCCGCTCCGGCCCCGCTCGCATCGAGCGCCGGAGCCAGCGCCTTGCGCAGCGCCGTGTTCATGAAGTCCCCGCTGACATGCGTATAGATCGCAAGCGAGGTGTCGCAGCGATGCCCAACCTGGGCCTGGATGAACTGGCGGTCGACCCCGTCCTCGGTCAGATGCGTCACATACGAGTGCCGCAGCGTATGGGGGGAGAGCTCTCTTGGCAGGCCAAGGGCATCGCGGTAGGCGACGAACCGGGCGTTGATCTCCGCCGGGCTGACCCGCCCGCCACGCTCGGTCACCCACAACGCCGGATGCTCACCGCAGCCGAACCGCGGCCGGATGTGCTCGACATAGTCGGCCACGGCCTCCACCGCCCAGCCCATCACCGAGGCAACATTGCGCCGCCGGGGTGGCTGACCCCGCACCGCCTTGCCGTAGCGCACATGCAGCATCCCGTAGCGGTCAAACTCCGGCGCGGCCGGGTTGCGGCCCCAGTCGGCCAGATCCAGCCTGGACGTCTCGGTGCGCCGCAGCCCCCAGGCGTAGACGACCTTGAACAGCGTGGCGTCCCGGTAGGCGGCCAGCGCCCCCTTCCGCTTCGCCTTCACAGCACGCTCGACCTGGTCGTCGGCGTAGTCCAGGAACCGCTGCAGCTCCTGGCGGGTGAACGGCCGCGCCTCCGGGTCGCCCTCGTAGTCGTTGAGGTGCGCGATCGTGTTCCACTCATGACAGATCGCCACCGGATGGGCGCCCGGGCCGAACGCCTCCTGGCAGGCCACCGCCCAGCCGTAGCGCCCGTCGGTGAGGTACTCGCTGAACAGCCGCAGGTCGGTCTGGTAGCCGCGGATCGTGGACGGCGCCAGGTGCTGCTCGGCGGTCAACGACAGGGTCCACTCCTCCACGTGGCCAGGGCCCCACTGCCACGGGTATTCGCCAGTGAACACAAGGAACCGGCGCACCAGCCGCTCCCGAGGCTCGATCGTGGCCTCCTGCAGCCCGCGGGCGGTCTGCTGCGCCCGCCAGCCGCGCAGCATCGCCTCGACCATCGCGTCCTCCGGGCGCAGCTGCACCACGCCCGACACGAGTTCCAGGTGTGCCGCGCCCGCCAGATCACCCCGTCCCACCCAGCCCTCCCGCCCCACCGACCGCGACCGTTTGAAGGCGGGATCTTGCATCTGGCGGGACCGTCGTGCAAGCGGTGCAGCTCAAGCGGCATGGACGATCGGATGGCCGGACCTATCCCGGAGGCACTCTCAACAAGCGACCTGCAGGTTCTCGCCCGTCTGATGCAATTCCTGAGAGTCGACGTAGCCGGCGGTCGTCTCCGGGCTGGCATGGCCCATCAGGTCGCGCAGCACCAGCAGGTCGATCCCTGCAGCGGCCAGCTCGGTCCCGAACGTGTGCCGCAGCCGGTGCGGCCGCACCCTGGTCGCGCCCGAGCGGGCCCGGTGGGTGCGGAAGATCCGCCGCAGCCCGGCCTCGGTCATCGCCTGCCCGGTGGTCGGGCCGCGCAGCACCACAAAGCACTCCGGCGTCTGGCACCCCGCTGGCCGCTCGGCGCGCAGGTAGCCCGCCAGCTCGGCGAAGAAGGCCCGGTCGACCGGCACCAGCCGCTCCCGGCCGCCCTTACCCACCACCCGCACCCGCCGCAGGCCCATGTCGACGTCGGCCAGGCGCAGCGAGCGGACCTCCCCGGCGCGCAAGCCGCCCAGCAGCATCCCCAACGCCATCGCCCGGTCACGGTGGGTCGACAGGTCGGCCAGGAACGCCGCCACCTCCGCGGGCTCGAGACTCTCCGGCAGCCGGCGGGGCTGCCGCACCAGCCGGCCACCGCGGCGCTGCCGACCTGCCGGCAGGTGGCCGAGCAGCCCCCGCCGCGGCCCGCGCAGGCCCGAGCTGCGCCGCGGGGCCGGCACCGGGCTGTCGGGACGGACCCCAGCCAGGACCGCGAACTCGAACAGGCCCCGGACCGCGGCGATCCGCCGGTTCATCGTCGCCGCCGCCGGGCGACGAGCGGCCAGCGGGACCACCCGCGCTCCGCGCGGCCCGGTGGGCTGCTGTTGCCAGTCGAGGTAGTCGAACAAGTCGCCCGGCACGGCGTCGGTGACCCGCACGCCCCGCTCGGCGCAGAAGCGGCCGAAGTTCACCAGGTCGTAGGCGTAGGCACGGATCGTCGCCGGCGAGAACGCCCGCGCCACAAGGTGGGCAAGGAACCGGTCGGCCACCTCCGCGTCCAGCCACGCCCCCTCCAACCTCCAGCCCACACCATCGCGCCGAGCCACCACAGCCGGCATGCTCGCCCCCTTTGCCGGCCGCAGTGTTGATCCTCGATCCCCCCAAGTGTGGGACCTTCGGCGACCTCCTCCACGGAGGCCTTCGAGGGCCGGTTAACCGATAACGTCCTGAACGCCTTGCCCAAGAGCGTGCACGCGGGTGCCCGGCGGGCGCTGAACGAGATCGCGCAGGCCGAGGACCGCGCCCATGCGGAGCGGGCGATCCAGGCGCTGGTGGCCGACTACGGCGCCAAGTGGCCCAAGGCGGTGGCCAAGGTGGTCGACGACCGCGAGGCGCTGCTGACGTTCTTTGACTTCCCGGCCGAGCACTGGCTGCACCTTCGGACCACGAATCCGATCGAGAGCACGTTCTCGCCGGTGCGGGCCAGAACCAGGGTCACCAAGGGCCCTGGCAGCAAGCAGGCTGGGTTGGCGATGGTGTTCAAGCTGCTGGAGGCGGCCGAGGGCCGCTGGCGGGCGGTCAACGGGCCCCATCTGGTGGCGCTGGTGCGCGCCGGCGCCAGGTTCGAGCGGGGGCGGCTGGTCGAGCGGCCAGCCGAGCCTGCCCGGGAGGTGGCGGCGTGACCCTGGTGCTGGTCACCGGGCCGCCGGCCAGCGGCAAGACCACTCTCGCCCAGCCGTTGGCACGCCATCTCGGCCTGCCCCTGCTGGGCAAGGACACCATCAAGGAGGCGCTGTTCGACACGCTCGGCACCGGCGACCGGGCCTGGTCACGGCGGCTGGGAGCGGCCAGCTACACGGTGCTGCTGGCGCTGGCGGGTGAGCTGCCCGCCGCCGTGCTGGACGCCAACTTCTACCCCGACCACGGCCCGGGACTGCTGCAGGCGTGCCAGCGGCCCATCGAGGTGTTCTGCGGCTGCTCGGCCGCCGAGATCGAGCGTCGCTTCACCCAACGGGCACCCACCAGGCACCCGGGCCACGTCGATCACGTCCTGGACGCGCAGCTCAAGGCTGCGCTGGACGGCGGGGTGGGCCCGCTCGGCCTCGGCGGCCCGGTCCTGGAGGTCGACACCAGCGGCCCGGTCGACGTCGCCGCCGTTGCCAGGTGGGTCACACAGCAGCCCGAGTGGCACATGCCGATGCCGTCCCCGCCGACGCGCAACCCAGCAAGGAGGTGATCAACCAGACAGCCAGAGCGAAGGGCGCCGCGTGATCAGGCAGGACCGGCGATCCACAGGATTTGACCATTCCTCCGGAGGACTGACAAGCGCGCCTGCCTCTGTGTGTCGACGGCGGCGTCTCTACTTGATGGGCGTCGCGCTCCCGCGTGTGCTCGTCGGCGGGCTGCAGCCGGACTGGAACTGCGGGCCTGTGACGACGTCAAGCTGGGGATCCTTACGGTCGATAGCCTGCGCTCGGAACTCTGACTTTGCTGACGCACGTGTCGCCGAGCAGCGGAGCCAGCTCCCGCTTGCCTGCGTCGGTCAGGCGGACGGCGGCCGGAATTTCCCTCCAGCTTCCCTCCGCCCGACGCCAGGCGCGCGGGACGGGGCGCAACACGCGGGGACGCTGGGTGACGGCGGACGCCGTCGGCACGCCGTTTGTGCACGTCACGGGTGACGGTCGGGACCAGGCGGGGATGGAAGGGGACCCGCAGGGTGACGGTGGTGCGACCTGTAAAACCGCCGGCTTCGCCTACACAGGTTCGAATCCTGTCCCTGCCACACCACCGGTGAGCTGGGGAAACGCGGCTGCCACGCGGGTTGCTACGGCCGCGTGCCGGGTCGGGCTTCCCTCCAATTTCCCTCCAACCGACGCACGCCGACGGCGCCTACGTGTCCCTGGCCGCGATTGAACCGGAGCACGTGCATGGGCCTGCGCGTGACCCTTCCCGGCAGGCTCGTGGGGACTGCCGTTCGCTCCCGCTGGTTCGCTTGGTCAACCATCCAGCCACTGGCTGACCACCGCGCCAACGACGGCGCCGACAAGGACGAGCAGGATCGACCCCGCCGCCCTCGTGAAGCCCCTTGCCCGCGCGGCCTCCCCGATAGCCTTGGCGCGATCACCGACCCGCACGCGCCATGCCCCGGCGTTGACGTTCCAAGCCTGGCCGGTGCGTATCCCTTCGAGTGAGCGGTGCGGGACCACCAGGATGTCGGCTGTCGTGGGTCGGCCTGGCCGTTCCGGGAGGACGTGGTGGAGCGCGCCGTGGGCGAACTGCCAGACCGGCTTGTTCGGCGCGTCCGGTCCTGGTTCTTCCTGCAGGAACATGCCGTCACCCGGCCCGGCGGGGACCTCGGCTAGCTGCGCAGGGCTCATCGTGACCAAAGGAATGCGGCCGTACTGCGAGGCGGCTAGGGTCGGAGGATCAGGAAACTTGAACCGTCGCCCGCCCTTGAGCACCCAGATATCGAAGCCGTCCGACACGAGGCTGTCGTCACACAGCGGCGGCACGCGGGCCTGTCCTCCTCGACCGTATCGACCGGAGTCGGGAATCTACCACCCTTCCCTGACATGAACGACAGACTCCATTCCATGCCCGGCTTCGGGCGAGCCGTGCGCCATGTTCGACGATCTGGGGACCGGTGCTACCGGCCCAAAGGACGTAAGCAAGCCTACTCGCTTCTAACTACTAATTAGCTCAAACTAGTCGGATGGGGCATCTGTGCGGAGCGCCGAACCAGACCCGACCGGGCACTTGCCGCCGAAGGGTGCGGTTCGGGCGTTGCTGGCAGCACCGCTGGTCTGCCTTCAGTGCCTGGACACCGTCGCCCGCGCGGCCACTTCGAAGCCCACCCCGGCGGTCGTCTCGGCGGCCCCTACCGAGTACTTGGCGCCCGACTCCGGCGCAATCCGCAGCGGCGGCGACGCTGCTGGCTGACCTCCTCACCGGTGGCATCAAGGCGACCCTCGCGGACCGCGTTGTCAACTACTTGGGCTGGTCGGGAAGGATTCGGCTGCGTGCCCGACGGTGGCGTGCGCTCGACTGTCGGCTGCTCGCCCAGACCGCACGAGCGGTCCTCGACCTCAAGCAGCGGCTCCACGAGGTGACCGGCGAAGCGGTGAGTCGGCTGCTGCCACGCGACACTCCACGCTTCCATCGACTGCTCGTCAGGAAGATCGCCGAGAGGGTGCCACTCCCGCTCGACGTCAAGCTCGAAGCCATCGCCCGCGGCCTCCAGGTCATGGGGATCTTCATGTGCGTCGTCCAGGACCTCCCGCTGGAAGCGTGCGCCTGCCTGTCGATGCTCGGCGCCTCGGTCGCGAGGGAACAAGCAAGGCGCTACGTCCAAGACCTCCTCGATGCGACCTGGCAGGATCTGAACGGCCGAACACCCCGGCGGGGCGCTGGCAGCCGGTGACGACGCATCGAGACCCGCCTCGGGTGCGGGTTGGGTTAGCACAGCTGCAAGACCTCCCCGGGGGACTACTCCAGCCGTAGCTTGTGGCCAGCTCCTCAACCGCCCTGCCTACAGAGGCTCGCGCTTTCGGGCGACAGCGCCGAGGCGGCGCAAGTCAGTGAGCTGCGGGGCAGCGGCCCCTGCCTGTCACCGGAATGGGCGAGCCTCTGTGGGTTGCGCGTGGTCTTGCGAGGGTCAGGGTTACCTTGCGGGTCGTCGCCCCGGGCGCACCCCTAGGGGTGGCCCCTGAGCACCTGGTAGAAGGTTTCCGAGGCGTAGCGCGGACGGGGTTGGTCGTTCCACCCGATCTCCTCAGCGCGACGCCGGATGGCAGCGCCGGCCGCCTGTCCAGCCGTTTCGTTGTCGAAGATGGCGATGGACAAGCCGTTGCCGGTCTCGGGATCGAGCAGGTGGTACGCCGCGCGGACCCCAGGGGTCCCGGCGACCGCGTCGATGACCCAATCCCGGTCGTCGGTCGGCATTGGTTCCCATACCGCGACCCTGGCGATCACTGCTCCTCCGATCCGTCGATCCGCTGCCTGGACGCGAGCCACCGCGCGGGATCGACAAAGATACTGACGTTTGCCGCCATCCTGGCCTCCTCGAAGCCGTCTCCAACGGGAGCGTGAGAGCCGGGCTGCTCCTCGTGCCGTGCTGGCTTGTGGGACGAGCATGCGGCGACGGCGCCCGCCCGCCATCCGGGCCGTCACCGAAGTTGCCTCAGGGCTGGCACTGAAGACCGGCGGGCCGCAAGGCGCACCTTCCGTACATGTCACCGGAACGGGCGAACCTCTTTAACGGTGGTTTGTTGGGTGAGGGCGGTTTGTGGGAAGGGTGGGTTGAGAAGGACCCGTCGCCTGTGAGGTGGTCGCGATGACCAAGCGCCTTGCCTGCCCAGCCGCCCCCGGCCCGCTGGAGGACTACGCCGCCCGGTTCGACCCCCTGCTGGCCAGGCTCGCGCAGCGCCGCGGCTTCCGCGCCTACCTGCAGGGCCTGCTGCTACCGCGCGACCGCAACAAGACGCTCACCGGGCTGGCC
>Ga0137373_10006160_pt1 | contig 12860 bp, 13 predicted proteins | sample SagtaG_5_FD_104912 | JGI IMG/M metagenome (GOLD analysis project Ga0137373, IMG submission 104912) | Vadose zone soil microbial communities from Sagehorn Ranch, Mendocino, California, USA - Sage1_R_80_16 metaG | ecosystem: Environmental > Terrestrial > Soil > Vadose zone | place: USA...
AGCGGATGAGCTCGATGCTCCGCCACAGGTCGATGCGGATCGACGGCCCTTCGTGGCGGGGACGTCCCCTCGGTCATCGCTTCGATTCCTCTGCGCTGCGAACTCGGATATCTCGAGCCCGACGTCTTCGTAGAGCTCGTCGAATCGCTCTTGACTGCGCACGACTTCCGCGTCGAGCGACGAGTGGACGCCGCGTCCCTCTCCAGGGAGTTCGCGACGGGACGGATGAAGCGTACCTCTTGGTCGGGACGATGTACTCCACGTATGAGTGGCCGTTCTCGCTGAGCCTCGAGTTTGGGGTTTCCCCCCAGAATGACTTCCGGGAGGAGGGACAGTCGTTCAGCGTTCGGGCAAAACTGCCGTGCTCGTCCACGCTGGCTTCGGGACACACGCTACGCCGGCCCCCGGCGCCGACGACGTCTTGGCCTCGCTCCTTGACGACGGAGTCGCCAAGGTCCTGGTCATCGGCAACGCCCCCGAAGCGCTGCTGATGGCGTCGTACGGCAGGCTGCTCGGCGATCTGTACCAGATTCCTCAGGGCAGGGGAAGCCTCGCTTACTTCGTTCTGACCGCCCCGCTGGTTTTTACGGAGTTCCAGGATCGTTTGAGATGGAAGTACGTGAACTACCTATGGGACGATCCGGATCGTCCGCCCGTACGCCTCCGGCCCTAGGGGCCCCCAAGGCCCGAATCGCTTGCGAAGGTCGGCCACTTCGATGGTCGCTTCCATGTCTCGAAGGCTAGGGAGCAGGAGCCCGGTTGTCGTCACGCCGGGGAGCCATCTTCGCCGTCCATCGCAAGAGCGATATCGGCGGCGCGGCATCCCTCGCGGGAGCGACGACGGCAGCCCAGCCGGGGGTGACAATGGCTCCGTGGGAGAAGCGCGCGATTGGTGGAAGGGGTGGGCGGAGAGAGGGCGGCAGCTGGCGTCGGCCCAGCAGGCGCTCACGGTCGCCGGAGCAGCGCTGGGGCTGCTCGCCTTGGCGGAGTCGATCGCGCGGGCGGCGGTCACCGGCGCCACCGCGCAATTCGGCCTCGCGCTCGCCCTGGTCGCGCTGGCCACCACGCTGCCGCTCGCGTTCCTGGATCCGGCCGGAGCCGCCATAGCCATCACGGCCGCAACCGTGCTGTCGCTGGCGGGGTTTCACGCCCTGACCGTGGCGGGCCTGGGCGCACAGCTCATCGTGTTGTACCGGCTCGGCCGCAGCAGCTCACGGCGAGACGTAACAGCACTGCTGTCCGTGGGGCTGGCTGTCCCGTTCCTGGTGCTTGCGCTCGTGGGTGCTCGCCCCATCGGTTCTGACAGAGGGGTCCTGACCGTGCTGCTGGCCTCGCTGGCCCCGGCGGCCGCCCTGACGGGGATCGCGGCGCGGGTGCGAAAGGAGGCGATGGAGAACAGGGCGGCGCGGGAAGTCATCGCCCAAACGCTGATCGAGCACACCGCTCGCGGCGAGCGGGCGCGCATCGCGCGCGAGCTCCACGATGTGGTCGCCCACCACATCTCCATCGTCGCCGTGCAGGCGGAGAGCGCGCGGCTCACCACCCCCGGGATGCCCGCCGCCGGGTCGCAAAGGCTCTCCGCCATCGGAGACACCGCGCGGGCCGCGCTGACCGAGATGCGGCGGCTGCTCGGCGTGCTCCGCGAGGACGTGCCGACCGACTTCGCCGAGCGGCGACCCCAGCCCGGCCTGGGACAGCTCAACGAGTTGCTGGACGAGGCCCGGGACGCGTCCGGTGCGGGGGCTCGCCTGATCCTCCGCGGGCCGCCGGTCACCCTGGATCCGGGCGTGGAGCTCGCCGCCGCATCGTCCAGGAAGCACTCACCAACGCCAGGCGTCACGCGCCAGGCGCGGCCGTCGACGTTGAGCTGCACTTCACCGACGACGCCCTGCGGCTTCGCATCCGCGACAATGGACCCGGCCCTCCCTCGGGCCCGCCGGATGGCGGCCACGAGTTGTCCGGGATGCGAGAACGGGCCGCAGCCGTCGGTGGCAAACTGCGGACCGGCCCCGCAGCCGGAGGTGGGTTTCTCATCGAGGCCACGCTGCCCGCCAAGGCCCAGGCGCCCGGTTGACCGCCAAGCCGGCGCAGGTGCGGATCGTCGTCGTGGACGACCAACAGGTCGTACGCGACGGCTTCGCCTCGCTACTGGAGAGCCAGCCAGACTTCACTGTCGTGGGCACGGCGTCTGGCGGGACAGAGGCCGTGCGGATCTGCCGCGACCGACGACCCGACGTCGTCGTCATGGACGTCCGCATGCCGGGCATGGACGGCATCGAGGCGACCAGACATCTGGCCGGCTCCGGAGCTCACGCGCCACCCATCCTCATCCTCACGACCTTCGACCTGGACGAGTACGTGTACGACGCGCTTCGCGCGGGTGCCAGCGGCTTCTTGCTAAAGGACGTCACCGCCGAGCAGCTGTTCGACGCCGTCCGGGTCATCGCCGCTGGCGACGCGTTGCTCGCGCCCGCCGTCACGCGCCGGCTCATCAGCGAATTCGCGCAGCTGTTCCCCAAGCCAGATGCCCCGTCCACGGGAGCGCTCGCCACGCTCACCCCGCGCGAGACGGAGGTTCTGCGCCTTCTAGCCGAGGGCCTGTCCAACCAGGAGATCGCAGCCCAGCTGGTGGTCACCGAGGAGACGGTGAGACACACATTAGCCATGTGCTGAGCAAGCTCGGGCTACGCGACCGGACACAAGCGGTCATCGCCGCCTACGAATCAGGCCTGGTCGTGCCCCGCGAGGCGAGATAGGCGGCTATCAGGGCTGATGGAATTGTGATGGATTACCCGCCACCCCGGGCTATCGGGATCGGGCCCTCTTCAGGCCACCCGTCCCGAGGAGCGGGTGCTTACCCAGAGCTCCGGACCCGGCTCCGGTGTTCGTACGCTGTAACCCTTCTCTCCGCAACTCGCTGACCAGCGGACTCTCGTTATGCCGAGGCTCACGCGCAGGGACTCGGGCCACGCCGATGGCGGAAGGGGAATCATGTGCGAACTCATCTCCTTCCCATCGACTCGACCGCACCGGCTCTCCTCACCGATGGGCCCACGTCTTCGCCCATAGGAACCGGCCGGCGGCGGCGAGCAACACGGTCAGCGCCCCGGAGGCCACGAGCGTTTCCGACGCGCCGAGCCTGCCGACGAGCGGACCACCGATGGCGGTGCCGAGCGGGGTCGAGAGCAGGACGATCGCGCTTCGGGCGGCCAGCACCGAGGGCAGGCTGGCCGGCGGGGTCGCTGACTGGTACTGGGCGTACGTGAGCGGGATGAACGGCCCGTAGATGAGCCCGCCGACCGCGAAGCAGACGAGCGTGACGCCGACCGGAGCGAAGGCGAACGGGAGCAGGCACGCTCCCCAGCCCGCCACGATCAGCAGCGTGGCCCGCCTGATGTCGCCACTTCGAAGCGTCCCCGTGACCAGCGTCGCCGCGAGGGCACCGATGCCGAACGCCATCCAGTACGCGCCGAGCAGCGCCCCGTCCGCGCCTAGGTCGTGCGCGACGTAGACCGGCAGGGCGGCTTCAACGGGCCCGTAGAGGAAGAAGAACACCCACGTCAGCGCGGTGAGGCCGAGCAGATCGCGGCGACGCACCAGCAAGCGGAACCCCGACTCGGCGGCCGCCGGGTCGACCGGCTGCTCCGTCGCCGCCTCGCCGGTTGGGGTCCGCCAGGCCTGGACGCCGAGAAAGGCGAACGAGGCGGCATCGAGCGCGATCAGCCACCCCGGCCCGATCCACCCGATCAGGATGCCCGCCACCAACGGGCCGACGATCACGGCGAACGAGACCTGAGCGGTCGCCAGGGAGTTGATGGCCAGCCGGCCCTCGGGCCCGCCCAGCTCGGAAAGCATCGTGTACTGTCCGGCGTTGCCCCACGCCCACAGCAGGGAGGATCCCGCGAGCAGCGCGACGTACGCAGCCGGCGCGAGCGCCCCGGTTCTCCACAGCGCCGCAACCGCGCCCAGGAACCCCGCCCGCAGCAGGCAGTGCACGAGCACCAGCGCCCGAGCCGGGCGAGCTCGCAGGAGCCGACCGAAGGCGAGGGCGCCGATCACCCCGGGCAACGTGTAGGAGGCGACGGCGAGGCCGACGAACACCCCGAGCTCGCCGGCGGGAGCCAGCCGCACGGCGAGCCAGGCAATTGTCACCGTGCTCATCCCGTCGCCGAGCGCGGAGACGCCGAGGCCGACCAGCAGGCGACGAGTCCGGCGCTCGCGGAGCAACGCTCGGTACGGCGCGAGGTTCATGGACCCGGTCCAAACGATCGCTCCCTGCGCCTCGCATCCGTCAACTTGCCGTATCCGGTCCGCCCGCGCCTCGGCGAGCCCGGCCGACGGATGCGGCCGCTCACAGCTCCAGCCTCATGACGGATGCGAGGTGATCCACCCCATCCGTACAGTCGGACCCGGACTCGTCTCACGGTCTCCGCGAGGGCCTCGGTCAGGTGCCGACGTAGGCCGCGAGATGCTCGCCGGTGAGGGTGGAGCGGGCGGCGACGAGGTCGGCAGGTATGCCCTCGAAGACGATCCGGCCGCCGTCGTGGCCGGCGCCGGGGGCCGAGGTCGATGATCCAGTCGGCGTGCGCGATGACCGCCTGGTGGTGCTCGATGACGATGACCGACTTGCCGGAGTCGACGAGCCGGTCGAGCAGGCCGAGCAGCTGCTCGACGTCGGCGAGGTGCGGGCCGGTGGTCGGCTCGTCGAGGTGGCAACATCAGTCCTCAGCTCACCGCTTTCTTCACGAGCGCGCCGATCCTTGCCTCTTCGGTGGCCGTCAACTTCTTCAGCGCGAAGGCGACCGGCCACAGGGCGCCTTCGTCGAGGTTCGCCTCGTCGCTGAAGCCGAACGTCGCGTACCTCGTGTTGAACTTCTGCGCGCTTTGGAAAAAGCAGACGACCTTGCCGTCCTTCGCATACGCGGGCATCCCGTACCAGGTTCTCGGCGAGAGGGCTGGCGCGCTGGCTTTGATGATCGCATGGAGCCGCTCGGCCATGGCGCGATCCGGTTCCGGCATCTCGGCGATCTTCGCGAGCACGTCGCGTTCCCCGTCCGCCTTGTCCTTCTTCCCGCGCGGGCCGCGGCGCGCGGCCCCCTTCAGCTCTTGGGCGCGCTCCCTCATCGCGGCTCGTTCCTCGTCCGTGAATCCCTTGAACGTCTTGTTGATCGCGGTGGTGCTCTTGGCGGACTTCTGCGTGCGCCTCTTTGCCGTTTTCCTCTCAGCCATTGCCAACCACCTCCTTGCGCCAGCCGCTTGACCTCCGGTGCGATCGCCGAACGATCAGCGCAGCTCGCTGCGACTCCGCGGCGATCGTCTCGAACACCAGAGAGTTCTTGCCCGAGCCGGAGCCGTCGGTGAACACCGTCAGCCGGCGCTTCGGGATCTCGATGCTGATGTCCTTGAGGTTCTTCTCCCGCCGTGCACGCGGATCAGATCGTGGCCGTCGGCAACGTGCAGCGCGGGCGACTGTGTGTCCGTCCTCGTGGCCATGCTCATCGTGTCTCCATCTGTCGGGCGGGGGCCGCCTTCGCGGTCTCGGGCGAGCGAGTTCCTCATGAGCGTCTCCCCTTCGACGGCGAGCTGCCGTCCGAGCAGACGTCGGCCAGCGGGCCGGCCGGCCACGGAGAGCCCGCCCTCGGGGCCCCGACTACTCGGCCGCGATGGGCTGGCCGGCCCCGACCCCCACGCTCCACAGGTAGCCGTCCGGGTCGGCGAAGTGGCCGCCGTAGCTCCCCCACTTGTCGTGGCCGGGCTCGACGATCCGGCCCCCGGCTGCCTCCGCCTCGGACAGGATCTCGTCCACCCGCTCGTTCGAGGAAACCACGTACGACAGGACGACCCCGCCGAAGCCGCTCCCCTCGGCCGGGACGCCGGCGTTGCCGGCCAGGGCCTCCCTGGACAGGAGCCCGAGCACCGCCGAGCCGTTATTGATGCTGAACGCCACGTAGCCCTGCGTGTCCATCGCCACGGGCCAGCCGAGGCCCTCGCCGTAGAACCGCTTGGACCGCTCGACGTCCTCGGCCCCGAGCGTGATGCCGCTGACGTGTGCCTTCATCCCGATCGCCTCCTCTCCGTCACACAGACACTCGTGGATCCGTCAACCGCCACCTGATCCCTCCTCGACCCGGCATTGGCCCCTTCTCAAATCTGCCGTCTTCGTCAGGCCCGTCACGGCGTGTCTTCAAGCCGCCCTGGTGGCTCCAGAACTGCCCAGCCCCGTCCTGAAGCCGATTCTCCAGCTCGGATAGGACGGCCGCCAGCCGAGGTCCCGCTTGGCCTTGGCATTGGAGGCGCCTCGGGACTCCGTCATCATGACCACCCCAAGCTCTCCGGCGAAGAGACGACCCAGCCACACCGGCACTCGCCCGGGGGGCTTGGCTCCGATCGCATCGGCCAGAGCCGGGAGCCACTCCGCGACCGCCGCCGGCTCGTCGTCCACGATGTTGTAAAGGCCCGGCTTGTTCTCTTCGATGGCCATCACGGTCGCCGCCGCAGCGTCGTCGATGTGGATATACGACGACACCCCGGCTCCTCCACCGACGATGGGGAAGCGGCGACGCCGGACGCCCTCGAGCTGGAGCCCTCCCTCGCCGAGCCCCGTACCAGGTCCGTAGAAGCCTCCGTACCGAAGGACCGTGCCCTCGATCCCGTCGCCATCCAGGATCGCGCGCTCCAGGTACGCCATGGCCTCCACAGTTCGGCGCATCGCCGCGGGGGGATCTGGGTCGAAGGGATCCTCCTCGGTCTTGGCGAGCCCGCCGGTTCTGGCGAAGACGCCCGGACCGGCGTAGGACTGGGCGACGATCCGGCGAACGGGGACCCGTCGCATCCCCTCGAGCAGGTTGTCGGTTCCCTGCGTCCGGAGCCGGTTCGTGGCCGCGAACCCCTCGTCGAACTTCCGGAAGTCGGTGAACCCCGAGAGCGCCGTCGCTTGGTGGACCACCACATCGGGCTCGGCCTCGGTGAGGGCACCGATGACGGCGTCGCGGTCGAGGACGTCGAGCACCACCGCCGTGGCGCCGGCCTTGCGAAGTCCCTCTACCTTGGCGGGCGTGGTGGTGGTGCCGACCACCGTGTGGCTGCGCTCCACGAGCATGGGGACGAGCCGACCCCCCAGAGCTCCGGTCGCCCCGGCGACGAAGATCTTCATGGCAACCTCCTTGGTCGTGGTCCTCCTAATCAGACAACGCACGGCCTCCCCATGTGACATCGAGGTTGTGGCCGCCGATCGAGGGGTGAACTCGTTCCTGCAGGTAAGGGGCTCCTCAGGTATCACGCGGCCGGGGACGTCGGCCGGCCGCGTGGAGGTGGCGAAGCTTCTCCGGATTGCTGATGCCCCGGAATGCCTGGATCACCCCGTCGGCGATGTCGAGCGAGATCACCAGGACGGCCCGACCGTCGCGGTCGAAGAGCACCGCCCCGGGCTGTCCGTTGACCTCCGCGAGCCGCATCCCGTCGGCGCGCAGCTGCTCCATCCACTGGGAGAATCCCATCAGCAGCCGCAGAACCCGGTCGCGCCCGGAGACCGGGTGCGGCAGCGCCGAGGCCTTTCCCCCGCCATCGCTGTAGACGATGACATCGTCCGCGAGCAGGAGGAGGAGCCCCTCGGTGTCCCCCTCGCCCACCGCCTCGAAGAAGCGCCGAGCGAGCTCCTCCCGCCGCTCGCGCGAGGTCTCGAACCGCGGCTTGCGCGCCTCGACGTGTCGGCGGGCCCGCAAGGCGATCTGGCGGCAGTTCTCCTCGGTCTTGCCCACGACCTCGGCGATCTCGTCGTAGTCGTAATCGAAGACCTCCCGGAGGAGGAACACGGCCCGCTCGACGGGGCTCAGGCTCTCCAGCAGGACCAGGAACGCCATGGATAGCGAGTCGGCCGTCTCGGCGAACTGAGACGCGTCGGGCGCCGGATCGGTCAGCAGCGGCTCCGGCAACCAGGTGCCAACGTAGGTCTCGCGGCGCACGCGGGCCGAGCGCACGTGGTTGATGGCGAGCCGCGTGGTGACGGTGGACAGCCAAGCCCTGGGTGATTCGATGTCCGCTTCCTCCCGCTGTTCCCGGTGAAATCGCAAGAAGGCTTCTTGCACGATGTCCTCCGCCTCACTGACGCCGCCCACGATGCCGTAGGCGATGGAGAACAGCAGCGGCCGGAGCTGCTCGTACACCTCGGTCCGTGGCGCATCGGGCTCGCTTCGCACGTCTGCCTTCCGGTCTCCAGACAATGCATTCTTCCCCCTTGTGACACCGTTCGGAACCTGAGCACCCGCTGCCACACGGCCTCCCCTGCCATCTCCCGGAAGTGGAGATGGGCCCATTACCGAGCGGCCGGCGGGGCTTACGCGGTGAGTCCGATCCTCGATGCGTCTCATCCCTGTCAGGAGGCTCTCGCTGCCGGATGGGCTGCCATGGCCCCGCTGATCTACGGTGAAGTCCCAACGCTAGAGCAGTGCAGAAGGTCGGCGCAGGAGGCCCACTGCCCTTCTTTAAGGCCGGCTGGGTGCCCGCCCCTCCCCGCAGGGTGGTCCCAGCATTAGGCCTCGCATCGCATCGTGCTTCGAGTCAGACGTAGGCCCCGTCGACGAAGGCCAGGGCGGCCTCCCTGACCCTCGCCAGGTCACCCTCGTGGATGAGCTCGAGGGGTCGGCGGCCCCCCAGCATCCGGTTGCGCGCCCTGAGCCACTGCCCCACCCCCCGCGGGGTGAGCGAGTCCTGCAAGATGAGGGCAATGTCACGGACGTCCCGGAGCCTCTCCTCGTACTCGGGGCGGATGGCCGAGGCCTTCTTCCAGTTCCTGACCAAGCGCTCCGAGGCTCCCGTCGCATGGGCCAGATCAGCCTGGGTGAGCCCGAGAGCGCTGAGGATTGTGGTGAGTTCGGTCAATGACATCTCCTCGGGGGAGCAGATCCCGATCCCTGCCCACACTCGTTCTCGTCGAGCCACTCCATGCTCACGGCCAAACCCTCAACCAATGTAAGATCTCTGGTCCGGACATACACTCTGACCAGGGCTTTTTGTTGCGGGGGAGAGATTTGAACTCTCGACCTCTGGGTTATGAGCTACGGCGAAGGGGGCCGCGTGAGGTCATCTTCGCTGGTCATAGGCCATGCGAGATCGCCCAAGGTTCTCTTGGGTCTCCTCAGTCGGGCAAAAGTTGGGCAATAGTTCAGAGACCGTGGCTGTCGCCTAGGCCGATCAGCGCGCTGCGCAGCTTCCTCATGATCTCCTCCTTGGGTCCCGGGCTCAGACGTGGATCGCGTCGAGGGTGACCCGCCGGGCGTGGATCCGGCAGATGACTCGCGTCTCGTGCGACCGCTGCCCGACCGGGTAGATGTAGCCGTAGTACGCGGGGTGGCGGGTGTACTTCCGAGTCAGCGCGTCGAGGTGCTCGACCGCGCCGTCGGAGACGAGCTCCGCGTCGCCGCGGATCTGGATGAACCGGGCCGTGTCCTCAGGGTCGACGACCAGCAGGCTGACCTTCGGGTTGGCGAGCAGGTTGCGACCCTTCTGCCGCTCGAGCGTGGTGTTGACGCGGGCGCACGCGCCGTCGACGTCGACCCATACCAGGCTCGACTGGGGCTGGCCGTCGCCACCCATCGTCGTAAGCACCCCGTGGATCGGTCGGGTCAGGAGGTCGAGGTGCGAGGCGGGGATCGGGAGCGTCTCGGGGGCGAGGAGCGTGGTCATCTCCCTTCCCTCCCTCCCCGTCGCGTCGAGCGCAACGACATGGGTCGGCCGAATCCGGCACAGGACCGGGATCTCTGTCTCGGCGAAGCGCGCCGGGATGGCGTCGCCGAAGTAGCGGATCGGCCGGCCAGCGTACTTGGAGGCGAGCTCGTCCAGGTGCTCGGTCGCGCCCTCCTCGGTCATCTCTACCACCGTGCCGCGAACCTCGAGATAGCGAAGGGGCTGGCGCGGGTCGTAGCAGAGGACCGTGACCCGCGGATCGCGGCGTATATTCCGCTCCTTGGCGAAGCCGCGCATCGTGTTGACCCGCACGCACTCGCCGTCGGCATCGCACCACACGACCGAGGTCTGCGGATAGCCGTCGGGCATGACGGTAGTGAGGGCGGCGACCGGCGGGCACTCGACCAGGTCTCGATGGGAGACGGGGATCTCGTCGCACGAGCGGTCGCTGACAACGCCGATCGTTCGCACCGTCCTCACCTCCCCGCGGCTGGAGCCTCTGCTGCAGCCAACATGGCCACGTCGGTGGGGATGAAGTCCCTGAGGGCCTCCATGACTTCGGCGGGCCGCTCCGAGTGCGGATTGTGGCCAGCGCGCTCAATGATCCGGAGGCGCGCGTTCGGTATGCCAGCCGCAAGTTCAACCTGATGCTCTGGCGGGAAGAGGAAGTCGTTACGCCCCGCCATCACCAGCGTCGGCACCTTGATCCCGCCGAGGCGGTCCATGACCGTCCAGCCCTTGAGCAGATGGGGGCCCGCGAAGATGAGCGCCTCGGGCCGGGGCTTCGAGCGCCACTCCCCCTGGATCATCTCGCGCGCCACGAGCAAGAGGCTGGGGTGGTGGTAGTACGCGCTTCCAAGCCTCATCAGGGCTGGCACGAATTCCCTTGGCGCTATCTGCCCGTTGTAGAAGCGCCGGGCCAGCTTCACGATCTTGGGGCTGAAGCCGCGTCTGGCGAGGAGCTCCGGCGCGTACTCCTGCGCCCAACGGCTGTCGCCGCCCGTGTCGAGCAGGACGAGGTGCGACAGGCTGTCTGGATAGCGCAGCGCGTACTCCAGGGCGACCTTGCCGCCGAACGAATGCCCGAGGACGGCCCACCGTTCGAAACCCAGCTTCTGGCGCAGGGCGTCGGCGTCTGCGGTCAGGTTCTCCCAGGTCATGGACGAGACCGGAGCGCCCTTTGAGCGTCCATTGCAGCGATGGTCGTAGAAGATCAGGGTGAACCGGTCCGCGCATCGCCGCAACGGCAACATCGTCCAGTGATCTGCCCCAGGGCCGCCGTGCATCAGCAGCAACGGGTATCCGTGTCCGACGACCTCGACGAAGAGGGACACGTCTCGAATCGACATTAGTCCTGGCCTAACCCCGTCAGCACTAGACGTTGTCATGCGTCATCATCTCCGTTCGGATATGACAAGCGACTTGGGCGACGAGCGCACGGCGTCGCGCGGATAAACGGCAGGTTCGCCGTCGCCATATGGAACGGCGCCCAGAGCATCCGCAACGGGACGATCTGACGTGGGATGGGTCGACACGCCAAGGGCGTGCAATTCGTCGCGCACGCCCGCTGGCCGATTCTGGCCTTCATCGCAAGCTGATCGATTCCCAGGACCCGGTGATTCGAGTGCCCGAACTTTGGCTCGGTGAGTGACCGGATCATCATGTCCTTCCTTCCTGTGACACAGGCACGCGCGCCCGAGCGGCGACGGGGTCGCGCATCTTCATCAACGAGACGCCGAGGCCGTACGTCACGAACGCGCCCTCGGGAACGATCTCGATGATGGAGCCGGAGGTCTGCCGCTCTACCGGGATGAGGGAACCCAGTTCCTTCAACAGTGAGAGAGCCTGTGGTGAGCCGGGCGGGTGAACGACGGCCGTCCCGCGGAAGCTGATGGTTGCGGGCGGGATGGGCGCCACCAGCGACAGGATCCCACCCCGGCGCACCGGCACCGTCACCGCGACCCGACCGCTCGCGGCGACATGCTTCGCCTTCCAGCTGTCGGGCGCCACCGCCACGTACAGCCGCCGGCCGACGGTCTTGTACATGACGCCGCTGGATCGTGGCTCCCCTCGCGGGGTGACATAACCGATGACGGCGAACGATGCCTTGGCAATCGCCTGCCAAACCTGCTCGCTCGTCAGACGAGACCTCAACAGGCGGCCGTCCTCGCGGACTGCGCGGGTCACACCCTCGCTTCTTGTACCGGCGTTCCCTTCCTCGTAACTAGTCCTTGTCGCCATGGCCGCACCTCCTTGCTTTGCCTGGCCACCCCAAACCGCCCTCCGCACCCGGCGGCCACATCGACCCTCTCACCTGAGGACATGGGGTACAGGGGTCGTCGGCCCCGCTCCGAGGGGGACCTCCGGGCCCTGATGGCAGGCGAGCCCATGAGCGGCGTTGATTGGTCGGCCGCCGCTCCCCCCGGACCTGGAGTCCCCCGGCCCCGATTCGGCAGGGCCTTCGGCCCTATGCAGTAATCGCTGGCAGGGGCATGCTGATGCTCGTCGGGAGCAGCCGGTCTCGCTTCCGGGGCACAGGGTCGACCGGACCGGGCCGGAAGCCCGGCCGGCGCCCGAGATGAGGAGTCGCCATGGTTGGCGTCTTGCACGGACTGGGTGTCGGGATCGCGGTCCTGCTCCTGGCGTGGACCGGTCTGCTCTATCTGCCGTTCCGGTGGCGACCCGTCGGCATCTACCTGTTCCTTCCCAAGGTGGCCGCCGGGGCGCTCACCCCGTTCATCGCCGCCGCGGGGCTACTGTTCGTCATCCTGGGCGTGCTGCTCGAGTCGTGGTGGATGGCGGTGCCGGCCGGCCTCGCCAGCCTCGGAGCAACCATAGTCATCGCGCGTCTGGGCCTGGTGCGCGCCGACCTGGCCGCCGCCCTCGGCCCCGACTGGGCCAGGCGGATCCCCACCCACCTTCAGGCGAGGATGGTGAGCCGCTGGTGGCGCGGACGGCTGCCCACCGTCCCCGAGCCGCGCCTGCGCCAGGACGTCGTGTTCGGGTTCGTACCGGGCACCCGGCAGGGCCCTGCTCTGCGACGTGTGGCAGCCCAAGGCTGATGTGCCCCCTTCCGGGCTGGCGGTCGTCTACCTGCACGGCAGCGCCTACTACATCCTGGACAAGGATTTCGGGACGCGGCCGCTGTTCCGTCACCTGGCGGCACAGGGCCACGTGAT
>Ga0137373_10006162_pt1 | contig 12858 bp, 14 predicted proteins | sample SagtaG_5_FD_104912 | JGI IMG/M metagenome (GOLD analysis project Ga0137373, IMG submission 104912) | Vadose zone soil microbial communities from Sagehorn Ranch, Mendocino, California, USA - Sage1_R_80_16 metaG | ecosystem: Environmental > Terrestrial > Soil > Vadose zone | place: USA...
CGGCAGCGCGGTCGGGCAAGGAGTCCTGAGCGCCGCGCGTGGCGCAACTGAGCGCGGCGGCGGCGCCGGCGAGGGGGATGGCCTGCTCGAGGCTGCCCCCGGCGGCGAGGCCGACGGCGAGCGCGCCGTTGAAGGCGTCGCCTGCCGCCGTCGTGTCCACCGCCGTGACCGGGAAGGCCGGGAAATGGAGCGTGGCGACGCCGTCGCAGGCGAGCGCCCCTTGCCCGCCCAGGGTGATCACGACGCGCTTGGCGCCGCGGGCCAGGAGGCGCCCGGCGGCTTCGCTCGCCGATTCGACATCACTCGCCTCAACGCCCGACAGCGCCTCCGCCTCCAACTCGTTGGGCGTGAGGAAGTCGGTGAGGGCCAGCAGGTCATCGGCCAGTGGCTGGACCGGTGCCGGATTGAGGATGGTCGTCACGCCGTGACGCTTCGCCGTCTCGAGCGCCCAGTGGACGACGGGCAGGGGTGTCTCCAGCTGGCAGAGAAGCACCTGCGCCCAGGCAATCGAGCCCTCGTGCGCGCTGGCCATGGCGACGGTGAGCCGGTGGTTGGCACCTGGCGCTACGCCGATCTGGTTATGACCGTCGGCGTCCACCAGGATGAGCGCAGTGCCCGTGGCGGCATCCGGCACGGTCATGAGGCCGTCCACGCCGATTCCGAGCTGCGCCAGGCCCTCGCGGATCTGGGCGCCGGGCCCATCCTGTCCCACACAGCCGATGATGCGCACCTCCGCCCCGAGCAGGCGCGCCGCGACCGCCTGGTTGGCCCCCTTGCCTCCCCGGTTGACCAGGACGGTCCCCCCCGATACGGTCTCTCCGGCCCGGGGCAACCGCGGCAGGGCCATGGTGAAGTCCAGGTTGGCCGAGCCGATCACGCACACGCGGGGCACAGGCGGTCCAGGAAGAGCTTGAGGAACCGCGGCGCGTCCACCGACAGGGCGACGTGGCAGTTGGGACGGCGCTTGCGATGCGATCCGAGCGGCCGGCGGTCGGCGACCGACATGCCCCGCGCGATACCCCCCTCGCACTCGACCTCGACGCCCAGGGGCTCGAAGCCGACCAGCGATGGATCCAGCGCCACCCCCACCGCGAGCGGGTCGTGGAGCGCGATACCGCCATCGCCTTGCTCAGCGGCGAAGGCGAAGCCGTGCAGCGTGAAGTCGGCCACGAAGCGCCCGATGCGAGATGGACTCTCGCTGAGTCGCGCCGCCAGCCCGCTCTGGCGGAGCACCGCCTGGCGGGTAACGTCGAGCGGCACCAACTCCAGCGCCAGCCCCGCGTCGAAGACCGCCGCGGCGGCTTCCGGGTCCACGTAGAAGTTGAACTCGGCGGCCGGGGTAATGTTGCCCGGAGCGGCTACTGCGCCTCCCATGACGACTATCCTGCCGGCCCGCGCGAGCGTTCTCGGGTCGCGCTCGAGCGCCGTCGCCAGGTTGGTCAGCGGACCGAGCGCGACCACGACCAGGCCCGCGCCGAAACGATCCGCCGTCTCGAGAATCAGATCGGCTCCGTCCCTCATCTCAAGGCCGTGGGGGACAGCGGGGTAACGCGGCCTCCCATCGGGCTCGACGAGGCGGTCGAGGTTCCCGAGGCCGTCGTCGCCATGGACGTGGCCGGCCGTCACCAGTGCGCGCTTGAGCGGAGCCTCCGCCCCGCGGGCTACCCTGGGCACCGGGACGGGCCGGGCTACATCGAGGATTCGGAAGACATTGTGAAGGGCCTGGTCGACGGGGACATTGCCGCCGACGGTGGTGATGGCCTCCACCGACGCGCCCGGTGAGGCCAGCGCCAGGAGCAGCGCGAGCGCGTCGTCGATGCCGGGGTCGGTGTCGATCAGGAGCCGCATTTGACAGGCCCTGGGTCACTCCGTATCATACGCGCCAGCCAAACTCAAAGGAGGAGCGGATGAAGATCCTGATCACGTACTGCGGCGAGTGAAACTACCTCCCCCAGGCCTCCAGTTTGCAGGCCGCCATCAAGCACAAGTACGGCATCACCGCCGATCTCAAGGAAGGCGTCGGCGGCATCTTCACCGTCCAGATCGATGGGAAGATGGCCTACAACAACCAGGTGACCTACCGCTTCCCGGAGCATGAGGAGATCTTCGCCGAGATCGACAAGCTCAAGACGTAGCGCCGCCTCCTTCCAGCGAGTCTCGCCACGCCGGGTGGGCGATTCGACCGAGCTCCCGCGCCCGTCCGGCATCGCTCTTCCCTCTGAGCTGTGCCACCCCGTACTCCGTGACGACATAGTCCGCCAGGAACCGCGGCGTCGTGACCCGGGCGCCGGCGCCGAGCCGCCTCACGATGCGTGAGCGCGCGCCGCCGGCCGCGGTGGAAGGCAGGGCGATGATCGAGCGCCCGCCCGCGGCCCGCGTCACGCCGAGCACGAAATCGAACTGTCCCCCGATGCCGGTCACCTGCCTGCCGTCCACGCTCTCGGCGTTCACCTGGCCCAGCAGATCCACCTCCAGCGCCGAGTTGACCGACACGAAGTCGCCGAGAGTGCCGATCACCTGCGGGTCGTGGAGAAGATCCGAGGGCTCCATGTTGACGGCCGGGTTCTCGTGGCTCCAGCCGAAGAGCCGCGTCGTGCCCATGATCTCGCCGATGTCCATCCGCCCCGGATGCAGGCGCTTCCGCGCATTGGTGATCACCCCGGCCTCGAGCAGGGGCAGCATGTGATCCACCAGGAGCGAGTGCACGCCCAGGTCCTTCTTGTCTCGGAGCGCTTCCATGACGGCCTGGGGGATGGAGCCGACGCCGACCTGGACCGTCGCTCCGTTCGGGATCAGCTCCGCGACATGGCCGGCGATCCGGCGCTCCACCTCGCCCACCCGGGTCGGGGGGTACTCGGCCAGCGGATGGTCCACCTCGACCCAGCAGTCGATCTGAGAGCGGTGGAGGAACGCGTTGCCGAGGGTGCGCGGCATGCGCGGGTTGACCTGGGCGATGACCAGGGGCGCCCGGCGAGCCGCGGGCAAGGGGTAGCTGACCGACACGCCGAGCGAGAGATAGCCGCCGCGGTCGGCCGGCGTGGTGTGGACGAGCACCGCATCGGGCGCCCACTGCCCGCCGGCAGCGAAGAGGCTCACGGTGTCGAAGTAGCGCGCGGGGACGAAGTCCACGTCGCCGCGCGCCTCGGCCAGGTGCAGGCGCGGGGAGGTATGCCAGGTCGCGAACCGGAGCTTGCCGGCATAGGCGGGGGCGGCGAAGGGATAGCCGTCCAGGCGCAGGCCACCCATGAGAGTCAGGGGCGCCAGGCGATCCGCCTGGCGCATGATTTCCATGATCAGTGCCGTCGGATCGGCACATCCCGGCGGCAGCAGCACCTTCATCCCCGGCTCGAGCCGGCCGACGGCACCGGAGAGCGTGGCCCTCTCGAAGGAGCGCGCCATAGAGCGCGGGTAGTATAATCGCGCCCGAGCAAGCCGTTCAACATGACGAAGGCATCGGCCCTCTCGGGAAAGGTGGCGCTGATCACCGGCGCTGGCCGCGGCATCGGTCGCGCCGTCGCGCTGGCCCTCGGGCGGGCCGGTGTCACGCTCGCGCTCACGGCCCGGACCCGCTCCCAGCTCGACGCTGTGGCGGCGGAGCTGGACCGGGCGGGCGCGGGGAAGCCCATGGTCCAGGAGATGGACGTGGCCGACCCCGAGTCCATCGCCGCCGGGCTCAACCGGCTCCACGCGGCGCTCCCGCGCACCCACATCCTCGTCAACAATGCGGGCATCGCCGAATCGGCGCCGCTGGCGAAGACCAGCCCCGACCTCTGGCAGCGCCACCTCGCCGTCAACGCCACCGCGCCCTTCCTGCTCAGCCGCGAGCTCGTGCCCGCCATGGTCGAGCGCCGCTGGGGGCGCGTGATCAACATCGCCTCCATAGCCGGCCTCGGCGGGGCGCCGTACATCGCCGCCTACGCCGCGTCCAAGCACGCCCTCGTCGGCCTGACGCGAGCCCTCGCCGCGGAGACGGCGGGGAGCGGCGTCACCGTGAACGCGATCTGTCCAGGGTACGTGGCCACCGACATGGTCTGGAACGGCGCCCGCCGCATCACCGAGAAGACCGGGAAGTCCTTCGACGAGGCCGTCGCCGCCATGGCCGGCTTCAATGCCTCCGGCAAGCTCATCGAGCCCGAGGCGGTGGCGGCGGAGGTCCTCGAGCTGTGCGGCGAGGAGGCGGCCGGGCGCACCGGCCTCACCGTGGTGCTCTCGTGAGGAACCGGGGATGAGAGTCAAGATCCTGGGCGGCGGGCCGGCCGGGCTCTACTTCGCGATCCTGCTGAACAAGCGCGATCCCTCGCACCGGATCACCATCGTCGAGCGCGACGGGCCGAATGACACCTTCGGCTGGGGCATCGTCTTCTCGGACCGCACGCTGGCCTTCCTCAAAGACACTGACGACGACACCTACGCGCGCATCACCCGCGCCTCCCAGACCTGGGACAACGTCGACGTGGTCCACCGCGGCGAGAAGCTCTCGGTCCGGGGCAACGGCTTCTCGGGCATCGCGCGTCTGACCTTCCTCAACATCCTGCACCAGCGTTGCCTGGACCTCGGGGTAGAGATCCGCTTCCACACGGCCGTCGCCGACCCGGCGGAGCTAGTCGACTGCGATCTCCTCCTGGGCGCCGACGGCGCCAACAGCCTTCTCCGACGGACCTACGCCGACTTCTTCCAGCCCTCTGTCGATATCCGCCAGAACAAATACATCTGGCTCGGGACGAGCCGGCTCTTCCACGGCCTGGTCATGATCTTCCGCCAGAATGCGGCCGGTCTCTTCATCGCCCACGCCTACAAGTTCAGCCCGACCCTCTCCACGTTCATCGTCGAGGTGAGCCCCGACGCCTGGGCCAAGGCGGGCTTCGAGCGGATGTCGGAGGCGGAGACCTGCGCCTACCTGGCGCGCGTCTTCGAGGACGATCTGGACGGCCGGCCGCTCCTCTCCAACAACTTCGTCAAGTGGCTCAACTTCCCCCTGGTGAAGAACAAGCGCTGGCACTACAAGCACATGGTGCTCGTGGGCGACGCCGCTCACACGGTGCACTTCTCTATCGGCTCCGGCACCAAGCTGGCTCTCGAAGATGCCATCGCGCTGGCCCATGTGCTCCACGAGCAGCCGACGGTGGAGGCGGCGCTGCCGGCCTTCGAGCGGGCGCGGAAACCGGTGGTAGACGCCTTCCAGGCCGCCGCGCTCAGGAGCCTCACCTGGCTCGAGAACGTCGAGCAGCATCTCGGTCTCGAGCCGATCCCGTTCACCTACAAGCACATGATGCGGAGCCGGCGCATCGGCTACGGCCGGCTCAAGCTGATGGACCCCGGCTTCGTCGCCAGCTATGACGGCTGGCGCGCGAAGCAGCCGTCGGCCGGGCCCATCCCGCGCGATTTCCTCGATCTCTTCGAGAGGGCGACCTTCGCCCATCTGGCCACCCTGATGCCAGACGGGAGCCCGCAGGTGACGCCGGTCTGGGTCGACTACGACGGCCGTCACATCCTGATCAACTCGGCGGCGGGACGGCAGAAGGACCTCAACATGGAGAAGCGCCGGCAGGTCGCCATCGAGATCCCGGACCCCGACAACCCGAACCGATACCTCGCCGTCCGCGGGCCGGTGGTGGAGATCACCGAGGAAGGCGCCGACGCGCACCTGGACCGGCTCGCGCGGCGCTACCTCGGCCGGGACAAGTACCCGGACAGCTATCGCCTCCCCGGCGAGGTGCGCCGGATCTACAAGATAGCCCCCGCGCGCATGACCACTTGGGACCCGTTTGGATGAGGTCGAGCAACGCCATCCCTGTCCAGAGGCGGGGAGACCTCCCCGACCGTCGGGCGCGGAGGCGCCCCGACGGCAAATCAGATCGTCCAGACGCGGGCTGACTTCCCCGACCGTCGGGCGCGGAGGCGCCCCGACGGCAACTCTGAAGGAGACACCGATGCCCAAGCTCATGACTCCCGTGAATCCCCCCACCCTGGCCAAGCCCGCCGGCTACTCCCATGGCTGGGAGGTGCAAGGCGGCAAGACGCTGTACCTGGCGGGGCAGGTGGCGTTCGGCCAGGACGGTAAGGTCGTCGGCAAGGGCGATCTCGTCGCCCAGTTCCGCCAGGTGTGCGAGAACCTCAAGGCCATCTTGCTCGCCCGCGGCGGCCAGTTGAACGACATCGTGAAGCTCAACATCTACGTCCTGTCCAAGGCGGAGTACAAGGCCAAGAGCCGGGAGATCGGCCTGGTCTACCGCGAGTACTTCGGCAGGCACTTCCCCGCCATGACGCTCGTCGAGGTCAACGGACTCTACGACGAAGACCAGGGCTGTGCCATCGAGATCGAAGGCATCGCGATTATCGGGTAGAGGCCCCCGCCGAGTTTGCTAGACGGTCAGGCGGGCGGCCAGCAGGTCGCACGCCTCGATATTCGCTACGTGGCGCCGCTTCATCTCGACGAGAAACGCCGTCACCTCGTCGGGCAGCGCCTCGCCGATGAGCCCATCCAGCCGCCTGGCGACCCAGCCCTGACCGCGGTTCAAGAGCTTGAGCCGCGCGTCGAGCGTGGGCTCGGCCATCACCTTGGCGGCGAAATCGCCGCGCGCCTCGGACATCACGCCGCCCAGCGTCCGCACGGCCCGCGCGAGGCCGGCGCACGACCACGCCTCGTCGTCACGCACCTGCTCGAAAAGTCGCTTGGCGGGGGCATCGGGAGCCTCCGGCAGCAGGCGCGAGAGGACCTCGACACCGGCGCGCTCGGCCTCGAGCAACTCGTTCAGTCGCTCCACCACAGTGGCCATCACCCGGAGATCTTAGCCCTCCCCGCCGGGCGTTTCAAGAACTTCGCTCTCCCGTGCGCGTCGAGTCCACAGTGAAACCGCTATGGGCTCATCAAGCTAACGCAGAAACTCACCGTCGGCGCCTGAGCGTTCCGGCGACGGAGCGGCTCGTCCCCCCGGGGGGCCGCGTCCTTGACACTGCCAGCTGCCCTTCCCTACACTGGGCGCATGGCGGGCAAGTGCGCTCCACTCTTTGCATTTCTCCTGGTGCTCGTCGCTGCCGACGCGTCCCTCGCCGAGCACGAGCTCCACTACCGCTACACCGTCCTCGGCTACGTGAAGGAGACGACCGGGACGGTGCGGTCGCGGGTGGAGGTGGAACTGGTGAGGGAGAAGACCGGCTTCTCCTACCTCGGCCGGACCGACGAGACGGGCCTGTACGTCATCGTCGCGCGGCTCGGCGACGAGAGCGTCGGCGAGAAGCTCCGCCTCCAGGCGGCCGGGCGCACGTTGACGATCACCGCGCGCTTCGATCCGGCGGACCATCTCCACGAGCGTGGCACCCGCGTGGATTTCATCGGTGAGCGGACAGTGGAGACGCCCACGGCCTTCGCGACCACCCTCGGGCGCTTCCTCGCCCAGTAATGAGCCAGGGTCCGCCCGCCGACAGCGCCGACCGCTTCTACGCCGCCGTCCGTCTCATCGGCCGCTTCTGGGTCTGGTTCTTCTTCAAACAGGTGGACCTCCGGCATCCCGAGCATGTTCCTCCTCGCGGTCCCGTGCTTCTCTGCATCAATCATCCGAACAATCTGATCGACTCGCTGCTCGTGGGCGCGGTGCTGGGGCGCAAGGTCCACTACCTCGCCGCTGCGACGCTCTTCAGCAACGCGCTCATGGCGCGCTTCCTCAAGGCCTGCGGGGTCATCCCCGTGTACCGGAAGCAGGATGACCCGGACAAGATGGACAGGAACGTGGACACCTTCGCCGCCTGCTTCACGACGCTCGAGCGCGGCGGCGTCATCGGGATCTACCCCGAGGGCACAACCCATGCCGAGGCGCGCGTCCAGCGCATCAAGACAGGCGCCGCGCGGATCGCGCTCGAGTACGAGTGGAGGCGGGCCTCGGAAGCTGGGGAGCCGCTCGCGGTGGTCCCCATCGGGTTGACCTTCGACGCGCGGAAATCCTTCCGAGGCCGGGTGCGCGTGGCCTGCGGCGAGCTAATCGCCGTGGCGCCATACCTTCCCACGTACCGCGAGGACATGGTGAGGGCGGTGGACGCCCTCACCACGGCGATTCAGTGGGGAATGGAGACCCAAGTGCTCCACGTCGAGCGCCTGGACCGGACGGAGCTGATCCACGCAATAGAGGAGCTGTACCGGAGCGAGCTGGTGCGAGAGCTTCAGGCGGAACGCGGGCTCTCCGACAGGCAGATCGACGTCCTGCGACTCTCGCAGGCCATCGCCGACGCCGTGGCTTACTTCGAGGCGCACGATCCCGAGCGCGTCGAGCGCCTGTGGCGAGAAGTCCAGCACTACCGTGCCCTGCTGGCCACATATCAGGTGCGGGACCGGGCAGTGCGGGCCCGCATGGAGCGCTCGCCGGGCCATCGGCGCATCCGGCGCTCTTGGGAAGCCTCCCTCGGCCTGCCGATCTTCGTCTACGGCGCCGCCGTCAACGCGCTCCCCTACTTCCTGCCGCGCTGGCTCGCGCGCTGCACGGCCCGGAAGGAGACCGATTACGCGACCACGCGGCTGCTCGCGAGTGTCGTCGCCTTCCCGCTCTGCTGGGGACTGGAGGCCTGGGTGGTCTGGCGGCTCGCGGGCGCCGCGTGGGCGGCCCTCTTCGCGGCCTCGCTGCCGCTGAGCGGGCTCCTGGCCTATCGCTACCTGGGCGGCATGAGCCGGCTCGCGGGCCAGATCCGCTTCGCCGTGCTCTCCCTCACCCGCCAACAGGCCGCCTCGCGTCTGCTCGCGACGCGCCGGGGGATCATCGCTCTTCTGGAGCAGGCCAAGACCGACTACCTCGCCGCGACCCGAGGGAACACGTTTTGACCGTTCAGTTGCTCGGAATGCTCAACCAAGGGGGGAGAACACCATGAAGGCTTACGTGTTGATCGAAACCGCCGCCGGGAAGACCAAGAACGTGAAGAAGGCCCTCTCCAAGGTGAAGAGCACCCGCGCCACCGTGGCGGCCATGGACGCGGTGACCGGCCCCTACGACTTCATCGCAGTGGTGGACGGCAATTCGCTCGACGCCATCGGTAACCTGGTCACCGAGGCCATCGGCGTCATCGACGGGGTCACCCGCACGACCACCTGCGTGGCGGTGTCCATCGGTTGACGTTCACCGGTGGGTGATCTGCACGCCCTCGATGAGCGTCCGGTGCACGGGGCAGCGCCCGGCGATCTCGTGTAGACGCGCGACCTGCTCCTCCTCGAGGTCGCCGCTCAGCATCAGCTCGAGGGCGATGGACGAGATCTTCCCCTCGCCCGGATCCCGGCTGAGCCGCACCCCCGCGCGGTCGAGATGCCACTGCTTGCGCTCGGCGTACAGCCGAACCGTGATGATGGTTCAGGCGCCGAGCGCCGCCAGCAGCAGCTCCGTCGGCGTCGGCCCGCTGTCGTCGCCGCCCTTGTCCGCGGGCTCGTCGGCCACCAGCCGATGCTGTCCGATCCGCACTTCCATCTTGAGATTCCCGAGCCACGTGACCGCCACCTCTCGTGCCATGCCGTTCTCCCTGTGTTAGAATCCCGCCGTCATGCGCGCGCTCATCATGGGCGGCACCGAGTTCATCAGCCTGCACCTGCTGCAATCGCTCCTCCGCCGCGGTCACGAGGTCACCGTCTTCAACCGTGGCAGGCGGGGGGAGCGGCTGCCCGCGGGAGTCCGCACGATCGTCGGCGATCGCAAGGACCACGCACGCCTTCGCGAGCGCCTCGAGGGCGAGCGCTTCGACGGCGTCTTCGACGTGACCTATGCGCCCACGCTGGGCGAGGACGTCGCCGCGCTCGTGGACGCTCTCGAGGGCCGCCCCCACGTCATCCTCGTCTCCACGGGACGTGTGTACGATCATACCCTGCCGATCCCGTACTCGGAGGAGACGCCGCGCGGATTCTACTGGGGCGATTACGCGCGCCACAAGATCGCGGCGGAGGATCTGCTGCTCGAGCGCCACCGCCGCCACGGGCTTCCCGCCACGATCGTCAGGCCCACACATGTCATGGGCCCGCTCAACACGCGGAACAACGAGACCTTCTTCATGGAGCGCATCTGGCGCGGCCGCCCGGTGCTGGTGCCCGGTCACGGCGGCTGGCTCCGCCAGTTCGGTCACGTCGAAGACCTGGCCGATGCCATGGCGGCCATGCTGGGTGATCCCAGGGCCTATGGCCAAGCCTACAACGTCACCGGCGACGAGCTGATCACCCAGGTGGGTCTCGTCGAGCTCATCGCGGAGATCATGGGGCGCCCGGTGACGCTGCGCCACTTCGACCCTGCGCTCCTCAAGAGCTTCGACGAGCCCGGGCCGGTCTTCGGCCAGAACCTCGTCTACGAGCGCCACGCGGTCCACACCACCCACAAGGTGCGGCTCGAGCTGGGCATCAGGCCCCGCTACACGCTCGCGTCGGGGCTGGCGCATACCTGGACATGGTACCGGTCCGCCGGACTCCACGAGCGCCCCGTGGACTTCGGCTTCGAGGACCAGCTCCTCGCCAAGATCGGCGCGTGACCCCGCGCACCATCCTCGTGTACTACCCCGAAGCAGGGGCAGGCGCCGTAGCCCGCGAGTACGCCGACCTCATCAAGCGGCCAGGCCGCGCCTTCGAGATCTCCGCCTGCTGGACTCCCGAGGCCGCGGAGAGGGCGATCGGCGACGCTGAGATTCTCTACGCGTGGAACTTCCCTCCCCACCTCCTCGCCCGCGCTCCCAAACTCCGGTGGGCACAGGTGATGGGGGCGGGCATCGAGCGCTTCCTCGTCCCCGAGCTCCCAGCGCGCGTGATCCTGACGCGCGCCGCCGGCATCTTCGGCCCCTGGATGGCCGAGTACACCCTCGGCTGGTGTCTCTGGGTGACTCAACGCATCGAGGTGTTCAGGCGCCGGCAGCGCGAGCGGCGCTGGGCTCCCGTGGATCCGCTGCGGCTACGGGGCGCCACCCTCTGCGTCGTCGGGCTCGGCGATATCGGCCGCCACATCGCGCGCACGGCGCGAAGCCTGGGCATGCGCGTGATCGGCGTGACCCGCGGTGGGCGGCTGATCCCTCAGGCGGAGCGCGTCTACCGGGTACGCGAAATCAGGACGGCGCTGGCGCTCGCCGACTTCGTCGTGCTGACGGTGCCGTTGAGCCCCGAGACTCGCGGCCTGATCGGCGAGCCCGAGCTCGCCGCGATGAAGTCATCGGCCTGGCTCATTAACATCGCGCGTGGCGCGATCGTGGACGAGAAGGCGCTCCTCGAGGCACTCCGTGAGCGCCGGATCGGCGGCGCCGTGCTCGACGTCTTCGACACGGAGCCGCTCCCGCCCGAGCACCCGCTCTGGGCCCTCGACAACGTCGCCATCACCCCGCACATCGCCGGCCCCAGCGCGCCGGCGGAGATTGCCCCCATCTTCAACGACAATCTCCGCCGCTACCTGGCCGACCGCCGGCTGCGCCATACCGTCGACCGCAGGCGCGGCTATTAGAGCGGGTCTTTCGACAAGATAGCGCCGTGATTACCGTCGGCGAATCCCGCGGGAAGCAGGGCGCGTCGAGTATGGGGAGGGCCGGCACGTCACTTCTTGGAGATGAGCCAGTGACCGATGGCGAGATGGGGCAGGCCCGAGCGCTCGAAGGTGTCCACGGCGTCGGCGGCGCTACACACCACGGGCTCGCCGTGGAGGTTGAAGGAGGTGTTGAGCACGGCGCCGACGCCGGTGCGGCGCTCGAACTCGCGGATCACCCCATAGTACTCGGGGTTCCAGGACTCCTCCAGGATCTGGGGGCGCGCCGTTCCGTCGTGCGGATGGATGGCCGCGGCGAGGGCCGCGCGCGCCTTGGGCTGCGTGGCCATGGCGAGCATCATGTACGGCGAGTCGAGCCCCTTGGGATTGACCAGGTATTCGTCGGCCCGCTCCTTGAGGATGGTCGGCGCGAAGGGCATCCAGAAGTCGCGATTCTTGATCATGCGGTTGATCAGCGGCACCACCCGGTGGTCGGCGGGGTTGGCCAGAATGGACCGGTTGCCGAGCGCGCGCGCCCCGAATTCCATGCGCCCGGCGCAGCGGGCCACCACGCCGTCGGAGACCAGGAGCTCGGCGATACGCTCCTCGATCCGGTCATGGTAGGCCACCTCGTACCGGCCCTCGAGCCGCCGGTCGCGGATCACGGCTAGGGCGTCGGCATCGGTGACGCTGGGTCCGAGATAGGCGGGTCCGAAGGGCGCGGGAGCCGGCGTGACTCTACGGCGGGCGCACTCCTGGAGGTAGCCGAGATAGGCGGCGCCTACCGCGTTGGACTCGTCCCCGCAGGACGGGAAGGCGAAGAGGTCCTCCACCCAGTCCTCCTCGGCGATCAGCATATTGGCCTTGACGTTCATGAAGACGCCGCCACCCAGCGCCAGCCGCGCCCCGCCATAGCGCCCGTGGATGAGGCGCGTCCATCTCAGCAGCAGATCCTCCAGGAGCCGCTGGGCGCCTCCCGCGATCCAGTCGAAGCGCAGCCCGAGCGTGGCCCTGAGCAGGAGCTGGTAGCGGTCCCCCGGCTTGAGCCAGCGGAAGCGGGCGGGCCGGCCCTCCTCGAGCGCGAAGACGTCGCGCAGCGCGGCTTCCCCTCGCCGCGCGTCCTTCTCCGGAGCGTACGGAGCCAGGCCCATCACCTTGTACTCGTGCTCGCCGAACTTCATCCCGAGGACGAGGGTCACAAAGGAGTAGAACGCGCCCAGCGAGCCTGTGGCACTCGGGGTGGCTTCGTGCCTGGTGAGGTCGAGCCCGCGCCCCACGGAGGCCGTGGCGCAGAGCCCGTCACCCGAGTTGTCGTTGGTCAGCACGAGCGCGGCGCGCCCCCCACGGCCGGAATGCCAGCCCGAGCCGTAGTAGGCGGCGGCCGCGTGGCAGGCGTGGTGATCGA